>Ga0137308_100592_pt1 | contig 54400 bp, 46 predicted proteins | sample Inofrocosms_June_FD_97181 | JGI IMG/M metagenome (GOLD analysis project Ga0137308, IMG submission 97181) | Mouse cecal microbial communities from Vienna, Austria - N-Acetylneuraminic and N-Acetylglucosamine D2O microcosms_June | ecosystem: Host-associated > Mammals > Digestive system > Large...
ATTTGGCAAATACGTTTTTCAGAGCGGGATATATAGAATCATGGGGACGAGGGATTCAAAAAATTTGTGAAGAATACAATTTGATTGGTGCCAAGATTCCTGAATATAGCATTCTTGGAGATGATATTACAGTTAAATTTACTGCGGTTGTAAACAGCAAAGCTTTTAATAGGACAAATGATGTCCGAAAAGGAAAGGGAGTAAATACAAAGGTTCTGGAGCTTATAAAAGCTCAAACGGACATTTCATTGTCCGAAATGGCTGACCGTTTAGGTGTGTCATATAAAACAGTGCAGAGAGCAGTTGCAGATTTAAAAATGAGTTACTTCTCCGGTAGTAGGCGCAACGAAACTCCTTCATATCGAAGAAGCGGTAAAAGCAGCAGAGCTGGAATTGTCAGCGGAGGAGATTTTCTATTTGGAGGAACTTTATGCTCCGCATAATTTGGTAGGCGTTATGGCGCAAAATACGCAGTCAGCTTTTAAGATGGCAAAGGATGTCTGAACAAAGAGGTGAAGATTTTCATTGAGAAATTATTGAAGGAATAAAAAATGCAGGGTGTGGCGGATGCCATACCATATATTTTTGTGGCAAATGGAAGTAGGAAGTGGTATAATTTTATTGGAATTTATGGAGGTAACCTATGGGCAAGTGGAATCAGGAAGCTGAAAAAATAATGATGGAGCGTTTTGGAAAAGACACGGTGTTAGCGTTGTCAACGGTAAACAATCATATGCCATATGTGCGGTATGTAAATGCTTATTATGAGAATAGTGCTTTTTATATTATTACATACGCTCTTTCAAATAAAATGAAACATATGGAACAGAATCCTATTGTTGCCATTGCCGGCGAGTGGTTTACAGCACATGGAAAAGGTGTTAATTTAGGCTATTTTGGGAAAGAAGAGAATGCTGAAATTGCTAATAAACTGAAAAAAGCTTTTGCAGAATGGATTGATAATGGACATAATAACTTTGATGATGAAAATACGATCATTTTACGGGTGGAATTGACAGATGGACTGTTATTTTCACATGGAACAAAGTTTGAATTTTAAGGCAGGATCTAGTACTACAGCGAACAAGTTTTAGATACTTTGGTAAATTTTTACAAGAAGGGACGCCAGGAGAGAGGATGGGTACACTCTGGCTGCGTCAGTTCCAGAATGTTAAGAATCGCTAGGTATCCTGCTGCTACGTTGTGGCTGTGCACGGTCGCGGCACCTAGTTCGCTGCCTGCTGGCAGCTAAAGGTGCCGCTTGGCTGCGCCCCTGGTTGTTTTGCAGAATACCAAGCGATTCTAAACATTCTTCCAAAGCCGCAGCCAGAGTGTACCCATCCTCTCTCCTAGCTGCTCTTCGTAAGTGCTACGAAACAAGCTTGATATGGTTTGTTCGCTGTAGTACTAGAAGGAATAGGAAGCTGCATACAAAAAAATCGGGATTACGGAGGCTGGAATGGATGAATAAGAAAATAAAGAATATAACATATATTTTGTTGTCAGCAGGAATTGCAATTTTTTTATATATTCTTTTACATGAATTTGGTCATATGGTTGTTATGCTGTCAGCAGGAGCAACAATAACAAGCTTTAGTATATTTACGGCTCATGTGAGTTCTGTTGGTAGTGATTACACAAATTTATCGAATATGTGTATGAATGCGAACGGTGCGTTGTTTCCGTTGATTATTTCTTACTTCTACTCTTTGCTGTACAAAAAGGGTAGTACAAAATCCTTCTATCGGATTTTTTCTTATGTGTTTATTCTCATTCCGATAGGCTCAATGCTTGCATGGGTATTCGTTCCGTTTCTATATTTGAATGGGAGTGCACCAATAAATGATGATGTAACAAAATTTTTGATTGTTTTTTGTGAGAATTATCATCCATTGATTGTGAGTGTAATGGCAGTCGTTCTTATGGGATTGGGTGTTGTTCTGATGATTAAAAAACGAATCATTCATAATCTTATTGAGGAGATCAAGCAGAAATAAGATGCCAGGATGAGTCAATCCCCGCTCCTGGCGTCCCTTCCTGTAAGAAGTATAATTAAGAAAAATCCCCAATAAAATCGGACATATTTTTGTCAGTAGTTGCTGTGGATCAAACAGTTCGTGAAGCGATATGAAAAGACATTACGTCAAAAGATCATTCGTTATTGGCATTATGTGATTGTTACCGATTATAAAAGTGTATCGCAAATCGTGGATGAAAGGAAATAGATTATAGATCGTGCGGGGAATGATTTGACATAAAAAGGTTTTTATGTGTAACATTTGAAAAATTGGTTGCTTATTTGCAGGGATTTGTTATAATGTATGCGTGGCACATCATAATCAATGATGTAATAGAAGGAAAAACGGGCGTGTATTTGCATAAAAATAAAACAACATAGGAAAGCATAACGAAGGACACGCCAAGTAGGAGGGAAAATCCATGAAAGCAAATGGGAAAGTATTTAAGTATGGTGACAACGTAGATACCGATGTAATTATCCCGGCAAGATATTTGAATTCGTCTGACCCAAAAGAGCTGGCACAGCATTGTATGGAAGATATCGATACGGAATTTGTAAAAAAAGTACAAAAAGGCGATATTATTGTAGCAGATAAAAACTTTGGCTGTGGTTCTTCGAGGGAGCACGCTCCGTTAGCGATTAAGGCGGCTGGCGTAAGCTGCGTGATTGCAGAGACATTTGCACGCATTTTTTACCGCAACGCCATTAATATCGGGCTTCCGATTATCGAATGCCCGGAAGCGGCAGGCGGGATTGCAGCAGGAGATGAGGTAGAAGTGGACTTTGACAGCGGCGTGATCCGCAACCTGACCAAAGGGACACAGTTCCAGGGACAGGCATTTCCAGATTTTATGCAGAAGATTATCGCGGCAGAAGGGCTTGTAAACTATATTAACCAGGGCAGGTAAAGAGCTTTATTGTCCGGCATACAGAAGGATTTTTGCTTTTGTATGCCGGATTTTACTGTTGTCTGGGTGATTTTGCAAGCTGTTTTAAATATTTTTTATATTTCTCCGAGATGGTCACATCGGTATAAGCCTGCGCGTATTCCCGTGCGGACAGTTCCGTAATAAAATTAGTAGGAAAATTTTTTTCGACTCCATGCTGGCGCGCGAGATCAGCCGCCTTGTTATAGGCAATGGCGCCTTCATGCAGGGTACGGTAGACGCCAATCTGGTAGTCGCCGCGGATGTGGATATAGGTCTCGTATGCGACGGCTCCGTTTTGGCTGATCCTACGTACGCCGTGAAAAGGGTTGATATTAATAATATTTTCATAGCGCAGGTCATAAGGGTCTTGGTTTGCAAACTGGTAATCCTTGCCGGCAACGGCAAAGTTGCGGATGCCGTAGCGGGACAAGACCGTGACCTGCATCCCGTAGTCGTTGACGTACAGCCGTCCGCCGCGCTTTAACAGCTTGTGGCTGGAAAAATAAAACAGGTCGTCGATATCGAATTTATAGATCTCATCCGGCGTCAGGTAATAGTGAAAATACGTCCGGTACATATAGACCGGATTTCTAATATAGATCTTGTGGTCGCGAAAGTTTAACAGCGAAACGATTTTTTCATGCCCCAGCAGGTAATCAGAAAACAAAATATGGTCAATGACAATATGGCTGTCTTTTAACAGACGGTCGGCTTCCAAATAGGCGCGGTGCGCGTCTGTTTCACTTTGGAAGCTGCCAAGGCTGATATGCTTGCCTCGATACGTAATATTTGACCTGTAGTAAATGCTGCCGTCCTTTTTTTTTGCTGTATAAACTCCTGTTAACATAAATTCTCCTTATGTAAACTAGTATTTCTAGTACTCCAAGTTTGACTGGATGGAGTATTCGGAATATAATGAATAAATTGTGGTGTTATAAGTTTTAGGTGGTGTGACACATTGCTGTCAAGGGTTTACTTAGAGTGAACGAGTTTGAATGGCTTTGGTAAATTTTCTCAGAAAGGGACGCTGGGAGTGAGGAGGGGCATTCCCTGGCGGCGTCCGTTCCAGAATGCTAAGAATCCCTAAGTATCCTGCTGGGACGTTGTGGCTGTGTCCGGTCGCGCCACCTAGTTCGCTGCCTGCTGGCAGCTAAAGGTGCCGCTTGGCTGCGCCCCTGGTTTTTCCGCAGAATACTAAGGGCTTCTAAGCATTCTTCCAAAGCCGCCGCCAGGGGATGCCGATCCTCTTTCCCGGCTGCTCTTTGTAAGTGTTACGAAACAAGCTCAATATGGTTTGGTTTGTTCGCTGTAGTGCTAGAGCGAACAAACTATATCGGGCTCGTTTGGCAGCACTTGCGAAGAACAGCCGGGAGAAAGGAGGGGTGCACTCTGGCGGCGGCTTTGGAAGAATGGTTAGAATTGATTGGTATTCTGCAAAACAACTAGGGGCGCAGCCAATCGGCACCTTTAGCTGCCAGCAGGCAGCGAACTAGGTGGCGCGACCGGACACAGCCATAACGTAGCAGCAGGATACCTAGCAATTCTTAACATTCTGGAACGGACGCCGCCAGAGTGCACCCCTCCTTTCTCCTGGCGTCCCTTCTTGCAAAAATTTACCAAAGCAACTCAAACTCGTCAAACTCGTTCGCAACAGCAACACCACCGCTAAATCCCCTATATCATTATAATATGGATATTTAGTCTTGTCAAAATCTGAATTTTGCTTATAATAATATAGTATACAAAATGAATAATAAAATGAAAGAGGATAAAATCATGGATTTAATGTATGCAAGTACAAGAGATGCAAATGTATCGGTAACTGCCTCACAGGCGATATTAAAGGGCCTGTCAGACGACGGGGGCTTATTTGTGCCAAAACAGATACCGGCGCTTGATGTAAGCTTGAAAGAGCTCTCCGGGATGACCTATCAGCAGACCGCATATGCTGTGATGAAGCTGTTTTTTACAGATTTTACCGAAGAAGAGCTAAAAAACTGCATCCGCGCTGCTTATGACGACAAATTTGATACGCCGCAGATTGCGCCCCTTGTAAATGCAGACGGCGCTTATTATCTGGAGCTGTTTCACGGGGCGACGATCGCGTTTAAGGATATGGCGCTTTCGATCCTGCCGCATCTTCTGACTACGTCGGCAAGGAAAAATCAAGTCAAAAACGAGATTGTGATTTTAACAGCGACCTCGGGAGATACCGGAAAGGCAGCGCTGTCGGGCTTTGCGGACGTGGCTGGGACAAAAATTATCGTATTTTATCCGAAAAACGGCGTCAGCCCGATCCAGGAAAAGCAGATGGTCACGCAAAAGGGCGCAAATACACATGTGATCGGCATACATGGCAATTTTGACCAGGCGCAGACAGGGGTGAAGCAGATGTTTGCGGACAAAGAGCTGGAAAAAGAGCTGGCGGCGCATGGCTATCAGTTTTCGTCTGCCAATTCCATTAATATCGGCCGCCTGGTGCCGCAGATCGTCTATTATGTCTATGCTTATGCAAGATTACTTGCAAAAGGAGAGATTGAAGACGGAGAGAGCATCAATGTGACGGTTCCAACCGGCAATTTTGGAAATATTCTTGCTGCTTATTATGCCAAACATATGGGGCTTCCGATTGCGAAGCTGATCTGTGCTTCCAATGAAAATAAAGTGCTCTATGACTTTTTCGAGACAGGGACATACGATAAAAACCGTGATTTTATGCTGACGTCATCCCCTTCGATGGATATTTTGATTTCCAGCAACTTAGAACGTCTGATTTACCGGATTGCGGGAAATGACGCCGCAAAGAACGCAGCGTTTATGAAGCGCCTTTCAGATGAAGGCGTTTATGAGATTACTGCGGAAATGAAGGCAAGCCTGGGCGATTTTTACGGCAATTATGCAAGCGAGCAGGAGACCGCGGAGACGATTAGGGATCTGTATGAAAAGACCGGATATGTGCTGGATACGCATACAGCCGTAGCAGCCGCCGTTTACCAAAAATACCGCAGACAGACAAATGATGCGGCAAAGACCGTGATCGCCTCGACAGCAAGCCCGTTTAAGTTTACAAGAAGCGTGATGAATGCCATTGACCCAGCTTATGATGCAAAGGGTGATTTTGAACTGGCGGACGAGTTAAGCAAGATTGCAAAGACCGCCGTTCCAAAGGCAGTCGAAGAGATCCGTACCGCAGAAGTGCTTCACAAGACCGAATGCGAAGTCGCACAGATGCCGGATGCCGTTAAAAAATTTTTAGGCATGTAATATTTATAGGATAAAAAAATTCCTGATAATCCGTTTATCAGGAATTTTTTTATGTAAATAACATATTGTCTGTTTGATAAGAATACATGAAATCTCCCTGTTAAAAAGAAAGCAGGAAATAAATGGTTCCAAACGGATACAATACCGGAAACAGATAAGAAACGGCATCCGGCGACAGATCCACCAGCGCTTCGTCCATAATCTGCGGCGGGGCAAGCTGTAGCTCTACCGAATAGTTATTTGACATATTTACGGTAAACAGCCCGTTGTGCAGATTTAAAAAGTCTTCCAGAGAAGCCTGTACATATTCGTCGAATTCTGTAAATGTATCCATCGCATAGCGGGAAGCAAATTCAATCGCCATATCGCAGTTCATATCGATTCCTGTCACAATGTTGTATTTCCCGTCGATATGCTGCGAGATGCCGAACTGTGTAGCGAATTCTTCGCAGCGAATCGGCGTCATTGGGGTAAAGTCCGCCCCGATAAAACGGATCAGGTTATTAAACAGCAGTGTCAGGTACGATTCGTACAGGTCGCTGTTTTGCATATCCTGGATCTTAAAGTAGTGGCGGATCAGCCTTGTAACCTGCTCTTTTTGGTCTATCTGGATGTCCAGGTCGTAAATTTCATGCTCTGATTCATAATCAATAATCAGGTTTTCCAAATCTGTATTGGAGATAATGCCCTGTTCAATCAAAACCTGTCCAAGCAGAAGATATTCCGGGCTTTGCTCGGATAAGAGACGGTTTACCTGGTCTTCGGTCAGGTATTTGCGCTCAATGGCAAGCTCGCCGAACTGTTTGTCCTCATGCGTCTGTGCGACAACCACGTCATCGATCTCGTTGGCTGTCATCAGGTTGTGATACATGGCAAGTGTGCCCAGCTTGATATGGCTGGTGCCTTCTTTGTCAATGGCTTCAATGAGCTGCTCTGGTGTTACAATATTGCGTGATAAAAGAAAATTACCAAAAAATTGTGTATACATAGATAGTCTCCCTTTTTAGTGATCAAAACGTGCTTCCACGATCCGCTGGATATTATGTGCTGAGAAAGGCTTTTGGATAAAGTCTCTTGCTCCGGCTTCAATCGCGCTTTTAAGCTGCTCTTTCGTGCCGATAGACGACGCAATAATAATCACTGCCGACGGATGCTGCGCCATAATCTCCCTTGTCGCGGTGACGCCGTCTTTAACAGGCATTACAATGTCTAGGAATACAATATCTGCTGGCTCTTCATTATATTTATCGATGGCTTCCTGTCCGTTTGCAGCTTCTATATAATGAGTTGCACCAAGCTCAGATAATATATCTTTTAATTGTTTCCGCGCCAGAATTGAATCATCCCCGATTAAAATTTTGGATTCAGATAATAACATAATGATACACTCCTTTTTCAACCTTATAATTAAATTTTACAAGATAAATACAAATTATGCAATGGAAAATTTGGAAGAATTCATAAAAAAGCCGCTAAATTTGTTGCGAAGTGGGAAAGAAGCGGCTATAATAACAAAAAGAAACAGAAAAAACAACAATTTTTTTAAAATCAGGAAGGAAATGAAACATGTCGTCAGAAATCGTCGTACTTGTGTTCGATATTATTATTCTAATCCTCGGCATCAATACACTGTTTAGCGCGCTGCGCATGAAAAAAACAGGAATCCCGTCCGCAATTTTAATCCCCAAGGAAGAGCAGGCAAGAATCAGAAACCAGAAGGCTTTCTGTGAAAAGATATTCCAGCCGACGCTGCTGTTTGGAATCCTGATCTGCGTCTATGGCGTGGCAGACCTGTGCAACAGTTTTGTGGTCAGGGTGCCGTATATGGACATTGCGTGTATTGCGTGCTTTTTGCTTGTCTGCGCCTGGTATATGAAAAAACTGCGCGATGCAAAGGACGCGCATATGTAGCAAGAATAGACTGCACAGATACGCAACAGCCTGGATCGTTATTCCTGGCTGTTACGTTTTTTGATCAGCCGTTTACAGCTCGCTTTCGCGTACGTCCATCGGGATATATTCTCTGCGGTTAGATACGCTCATATAAGCAGGACGCATAATCCGCCCGTTATAAGAGATCTCTTCGAGACGGTGCGCACTCCAGCCTGCGATACGGGCGATCGCAAAGATCGGTGTATACAGCTCTAACGGCAAGCCGAGCATATGGTAAACAAACCCGCTGTAAAAGTCCACGTTCGGGCTGACGCCTTTGTAGATCTTGCGTTCTTCTGCGATAACCTGCGGGGCAAGGCGTTCTACGAGCGAGTAGAGTGCAAATTCTTCCGTATAGCCTTTTTCAATCGAAAGCCGCTCGACATATGACCGGAAGATTCTCGCACGCGGATCGGAGAGCGAATAGACAGCGTGTCCCATACCGTAAATAAGGCCGGCATGGTCAAATGCTTCTTTATTGAGCACTGCCTTTAAGTACGTACGCACTTCCTCTTCATCCGTCCAGTCTTTTAACGTTTCCTTAAGGTTTTCGAACATCTGCACGACTTTAATGTTAGCGCCGCCGTGTTTCGGGCCTTTTAAAGAACCGATCGAAGCTGCGATGACAGAATAAGTGTCTGAACCAGACGACGATACAAGATGTGTCGTAAACGTAGAGTTATTGCCGCCGCCGTGTTCCATATGCAGGATCAGGGAAATGTCCAAAAGCTTTGCCTCAAGCGGCGTATATTTGCTGTCCGGGCGCAGGATATGCAGGATCGTTTCTGCGGTGGACAGTTCGGACAGCGGCTTATGGATAAACAGGCTTTCGCCGTCATGGTAATGGCGGTATGCCTGGTAGCCGTATACCGAAAGCAGCGGGAATAAGCTGATAAGCTGCATACACTGGCGCAGCACATTCGGTACGCTGATGTCGTCAGCTCTGTTATCATAAGAATAAAGGGTAAGAACGCTCCGGGCAAGCGTATTCATCATATCACGGCTTGGAGCTTTCATAATGATATCACGTACAAAGCTTGTTGGCAGGGAACGGTAGTAAGAGAGCAGGCCAGTAAATTCTGCTAATTCTGCTTTGGTAGGAAGTTTGCCGAAGATTAAAAGGAACGCGCTTTCTTCAAAGCCGAAATGGTTCTCAGGCCCAAGCCCTGCGATAATGTCCTTTACATTGTATCCGCGGTAAAACAGCTCGCCGTCAGCAGGAATGATCTGGTCTCCATCCCTCTTGGTCGCACACACTTCTGAAATCTCGGTCAGCCCGACTAATACGCCCTTGCCGTTGATATCACGCAGTCCGCGCTTGACATCGTATTTGCTGTACAAGGAAGGGTCAATCGTAAAATGCCGTTCGCTTAAGTCGGCGAGACGCTGGAGTTCAGGTGTGATCTTGGAAAATTCGTTTTCTTTCATAAATCATACCTCCTGTCTGCCAACTATCTTAACACAAAATAAAACAGGAAAACAAGAAAAAATATGAATATTCCGTAAGTTTTTACATTTTTCATAAAAAATGAACGATTCTAAGGGAGAGATTTTTTAATTTATTACGCAATTTATGAAAAAAAGATTGACAAAAAAATCACATAGTGTATAGTTTATGTTAGTGAATTTTTTCAATAATTATTTTTGAAAATTCAGCGCAAAATAAAAATAATTTAAAAGGAGGAACATATAAATGTCAACAAAAGCCTTTTATCCAAGAACAGAAATCGGCCCAAACAAGGTAGGGTTCCCAAAAGCAAGCTCTCCGGTAACGAATACGCGTGCGATTATTGAAGCGCCGTTTTACGGCAATAATGTCGTAAAGGTAAATACGTTAAGGGAAGCTTATGAGCTGGCAAAAAACTCTCCTGGTACGATCGTTACCGATATGCCGGTTTATAAGGCAGAAGAGATCGGCTTAGAGCCGGAGTCTAAAGTGCTGTTATTTAACGATGGTTCCATTACTGGACGTTATGCGGCGGCAAGAAGAATCACAGGCAAGGAAGGCACAGACTGCGCAAAGCTTGACAAGATCTTAATGGATGCTGTATATGATACACGCTGGAAAACCATGTACCATGCACAGGTATTTATCGGGCTTGATCCTGAATTTATGGTAAAAGCGCATCTTTTGATTCCAGAAGGCGAAGAAAATATCCTGTATAACTGGATGTTAAACTTCCAGTATATGAACGATACGTACACAAAGATGTACAAGCAGTCCCTGCCGGTCGGCAACGGCAATGAACCAGATGTTTATATTTTCTCCGATCCGCAGTGGGTTGGCTCTGACCAGACAGACGTATGCGACGGCAAGTGCTTATGCTACTTTAACACCGATACAAACTGCGCGGCAATCCTTGGCATGAGATACTTCGGCGAGCATAAAAAAGGCACGTTAACGCTTGCATGGGCAATCGCAAACAGAAACGGCTATGCTTCCTGCCACGGCGGACAAAAGGAATATACAAGAGACGACGGCTCCAAGTATGTAGCAGCGGTATTCGGCTTATCAGGCTCCGGCAAGTCTACTTTGACACATGCAAAGCATGATGGCAAATATCCTTCGATTAAAGTACTGCATGACGATGCATTTGTAATCAATACGGATACATGCGCTTCGATTGCATTAGAGCCTACCTATTTTGACAAGACCGCGGATTATCCTACCGCTTGTGAAGACAACAAGTTCCTGTTAACGGCACAGAACTGTTCTGCGACACTTGATGAGGACGGAAAAGTCGTACTTGTAACAGAAGATATCCGTAACGGCAACGGACGCGCGATTAAGTCCAAGCTCTGGTCTCCAAACCGTGTAGACAAGATCGAAAGCCCGGTAAATGCGATTTTCTGGATTATGAAAGACCAGACGCTGCCACCGGTTGTAAAATTAAAAGGAGCTTCCCTGGCTTCTGTTATGGGCGCAACGCTTGCGACAAAGAGATCAACCGCAGAAAGGCTTGCACCTGGCGTAGATCCGAACGCACTTGTGATTGAGCCATATGCAAATCCGTTCCGTACGTATCCGCTTGTACACGATTATGAGAAATTTAAAAAGCTCGTTGCCGAGAAAAATGTAGACTGTTACATTATCAATACCGGCGATTTTATGGGCAAGAAAGTACAGCCAAAGGATACTCTGGGCATTCTGGAAGCGATTGTGGAAAACAAGGCAGACTTTAAGCCTTGGGGGCCATTTTCAGATATCGAGATCTTCGAATGGGAAGGCTTTGTGCCAGACTTAGCAGACAAAGATTATGTAAGCCAGATGAAGGCACGTATGACAGACCGTCTGAATAACGTGAAAGAACTGGATACGAAAGAAGGCGGCTTTAACAAGCTTCCTGCGGACGCTGCTGAGGCAATTCAAAAAGTGGTTGAACAGGCGAATACATTATAGTCTTCCTGTTTTAGATGAAGCTTTAGATGAAGCGAAAGTGAAAATACCATAAAATACATGATGTTGTATGTAAATAATTGTTGCAATACTGCACACAGTAGAGTATAATCAATTTTAATAAAAGTACATTCCTGGGGTGTTCGATAACCTGCTATTTTGAACCTACATTTTCTTTTATGGGATTCCAAGATTTTGGAGTCGATGTCAGGCCATCATTACGCAGTGGAAGGCAGAAGCTTCATTGAGGTTACCCACCTAGCTTTGCTAGGAGTCAAAATTGTGGGACCGGCATTTTGGGAGTACTTTTACTAAAGCAATATACAAAAGAAAAGCTCCAGAATTGACCAAAGAAGATCCAAAAAATACAGAAGATCTTAAGGTGCGAAAGAGGTGGACAAGCCAAACGTCCATGCAAAAGAGAAAATAAAGGTTCGTAGGATGATACAAAAGCTATAAAAAACAGAAGAGAAATCCTTGTGATCATGTACAAAAGATAACAGTTCAAGATACGCAGGATAAAGCGAAGATGAAGCAGAGATGAACTTCATAATGTTTATGAACTGATTCCATATTACGCGGCGATTCTTAAGATAAGGCTTTCCGAAAAAGCAGAATAAGAAACCTGCTTTTACAGAAAGGCAGAATAAGAGAACTGCTTTTACACAAAAGCAGAAAAAAGGAAACTGCTTTTATTTAAGAAGGAATAAAAATACAAAAGAATGGTTGTTACAAAGGATATCTGTTTTCGTTTTTGTATACAGAAGAATTTTGGACAAACAACGCCAGATAAAAAAGAAGCTGCACAACCGCAGCTTCTTTTATCATGTAAGCATATGTTTTGCATCTGGCGTATACATATATTGATATAGGTGTAATTTTATACGCATCGAAAGAGAGTATTTGGAGCAGTGGAATGGACAGAGCGGAAAAATTAAAAAAATATAGAACGAAAAAAGTGCACAGGCAGACAGGCAAAACAGGTACGGGGCTTTTTGTAACAGGCGGGATCGGCGTGCTTGTGCTTGGCGTGCTTTTATTTTTTTCGTTTTATCATAAAAAAGAAGAAGCGGTGCTTTCTTATGTGACAAAGGAAGAGCTGGCGTCATGCATGTCGTTTTTGCAGGACGATGCAGTGCCTGCGTCCGAAAAAAACGCGGCGGCTTATGTGACGCAGGGGCAGCTCAAAGAGCTGATACGAAATATCGGGCTGGCAGGCACGATTTCCGTAAACGGCGGCAACGAACGGCTGACGCGGGAAGCCGTTATGGACTGCTACGAGCAGGTGTTAGACTATTTAGACCTTGCAGGCGCGGTACGAAAGGAAACGATACTGGTGCTGTCCTGGGACGGGAAAACCTGTCGGACAGCGGACGGTACGCTGCGAGGAAATACCGCGGCACTTGGTTTGGAACGGTTTCATACGTACGGCGTGTATCTGCTGGATGATACGATTCTAGGCATCAAGGCAGAATCGGAAAAGACCGGGGTGCTAAGGCAAGTGCAGGTACATGCGGCAGTAGACAGCAAAAGTTCTTCAAAAAAGGCTTCAGAAAGCTTTCTTTCCGTCACTTATGAAAAGCAGGATTTTGAGATTCCATGTATCGATCAGGAAGGGATCAGGCAGCTATCGGAAGCGACAGACGGTGCCACCTGTACGCTGTGTATCAAAGGCGGCACGGTGACAAAAATAAAAGATATTCAAATAAAAGATATTGAAAAAAAAGATCAGACAGATGCTTCTGGCACAAAAAAGAAGGAAGAAAAGACGCTGCAAAAGCTTTCGGATACCGTAAACGTACTGCTGCTGAACAAAGGCAAGATTTTTTACGACCAGATTTATCTGACGGCGGACAGCGGCTGGACGGTGAAAAAGGACAAAAAGACGACGGCGAAACAGCCGCTTAAAGTGCTTTCGGTAAAGGGGGTAAAGTTAAAAAAAGGATCGTCTGCGCTCGTGCAGCCTACCAAAGCTTCCGGCAGACTGTTTTTTACGGATCAAGACGGCAATCCGGTTTCAAAAGGCTATTATGGAAGCTTTACGATATACAAAGAGACGGAAGGCTATTATGTCGTAAATAAAGTAAATATCGAAAAGTACCTGTATTCTGTCGTGGCAAGTGAGATGCCGGCATCGTTTGGGACGGAAGCGTTAAAGGCACAGGCAGTCTGTGCAAGGAGCTATGTCTACCGGCAGATGGCGGCAGGCGATTATAAAGACTACCACGCACAGATCGATGACAGTACGAACTATCAGGTATACAATCAGTCTGAAGTGGTAGAGGCAGATATCAAAGCTGTCCAGGATACCGCAGGTGAGGCGATGTTTGCAGACGATGAGATTGTAAATGCCTATTATTTTTCCTCATCAGCAGGGCATACGGCAAATATGGAGATCTGGCACCAGGATGAGGATGCGTATCCATACTTAAAGATCAAATCGTTAGACCCTGCGCAGTCCGGCAAAAAGGTAGACCTGTCCAGCGAAAAGGCGTTTGCGGCATATATCGCCAAAAAGGACGCGGACGCTTTTGACAGCAGCAGCCGGTACTTTCGCTGGAAGGCGAACGTAGAGTTAAGCGCCAGCATAAAGGAGTTAAAGCAAAAGCTGAACGAGCGCAGAAACATCAATCCGGCGCTGATTACGTATTACCGCACGACAGGAAAAAAAGCCGTACGCACGTCTTCGCTCAAGGGCTTTGGCGGCGTAAAAAAAATGTCCTGCACAAAACGGGGCAAAAGCGGGGCAATTTTAGTATTGACCATTCAGTTCGAGTTTGGTAAAGTGGAAATCAGATCGGAATATAATATACGTTCGGTAGTCGGATGTGCGATGGAACAAATTACATACGCAGACGGCACGTCAGATACCGCTTCCCGGTTTTTGCCAAGCGCGTATTTTACGGTTTCTTTTGACAAAAAAAGCAGCCGGTATGTGCTTACAGGCGGCGGCAACGGGCATGGAATGGGCATGAGCCAGTACGGTGCGGCAGGCATGTCGCAGGCTGGCTGGGACTACAAACAGATCCTGTCTTTTTACTATGATGGGGCGACAGTAAAAAAAGTCCGCTGACAAATACATATTTTGGGGAAGGAAATGTTATGAAACGGGTGTTTTTAGACAGCCTGCGGCTGTTAGACAAATGTAAGGAAGACAATATCGGTGCTTATGCGGCGCAGACTGCCTTTTTTATTATGATGTCGTTAGTGCCGCTTATGATGTTTTTTATTACGTTGATTCAGTATACGCCGATTTCGGAAGCAATGCTGCTGCAATGGGTGCACCAGTATCTGCCGGACTATTTGGAGCCTGTGATTATTACGATACTTGACGAAGTATTTTCAGAATCCACAGGCATCTTGTCCACAACGGCAGTCGTTGCGATCTGGTCTGCTTCTAAGGGGCTTCACTATTTGTCTGACGGGCTGGATGAAGTAAACGGCGTAAAGGAAAAGCGAAGCTGGCTGATCTTAAGGATTAAGGCAGTTATCTATACGTTCAGCTTCTTAGTTGGCATTGTTTTATTCCTTGTGCTGATTATTTTTGGCAGGTCGCTGGAAGAGCTTTTGATTTATTACCTGCCGGTGATCGGGGGCGTCGTGTCTAAAATACTTGATTTTCGTATCCTGATTATTACACCGGTAATGATCCTGCTTGTAATGATGGCATTTTATTCCCTGCCTGACCGCAAAGCAGTCTCAGGACATAAAATCAATTTTCACAACCAGCTTCCGGGCGCTGTGTTGTGTACCGTCGTGTGGTATCTATTTTCGGTCGGCGTGTCGATTTACGTCGGATATTTTAACGGCTTTTCCATGTACGGCTCTCTGACGACGATCGTGCTGACGATGTTCTGGATCTATTTTTGCATGTACATCCTGCTGCTGTGTGCAGAGATGAATGCTTTTTACTATAAGGAGATTGAGTATCATTGGGAAGGAATACATAAGCATAAAAAAGGATGAAAAACGATGGGCGTAAAACTATTTGATTCGGAGTTAAAAGTAATGGGCGTGCTCTGGCGGGAGGGCGATGTAACGGCAAAGCATATCTCAGACGTGTTAAAGGAAGAAACCGGGTGGAATATGAACACGACCTATACGCTGATAAAACGGTGCATAAAAAAGGGAGCCATCGAGCGCATGGAGCCGCACTTTCTGTGCCATGCGCTGATCCCGATTGAAGAAGTGCAGGAGGCAGAGACCAATGCGCTGATTGACAAGATTTTTGACGGCTCTGTGGACAAGCTGTTTGCCTCCCTGCTCTGCCGTAAAAATCTGTCTGCGGGGCAGATTGAACATTTGAAAAAAATGGTGGAGGATTTGGAGTAACTATGGAAAAAATCTTAGTAGTGGAAGACGACGACGCGATTCGCGAAGAGCTTTTTACCTTACTGCATACCAACGGCTACCAGCCTGTCCAAAAGCCGCCGTGCGACCTTGCGCTGCTTGATATCAGCCTGCCTGGAGAAAGCGGGTATGAGATCTGCCGCAGGCTCAGGCAGCATTCGTCTGTTCCGGTTATCTTTTTAACGGCAAGGGAGACCGCGGAGGATGAACTGCTTGGCTTTAGCGTGGGAGCGGATGACTATATCCGAAAACCGTACCATTCCTCGGTGCTGCTTGCACGCATTGCAAGGCTTTTGCAGCGTAAAAGCAGCCCGGTGCTTTCGGTACGCGGCCTGACGCTGAATCTTGCCGCGCTTTCGGTACAGTACCGCGATGAAGCAGCGGAGCTTACAAAAAATGAAACGAGAATCTTAGCCTGCCTGATGCAAAAGGAGCTGTGCACGAGAGAAGAGCTGATTGAAGACTTATGGAACAACAGCCTGTACATTGATGAAAATACACTGTATGTAAATATCAGGCGCCTGCGGGAAAAGCTCGGAAAAATGGGCGCGCAGGAGTTTTTGCATACGGTACGGGGCGTGGGGTACCGCTTATGACGTTTGTGGAATTTCTTTCGTCAAAAGCAGTTACGCTTTGCGTCCTTATGCTCGGTGCGCTGCTGTCGGGTAGCTGCCTGCTGTTTGCGGGCGCAAGCCCTGCATTTGCAGCTTTTTTTGAGTGCCTGTTTTTTTCGGTTGTCGCTCTTTGGCTTGCGGCAGGCTTTTTGTGGGATCGGCACAGGCTGCGGCAGCTAGAGCTGCTGCTTACAAAGCTGCCGCAGCAATATCTGCTTGGCGAGATTCTTCCAAAGCCAGTCGGTGCGGTGGAAAAAAAGTATTTTGAGGCAATGCAGGCGGTGTCACGCTCGGCAATCGGAGCAGTCGAGGCGGCAAACCGGGACAAGGAAGACTACTGTAACTATGTGGAAAGCTGGATTCATGAGCTGAAAACGCCCCTGACGGCATGTTCCCTGATCCTGTCCAACGACGGGGACGTACGCAAGCTAAAGTGTGAGCTGAAACGTGCGGACAACCTGACGGAAAGCATTTTATACTATGCAAGGCTGCGTACGGCGGAAAAGGATACTACGATTAAACAAGTGCAGGCTGCCGCCGTGATCGAAGAAGCAGTGAAAAGCCAGGCGGAAATACTGATTGCTTCTAGGATCTGTGTACATACGGAAGGGGATTTTTCTGTTTATACCGATGCGAAGTCTCTGTGCTTTATATTAAAACAGCTTTTGATTAACAGTGCCAATTACTGTCCCGGCTGCAAGATACAGATTTTTGCAAAAGACAGGCAGATCGTGGTCGAGGACAACGGGATTGGCATTGCAGACTATGAGCTGTCCAGGGTGACCGAGCGCGGATTTACCGGCAGCAACGGGCGCAGGCGGGGCGGCAGTACCGGAATGGGTTTGTATATTGTAAAGGAATTGTGCAAAGGGCTGGACATCCGGCTTCGGATTGAATCTCAGCAAAATGTGTACACACGCATTACGCTTGCCTTTTAAAGCGAACAAATTTGGATTGCTTTGGTATATTTTTACAGGAAGGGACGCCAGGAGAGAGGATGCGTACACTCTGGCGGCGTCCGTTCCAGAATATTAAGAATTGCTAGGTATCCTGCTGCTACGCCCTGGCTGTGTCCGGTCGCGCCACCTTGTCCGCTTCCGGCTGTCCGCCGAAAGCTATCGGTGCCGCTTGGCTGCGCCCCTAGTTGTTTTGCAGAATACCAAGCAATTCTAAACATTCTTCCAAAGCCGCCGCCAGAGTGTACGCATCCTCTCTCCCGGCTGTTCTTCGCAAGTGCTGCCCAAACAAGCCCGATATGGTTTGGTAGGTGTAGTACTAGAGCGAACTTTATCTGATTTGCGTTTCCAAGGGAACTATTTTGGATGGGTTTTCCATATAAAATACCTAGAATCTGTTATATCGTATGGTTGATTTTGTTCATGGTAGACAAACCAAACCATATCGAGCTTGTTTCGTAGCATTTACGAAAAGCAGCCGGGAGAGAGGATGTGCCTCCCCTGGCTGCGGCTTTGGAAGAATGGTTAGAAGCCCTTGGTATTCTGCGGAAAAAACCAGGGGCGCAGCCAAGCGGCACCTTTAGCTGCCAGCAGGCAGCGAACTAGGTGCCGCGACCGGACACAGCCACAGCGTAGCAGCAGGATACTTAGGGATTCTTAGCATTCTGGAACGGACGCAGCCAGGGGAGGCACATCCTCTCTCCTGGCGTCCCTTCCTGTAAAAGTTTCCAAAGTAACTCAACACGCTCTAGCTAAGATGCAGGCGATCCTTACAAAACTGTAAGAAAAACGCTGTCGTCCAGTTAGATAAAAACAGGCTGTTTTCTGTTAAAATACAGGTACAGCATGTAAAACTAACGGAGGTGTAAAAATGAAGCCAATCTTACAGGTAACAAACGTTACGAAATACTATGGGCGCGGCAGCGTCGTAACAAAAGCGTTGGACGGGATTTCTTTTTCTCTTGGAAAAGGTGAATTTCTCGCGGTCATGGGAGCGTCTGGTTCCGGCAAATCGACGCTTTTAAATGTGATTGCCACAATCGACCGGGCAAGCTCTGGGGATATCTGCTTAAACGGAACGCACTTGCAGGCGATGAAGGAAGCCAAGCTCTCTGCATTCCGCAGAGACCAGCTCGGATTTGTTTTTCAGGACTACAATTTACTAGATACGCTGACCATTGCGGAAAATATCGTACTGCCGTTAAACTTAAGGCATACAAGTGCACGTGAAACGGAAAAAAAGCTTGCGTGGATCGCAAAATCCTTATGCCTGAGCGAACAGCTCTCCAAGTTTCCGTACCAGCTCTCCGGCGGGCAGCGCCAGAGAGCGGCATGTGCCAGGGCGATCATTACCGATCCGGCGCTCGTGCTCGCCGACGAACCGACCGGGGCACTGGATTCGAAAAATTCAAAGGCGCTTATGGAAACGTTTGTAAGCATGAATGAATCGCTTGGTTCTTCGATTATGCTCGTCACGCACGATCCGGTCGTCGGCAGCTATGCGCAACGGGTACTGTTCCTTAAGGACGGAAAGGTATGGAGCGAATTAAACCGGGGCAGCAGGGGCAGAAGAGAGCTGTACGGGGAGATTTTGGCTGCAACAGCGGCGCTGGGAGGTGAAGCGGATGTCAGGTAACTTAAAGCTTGCGGTTCGAAATGTCAGGCGGCAGTTCGAAAACTATCTGATCTATTTTTTGACCGTTGCGCTGACCGTTGCGCTTTTGTTCGCGGTCAACAATGTGTTCTTTGGCAAAGAGCTGGCGCAGCATATCGATATGACAAGTGATTTTAAAAACGGGATGAAAGCGTTGATTGTGCTGATTGCGCTGATTGTCTCCTTTGTACTGGGCTATGCGACCTCGTTTATGCTAAAGCTTCGAAAGCGGGAGTTTGGCACGTATCTGACGCTTGGCATGTCAAGAAACAACCTTCTTGCGATTTTTCTTGCCGAAACGCTCGTGATTTGCGTTACAGCGCTTGGCGTGGGTATTTTTTTCGGCTTGTTTATTTACCAGGGATTTATGGCGGTTATTATGCGCTTTATGGATATGGAATTTTTAATCTCAAGCTATTCGGTCAGAGGGCTTGTATTTACCATTGTGCTCGTCGCTACGATTTTTCTGCTTGCCTGCGGCGCGTCTGCCTTTTACTTAAAAAAAGTCCGAATCTACCAGTTGGTCTATCAGGAAAAAAAGGTGGCGCGTGCTTCGCGTGTCCCGTTTTTGTGGTTTCTTTTGGCGCTGGTTTCTTTCGGGCTGATTGTCTATAGCTGCTTTGCGTTTGAAAATGAGATCGAACAGGTTTTTGCAGACAGAGAAGCAAGCAGTGCATTTGTAGAGATCTTTTCGGTTTTTGCGTGCGGCGTTGTAGTATTTCATATCAGCATTTCCAAAAGCGTAGTCTCTTTGCTGTTAAAGCGGCGGCGTCTGCGTGCAAAAGGCACCAATACGTTTGTGCTGCGCCAGCTTTCGGGAGCGCTTGGGACAAATGCGTTAATGATCGGGCTGCTTGCCGTACTGCTGACCTTTGCGGTGATCGGCGTCAATGTTTCGTTTGTGCAAAGGGCGAGCGAGCTTGCGCTGTTAGACCGGGATTATCCGTTTGACCTGCTGTGCTGCCAGGAGGATGCACAATATAACAAAAAACCGGATCGGGCAGTTTTGCGGGAAGCAGAACAAATCGTGCAGAAACATACGGCAGTTACACAGACCTTTTCCTATCCGATTTATCGTTCTGGCGCGTCAGACCTGTATGATTATACAAAGTGGTCTGGAGCAGGCTATGAAGGGCTGATGGACAGTTATATGACAGAAAGCGATTTTAACGCGGTCATGACGTTTCTTGGGAAAGAACCGATTTCGCTGGACGGGGAATTTTACATTGTCGCAAACAATGCGGCGGCAGCGCAGGCTGCGTGGCAGGAGGCGGTATTAAACAGAAACGGCAGGAAATATCGTATCAAAGGCGTGCGGGAAGATGTTCCAGTTTTGCATTATGTCTATTTTTACGCGGTAATCCCGGATGAGGCGGCAAAAGGCATGGAGCTTGAGACCTTTTATACGGCTTACCGCTTTTCCAATACAAACTTTCATGCGCCGGATCTGAACGAGCAGTTAGACGAGCTGGAAGAAAAGAACGAATATTGTCATTTTTTACTGCGGGAATACGGCAGATATGAAAGAAACAGTGTCGCCGCGATCCTGACCGTCGGCGCCCTGTTCGTAGCTTTGGTATTTTTGATGCTGGCAATGGCGGTGCTTGCTTTAAAAACACTGTCGGGCATTGCACAAGACCGCGAAAAATACCGGATTTTATTTCAGCTTGGCGCAGGAGAGCGGCAGCGGTGCCGCGCGCTGTTTCGGCAGACGTCTTGCTTTTTCTTTCTGCCGTTTAGCGGAGCGGTGCTTGTCAGCATCCCGACAGGCTGGATCTGCGGAAAGGTCGTGATTCTTGGCGGCACAGGCGTATTGGCGGCGGAAACCTATGTGACCGCGGCGGTAGTTGCACTGGTGATGGCGGCAGTCGGGATTATTTATTATATGCTGACTTATCTTATTGCAAAGCGTACGGTGATTTAGAGCGAGTTTGAGTTGCTTTGGTAAATTTTTACAGGGAGGGACGCTGGGAAAGAGGATGTGCCTCCCCTGGCGGCGTCCGTTCCAGAATGCTAAGAAGCCCTAAGTATCCTGCTGGTACGCTGTGGCTGTGTCCGGTCGCGGCACCTAGTTCGCTGCCTGCTGGCAGCTAAAGGTGCCGCTTGGCTGCGCCCCTGGTTTTTTCCGCAGAATACTAAGGGCTTCTAAGCATTCTTCCAAAGCCGCAGCCAGGGGAGGCACATCCTCTTTCCCGGCTGCTTTTCGTAAATGCTACGAAACAAGCGCAATATGGTTTGTCTGCTATGAATAAAATCAACCATATGATAGAACAGATTCTAGTACAGCGTTGCAGAAATAGCGGGTGCTGTATTCACTGTTATTTCTGCCATGCTGTACTAGGTTGTTTTACATGGAGAACCTGTACAAAATAGTTCCTTGGAAAACGCAAATCAGATAAAATCTACTCTAGTGCTACAGCGGACAAACCATATCGGGCTCGTTTGGCAGCATTTGCGAAGAACAGCCGGGAGAGAGGATGGGTACACTTTGGCGGCGGCTTTGGAAGAATGTTTAGAATTGCTTGGTATTCTGCAAAACAACTAGGGGCGCAGCCAAGCGGCACCTTTAGCTGCCAGAAGACAGCGAACTAGGTGCCGCGACCGGACACAGCCACAGCGTACCAGCAGGATACCTAGCAATTCTTAACATTCTGGAACGGACGCCGCCAAAGTGTACCCATCCTCTCTCCTGGCGTCCCTTCTTGAAAAAGTTTCCCAAAGTAACTTAAACTTGTTCGCTCTAGCGTGTTTGGCTGTCAGACAGACCGCCTGCGGCAGGATTTTGCATATTTTTAAAATTTTTCTTGCACTTGCGGACACACTGCGCTATAATAGGTGCAGTTTCAACAGCAAATGCGAGGAAGGTGGCAGTAAGCAGCCAAAAGCGAAGCAGGAATCCCTCTGACAGAGAAAAAAAGTGATGCGCTGAGAGCTTTTTTCAGAGTGGGCGTTTTTGGATTTCACACCGGAGCAGCCTGGGGGAAGTGTGCCTTAACCAGCACATGGGTAGTCTGGGACGCTGATACACGTTACGTATTTTAAGTGCTTGACCTCGCCAAGTGTCTGGTCAGGAAACAGGGTGGTACCGCGGAAGAACTCCGTCCCTTTTGGGATGGGGTTTTTTTGATTTCATTTTTTATTTTGATTCGATAAGGAGAATTCGCATATGAAAGAAAAACTGCAAAAAATCAAGGAAGAGGCGACAAAGCAGATCCTGGCGTCTGAGGAGCTTACAAAGTTAAATGAAGTCAGGGTTGCATTTCTTGGAAAAAAGGGAGAGCTGACAGCCGTATTAAAGAGTATGAAGGACGTACTGCCAGAAGAGCGTCCGATCGTAGGGCAGCTTGTCAATGAGACGAGGGCAGCCATTGAAGACATGCTAGAAGAGACGAAAAAGAAGTTAGAGGCTGCGGAGCTGAACTTCCGGTTAAAGCAGGAGGTCATTGACGTGACCCTTCCGGCAAAGAAAAACCGCATCGGGCACCGCCATCCAAACACGATTGCGTTAGAAGAAGTCGAGCGCATTTTCGTGGGCATGGGCTACGAGGTCGTGGAAGGCCCTGAGGTAGAGTACGATTACTATAACTTTGAAGCGTTAAATATTCCGGCTGACCATCCGGCAAAGGATGAACAGGATACGTTTTACATTAACAGCAAGATTTTGCTGCGCACGCAGACATCCCCTGTCCAGGTGCGTACGATGGAGAGCCGCCCGCTGCCGATCCGTATGATTGCGCCGGGCAGGGTGTTCCGTTCGGACGAAGTGGACGCGACACATTCTCCTTCGTTCCACCAGATCGAAGGAATGGTGATCGATAAAAATATTACATTTGCCGACCTAAAGGGAACGCTTGCCGAGTTTGCAAAGGAGCTGTTCGGCAAGGATACCAAAGTAAAATTCCGCCCGCATCATTTCCCGTTTACAGAGCCAAGCGCCGAGGTTGACGTAACCTGCTTTAAGTGCGGCGGCAGCGGCTGCCGTTTCTGCAAGGGCAGCGGCTGGATCGAGATTTTAGGCTGCGGCATGATCCATCCGAAAGTGCTTAAGATGAGCGGCATCGACCCGGAAGAATATTCGGGGTTCGCGTTCGGCGTCGGCTTGGAGCGCATAGCGCTGTTAAAGTATGAAATCGACGATATGCGGCTTTTGTATGAAAATGACGACCGCTTTTTGGCGCAGTTTTAGTATAAGAAAAATCATTTGGAGGAAAATAATATGAATACTTCGTTAAAGTGGATCAAAGACCTGGTGCCTGGGCTTAGCGTATCGCCGCAGGAATATGCGGACGCCATGACGCTTTCGGGTACTAAGGTAGAAGGATATGAAGCGTTTGACAAAGACCTGGCACGCATTGTAGTCGGTCAGATTCAGGAAATCACAAAACACCCGGATGCGGATAAGCTCGTTGTCTGCCAGGTGGATATTGGAGAACCGGAGCCTGTACAGATCGTAACCGGAGCGCCGAATGTAAAGCAAGGGCAGAAGGTTCCGGTCGTTTTGGACGGTGGGCGCGTTGCCGGCGGGCATGACGGCTCTAAGACAGAGGGCGGCATTAAAATTAAAAAAGGCAAGCTGCGCGGTGTCGTGTCCAACGGCATGATGTGCTCGATTGAAGAGCTTGGCTCTTCGAAAGACTTGTTCCCGGATGCGCCGGAGGAAGGCATTTATATTTTTAAAGATACGGCTGTAGTCGGTGCGGACGCCGTAAAGGAGCTTGGGCTGGATGATGTATCGGTAGAATATGAGGTCACCTCCAACCGTGTGGACTGCTTTAGCGTGATCGGCATTGCAAGGGAGGCTGCGGCAACGTTTTGTTTGCCGTACCAGCCGCCGGTAATTAAGAAAACCGGAAACAATGAGGACGTCAACGACTATATTAAGGTGCGTGTAGACGATGAAACGCTGTGCCCGCGCTATACGGCAAGAGTCGTAAAAAATATCCAGATCGCGCCGTCGCCGGAATGGATGCAGCAGAGGCTGCGCGCGCAGGGAATTCGTCCGATCAACAATATCGTGGATATTACAAACTATGTAATGGAAGAATACGGCCAGCCGATGCACGCCTACGACCTGGATACGATTGCCGGGAAACAGATTATTGTGCGCCGTGCCAGCGAAGGCGAGACTTTTGTAACGCTTGACGGACAGGAGCGTATACTTGACGATACGGTTTTAATGATCTGCGATGCGCAAAAGCCAGTCGGCATTGCCGGAATTATGGGCGGGGAAAATTCGATGATTACAGACAGTGTAACAACGATGCTGTTTGAAGCAGCCTGCTTTGACGGCACAAATATCCGCCGTTCCGCCAAAAAGATCGGTATGCGTACCGATGCGTCCGGCAAATTTGAAAAAGGGCTTGACCCGAACAATGCCATCGAGGCAATGAACCGTGCCTGCCAGTTAATCGAAGAGTTGGGTGCCGGAGAGGTGGTCGGCGGCGTTGTAGATGTTTACTCTGGCGTAAAGGAAGGAAAACGCATCCCGTTTGAGCCGGATAAATACAACCGCCTGCTGGGGACAGACGTTGCACCGGAAACAATGCTCGAATATTTTTCGAAAATAGAATTAGGATATGACAAAGAAGCGAATGAAGTGCTGATCCCGTCCTGGCGGCAGGATTTGGAGTGCAGTGCAGATTTGGCGGAAGAAGTGGCTCGTTTTTACGGCTACGATAAAATCGAGACAACGCTGCCGTCTGGTGAGGCAACGACCGGAAAGCTGTCCTACAAGCTGCGGATCGAAGCAGTTGCAAGAGATGTCGCGGAATACTGCGGATTCAGCCAGGGCATGGTTTACTCGTTTGAAAGCCCGAAAGTATTTGATAAGCTTTTGATCCCGCAGGATTCCAGCCTGCGCAGCGCGGTTACGATCGCCAATCCGTTAGGCGAGGACTTTAGCATTATGCGTACGGTTTCACTGAATGGAATGCTTTCTTCCCTTGCCCTGAACTATAACCGGAGAAATAAAAACGTGCGCCTGTATGAGCTTGGCAATATTTACCTGCCAAAGGAACTGCCGCTGACCCAACTGCCGCAGGAGCGGATGCAGTTTACGCTTGGCATGTACGGCGAAGGCGATTTCTATACGATGAAAGGGGTGATCGAAGAATTTTTGCAGCAGGTGGGAATGCATAAAAAGCCGGAATATGACCCAAATGCGCAAAAGCCGTTCCTGCATCCGGGCAGGCAGGCACAGATTGTCTACGATGGCAGAACGATCGGGTATTTCGGCGAGGTGCATCCGACCGTTTCGGCAAATTATTCGATAAAGGAGCGCGTATATACAGCCGTGATCGATATGCCTGTCATTGAAGAGCTGTCCAGCTTTGACCGCAAGTATACAGGAATCGCCAGATTCCCTGCGGTATCCCGCGACCTTAGCATGGTAGTGCCAAAGCAGGTCTTAGCAGGAGACATTGAAAAGATTATCGAAAGCAACGGCGGAAAATATTTAGAAAGCTATGCGCTGTTTGATCTTTATGAAGGAAATCAAATTAAGATTGGATATAAGTCCGTCGCTTATTCCATTACGTTCCGCGCATCTGATCGTACGCTGGATGAAGAAGCCGTGAAGGAACCAATTCAGCAGATCATTCATGCGCTGGAAGAAAAAGGCATTGATCTGCGCAAATAAGGAAAAAGAGGATGAATGTAAAGGATTTTTATTATGAACTGCCGCAGGAACTAATCGCGCAGGATCCGTTAAAAGACCGCTCCAGCTCCAGGCTTATGGTGCTGGGGAGGGAGGACGGCGCGATCGAACATCATGTATTTCGCGATATCGTCAATTATCTGCATCCGGGAGACTGCCTGGTGCTCAACAATACCAAAGTGCTGCCCGCAAGGCTGTACGGCACAAAAGAAGGCACAAATGCCGGCATTGAACTGCTGCTGTTAAAGCGCCTTGCGGACAACTGCTGGGAGACGCTTGTAAAACCGGGAAAGAAAGCAAAAATCGGGACAAAGCTCCAGTTTGGCGACGGAATCTTAACCGGGGAAATCATTGATATTGTCGAAGAGGGCAACCGAATCATCCGGTTTTCGTATACAGGCATCTTTGAGGAACTGTTAGACAAGCTTGGAGAAATGCCGCTGCCGCCTTACATTACCCATCACCTTGATGACAAGCAGCGCTACCAGACCGTCTATGCAAAAGAAGAAGGCTCTGCGGCTGCCCCGACTGCCGGGCTGCATTTTACAAAAGAGCTGTTAGCGCAGCTTACAGACAGGGGAGTGGAGCTTGCAGAAGTAACGCTGCATGTCGGGCTTGGGACGTTCCGCCCGGTCAAGGTTGCGAATGTATCAGACCACCATATGCATTCCGAGTTCTACCGCTTAGACAAGGAACAGGCAGATAAGATCAACCGTGCCAAGGCAGGCGGGCACCGCGTGATCGCGGTAGGCACGACAAGCACGAGGACACTGGAATCGATCGCAGACGAAAACGGACGGGTTCGCGCGGCAAGCGGATGGACACAGATCTTTCTCTATCCGGGAGCCCGTTTTCGGTGTATCGACGGGCTGGTTACAAACTTTCACCTGCCGGAGTCTACGCTAATTATGCTGGTCAGCGCGTTTGCGGGAAGAGAACATGTGCTCCACGCGTATGCGCAGGCGGTGAAGGAGCGGTATCGGTTTTTCAGCTTTGGGGATGCGATGCTGATCATTTGACACAAAGTGCAGGATAGAACTGTATATGTTAAATCAGAGGGACGAAACCGTTCCTCTGATTGTATAGACAGGATCTTTCCATTTACAGCAAAAAATATTCGTTTCACGTCATTCCCATAATCACAGCAGCCATAAACTTCCGATATTATCTTAAGAAATATAAAAGGAGTGAAAAAATGCAGATCGCAGTATGTGATGATGAAAAAGAAATCAGGGATCTGTTTACACAAAAGATTAGGAAGCTTTATCCGGGCGCAGGCTTGTTACTGTACGAGTCGGGGGAAGAGCTGCTGTTGTCGGATGAAGAGCCGGATATCCTGCTGCTTGATATTCAGATGCCAGGGAAGAACGGCATGGAAACGGCAAAGGAACTGCGCAGAAAAAACAAACAGGTGATCATTATTTTTGTGACGGCCCTGGACGATTTTGTATTTGAGGCATTTGATGTAGGGGCATTTCACTATTTGGTAAAGCCTTTTGATGACCGGAAATTTGCAGAGGTACTGCACAATGCTACAGAACAGTCTAAGAACCGAAAGAAGCCGGAAATGCCGAGCCTTTTGATAAATACAGGGGGAAAGCATATTACTGTCAATCTGGAAGATCTCGTATACGCGGAGGTATTTGACCGGAAATTGATTTTGCATACGATGGATGCAGAGATCGAATATTATGGAAAAATGAAAGAACTGGAAGAAAAAGTAGGGAATGAGTTTTTCCGCACCCACAGGTCATATCTTGTAAATTTTGGTTTTATCCGAAAATATGACGCAACGACCGTCTATTTGGAAAAAGGACAGGCGCTTATGGCAAAGCGGAAATACCAGAAGTTTGTCGAACAGTATCTAAGATATAACCAGCGGAAAGGAAGAAAATAGATGGAATACATGGATATATTGGCGGCAATATCTGCGGTCTATGCCATAGTGTCAATGTATGGAACAGGGTATATCCTATCCCGTTTTACAAAGCCATTTATAGAAAATAAAAGGGGATCCGCCTGCATCGGGATCGCTTATTTTGCCACAATGCTGCTATTGTATCTCGTACCGATAGAGATAAACGTATTTGCGGTATACAGCCTGGGCATATTGTCAGCGTATCTTGTGATGTGCAGGATCGACCGCAGGAATTATAAACAGAAGACGTTTCTGGCGGCAACCTTTTTTTCCCTGCGCTGGCTGTCGGCATATATGACGAGGATTTTAACAAATTCCGTCTATAACATAAAGGCTGTATCGGATGCTTATTATATACCAGAAAAGCAACTGCTGGCAAAGATATTGATATTTGGCGGAGTGGAATTGCTGGACAGGGTCATCAGCTTGGCATTATTGGGAATCAGTGCAGGCTATATTGTAAAAACCTACGTTTACAAAAGAGAGGACATGAGCAGAAAGGAAATGTTTATGCTGATCGTGCCTTCCATCACAGGAATGACAGGATATGGAATCCTGATACGGTATCAGACCAGTTCGGGAATGAGCTGGATGGAGCCTATTTACGGTTTGTACAATGGACTGGCATTTCTGCATTTTGGCATATCCATTCTTACGATCGTCGTAATGACCGTACTGTTCCAAAACATCAAAGTAAGGCAGGAAGAAAAGCTGCAAAACGAACTGCTTGCCACACAGATTGACAGTATCGAAAGGCATATCAGGCAGGTGGAGAGTTTGTATCAGAACATACGCAGCATCCGGCATGATATGACAAACCATATCTTTACGTTAGAAAGGCTTTATGCTGGAAATAATGTGGCGGAAGCAATGGATTATGGCGAAGAACTAAAGTCTGCCCTGTCCCAGATCGCAGGGGAGATCAAAAGCGGGAATCCCGTAACAGATGTGATCCTACAGGAATTAAAAAATGAAGCAGAAAAAAGGAAGATACGCTTCCAGTCAGATTTTTATTATCCGACTGGTACGAACATCAATGCGTTTGATGTCAGCGTCATATTGAACAATGCCTTGCAAAATGCAATGGAAAATGCCAGAAAGAGCGAAGCGCCATATATATCCGTCCTTTCTTACCACAGGAATCATGCCTATATGATCGAGATCAGCAACAGCTTTACCGGGAACCTGCAATGGGATGAAGAACGAGGGCTGCCCGTTACGTCAAAAGAAAAAACGGAAGGTCATGGATACGGGTTATCCAATATCCGCATGGTAGCGAGGAAATATGCAGGGGATATTGCCATTGACGTAAAAGACCATGAATTTCGCCTAAGTATTATGCTGATGATGGAATAGGTTTTTAAAAGTACTTGACAAGAATCATGCGGCTCGCTATAATGAACATAGTTCATATTGAGGTGATGAAATGAATACAGTTGTGACATCAAAAGAAGATATTTTAAAAACCAGCCGGGAACTGATCCAGCAGAAAGGACTGCCTGCGATCAATATCCGTTCGGTAGCTGCGGCATGTGGCGTATCGGTAGGGTCTATTTACAATTATTTTGATTCCAAAGCTGCGCTGGTGAGCGCTGTAGTAGAAAGCGTTTGGCGTGAGATTTTTTACTGTTCAAAGGACAGTGCGGTGTTTTGGAATACGCAGGACTGTATTACATGGATGTATGCGCGGATGCAGTACGGCTGCACACAGTATCCTGGATTTTTTACACTGCACTCTTTAAGCTTTATGCAGGAGGACAAATCCGATGGGAAACAAAAAATGCAGCAGACTTGGCAGCATATTTTGGATGGATTGTGTTTGGTCTTAAAGCAGGATGCCAGAATCAGGGCGGATGCATTTACAGAGCAGTTTACAGCCGAAAGGTTTGCGGATGTCTTATTTTCTCTGATGCTGTCAGCATTCCTGCGTCAGGACTATGATCCTGCTGCTGTATTAGAGATTGTACGCAGAACCCTTTATTAAAAACCCACTGGATTGTGGTATTTTTTATCCTTCAAATTGAACAATGTTCAGGCTGCTGATCCAGCCGGTCTTACGAAAATAAAACGTAAAGGAGAATAAACTATGCAAGCAATCGTAGAAACACTGTTTGATGCTGTCTATCTGCTCTTTGTCATTACCATCGGAATTATCATGATTCGGGGCAGCAAAGGAGAGCGCCAATTCCGCCTGTTCGGATGGATGGCTGTAGTGCTTGGGGCAGGAGACGCATTCCATCTGGTTCCCCGAGCTGTTGCCCTGTGTACGACTGGTCTGGAAAATTACACTGCTGCGCTGGGCGTTGGAAAATGGATCACTTCAGTCACGATGACGATTTTTTATGTACTGCTCTATTATGTGTGGCGGCAGCGGTATAAGGTCAATGGTAAGGGAAGCCTTACCGTTTCGGTATATGGACTTGCCGGTGTGAGGATTGCGCTGTGCATGATGCCCCAAAACCAGTGGCTCAGTGCCAAAGCATCCCTCTGCTGGGGCATCTACCGAAACATCCCATTCGCCCTGCTTGGGCTTTTGGTCATTGTGCTGTATTATCGCAGCGCAAAAGGCGACGGGGATCAGGCATTTCGCTGGATGTGGCTGACGATCGTGCTGAGCTTTGGCTTTTACATACCAGTCGTGCTGTGGGCGGATACCTTTCCTATGATCGGGATGCTGATGATTCCAAAGACCTGCGCCTATGTGTGGACAGTACTTATTGGATATTTCGCTATGAAACAAGAATGCAAATAAGGAGGATATATCTATGAAGCGCTATATTAATACAGCTCTGCTGTACGCCATTCTCGCAATGGCTGGCGGCGTGTTTTACCGGGAGTTTACAAAATTTAACCATTTTACTGCCAAAACTACTCTTTCGGTCGTTCATACCCATTACTTTTTGCTGGGCATGGTATTTTTCCTGCTGCTTTTGCTGCTGGAGAAAAATTTTTCCTTCACCAATGAAAAAACCGGGCGGATACTGGCTGCTTATCAGACCGGACTGAACCTGACTGCTGTGATGTTTGTCGTGCGGGGAGTGGCTCAGGTGCTGGTACCTGCGCTTTCTGCTGGTATGGATGCGGCAATATCAGGCATCGCAGGAATCGGGCACATCCTGCTGGGCGTCAGCATAGTTCTTCTGCTTGTGCAAATCAAGCGGAGTGTGTCGTTATTGCAGAGCTGATGGAAGTATGGAGCACTAGAGGGAACAAATTTGAGTTGCTTTGGTATATTTTTTCAGGAAGGGACGCCAGGAAAGAGGATGTGCCTCCCCTGGCTGCTCTTCATAAATGCTACGAAACAATCTCAATATGATTTGGTTTGTCTACCATGAACAAAATCAACCATATGATATAACAGATTCTAGTACAGCGTTGCTATCAGAATAAAGGACGATTCTTATATAAGTATGCAGGTGCATTTTTGGAAGAAGCTGCTTGCATGTGCATAAAGCATAAGTATTCTGAAGCTGCAAAAGTAAGAATTCCCAATACGCTAGGAAGCAGACCAAAGACCTTTGAAATAGATTGTTTGGTTAATGGAATGGCACATGAAATAAAATGGAGGGATGCAACAACAGATGGGGATCATATTACAAAAGAGCATACACGAGTTAAAGTTATAAATGAGAAAGGTTATATACCTATAAGAGTTATGTTCTATTATCCACAACGTTCGCAGGCAAAAAAAATTCAAGAAACTTTAGAAACGTTGTATAAGGGGATTGGCGGGCAATATTATTATGGTGATGCTGCTTGGGAATATATAAAAGAATTGACAGACATTGATTTGCTGGATGTTCTTCAGAAAATTGCAGATTCAAGGAAGTGATAGTGAAATGGTAATACATGGAGATTGTTTGGATATTCTGGAACAGATAGATAATAGTTCGATTGATATGATTTATTTAGATCCACCTTTTTTTACGCAGAAAATGCAATCTTTGAAAGATACACAAGGAACTGAATATTTTTTTAGAGACGTTTGGAATAGTCGAGAACAGTATTTAGATTATATGAAAGTACGTGTATATGAGTTAAAACGTGTTTTAAAAGATACAGGAAGTATATTTTTGCATTGTGACGAAAAGGCATCACATTATTTGAGAATAATATTGGATGATGTTTTTGGAGAAGAAAATTTTAGAAGTGAGATTATATGGACTTATAAGAGATGGTCTAATTCAAAAAAAGGATTATTGCCAGGACATCAAACAATTTTCTTTTATTCCAAAACAAATAATTATAAGTTTAATATTATTTATACGGAATATTCTCCAACTACAAATATTGACCAAATTCTTCAAGAGAGAGTAAGGGATACTAGAGGAAAAGCAATTTATAAGCATGATGATAATGGTGAAGTTGTTTTATCAAAGGAAAAAAAGGGAGTACCAATGTCAGATGTTTGGGAGATTCCATTTTTGAACCCTAAAGCTAAAGAACGAGTTGGATATCCTACGCAAAAACCTATTGAATTACTAGAAAGAATCGTTCGTATTAGTACTGATGTAGGCGATACGGTGCTTGACCCTTTTTGCGGGAGTGGAACGACAATGGTTGCGGCTGAATTAGTTAATAGAAAAGGAATAGGAATTGATATTAGCCGAGATGCGGTAGAAATATCCGAAAACAGATTGAAAAATCCGTATAAAACAGAATCCAGATTATTGAAATTAGGTATTGCATCCTATAAAACAAAAAGTGATGTTGATAGTGCCATTCTAAATCAATTGGATTGTGATGTGGTGCAAAGAAATAAGGGAATTGATGGATTTCTCAAAAAATATTATAAAAATGCGCCTGTGGCAGTAAAAATTCAAAAAGCAACAGAAAGTTTTAGTGAAGCGGTGGGATTGCTAAAAAATGCAGGAAAGAGAAAGAAATGTAGTGCAACAATTTTGATACGTACTCAAAATGACAAATTAACTAGACATGTTGATATCCCATCAAATATGATTATAATTGATGATTATAAGATACAGATTGAACATGAATTAGAAGAAATGTTTTCTGTTGTTTTTATGCAAAACTAACCAGATTGATCTTGTTTTCGCAACATGTATGAAGAACAGCCAGGAGAGGGGATTGGCGTGCCAATCTCCTCTCCTGGCGTCCCTTCCTGCAAAATTTCACAAAACAATAAAACCTTGTTCATGCAATCCCATCAATCTCCCTGCGTACCTGTGACGGCGTTTTTTCAAACCGTTCCCGAAACATGCGCCGAAACAGCTTGTCATTTGTAAATCCGTGCCGTTCCAAAATCGTCTGGATCAGGTCGTTGGTCGTCAGCAGGTCATGGTAAATATGCGACAGGCGAAGTTCATTCTGGTATTCTAAAAAAGTGCTCCCCATCTGTTTTTTAAAAAAGCGGCAGAAATATCCCGGATCTAAAAACGCAACGGCAGCGATTTCGTCAATCGAAATCGGACGGGTATAATTTTGCGCGGTATAAGCAAGGATATCGGTCAGGCGGCTAAAATCCTTTTCTCGCTGGTTTTTGCCAGAGCGAAAGACGATCGTGCTGAAATTGTGGTAAAGCTGGAACAGGATTTCAAAGAGCAGGCTGTTAAAACGCAGGAGAAAGCCTTCTGGACGGATGTCGTTTGCCACCTGCATTTTTTGAAGCGTTTCTTTGAAGATATCGGTCTTGGTCTGGCGGATCGGGTTACCGCCCGGGTCGTCTAAGGTAAAGACGCGGGTGCCGATATCCGGGATATATAAGGATATAAAATCAACCGGGATCTGAAATAAAATCGCCTTGTTCCTGGCGGTGCATTTTGTCGCATGAATGACGCCGGAGTTAATCAGTGTGCACCGTCCGGCGCTAAGGCGGCGCGTAACGGCGTTTTCTGTAATAAACAGCTCGCCTTCGAGCATGTAAATAATCTCTATCGCAGGGTGCCAGTGGCTTGGCACGTAGCTGCCGGAATCGACTGAGGTGCGGAACATTACGCCTGTGTTTTTCGGCACGGAAATATGTTCAAAAATATAATCTGTATGCATGTCGTCTTTCCCCTTTTCTTTTTCCTATAATGGTTTGTTAAAACGTATCACAAAATGGGAGTGATTGCAATAAAAAGAGAATATCCTCCTATAAAATAGACAATATCTGTCCTGATCAAAAGGTGTCTAAAATGATAAAATACCTTTATAAACAACCAATTCCAATGCGCATAGAATTGAAAAAGAAAAAGGAGTGTATTGTAAAATGGAGAATAAGAGCAGATTGACCTTTGCAAAGATTGCGGAACGGTTTTCTTATGGCTGCGGCGATTTTGGGTGCAATATTATTTATACGGCAATGTCCGCTTTTTTAATGCTGTACTATACAGATTATGCGGGCGTAAGCTCGCTGGCGGTCGGTACGATTATGATGGTGTCCAGAGTGTTTGACGGGGTCAGCGATATTGTTATGGGCGTTATTGTAGACCGTACAAAATCCAAATACGGCAAAGCAAGGCCGTGGCTGCTGCGCATGTGTATCCCGTTTGCGGTATCCGGCGTGCTGCTGTTTTCTGTGCCGGTGTCCTGGGCGCAGACGCCAAAGCTGGTGTATGTATTTATTACCTATAACCTTGTTTCATCAGTGATTTATACGGCAATCAACGTACCGTATTCTGCACTGAACGCATTAATGACGCAAGACCCGTACGAGCGGTCGGTGTTAAGTATTTTCAGAAACCTGCTTGCGACTGCCGGCACACTGACGATCAATACGTGTACGCTGCCGCTTGTGGAATATTTCGGGGATAACCCGTCTGCATGGACAAAGACCTTTTGTGTACTTGGGCTGCTTGCGGTAATTGCGTTTTTAATAAACTTTTTTGGCACAAAGGAGCGTGTCAAAGCCGCAGGCACACAGGCAGACGGTACTGCGGATGTCCCGTTTGGAACAGGGATTCGGGCATTGTTTCAAAATAAATACTGGATGATGATGACCGGAATGCTCGCACTGTTCTTTTTAATGTATTCGGTAAACGGCGGGGCGACCGTATATTTTGCAAAAGATATCCTCGGTGACAGAGACCTCGTCAGTACGATTAATGGGATTTTTAATATTGTCCAGATCGCCGGGATGTTTTTTATCGCGATGCTTGTCAAAAAATATGGGAAGCGCAATGTCTTTGCCATTGGGCTGGTTCTGGATATGATTGGCATGATGGTGTTAAATTTTTCCGGCGGTTCGATGGGGCTGATTGTAGTTTCCAGCATTATCCGCGGAATCGGAAATTCCTGCGGCGGCGCTACGATGTGGGCGATGGTTTCGGATACGATCGACTATGGAGAATGGAAAACAGGCGTGCGTACCGAAGGGCTGGTAAACAGCGCGTGCAGCTTTGGCTACAAAATCGGAAACGGAATTGGCTCGGCGCTGCTGGGACTGATTTTGGAGCTTGGCGGCTATGTGGGAGAAGCGGCAGTACAGTCTGCGTCTGCGATTGCATCAATCCGGGTCTGCTTTGTCTGGATTCCGATGGCAGTTTATGCAGCGGGGCTTATCATTATGAAATTTTATCATTTAGATCAGGAATTTGACGGCATTATCAGCGATCTTACAAAGCGTGCAGGAAAAATCAAATAAAAACAGGAGGTTTTTTATGAAGCAACTAAAAGTAAAAGGCGTGAATTTCGGCAACTGGCTCGTATTGGAAAAGTGGATGAGCCCAGCTCTTTTTGAAGGGACAGACGCAGAAGATGAGTACAATCTGGCGTATCAGCTTCCAAGGGAGGCCTATCAGGCGCGTATACAGATCCATCGTTCGGAATATATCACAGAACGGGACTTTGTGACGGTCAAAGCGATGGGAATGGAAGCTGTGCGTATCCCGGTTCCCTATTTTGTATTTGGCGACAGGGAGCCGTTTATCGGATGCGTCAAAGAGCTTGACCGGGCGTTTGCATGGGCACAGGCGTATGGGCTTACAATACTGTTAGACCTGCACACGGCGCCGCTTGGACAGAATGGGTTCGACAACGGCGGAATCTGCGGTGTATGCCGCTGGTCGCAGTGCCCGGACGAGGTGGAATACGTGCTTACCGTACTGGAACGGCTTGCAAAGCGCTATGGCAGGCACCAGGCGCTTTGGGGCATTGAAGTGCTCAACGAGCCGATTACCGAACGGATGTGGAAGCTGATGGATGTCCCAAACCGCTATCCTGCCGCCGACAAAGCGATGGCAGAAGGTTCTGCGCCGAATACAATGGCATTTTTGCGGGAGTTTTACTGCAAGGCTTATGACAGGCTGCGCAGGTTTCTTCCAGAAGAAAAGTATGTCGTGATTCATGACGGTTTTGAGCTGACGGCATGGAAAGACTTTATGCAGGAAGCGCACTATCAAAATGTCGTGCTGGATACACACCAATATCTGATGATGGCGGAAGCAGAGGGTTGTGCACAAGAGCCAGAAGCTTATAAAGCTTATATCAGGAGACATTATGAACGAAAGATCGAAGAAATGCAGCAATACTTTCCGGTGATCTGCGCCGAATGGTGCCTGTTTAATTCCAAAGCCTGCGGACATGACACAAAAGGCGGGCAGTCTGTCTTAAACGGCGTGCAGGGAACACAGGCGGATGTACTGTCCGCAGAGCAAAAAAGAAGCCTCTACCTCGATCTGGCAGATGCGCAGCTACAGGCATGGGAAAAAGGCAGCGGCTATTTTTACTGGAGTTATAAGCTTTTGACCGATACGGTAAATGAAACAGGCTGGAACGGCTGGGATAGCTGGGATTTTGGAAGGTGCATAAATTTTGGCTGGTTTCCGGCGCAGCAGAACGGTTTTTTGAAAGGAGGACGTGAAAAATGATTCAAAACCCGATTTTACCAGGTTTCAATCCTGACCCTTGTATTTGCCGCAAGGGAGACGATTATTATGCGGCAGTGTCTACATTTGAATGGATGCCGGGCATTCCGGTCTATCATTCGCTGGATTTGAAAAATTGGGAGCTTTTTACACATATCATTACAGACGACCACACCGTGGACTTAAAAAAACTCCCAAGCGCAAAAGGAATCTGGGCGCCATGCCTGACTTACTGTGAAGCGGAGGAGCTGTTTTATGTCGTCTACGGCATTATGAATTCTATGAACGCCCGGTATTTTGATGTGGATAATTATGTAGTGACAGCAAAGGATATCAAAGGGCCGTGGAGCCGTCCGATATATCTGCACTCCGCAGGCTTCGACGCTTCTATGTTTCATGACGATGACGGAAAAAAATACGTTGTTTCTCTGGAGTGGGAGACGAGGGAAGGCTATGAAAAGCCAGGCGCCATCTGTATGGCAGAATATGATGCAAAAAAACAGGAAATCATCGGTTATCCGCGCAGGATCTGGCACGGAGGCACAGACCGCGGCTGTATAGAAGCGCCGCACCTGACCAGGCACGGAGCGTACTATTACATAATGTGCGCAGAAGGCGGAACCGGGTACAACCATTGTGTGACGATGGGACGTTCGAAGCATGTATGGGGGCCTTATGAAAAAGACCCTGCAAACCCGATCGTAACGAGTACGCCAGGAGAATCTTATGAAAGGCATGACCCTGATCATTTAAAGCCGAATTATTACAACCCGCAGTCGGTTTTGCAAAAGTCAGGGCATGGCAGCTATGTAGAGCTGCCGACCGGAGAAGTTTATCTGCTGCACCTGTGTGCAAGGCCGTTTGTGCCAGAGCTGCGATGTACGCTTGGACGGGAAACCGCGATACAAAAAATGTGCTGGACAAAAGACGGATGGCTGCGTATGGCAGACGGCAGCAACCTGGCAAAGCTGGAAGTGCCGGAAAGCTCGCTGCCGCAAATACCGCTGCCGCAGATCCCTGATTTTGACGAATTTGACAGCGGTGAGCTTGGAAACTGGTACTATGCGCCGCGCATCATGCCGCACCGCTTTGCGGACGTCTCCGCAAGGCAGAGCCATGTGCGTATTCGCGGACAGGAATCCGTCACATCCCTGCATAAAGCAAGCATCCTTGCCAGAAAGCTGACCAGCGTCCATGCAGTCGTTACGACAAAAATGGAATTTGTGCCAAAAGTGTACCAGCACAGCGCCGGGCTGATCCTTTATTACGACAATATGAACTTTCTTTTCCTGCGGAAATATTACAGCGAAACACTCCGCCAAAGCGCCATTTCCGTGATCCAACTGGAAAATGGAGAAAAGAGTGAATATTTGGATACAAGAATCCCCGTGGAGGATCAGCCGATCTATTTCAGGCTGTATGTCGAAGGAAAAGACACCTGGTTTGCATGGAGCTATTATGGAACCGATTATAAGAAAATCGGAAACGTATTCGATACGACAAAGTTTTCGGATGAATACTGTAAATATGGCGAATTTACTGGGACAATGGTAGGGCTTGCCTGTGTAGACAGTATGAAGCATATGCGGTATGCAGATTTTGATTTTTTTGAGTATAAAAACTTAACGTGTGAAACGAACTGAAAGAAACAAGTACTTGCAGAATCACTCTTTTTTTAGTATGATAGCTGCATAGGAGCTATCTGTACATATACAGGAGAGGAGCGAATCATATTGAAGGCAGATACGGTTACAAAAGATTTTCTTTCGGATGCGCAGGTGTTCGCTGATATTTTTAACTACTATATCTATGGCGGGGAGCAGGTTATCCTGCCAGAGCATCTGCAAGAGCGTGATCCTACGGAAATAGCTCTTCCTTATGGAGCAGACGGTGCTGCCGTCCCAGTACAAAAATTCAGGGATGTGCAAAAACTCTGTACTGCAAAGACAGACGGTCGTTTGCAATATTTCCTCTATGGGGCAGAAAGTCAGGCGGAAATTCATTATGCGGCTGCGGTGAAAAATAATTTATACGACGCACTTGAATATGCAGGGCAGGTGGAAGAAGCAGCCAGGTCGCACCGCAGGGCACAAAAAGCAGAAAAAGGGCAGAGGAAGCATAAAGCGCCAGATTCTGGAGAATTTCTCAGTGGATTTTGGAAGGAAGACCGGCTAATACCTTCTGTAACAATTATGATTTATTTTGGTTCCAAAGAGTGGGAAGCACCTTTAAGCCTGTTTGATATGATGGATATCAAAGATCCGAGGGTTCTTTCTTGTATGGATAACTACCATGTACGGCTGATTGCACCTGTACAAATGGAAGATCAGGAAATTTTGAAATTTCAGACTGGGCTTAGGGAAGTGCTGCTGTTTATCAAATATTCCAAAAATAAAGAAGCACTTGCCGCAGTTATGGAATCCAATAAAGATCGTTTCAGCGCGCTGGAACGCCGGGCTGCTGATGTGATCGAAGCAATTACACATATCAGCCTGAACTATAAGGAAAGCGGGGGAAAAGTAGATATGTGCCAGGCAATTCAGGAAATGCGGACAGAAGAACGAAATATTGGCAGACAAGAAGGAATACAAGAGGGCAGACAAGAAGGAAGAAAGGAAGAAGCTCAAAAGACTGCAAAAAACCTCTATGAAATGGGAATTGAGGTTTCTAAGATTGCCAAAGGGGTAGATTATGCATTAGAGACTGTAGAACAGTGGCTGGGGCTTAAAGAATAGATCATTAAAAAATTAAGAATTGTTAAGATTTCCTTAAGCCGTAATGTAAGATTTATGTGTTATCTTTCTATCCAGACATCAAAATGTTGTTAACACCAGCTTGAACATCCGTATTTTATTTTCATGTTCAGGGCTGATCGTTTGGAAGGAGAAAAACATGATCATCAACAAAAACAACAAAAAAACCATGTTAAAATTTGCAGCTTTTGCTGCATCTGCAATGCTGACAGTGCCTGTGTCGCAGCCTTGTATGCCGCAAAACGGCATTGTGACAGCGCAGGCAAAGACAGCGGCAATGCCGCGTACAAAAAGCTATGTTGTGGCATCTGATATTTTAAATGTCAGATGCGGCCCGGGAACAGATTATGCGGTGATTGGCTCGCTGACAAGAGGGCTTCGGGTAAAGGTAATTTCGATAAGCGGCGAAAAAGGAAACCGCTGGGCAAAGATTCGGTTTGAGGGGGTTCGCGCCTATGTGTCAGCACAATACCTGACGAAAACCGTATCCTGATATGGAAAAAGGATCAAGAGAAAGCATATGATGGAGCACAATACGATACTGATGATAGAAGATGATGCTGCAATTCGGGAAGGCGTACGCATTTTGCTGGAAGGCGACGGATTTGTAGTGGATGAGGCGGAAAACGGGCGGTCAGGCATTCGTAAGCTTACGGATCAGACGCAGCTTGTTATTTTGGATATTATGATGCCTGGAATCTCTGGCATCCGTACGTGTGAAGAGATTCGCAGGCAGTCGAAGGTGCCGGTTCTTTTTTTGACCGCAAAAGGACAGGAATCGGACAAGCTGCTCGGGCTGACCGTCGGCGGAGACGATTACCTGGTGAAGCCGTTTTCCTATGCGGAGCTGCTGGCAAGGGTGCGGGCGCTTTTAAGGCGGCGCAACGTATACGATAAAGCGGCGGCAGAAAACGGGGAATCCGACGCCTGCGGCTGGCTGGAAGCGTCGGGTATCCGTATCCATACAGGGCACAATGAAGCGATCGTGCGCGGAGTAAAAACAGAGCTTACCGAATTGGAATACAAGATTTTGCTGCTGCTTATCAGCCATCCGCATAAAATCTTTTCTGTAAAAAACCTGTATGAGAGCGTATGGGACGAGCCGTTTATCTATACTTCAGGCAATACCGTAATGGTACATATCCGCAGGCTGCGCAAAAAAATCGAGGAAAACCCGCAGTCGCCGCAGATTATTGAAAACGTATGGGGAAAGGGGTACCGTCTTGGAACGTAAAACAGGCGCCATATGGAAGCTGCTGCTGCATATGGCGGCAATCTGTCTGATTTTTTTATTTACAAATGCATTCCAGGATACGGTGATCCGGTTTTGCGCGCACACGGGCTTGTCCAATGGATGGGTGATGGCTTTGTATGTCTGCCTGGATCTTCTGCACGTATGGTTTGCGGTGCTTGTGTATGCAGGCTGTGTGCTGAAACTTCCTGTCAGGAATATTTATTTCATAAAGCCGCAGTTTTCCCTGCGGTGGTGCCTTGCGGCTGTTTTGCTTCCTGCGGCGGTAAACGGCTTTTATCTTGTTTTTACAAAAGGAATCTTTTTAAGCGGCTGCCTGTCTGGCAAGGAGCAGGCAGCTCTTTTTTTGCTCAATTTTTTCGTATATGGGATCAAGCCGGCAGCTATTTGCGGGATGCTTTTTCGAGGGCTGGCTTTGGGCGCCTTTCAAAACGCTGCCGGGCAAAAGACGGGTATGCTGCTGTCTGCCTTTTTTTACGCGGCAGTATCTAGTATACCGGAAATTCCTGCGCTTGGAAGCCTGCACCGGTGGTGTCTGCTGTTTTTTGCAAGATTTGTATCCGGGGCAGCGCTGTCAGCCGTTACATGTACCAGCGGGTGCGTCTGGCATTCGGTGATGATCGATGCTATGTACCGGGCGTTTGGCGGAGACGGGACGATTTTGCATATCGATACCGAGCAGGCTTTTCCGTCGATTGCAACCTATACGCTATTACATGACCACTGGACGATAGCGGGGCTTTCCGGGAATTTTTATCTGGAGACCGCGCTTCCTGCGATAACGGGCTTTCTCGTGCTTGCCATCTATGCGTCGAGGAGTAAAGAGCGGCATAAATACAGCGAAAGTGTGAAGCCTAAGATAGATCTGGCGCGCAGTTTAACCGGAAAGCTGCTTATACGCCTTGTCTGCGGGCTGGCAGCCTTCTGCTATTTGTTTCTGCTGCTGTTTTTCGGCGGCAGGACGATGCTGCGGCAGTATTTTGCAGAGCATGGCACGTCAGAGACCGCGCTTGCGGAAAATTTTCAAACATATGTGCAGGCACACCATGTGGCGGCAATAGATGCAGATGCCGTTACAATCTGGCTGAACGAACAGGCGCTGAAAGAATTTTTCATTGCAAGAAAAGGCAGGCTGCTATTCGACGCTTCTTATCCGGGAGAACTGCTGCACGGCAGCAAAAAAATGCCCGGAAGTGTCTGGCGCCCTTATTACCGCATTGTATTTGCGGACGGGGATGCAGATGTGTATTTGTCGACAGGATTTGATCAGTTTTACTACCGTATCCTTTTTGCAGGAGCAGCCGTATGTAGCTTTGGCGCGTGCCTTTGGATCATACTGTCTGGAATGCTTGAAACGGTGTCGTATGTCCAATGCCTAGAGCGGGAGGTAGCCATGATCCGGCAGGGATGCCTTTCAAAAGAGGTAACCGTAAACGGCAAAGACGAGCTTGGACAGCTTGCGCTTGGACTAGAGCAGATGCGCAGGCAGCTTTTGGAAACGATGGAAACCGAAAAGCAGATGCGCGCTGCACACGATAAGCTTGTCCTTGGCATGTCGCATGACCTTCGTACGCCGCTGTCTGGGCTGTTTACATATATGGACGTCGTAAAAAAACGCGAAAGGGACGGGATGCCGGTACAGGAATATCTGGACAAGGCTTATGATAAAATCCAGCAGATCAAGCATTTGTCAGACCAGATGTTTGAATACTTTTTGATTGATTCCCAAAAACGAGTGGAGCTGGAGCCTTCGGAGGAAATGAGCAGCGCGTTTGGAGACTACCTCTCCGAGCTGTGCGCCCTGCTGGACTGCGGCGGCTTTGATACAGACTGCACACAGCTTGTCTGGAAGAACGTTTTTGTTCGGGTCAATACAGATTATCTGGGCAGGATTATGGACAATATTTATTCAAACCTGGAAAAGTATGCAGACAGGGACAAAAAGGTGCGGATTCGAATTCTCTATGAGCAGACGCGCGCCGGCATCGTAATCGAAAACAGCATGGCGCTTCCCGGACAATATGTGGAAGGAAGAGGAATCGGCGTAAAAAATATGATGCTTATGATGGAACAGATGGAAGGCGAGGCACAGGTGCAGATGACACAAACAGACTATCGTATTACCTTATACTTTCCGCTGCGGGGAACATCCGGTTGCAGTTGAAATCTATTGGCTGTTGCGGTATAATGGACAGGAAATACAGCAAATCAATAAAATGGGAGGCAGTATGGAAAGAAGATCAGGCAAACGGCTGGAGCTTACGGTTACGCTGAATCTAAAATGTGTTCAGGATCATACAGAAAAAGAAATCCTGATTAAAGTCACTGATTTGTCATGCACAGGAATGGGCTTTCGTTCGATGGAAAAACTGGATGTAAAAGGCTACTATGATACGAATATGGTGATATGGACAAAGGAAGTGATTCCGTGCGTCATTCAGATCGTACGGGAAACACAAGAAGACGACGGCACCTACCGCTATGGTGCCATGTTTATCGGCATGAGTGAGATCAACCAGCAAAAAATACATACGTATCAAATGATTGATGAAATCGAAAAGGAAGGTGCCTAACGGGACAGAAGGCTCTGGCTGTTGAAAAGCAGGACAGAGCCTTTTTGTACGTTATTTGGCATACAGAGACTGCAAATCTTTATAAAAGCTCGGATAAGAAACCGAGGCACACTCTGCGTTTAAGATTTCGGCGCCGCCTTGCGCACATAACGCAGCGACTGCAAACGCCATTGCGATCCGGTGGTCTGCGTGCGGGTCGATTTCGGCACAATGCAGCGGCTTGCCGCCATAGATCACCATGCCGTCCTCGGTTGCTTCCACATCCGCGCCCATCTTTTTTAAATTGGAGACAATCGTCTCGATCCGGTTGGATTCCTTGACTTTTAATTCCGCGGCATCGCGGATAACGGTCGTACCATTGGCATAAGCTGCCAGAACAGCAAGAACCGGGATCTCGTCTATAAGGGTAGGAATCAGGCTGCCTTCCACCGTTGTCGCCGTCAAGCTGCTGGAGCGTACAAGCAGGTCGCAGACCGGCTCGCCGGATACCTGATGCTCGTTTAACCTGGTAATATCTGCGTTCATCGCTTTTGCAGCACGCAAAATGCCGTCCCTGGTCGGATTGACGCCGACGTTGTGGATCAGCACCTCTGCGTTTGGCACGAGCAGCGCGGCAGCGATAAAATAAGCGGCTGAGGAAATATCGCCGGGCACGTCGATCTTTTGCCCAGTCAATACAGCATCCGGTAAAATCGTAGCTGTCGTATCGCTGCAAGTAATCTCTGCGCCAAAGGATCGGAGCATCAGTTCGGTATGGTTTCTGGATAAGGACGGCTCGGTAACGCTTGTTTTTGTATCCGCGTACAATCCGGCAAGCAGAATGCAGGATTTTACCTGCGCAGACGCAACCGGCGACTGGTAGTCAATGCCGTGCAGAGGAGCGCCGTTAATAAAAAGCGGTGCGCAGTCTGTTCCGTCCGCCCCGGAAACTGCCGCGCCCATTTCACGCAGCGGGGTGATAATCCGCTTCATCGGGCGCTTTTGAATCGAGGCGTCTCCGTTCAGTGTGGATGAAAACGGCTGTCCTGCAAGAATGCCGCTTAGAAGGCGCATTGTCGTGCCGCTGTTGCCGACGTCAAGCACACATGCCGGCGGGCGCAGCCCGTGCAGGCCTTTGCCGTGAATACGGATGCAGCCGTTTGTGTTTTCGATTGGAATGCCCAGTTTTTGAAAGCAGGAAATCGTAGACAGGCAGTCCGCGCCCTGCAAAAAATGCGTGACCTCTGTCATGCCGTTTGCCAGGGCACCGAACATGACGCTGCGGTGGGAGATTGATTTGTCTCCTGGAATATGGATTTCCCCTTTCAGGGAATGTGCTGGTTTTATGATCATTTGTATGGTCAGCTCCTTTTCTTGGTTTTATTCTTTTACTGTTTTTACTAGAGCGAACAAATTTAAATTGCTTTGGTAAATTTTTACAGGAAGGGACGCCGGGAGAGAGGATCGGCATCCCCTGACTGCGTCCGTTCCAGAATGCTAAGAAGCCCTAAGTACGTACAATTTCCATTTTTTCTTTTCCTTTCTACCATTATCTAGTACTACAGCAAACAAACCATATGGAGCTTGTTTCGTAGCACTTACGAAGAGCATCCTCTCTCCTGGCGTCCCTTCTGGTAAGAAAACCCTATCGCTCGTACACAGTATAATGGTGTTTTTTCAGCAGCATACTTGCCGTATTCAAAGAAACTTCGTCGTACAATTCGATATGCAGCACACCATCCGCAAACTCCCTGTTATGTACAATGCCAATATTTTTAATATTAATACCATTACTGGCAAGAAGCGTAGCAAGTGTTGCAATGCCTCCGACCTCATCTATTAAATCACAGTATAATTCATAGACAGGCTGTATCGAGCCAGGCTTTCGAATTGCGAGGGAATCGCGGTAATCCTTTGCCGATGAAAAGTAGCCTGTCATAGACGGGGCGTCTTTTTCTTCTATATAAGAGCGCAGCTTTTGAAACTGCTTTGTATACAGGTCGATCAGGCGCAGCATCTGTGTCTGGTTTGACAGGCAGATTTCCTGCCACATCACAGGCGACGATGCGGCGATGCGTGTCATATCCCGAAATCCCCCGGCGGCAATCGTTTTCATTGTTTCTTTGGGGTCGTCGATTTCTTTTACAAGATGGACAAGGCTGTAAGCAAGCATATGCGGCAGATGGCTGATTGCGGCAGTTGCAAAATCGTGCTCGTCTGGTTCTAATACGAGCGGGATGGCTCCAAGGGAGCTTACCAGGCCGCGGAAGCGAAAGAGCTGTTCTTTCGGCGTCTTAGACGTCGGCGTAATGACATAGTAGGCGTTTTCCAGCAGATAGGAGGTCGCCGCCTGAAAGCCGGTCTTTTCCGAGCCAGCCATCGGATGTCCGCCGATAAAATGTGCTTCCAGCGAAAGCTTTGCCACGGCGCGGTGGATATCGCCCTTGACGCTTCCGACATCGGTAATCATAGTATGCGGTGCGATACAGCTTTTTAACTGTTCCAAATACAAAAGGTTCTGTTTTACAGGCGTACACAGAAAAATATAATCAGAATCAGAGATTTCTTTTATGTCCGGCATATGGCTGTTTTCGATAATGCCAGCCTCATATGCGTCTGTAATCGTCGACAAATGCCCAGAGAGGGCATACATTTTAATCTGCGGCGCAACGCGCCGGATCGTCTTGGCAATCGAGCCGCCGATTAATCCCAAGCCGATAAAACTTATTTTTTTTATATCCATAGACAAAGGCTCCTTTATTTCCTACTGAAATTTGTGTACTGCACTACAGCGAACAAAACAAACCATATTGAGCTTGTTTCGTAACACTTACGAAGAGCAGCCAGGAGAGAGGATGGGTACACTCTGGCGGCGGCTTTGGAAGAATGTTAAGAATTGCTTGGTATTCTGCAAAACAACCAGGGGCGCAGCCAAGCGGCACCGATAGCTTCCGGCGGGCAGCCGGAAGCGGACAAGGTGGCGCGACCGGACACAGCCATAACGTAGCAGCAGGATACCTAGCAATTCTTAACATTCTGGAACTGACGCCGTCAAGTGTACCCATCCTCTCTCCTGGCGTCCCTTCTTGCAAAAATTTACCAAAACAATTCAAACTTGTTCGCCGTAGTACTAGTACCAGTTTCGATTTTAATGATTTTATGCCGGAAAGTCAATCGCTTAGCAGCCAAACTGTAACATTTTGCTACATTCATCCTGCAAAAAAATGAAATAATTGTTGTAATTGCCCATGAACTTTGTTAAAATTAATATAGTGTTTGTAACAAAACAAATAATTGTGCAGGAGGTAAAATAGACATGGAGGTATTTACAACAGACAGGATACGCAACGTAGTGCTTTTAGGACATGGCGGTGCCGGAAAGACAAGCCTGGTGGAGGCAATGGCGTATCTGTCAGGGCAGACAAACCGCATGGGAAAGATCAGCGACGGAAATACTGTCAGCGATTTTGATAAAGAGGAGATCAAGCGTTCCTTTTCGATTCATACAACCGTTGTGCCGATTTTATGGGAACAGACAAAGATCAATATTTTGGATACGCCTGGATATTTTGACTTTGTAGGGGAAGCAGAAGAAGCTGTCAGCGTTGCCGACGCTGCGATTATCGTTGTCAGCGGCAAGGCAGGCATTGAAGTGGGGACGAGAAAAGCATGGGAAATGTGCGAACGCTACAAACTGCCGCGTATGTTTTTTGTAACGGATATGGATATTGATAACGCAAGCTTCCGCCAGGTGGTAGAAGATTTGCAGGAGCTGTACGGCAAAAAAATCGCACCGTTCCATCTGCCGATCCGTGAAAACGAGAAGTTTGTCGGCTATGTAAATATTGTTGCGCAGACTGCAAACCGCTGGAACGACAAGGGTGAAGTCGTGCCGATGGATATGCCGGACTATTCCGTGCCGAATCTGGAAAAATGCAGGGAAGCGCTGATCGAGGCAGTTGCAGAGACGAGCGAAGAATTTATGGACCGTTATTTTAACGGCGAAGAGTTTTCCGAAAACGAGATCCGCCAGGCGCTTCGTGTCAATGTGTCAGACGGCAGCATGATACCGGTTTCTATGGGATCCAGTATTTTGGCACAGGGCGTATATACGCTGCTTGACGATATTACAAAATATTTCCCAAGCCCGGATAAGCGGACATGCGCAGGCATTAACGCTACGACAAACGAAGTATACCAGGCAGACTATGATTTTGCAAAACCAAAGTCCGCATACATATTTAAGACGATCCAGGACCCGTTTATCGGCAAATATTCGCTGATTAAAGTAAATTCAGGCGTTTTAAAGCCGGATGACGTACTGTTGAATTATCACAGGGATACCGAGGAAAAAATCGGAAAGCTTTATGTCATGAGAGGCGCAAAGGCAGAAGAGGTCAAAGAGCTTCATGCCGGAGATATCGGCGCGCTTGCCAAGTTGAACAAGGCACGTACGACCGACTCGCTTTCGACAAAGGCAAACCCGATCTTATATATCCGTACGACATTGTCCACGCCGTATACGTGCAAGCGCTATAAAGTGAAAAATAAAGCGGATGTAGACAAAGCATCCCAGGCACTGACAAAACTGACGCAGGAGGATTTGACGCTTAAAGTAGTAAACGACAGCGCAAACGGCCAGACGCTGCTTTACGGCATTGGGGAACAGCAGTTGGATGTCGTTGTAAGCAAGCTGTTAAACCGCTATAAAGTAGAGATCGAGCTTGGAAAGGCAAAAGTGGCATTCCGCGAGACGATCCGCAAAAAAGCAGATGTAGAATACAAGTATAAAAAGCAGTCCGGCGGGCACGGGCAGTACGGTCACGTAAAGATGACCTTTGAGCCGTCCGGTAATCTGGAAGAAACGTATGAATTTTCGCAGACAGTTGTCGGCGGCGCGGTGCCAAAGAACTATTTCCCGGCAGTGGAAAAAGGCATCCAGGATTCTGTAAAAAGCGGCCCGCTTGCCGCGTATCCGGTTGTCGGCATTAAGGCAAACCTTTACGACGGGTCTTACCATCCGGTAGATTCTTCAGAGCTTGCATTTAAGGTTGCCGCGGCGCAGGCGTTTAAAAAAGGCTTTTTGCAGGCGTCTCCGGTACTGTTAGAGCCGATTGCTTCCATGACCGTTACGGCGTCTGACAAATATACCGGCGATATTATGGGGGATTTAAACAAGAGACGCGCGCGTGTGCTTGGCATGAACCCGATGGAAGGCGGCAAGCAGGAGATTATTGCCGATATTCCTTATACGGAACTCGACGGCTATACAACGGTACTGCGTTCGATTACCGGCGGAGAAGGTACCTACCGCTACGAGCTGGCGCGCTATGAGCAGGCTCCTGAGGACGTACAAAAACGTGAAATTGAAGCCAGAGCGAATAAACTGGTGGATATTGAGGAATAATACGAATGAAATACCGTACAAAACAGAAGACATTCATTTGAAATTTATAAAAATACAACATGGAGGAGCGGAAGGGAAATGACGCGTGTGCTGCTTAGTATTCTGCTGGTATTTGTTCTGCTGTTGGAACAGCCGCAGTTAACGAAGGGGTGCGGCGTCATGGAACGAACGCTTTCTCCTTCTTTGAATCATACGTATACATTAAACGAACAAAACAATGTGAACAGTACCATACCGGTCTATGATATTATCTACAACCTGAATCTGGGCGAAAACCACTATCTGAACCCATCGGTCTATTATGAACAGCTTCTGCCGCTTAAGCTGATGCCCCCGCAAAGGGAAGGCTACAATTTTGCCGGCTGGTATACAGACAGCAGCTACAAGCATCCGCTGACAGAGATTACAGACTGTGCAAACGGCAACCTGATCCTGTATGCCAAATGGACGAAAGAAATATCTGGTTCCATGAATATCCAGCTCTATTCGTATGGCGCGGCAAGCCTTACCCGGTCGCCGGAAAAAAAGCTGGCAAATATGAATTACCGGATCTTGGAGGATATGGATATCCCCGGGATGCCAAGCACCCGGTTTGAAGATTATATTACAAATAAATTATTTAACGTTGACCAGTGCCCGCAGGGGCTTTGCGTGACAGACGAGCTGATTCTTGTGACCGCCTACAGTACGGGCGGGGATGATTACGGATGCTTGTATGCTTTTGACCGCTACAGCGGGGAATACCTTATGACGCTGTCGATGAAGCAGGGCAGCCATTTGGGAGGGATCTGCTATGACGGAAAAAGCCTTTGGATCTGCCATTCTAATTACCGCACGATCGAGCGGCTGGATTATGCGCTGGTCAAAGAGCTTGCCAAGCATAAGCCAGGCAGAACCGTGCTGCTTCCAAAGGAACGGGAAGAATACCGGGTGTTAAATTCTCCGTCGTGCATTACCTACTTTAGCGGAAAGCTCTGGATCGCCACGCATACGCGATTTTTTAAATCCGTTATGAAATCCTACCGGTACAACGGCAGCGGGCTGGAAGCGTGTGAAGAATTTGCCATCCCGGACAAGGTGCAGGGCGTTGCGTTTGATACCGAAGGGCATGTATATTTAAGCACTTCCTTCGGGCGGGAAAAGTCTTCTTATATCAAGGTATACCTGTCGGCGTTTGCGCTGAGCAGGCAGCCGGAAAAGCCGGCAGAATGCGTGGAAATGCCGCCTTGCTCCGAGGAAATTGCGATCGCAGGAGACGAGCTTCTTGTCCTGTTTGAATCCGGCGCGCAAAAATATATGGAAGGCACAGACGGAAAAGGAAAGGCACTCGCGCCGTTAGACCATATGGTAGCGATCCATCTGGATTCTTTTTAAAAGATTGACAAATGGACATGATGTGGTAGAATCATGGTAAAAGCTGAAGATGATGGAGGAAACTATGTCAGAAGTATATAATCACAAGATTGTAGAGAAAAAATGGCAGGAAATCTGGGATCGGGAAAAAGCATTTGCCGCATCCGATGATTATTCCAAACCAAAATACTATGCGTTGGTAGAGTTCCCGTACCCTTCCGGGCAGGGGCTGCATGTAGGCCATCCAAGGCCGTATACCGCTTTGGACATCGTTGCGCGCAAGCGCAGAATGCAGGGCTACAATGTGCTGTATCCAATGGGCTGGGATGCGTTTGGGCTGCCGACGGAAAATTTTGCAATTAAAAATAAAATACATCCGAAAACTGTAACCAAAAACAATATCGTGCGCTTTAAAGAACAGCTCCATTCGTTAGGTTATTCTTTTGACTGGGAACGCGAGGTCAATACGACAGATCCAGAATATTACAAATGGACACAGTGGATCTTTTTAAAACTGTTTCAAGCGGGGCTTGCCTATAAAAAAGAAATGCCGATCAACTGGTGTACAAGCTGCAAAGTCGGGCTTGCAAACGAAGAAGTCGTAAACGGTGTCTGCGAACGCTGCGGCTCTGCGGTCGTGCGCAAGGTAAAAAGCGAATGGATGTTAAAAATTACCGATTACGCGGAAAAGCTGTTAGAAGGCTTAAACGACGTCGACTACATCGAACGGGTCAAGACCCAGCAGCGCAACTGGATCGGAAAATCCCGCGGCGCTGAGGTTGACTTTTCGATCAAGGGCAAGGAAGAAAAGCTTCGCATCTATACGACGCGTTCGGATACGCTGTTTGGCGTAACGTATATGGTTGTATCGCCGGAGCACCCGATCATTGAAAAATATAAGGAAGAATTAAAAAACTGGGACGAGATCGCGGCTTATATTGAGCAGGCAGCGCACAAATCCGACTTTGAGCGCGCGGAGCTTGCAAAGGAAAAAACAGGCGTCTGCATCGACGGACTAAGCGCTGTGAATCCGGTCAACGGCAAGGAAATCCCGATCTGGATCTCGGACTATGTACTGATGTCTTATGGTACGGGCGCAATTATGGCAGTTCCTGCACATGACCAAAGAGACTGGGAGTTTGCAAATAAATTCGGACTGCCAATGATACAGGTTGTTTCCAAAAACGGGCAGGAAGCCGATATTTCAAAAGAGGCGTTTACCGATGTGGCGACCGGCATTATCGTAAATTCTGATTTTATAAACGGGCTGGATGTAAAAGAAGCGCAGAAAAAAATGATTGCATTTTTGGAAGAACACCAGATCGGTACGGCAAAGACCAATTACAAGCTGCGCGACTGGGTATTTTCCCGCCAGCGCTACTGGGGCGAGCCGATTCCGATTGTGCACTGTGAAAAATGCGGGCAGGTGCCGTTAGACGAAAACAGCCTGCCGTTAGAGCTGCCAGAGGTAGACAGCTATATGCCGACCGACAACGGTGAATCTCCGCTGGCGGCGATGACAGACTGGGTCAATACGACATGCCCTTGCTGCGGCGGCGCTGCAAAGCGTGAGACGGATACGATGCCGCAGTGGGCAGGGTCTTCCTGGTATTTCCTGCGCTATACCGATCCGAAAAACAAAGAGGCGCTTGCAAGCAAGGAGGCGCTGGACTATTGGATGCCGGTAGACTGGTACAACGGCGGCATGGAGCATACGACGCTGCATTTGCTGTATTCCCGTTTCTGGCACAAGTTTTTATACGACCAAAAACATGTGCCATGCCCGGAACCATACCAGAAACGTACGTCCCACGGCATGATCCTTGGTGAAAACGGTGAAAAAATGTCCAAGTCCAGAGGAAACGTCGTCAATCCTGACGATATCGTAAGAGACTACGGCGCGGATACGCTGCGTACGTATGAAATGTTTATCGGCGCGTTTGACCTTGCGGCATCGTGGTCTGAAGACGGCGTCAAAGGCTGCCGCAGATTTTTAGAGCGTGTATGGAAGCTGCAAGACCTTGTGTCAGACGAACCGGGCTATTCCAAAGACTTAGAGACAAAAATGCACCAGACGATAAAAAAAGTCAGCAGTGACTTTGAAAACCTGAAATACAATACGGCAATCGCAGCGATGATGGCGCTGATCAATGAATTTTATAAAAAGAACAGCCTGACAAAAGGGGAATACCAGACGCTGCTGATCCTGCTCAATCCGGTGGCGCCGCACATTACAGAAGAGATCTGGGAAGTGATGGGCTTTGACGGATATATTTATCAACAGGGCTGGCCGGAATATGACGAAGCTAAAACGGTGGAAGCTACGGTTGAGATCGCGGTACAGATCAATGGCAAGCTGAAAGCAACGGTGCAGATCCAAAAGGATGCGCCAAAAGAAGAAGTGCTTGCCCTTGCAAAAGAAGCGGTTGCAGAAAAGCTGACCGGAACGGTAGTAAAGGAAATCTATGTGCCGGGCAGAATCGTAAACCTGGTGCAAAAATAAGCAGTCAAATGTAAAATTGAGAGGGCTGAATGAGCGAGGAGAGAAAAACAATTCAAAACATACAAAAAAACAGCAGGCGGTCTGTGGCAGGAATGCTTTTAGCAGCATCGCTGCTGTGTACAGGAACAGCGCCGTTTTTGGCGTCGAAAGCAGTATTTGCTGCAAAAGCAGCACCTGCCATTACGATGGAGCAGACAGGCTACACGCTCGTAGTCGGCAAACGCATCCAGTTGCAGGCAGACATCGATGACCGGTTCGCATCCAAAAAACTCGTTTATAAAAGCAGCAAAAAAGAGGTCGTATCGGTCAACCAGTCCGGCTATATCCGGGCAAAAAAAGAAGGGACGGCTGTCGTTACCGTATCGATCCAGGGAACAGACGAAAAAGCATCGTGCGAGATTCGGGTCGTAAAAAAATCTGCGTATAAGAAAAACGCGGAAGATGTCGCCATTTTAAAAAAGATTTTTAAGGCAGAGCCAAACGCATTGATCAGCAGCGACTTGGATCATACTTCCCAGTATACATGGACAAATACCGGAAAAGAATACCGGCTGACAAGGATCTGCTGGAAAGATGCCGGACTGACCGGCGAGCTTTCCTTTGCGGGACTGACAGAGCTTGCCGAGCTAGACTGCTCCGGCGGACAGCTTACTTCTTTAGATGTTTCGCAAAATCCGGCGCTGAAAGTGTTAAACTGTGACAATAACCTGCTGTCTGCATTAGATGTGTCCAAAAATCCGGCGTTAACGGTTCTTGGCTGCCAAAACAACCAGCTTGCCGAACTAGATGTCGCCGCAAACCAGGCACTGACCGGATTAAACTGCGGCTTTAACCGCTTATCCGCGCTGGATGTAACAAAAAATCCGGCGCTTACAAGCTTAAACTGTGAAAAAAACCGGCTATCAAGCCTGAATATTAAGAAAAATCCGGCATTAAAGGAATTAAACTGCGGTGCGAACGAACTGACAAGCTTAACGCTCAGCGGCAATCAGGCGCTTGCAGACCTGCGCTGCCCGTCCAACGAGCTGACGGCACTGGAAATCGGCGGGCTGAAAAAGCTTGCATATCTGGACTGTGCCTATAACCGGCTGACACAGCTTACGACGTCCAAAAACTCTGCGCTTGCCTATTTAAACTGTTCCTTTAATGCGTTAAAGAGCTTAAACCTGGGCGGCACGAAGCAGCTTACCGAAGTTTTTTGCAGCAGCAACAGTATCGCCAGCCTGAACTTAAAAAAAGCGCAGAACCTGACCAGGCTAAATTGCAGCGACAACCGTTTAAGCAGCCTGGATACCGGAAAGAGCCCGGCGTTGGAAATGCTGGATTGTGCGCACAACCGCCTAACGGAGCTTGACCTTAGCAATAACAAAGCCTTGACCATCCTGCACTGCAATTCGAATGCGCTTACAGAGCTGGATACGGATGCAAATCAGGCGCTGGCCGACTTAAAATGCGGTTCGAACCAGCTTACAAGCCTGCGGATTACCGCAAAGCCTGCGCTTTTAAAAGTAAGCTGTGAAAAAAACAAGATCAAAGAGCTGGACGTGCAGACAAATGCGGCACTGAAAGTATTGACTTGTGCGCATAATGAGCTGGAACACTTGGATGTAACGACAGTCCCGGCACTAGAGGCGCTTTCCTGCGGCTACAACCGCCTGCAAGAGCTTCACGTAAACGCAAATACGGCACTGCGGCGGCTGGGATGCCAGGCAAATATGCTTACCGCTCTGGATGTCAGCGAAAACCCGGCATTAGAAACGCTGTTCTGCCAGGACAACCAGCTAAAAAGTATTGATATCAGCGAAAATCCAATGCTGACCACACTGTACCATGACCGGAATGTACAGACAAGCGATGTTGGCGAACAGACGGATGAAGCAGAAGATCCAAGCGAACCAACTGAAACAGAAGAAGATACAACAGCAGAAGATACAAACGAAACAGAAGAAGATACAAATACAGAAGAATAGGAAGATTCAAATACTAGAGTGAACAAATTTGAATCGCTTTGGTAGATTTTTACAGGGAGGGACGCCGGGAGAGGGGATTGGTAAACTTTTACAAGAAGGGACGCCGAGAGAGAG
>Ga0137308_100593_pt1 | contig 54397 bp, 47 predicted proteins | sample Inofrocosms_June_FD_97181 | JGI IMG/M metagenome (GOLD analysis project Ga0137308, IMG submission 97181) | Mouse cecal microbial communities from Vienna, Austria - N-Acetylneuraminic and N-Acetylglucosamine D2O microcosms_June | ecosystem: Host-associated > Mammals > Digestive system > Large...
AACTGTTCAAGCATATTATTATCATTTAAAAACTTTAAAAATGCATTCGTTTCCACAGAAAACATTAATTTCCTGCCAAGTTCTGTCCCCTGACATAACACGATCACTAAAAGTAAAATCCATACTACTACCAAACCTTCCAAAAGGCCGACAGCAAGCCCCCCTGCACGGTTGATATTTCTCAATACAGGAAGCTTTGCAAGCACATCCAAAAAGTGCACTGCGACAGCCAGCAAAATCAGAATCACCGTAAAGGCCAACACCCATGCCAGCCGATGCAGGACTTGGTCAGCCACAAAATTTCCTGCTTTTTCATAAATACCTGTATCTTCTATCAAGCTGCCAGCCTGCTCTGTTGCATTCCCCTCTAAAAAATGTTGAATCTCTTGCGGCAGCTCCAAGCCTAAGATAGAAACTTCCTCCCGCTCTTTTACCTCGTTCTGAATTTCCTTTTCCAAGATTGATTGCAAATATTCCGTGCAATTATCTCTCACTGTATCGTACAAGGGCGTCTGTGTCTTTAAAAGCTGCGCCGTGTAAGGTTCAAGCGCTGTGGCAATCCCAATGGCGACAAATACCGCTGCCAGAGAGAACAACACGCGCACTAACCCACGCAAATACCCATGCAGCGCAAATCCCGCCAAAATCAGCAATACCACGATCAATACTATGTCCATCTTCTCACTCCTATTTCAGCCTTACCTTTTGTGTCTCTCCCTCTCTCAAAAATATGTAATTGCGAATCCCTCCGGCAGACAGGACCTTCTGAACGCTCTTATCGAAACTGCCATGAAACTTTTCCCATCCCCGCAGCGTGTAAATGGCGCACTCTGATTCGCCGCGCACACATACCTCGCCATTTTCCAAAAATCCAATCTCCTCATACTGCACGTTAAATTCCTTAGAAAAAACTTCTTTGCCCGCCAAATCAAACACTTGCATTTTATAGGGAAACTCGCTGTTTTCATTCTCATAGACATAGCCCAAATACTTAGGATTATAGAAAATACTGCGGATTTCCAATTCTGTGGAAATCTCATTTTTTTCCTGCGGTTTCTGTGCTCCTTCAAAAATTACCGTCTTGCCATTGCCAAATGCCGCCATGATATCATTTGTCATAAATTCCAATTGGGGAAATACCATATCCGCATAGGAAAACTCTCCTACAACATTATCTATCTCCTCCTGCCCGGCATCATCAAAATTAAAAAATCTTATTGTCGTCTTTACCTTGCCTTCATTGACGTCCAATAGGGACACCGCCATTTTCTTGGCATCATTAGAAATCGCAATGTCCAGCGGATAACCGCTGTTTTGTGTATGAAACTCGCCTTCCGCCAAAAAAGTACCTGCTTTGTCGTACAAATGGATATAGCCAATTCCATCACGCTCCATCAAAACAGCTACCGTTCCCTGGTTTGCCACCTGTACCCTTTGGATCGGCATCGTTGTCTTAATTTTCCCGCATGGTCCCTGCATGTCCATAATATAAATACTCTCCCCCTTCTTATCGGCAACGACTGCGTACCCTTCGCAGGTATCTACCACAGGAGATTGCATTTCATAAGTCTGATTCCAAACCATATGATTAGAAACGCTGATACAAATAGCGCCATCTTTGTTATATTTAATGATATTTCCATTAAACACGGCAAAACCGGTGCCGCTGGAATCTTCGCGTTCCACGGACTCCACAATTTCATAATCCGTGTAATTTCTGGTCTGAAGATAAATATAAGCGCCCGTCAATGTCCCCAATACGAAAACAACCACAAGCACCGTCAGGATTAGAATCCTCCTGCGGTGTCTGTGGATTTTTTCATTCATTTCATTTACGTCTGATGTCACCACCCGGTATGCCTGCTTGTCCAAAATTGCACCTCCAGAATTAATACAACAAATTTAAGTCAGATAGCCAATTACTTAAAGTGTTGTAATAGTATAGCATACTCTCCTCTTCTGTACATTAATATTTTATTAAAGCAGCAATTTCTGCCTTACAACAATTTTATCCCCATCTTCTATCCTTAAAACTTGTTAGCTCTTCATGGAAGCAATAATTTCTGCCCCACAAGAATCTTATCGCCATCCTCAATTCCATTGACTTCTTTCAATACTTTCACCATATCTTTCGTCTTGTAAATATTAAGGCAAATAGAGTTTAGCGTGTCGCCCGCCTGCACCGTATAATATCTTTGCTGCCCAGCGGACGTTTCCTGCGCATCTGCCTGCTTTGCATCATTTGATGGATTTGCATTGTCCTCCTGCTTTGCATCATTTGATGCGTTCGCATCTTCCCCCTGCTTTGCATCATTTGATGCGTTCGCATCTTCCCCCTGCTTTGCATCATTTGATGCGTTCGCATCGTCCTCTTGCTTTGCATCCTCTATTGACTTCACATCTTCACCCTGTCCGCTTCCATCCGACGCCTTACCGGAAGCGTCCTGGTTTTCGCCATCCGTTGGCTTTTCAGAATCCTTTTGTTTTGTATCATCGTTCAATTTTGCGGAAGAATCCTGCTCCCCATTGTTAGGATTCAACGGTTCTATCTGGGATTCGATGGTTTCTACAACTAAGGAATCTTTGTCCGATGCATTATTTTTATCTGCCGCCACCTCAGACCCGCCGGCGCCCGACGACTGATTTTTGCCATGGTTCATAACATTTAAGACATCCTCCACCTTCTGCATCTTTCGGTAATTATTGATAGTGGTAATGCCTATTACACAGAGTACAACCAGGAAAAATGAAGATGCTGTATACAGAAATTTACGGTTCTGACGCTCCTCACGCTTTCCCTGACGCTCCAACAACATTTTGCGGTAACTTTCCAAAGCCTCTTCCGCCTGCGTTTTGGGTTCTTTCGGTATTGGTCTTGCATCCTGCCATTGTTCCGTGTGAATCGAAGCTCCCTCGTCCTGCTCTCCATCGTCTTCTGCAAACAGTTCCGTTTGCCCGTTCTCTTCCCCGGAGACCTGACTTGTATGTTCATCCGTTTCTGCAAAAAGCGGATCTGTTTGTCCAGTTTCTTCCCCGGAAAGCCTTTCCGTCTCTTCCCCGGCATCCTCTGCCGCAATCTCGCTATATCTGAGTTTCGCAAGGCGCATTTCTTCTTCCCGCTTATAAATCATGTATTCCTGCATAGCAAGATTTTTCTCATAGTAAATATAGTAGCCCTCACGTTTCTGGAGATAACCCTGCTCATAAATAAAAAACAGTTCTTCCCCCTCCAGAATGTCTATTAACATGAGAATTTTGTCCCTGCCCGCAAAATATTTGCGGTGAGCAGCTTCCACTGCCGGCGTCAATTCCATGGCCTGTCCTGCTCTTCCCAGCGCCCAGCCCACAATCTCTAACTCCGAAAAAAAATGTTTCTGCTCTTTGTATATATAATCCCAAAAGCTTTCATCGAGGCAGATGTTTTCCCACTGGAAAACTGCTGCGCTGCACTCCACAACGCCGCTGACAAACGTATAACGAATGTCTTTGACTACCTGGCTTTTGCCTAAAAATACAGCCGCGCAGGTTTCGCTATTCTTGGCCGCGCTCCGCAGATATGTATAAACATAATCTTCCAGATAAATCCGGTGCCTTCCTCTGGGGCTGCCCACCTGACGAATGTTTTTCGGCAGGAAAACAGTGTCCTCCCTACTGCCCAAAGGCGCTTTTTGGGGGTCATCTTTGCAAATAATTTCTATCATGTTCTCACCTCTTTTTCCACGATGGTAGCATACATGATTGGAAATTTTTGCAAATCCCTGTCACTAAGCAGCAGTTACAATGTTTACAGCTCCGTCCGCCCCTCTAAGGCGCGCAGCAGCGTCATTTCATCTATATATTCCAAATCGCCGCCCACCGGCACGCCGCTGGCAATCCTGGAAACCTTTATTCCTGTCGGCTTAATCAGTTTGCTGATGTACATTGCGGTGGTCTCTCCCTCCAGGCTGGAATTGGTAGCGATAATCACTTCATCTACGTCCTCTTGCAGACGCTGCATCAGCTCTTTGAGCTTGATGTCATTGGGCCCAATTCCCAGCATCGGAGAAATCGCCCCATGCAGCACGTGGTACACTCCCTCATATTTGTTGGTCTTCTCATAGGCGGCAAGGTCTCTTGTATCCTCCACCACCATAATCATTTTATGATTGCGCCCTGCATTTTTACAGATGGGACAAAGCTCGTCGTCCGTAAGTGTAAAACAACTTTGACAATATCTAACTTTCTTTCTGGCCTCAACAATCACAGAAGAAAGTCTCTCCACATGCTCAATCGGCATATTTAAAATATGAAAAGCAAGCCGCTGTGCCGACTTGCTTCCAATTCCAGGCAGAGAAGACAACTCTTCAATTAATTTGCTTATCTGGCTGCTATAGTAATCCATGCGTCCCTCCCTAAGTTAGAATGGGAATCCGCCGCCCAGCCCGCCGGTAATCTTTGCCATCGCCTGCTGTGATGTCTCCTCAATCTTACGCAGCGCCTCGTTCGTTGCCGCCATAATCAAATCTTCCAGCATCTCAATATCATCCGGGTCTACAACTTCCTCAGACAGTTTCACTTTCGTCACTTCTTTCTTCCCGGAAATCGTCACTTCTACAGCGCCGCCGCCGGCTGTTGCCGTAACTTCTTTCTCTTCCAGTTCTTTGGTCGCATCCTCCATCTGTTTCTGCATCTTCTGCGCCTGCTTCATCAGATTACCCATGTTGCCGGGCATTCCTCCCGGGAAACCTCCACGTTTCGCCATTTTTATTTCCTCCTAATCTTCAATCATGATTTCCATATTTATCATCTTTTCCAAATCCACATACGATTCCTCAAACGGCTGGTTGGTGGAATTCGCCTCTATCTTAAACGAAACTTCCTTACCCGTCTTTCTCGCCATGGCGTCTGTCAATTCCTGTCGGTGTTCTTCCGTATTCACAAAAGATTCCGCCACCTCATCCTCTAATATAAGCAACAACTGCCCGCCCTCTGACAGGCTCGGCCTGGCAAGCTTTAAATAATTTTTCAGCCCGCCGGACAGTTCTTCCACAATGGAACGCCAATTCCGTACAATCTGCTGCACATCCTCGGGAATCGCTTTGGGCAACGCGGGTTTTGCTGTCTGTCTTCCGCTAAAAGCGCTCTCGCCATAAGCTCCCGCAGGCAGATTACCATCGGCTCCGGCTGGCATTTCCTGCCCTGGGCTTACCGATATATCCGTCGGATAAGGCGCAGGAAGCCCATTTTCTATTTTCTTCTCCAACTGGGCAACCCGCAACGCCAGAGAATCATAGTCCTTTTCCATTTCCGGCCTGCACAGTTTAATCAGGGCGATCTCCATCATCACCCGCTTCTGCACTGCATAGCGGATCTGATTGGACAGCTCTGAAAATATGCGAATATAGCGCATGAGCTCTACGGCATCCACCATTGCCGCTTCCTCTTTGAGCAAGGCAAGATTCTCGCTGGAAATATCAAGCACGTCTTCCATATTATCAGAACTCTGCAATAAAAGCAAATTGCGCAGATACCATGTGAAATCCATCACAAATTGTCCAGGCTCTCGTCCTTCTATGATTAATTCCTCCAATCGGGCGATGACGCCGGAAATGTCTTTTGCCATAATCTGACGCAGCATCTTAGAGAATACTTCCGTATCTACCGCTCCCAAAACATTTAGCACCCGGTCATACGTCAATTCCTGCCCCAGATAAAAAGCGATACATTGATCCAAAAGACTTAGTGCATCACGCATAGAGCCGTCCGCTGCTTTGGCAATATAACGGATTGCCTTCGGCTCTACAATTACCTGCTCGCGCTCCATCAATTCCGTCAGCCGCCCGCTAATCGTCCCAATAGAAATCCTGCGGAAATCATACCTCTGACACCTAGAAAGAATGGTAACCGGAATCTTGTGGGCTTCTGTGGTTGCAAGAATGAAGATTACATAAGAAGGGGGCTCCTCCAAAGTCTTCAACAATGCATTGAAAGCCCCTATTGATAACATATGAACCTCATCAATGATGTATACTTTGTATTTGCCCTCTGCCGGTGAATATGCCACCTCCTCACGGATCTCGCGGATATTATCCACGCCGTTGTTGGAGGCGGCGTCAATTTCAATTACATTCATGGAACTGCCCGCTGCAATTGCCTTGCAGGAGGGGCAGTTTCCACAGGGACTCCCATCTTCGGGATGCTGACAGTTTACTGCCTTGGCAAATATCTTGGCAATCGTAGTCTTCCCGGTTCCTCTCGTCCCGCAAAACAGATAGGCGTGGCCAATCCTATCTGCTTTGATCTGGTTTTTCAGTGTTGTAACAATATGTTCCTGTCCTTTGACGTCCTCAAACTCCTGAGGGCGAAACTTGCGGTATAACGCAGTATACGACATGTTTAATCTCCAAAACTAATTCCTATTAATTTTGCTTCACGGATAATCTTGGAATCCGGCTCTACCATCTTAAGCTTTCCTGCCACGTCTCCCAACGGCACTTTCTTGGTATTTCCATCAATCATACCAACCATATAGCCATATTTATCGTTGAGGATAAGCTCTGCTGCTGCCGCGCCCAATCTCGTACAGAGTACGCGGTCATACGGACATGGGCTGCCGCCGCGCTGAGTATGTCCGGGCACTGTAACGCGCACTTCGCTTCCGGTCTTCTCCTGAATACGCGCTGCAACCTCATAAGAAACAGATGGATATTTATTCTTCTCCTGTTTTTCTTTCAATTTCTTCTTGCTGAGTTTCGCGTCCTCCTTGGAGATCGCGCCTTCCGCTACTGCAAGAATGGTAAATCCTTTACCGGAACGGTTTCTACCCTCGATTGCCTCTACAATCTTATTGATATCATAAGGTATCTCCGGCAGCAAGATAATGTCTGCACCGCCAGCCATTCCGGCATATAATGTCAGCCATCCTACTTTATGTCCCATAACTTCCACGATAAATACACGGTTGTGTGATGCTGCTGTCGTGTGGATGCAGTCAATCGCATCTGTGGCAATGTTGATGGCGCTCTGGAAGCCGAAAGTCACATCCGTACCATAAATATCATTGTCAATTGTCTTAGGCAGATGAATGATATTCAAGCCTTCTTCACGTAAAAGGTTTGCTGTCTTCTGCGTTCCGTTTCCTCCCAGGATTACCAGACAGTCCAGACGCAGCTTATAATAAGTCTGCTTCATGGCCTCTACCTTATCCAACCCCTTCTCATCCGGCACCCGCATCATTTTAAATGGCTGCCTTGAGGTTCCGAGGATTGTGCCGCCTTTGGTGAGAATTCCAGAAAAATCACCGGAGGTAAGCAGACGGTAGTTTCCGTAAATGAGACCCTTATACCCCTCATAGAAACCGTATACTTCCAATGCCTCCAGATTCTTGCTCAGTCCTTTCACCACGCCTCGCATTGCGGCGTTCAATGCCTGGCAATCGCCGCCGCTTGTCAACATTCCAATTCGTTTCATGATATCACATCCTTTGCATTTTGTTTGATGTCCCTCTGCATAAATATGGGGAATTTGACTTGTGCTTATAATTATATCCCATATTTTTACTCTCCACAAGATTTTTCATTTGCTTTTTTAGAAATATTTGTTATACTGTTACTAAGCACAATATAATTTTGGAGGAGTACCCAAGTGGCTGAAGGGTCTGGCTTCGAACACCAGTAGGTCGGTAGTCCCGGCGCGGGGGTTCAAATCCCCCCTCCTCCGTCTTTTGAAAGGCGTATTGTATGAATATTATCAAAGCGAACGACTACAACGATATGAGCCGCAAAGCGGCAAACATTATTTCCGCCCAGGTAATAGTAAAACCAGATTGTGTGCTGGGCCTCGCAACCGGTTCCTCACCTTTAGGGCTTTATGCAAATCTTGTTGAACGTTACAAACAGGGTGACCTTGACTTCTCTCAGGTAAAATCCGTCAACCTCGACGAATATCTGGGACTTACACACGATAACCCACAGAGTTACTACTATTTTATGAATGAGAATCTCTTTCGCCAGATTAATATAGCGCCGGAGAATACGCATATACCAGACGGTTTAGCAGAAAACGCCGAGCAGGCATGTGCAGAATACGAGCAGATCATCCAGTCATTAGGCGGCATTGACTTGCAGCTTTTGGGACTTGGGAATAATGGGCACATTGGCTTCAATGAGCCGGGAACAGCATTTGAACAGCCCACCCACTGCGTATCCCTCACAGAGAGCACGATTCAGGCAAATTCCCGATTTTTTGAGAAACTTGAAGACGTTCCCACCAAAGCCTGCACCATGGGAATCAAATCTATCATGTCAGCGAAAAAGATTGTGATTATTGTAAACGGCAAAGGCAAAGCCGACATTGTACAGAAAGCATTTTTCGGTCCGGTAACAACGGATGTACCGGCGTCTATCCTGCAAATGCACCCGAATGTAACTTTAGTTGCCGATGCAGAAGCATTGAGCCTTTGCGACATATAGAGTTTACCACTTCAGCCTTCTTCTAAGATGGCTGAAGTGTTTTATTTAAGAAAGGATGTATTGTATTGAAAATCATTGGCGGACTTGTCTTTCACGAAGGAAGAGGATTTATCAAAGAAACTCTTTATACAGAAGGCGGCAGATTTTCCTTGTCTACCTCCGAAGATACTATTTTGGATGCCGAAAACTGCTATGTGATTCCCGGGCTTGTCGACATTCATTTTCATGGCTGCGCGGGACATGATTTCAGCGACGCCTCTCCCGATGGACTGCCTGCCATCGCCGCCTATCAGCTATCACAAGGCGTCACTTCCATCTGTCCGGCTTCCATGACATTATCCCCGGAAACGTTGCAAAACATCTGCAAATGCGCACGGGATTTTTCACAGGAAAGCAGCACGAATGGCTCGCGGCTGGTTGGCGTTAATCTGGAGGGACCCTTCATTTCCAATGCCAAACGCGGCGCACAAAATCCCGACTACATCCGTCAGGCGGATTTTACCCTTTTAGAACAATTGCAGGAATGCGCCGGCGGTCTTGTAAAACTTGTGACGTTAGCTCCTGAAACTCCAGACGCCATAGATTTCATTCGACAGGTCAAGCAGTCGGAATTGAGAGACATTTCTATTTCCATCGGACATACGCAGAGTGACTACGACACCGCCAAGAAGGCTTTTGCTTGCGGTGCAGACCATGTAACGCACTTATTTAACGCCATGCCTGCTTTCACACATCGGGCGCCTGGCGTTATCGGCGCAGCTTTTGACAGCCCAGACTGTTTCGTGGAGATTATCTGTGACGGTATCCACATTGCCCCCTCTGCTATCCGAGCCGCTTTTGCTATGTTTGGAAGTGAACGCGTGGTTCTCATCAGCGACAGTATGCGGGCAACCGGACTATCTGACGGCAATTATACGCTTGGGGGCTTAAACGTGCAGGTAAACGGCAAACATGCGACTTTAGAAGACGGCACCCTTGCCGGTTCCGTCACCAATCTTTTAGAATGTATGCGCTGCGCCGTCTCCATGGGCATTTCTTTAGAAAATGCCGTACAGTGCGCCACCATCAACCCGGCGCGCGCTATCCACATTGATAACGATTACGGAAGCTTGGAAGCAGGCAAAGCGGCGGACTTTTTGCTGCTGGACAAGAACCTTACTTTAGTCGACGTATTTAAAGATGGTGAAAAAGTAGACAGATAAACCTTATCCGTAAAATAAAAACAGCATATAGATAAACTTTATTTATAGATTTAAAATAAAAAAGAGCCGGCAGATAATCATGCTGACTCTTTTAATTCCTGCGAGCAATGCACCTGCATGGCGCATAGGAAAATATTCCATTGCTTGCAGCGGGATATTGGATTTAGAAAGGCCTTGTCTCGTAAAAGTGTCTTAAACGTCTCGAAATAATATTAATCCAAGAACTCTACCTTACCACTGTCAATATGGTAAAAAGCACCGCATACTTTAAGGCCGCCCTGTGCTTCTAATTCTGGAATTTGCAGATTCTCCTCAATCATAGAAACGCTTCGTTTTACATTTAAGCAGCAGGCGCGCGTTTCATCTTTCTCATCACCGATGGCCTTGCGGATTTCATCTGTAATGCTTTTTACAAAGCCGCCGGGCTCACTGCTCAATGCTGCGCCTACAGCTCCACAATGGCTGTGTCCAAGCACAACTACCAACGGACTGCCCAAATGGCCGGCTGCGTATTCAACGCTTCCGAGCTGATGTTTGTCCATAACATTTCCTGCCACACGAATGACAAACAACTCGCCAATTCCCGCGGAAAAAATGCTCTCCGGGATAACCCTGGAATCAGAACAAGTGATTACAATCGCATAAGGCAACTGACCCTCATCACATGTTTTCTTTCTGATATTTGCAGAAATGTCGCCTGGGTTTGTCTTCGCGTCCAGATAACGCTGATTGCCTTCTTTTAATTTCTCGAGTGCTTCTGCTGCTGTTACGTTTGCATGTTCCATACTTCATTTCCTCCATTTTTTTGTATTCATAAGATTATATATTCCCCGAAAGGTTACCTCAGGTCATAGTATATCATGAATTACTCTGCAATACCAAATGAATTTATATTTCCGCATAAAAAATTTCTACTCAAATTTTCAGAAAAGCTTTCGCACTTGCTCATTGAGTTCTTTTTCCAACTCCAAAACCTCTCCCATCTTCTGCTCGCGCATTTTCTGATGTATTGCCTGGGACAATTCTGAAATCCTTGCGTGCATTCGGTCAGCATCATCATATTGGGGAATGGCAAGATAGTTCAACATATTCTAATAATTTTATCGGTCGATGAAATTCTATGCGCCGTTACGGAAAACGTCATATTTCCCTACTCCCACTCATAAGATATAGAAATATCTATGGGAGTACATAAAATGTCTGGATTCCATCGAATGATTACTTATCTTTACCTATATGAACAGGGAACGAAAAGCCGAAATATCGGATTTGCCAAAATTGAGCGGAGGGACCAACGGTGCCTCTTAGAAGTACATATGAAAAACACGGGATGCAGCCTGTCGCCTGTCCCGATATTTCTCTATGTGCCTAAGAATGCGCAGCTAGCAGGAATTTTGCTTGGAAACTTTACCCTCGCCAGAGGAAGCGGCGACTTTAAGACCGTAATAGACGCAGAAAATCTCAAAGACAGCGGATATAAACTTGATGATGTCAAAGGTATCTATATTCCCCTGACTGCACAGATGATGTCCGTAAGTCAGTGGGATGACGATGAATTTGATGTAACGAATTTTATTGAATTATCCGAAAATGAGACAAAAGGCTCCGATACCTCCAACCACAGTCCCGCAGAAACAACTTCTTCTGAAAACAATCCACCGGCTGCACAAAAATCTGCTGAGGAAGACGCATCTTCTTTGCAGGCGGCAGAAAATTCCCCCTCACAGGACAAGGGCGGCGGCATAGATGGCACACCCGCGGATACGGAACCCAGCCACGACGCAGAAAGCGAAGTGATAATAGAAAAAGGCTCCGCACCACAAACGACCGATGAAGATTCTGTCCCCAAAAACGACAAAACCATATCTGCCAAAAACTCTGATAATAACACAAATGACGGAAATACTGGAAATAGCGGAAATAATGGAAATTCTATAAAGAATGCAAATAGCGGGAATTCTGTAGATAGCTCAAATAACAGAAATTCTGCAATCAGCTCAAATAACAGGAATTCTGCAATCAGCTCAAATAGCAAGAATTCTGCAATCAGCCCAAATAACAGGAATTCTGCAATCAGCTCAAATAGCAAGAATTCTGCAATCAGCTCAAATAACAGGAATTCTGCAATCAGCTCAAATAACAGAAATGCGACAAACAGCTCAAATGCCTGGAATACAGCCGCCCCACTTTCACAGCAGGGAGAAGTTTCTGTCTCACGGCAGGACAAGGACATTCCAAAACATAAGCCCGCAGATGCCTTAAAAGCCTTAGAAGCGCTTCCTCGCTCTGCCGAACAGGCGGCCGGATTCCGCACCATATCTGGAAGGAATTCCCAAGCCTCCGGCATGGATCAGATGCCTGGGCATTCACAAGCCGATGAACCGGAAAACTGGGATTTACGGTGGCGATTCATCTTAGAAAATTATCCGGTGATGACGCCATTCGCAGGCGATGAAGACACGCTTTGCGTGCGCATGGAATTAAAAGACCTGCGGCAGCTCCCCAAACAATTCTGGTATCTCGGCAATAACAGTTTTCTTTTGCACGGATTTTTCAACTACCGCTATTTCATCTTGGGCATGACAGAAGAATTCAGCGTGAAGAAATGGTTTATTGGCGTACCCGGCGTTTTCCAGAATCCAGAGCGCGTCATGGCGGCATTATTTGGCTTCCCGGAATTCCGCAGCGAGAAACCCTCACCCATCAACACCGGAGAATTCGGTTACTGGTACCGCTACCTGAATGAATTGTCAGAACCATCCAAAAAGTAGTTTCGCCTCCTCCGCCAGCAGAGCGTATACCTCATGGTCCCTCCAAACGCCATGAAGTTTTATGCTCTGCCTTTTTGTTCCCTCCCAGGCAAAATGAAGTCCCTCCAGAAGTTTCCGTGACGGCGTATTTTCCGGCAGGGTATGCGCCTCTATACGATGTAATTTCATCTCTTCAAAAGCAATACGAATGCATTTTGTAATACTTTCTTTCGCATATCCTTGACGCCAAACACGCTTATCAAATTTATATCCCATCATACAGGACTGGTAAAGCCCCCGTCGGATATTCTGCAAAGACACCGTGCCGATAATCTGCTCCGGCATTGATTTCTCAAACACCCAAAAGCGCACCGTTGACTGCTTAACGGCAAGATTATACTCGCAATGCAGTAATGTCTTCTGATGTTCAACCGTATAAAAATTCTGCGGCCGGTCGGGCTCAAACAGTTCAAAGATTTCCCGATTGTCAAGATAAAATTGTAAAACCTGATTTACCGCAGTATCCGGCAGAATTTTCAATATCAGACGGTCCGTTTCATATTTCATCTTCATTTGCATAATCCCCTGCTGTGCTTTATACTGTTATCAACAACTATCTATTGTATAATAGAAATAATAAACGACGTTTCTATTTTAGCATATTACGCACAGGAGTGTATATGAATCAGACAGAAAAATTTATGAAAGAAGCCATTCGCCAGGCAAAAAAAGCGGGAAAAATAGATGAAGTTCCCATCGGCTGCGTTATCGTACACGAAGACAAAATTATTGCCCGCGGCTACAACCGCAGGAATATTGATAAAAATACCCTCGCCCATGCCGAGCTGTCCGCTATCAAAAAAGCCAGCAAGAAACTGGGAGACTGGCGTTTGGAGGGATGCACGTTGTATGTTACTTTAGAGCCATGCCAAATGTGCGCCGGCGCCATTGTGCAGGCTCGTATTGATAAGGTAGTTATCGGCTGCATGAACCCCAAAGCCGGCTGCGCGGGCTCTGTGCTGAACTTATTGCAGATTTCCGCTTTTAATCATCAAGTGGAACTGGAATGCGGCATATTAGAGAAAGAATGTTCACAAATGCTCAGTGATTTTTTCAAAAAACTCAGGGAACAAAAACGCAAATGCCGTAAAGATTTGTAAAATTTCCCCGACATTTTCCGCAGTGGTTCCTCCATAATTTTCTTCCGGCGGTTGACTTTTTCTGCAAAACACGATATACTTAAATCTCCGAGCAGCTGGGGCGTTAGCGGTGCCCTGTACCAACAATCCGCTATAGTTGGAGTGATGCTCTGCCCCGGGTTTATGGTTGTGGGGCTGCCTTTTATAAGTGGTGATGATGTCTGGGTCTCACGCAATGGAACTCTGTGAACCGTGTCAGGTTGGGAACAAAGCAGCACTAAGCAGAACCTTTCATGTGCCGTGAGGGCGCCTGGATTGAGCTAACTGTAAAAGTAACGTCCATGGCCTGGATTCAAAGCAGAGCGCTCGGATTTAAAGCATATTGTTTGCATTGCCAAGCAATGTAAACCTTTTGAACGAATCATAGCTGTTAGCGCGGCAGTACCACTTTTTTGCAAGACCTTTTGGTGCTAAATATCGCTTAATATAAAAAGCCGTGAAACCCAAATTACAAATAGTAAAAATTGGCAGATAAAAATATCCCGCTGTACTTGACATTTTGGTACAACGGGATTATATTTATTTTGTAAATAATAATAATTACTATTATCTTTATGGAGGATGAAACATTGATCAAGCACAGCCGTCAGAGAGAATGCATTAAAGAATTTCTGGCAAACCGCTATGACCATCCTACTGCCGAGACTGTTTACTTGAATGTGAGGAAGGAATTTCCCAACATCAGCCTGGGAACGGTATACCGGAACTTATCTCTCCTGACAAAATTAGGCGAAATACGCAAACTCTCAACAGGCATTGGGCCAGACCGTTTCGACGGAAACATGTCGCCTCACTACCATATACTCTGTACCAAATGCGGCAATGTTCTGGATTTGGAGATCGAAAATATCGACCATATCAATACGCTTGCCAGCTCTGGATTTGACGGGGAAATAGAGGGACATGTCACTTACTTTTTTGGGAAATGCGGGAACTGCCTGGAAAAATAAAAATTACTGTTGACATGTAACAGCATGTATGATATTTTATAATAACAGTAACGATTACTGTTATTGAATACTAAAAAAATTTATTATAAAGAGAAAGGAAGAATAATTATGAAAAAATTTGTATGTAGCGTATGTGGTTATGTTCATGAAGGAGATGCAGCACCTGAGAAGTGTCCACAGTGTAATGCTCCCGCTTCTAAGTTCACAGAGCAGAGCGGCGAGAAGACATGGGCTGCTGAACATGTAGTAGGCGTTGCACAGGGTGTTTCTGAGGACATCATGGCTGACCTCAGAGCTAACTTCAACGGAGAGTGTACCGAAGTCGGCATGTATCTTGCAATGGCTAGGGTTGCTCACAGAGAAGGCTATCCAGAAATCGGCTTATATTGGGAAAAAGCCGCTTACGAAGAGGCTGAACATGCTGCAAAGTTTGCTGAACTCTTAGGCGAAGTTGTTACTGACAGCACTAAGAAGAACCTGGAAATGCGTGTAGAGGCTGAGAACGGCGCTACTGCTGGTAAATTTGACCTTGCAAAACGCGCAAAAGCCCAGAACTTAGACGCTATCCATGATACCGTACATGAGATGGCAAGGGATGAGGCAAGACATGGCAAGGCATTTGAAGGACTGCTTAAGAGATATTTCGGCTAATCAAATCGCCTGATTTTAAAGGATTCCTAAGATTAAGGGAACGAACCGGAAATGGTTTGTTCCCTTTTTCAGTGGAAGAAAAGGTTACTTACCTATTTTTATAAAAGAATGCGGACCCTCCAGAATAAATTCTGGCTGATCCGCATGCCCTATGTTCTTATCTTTCTCGCTACCGATTATATGAAATCAGCAAAACGGGAACTTCCCTGTACATTATATGCTCCGGCAGCCGTATAACTATTAGCTGCATTGGCTTTTGTAGTCGTATAATAATCTACCAGTGAAGCGTTGGTGGCAATGGAAGAACCATAGTCTTTGAAGAATTTCTGTACCTTGGACATATCAGACTTCTTAAATACGTCCTCATCAAGTTTCATTCTGCCCTTCTCATCCACAGTAAATCCAAACTGTTTCAGTGTATCTGCATTCTGCGCTGTTTTTTCTCTAATTTTAGCCAAATTTGCTAATACGCCGGAGTTGGTGCTGGATTCCGCTGCATCAAACATTCCGTTGTAATTGCTTACAAAGCTCTTAGCGGTAGAAAGAATCTTGGCAATATCGTATGTTTCTTTTCCATCCTTACCCTTTATCTTCTCGTATAATTTATCAGATGCAAGAGCTTCGCCGTCTGCTTTGAGTGAAGCGGCGCTGGAACCAGCGGTATTATCTTTATCAGTACTGTCTGTAGCGCCGGCAGCAATACCCGCAAACTGAAGACGGGACATCACTGTTGAACCATAGCTCATAGAATCCTTGCTCGAGAACATCTCCTGCACTTTGGAGATACCCGCTGACTTCATCGTAGCTTCGTTAAATTGAAGCGTGCCGTTTTTATTGACGGTAACGCCAATTTCTGAAAGCTTATCCGCATTGGCTTTCGTGGTCTTCATCATATTAGCTATATATGCTGTTTTATTTGACAATGTAGATTGTTTTGCGGCATTCACAACATCATTATACTGAGACACGAAATTCTTCATTGCAGAAGCTACCTTGTCTGTTGCGCTCTGTCCATTCTGCCCATTCTGCCCCGGCGTATCTGTATAAGTATTCTCATTCTGTAACGTTGAAACAGCATTCTTGAGTGTAGGAATTCCCGCTGTCAGATTGGCATTCGCCTCTTTCACGTCCTCGGAAACCTTCGGATTGCGCCTCTCTTCGAGAATTCTCTCGAGAACGTTATTTGTCTGGGCTTTTGATCCAGACGATACGGAACTAGAACTGGAACCTGACCCATAATAAGCTTTCATAAGCCTGCCATAGCTGCCGCTTTTAAGGCTGGCATAATCTGCCAGAAAATTGTTACTCCCCGAGCCGGATGATGAAAGGCCCTGGAACATCTGTGAATAATTTTGACTCATACTTATCACTCCTTTGAATAAAATATCGGATTTCCCTATCCCAATGTTAAATATAATATTTGATATACTATATATCGGCGCAAAATCTTCTATAGTTAATAACAAGTATAACACACATATTGCAGAATTGCAAAAATTCTATGCTTAACCTAAATAATAAATGGCAAAAAATATGCATTTTCCTAATCGGTAACAAAAAATCATGAAATCTGTGAACAGTATTACAAAAAAGACCGATATAGAATATAACATCGTTTCTACAGCAGGCACATTATGATAGAACTGCTTTATTATACTTATTACAGGAGGCAAAAATGGCGACAGATATGAGGCAAGTATTGGATTCTATGGAAAATGCATTAAGGCTGCGAATTCAGGCGGACGCCGAGAGACGCTCTGCAAATGCCGAACAAAAAGAGAAAGAATTTAAGGAAAAGCTGATGCGCGCCGCGACGGGCAAAGCAGAGCTTGACGGCAAAATCTCCGGGGTAAAAGGAGCAGAAGACGCTGTGCGCAGGGATCAGCTCATGATTATGATGATGGCTGGATTATAAATGAATATCGACATGACCCAAGGCCCTGCGGTCAAATCCATGCTGCGCTTTGCTCTGCCGATGATTTTGGGCAACCTCTTGCAGCAATGCTACAATATTGCCGATACCCTGATCGTCGGCCGGTTCCTTGGCAGGGACGCTTTGGCGGCGGTGGGCTCTTCTTTCACATTGATGACCTTCCTCACCTCCATTCTATTAGGATTGTGCATGGGAAGCGGAACCTTTATCTCCATGCGTTTTGGTGAGGGGAATGAGAAGGGCCTTAAAGAAGGTATCTGCGCATCTTTTGCGCTGATCGCATCGCTCACAGTGATACTTAATTTCCTGGCTTTCCTATTTCTCGACAAAATAAAGATTTTTTTACAGGTGCCCGATGAGGTTTGGTTTCCCATGCGCAGTTATCTCATCTTTATTTTTTGTGGAATTATTGCTACGTTCCTTTACAATTACTTTGCCTCGCTGCTGCGCGCCTTGGGCAATTCTATGGTTCCGCTTGTGTTTCTCGCAGTCTCTGCGCTCTTAAATATTGCGCTTGATTTGTGGTTCGTTATCGGCTTAAAGTGGGGGACAGCCGGAGCAGCGGGGGCGACTGTGGCCGCACAGTACGTTTCTGGAATCGGCATCGCACTCTACAGTTTGATACGCGTCCCCTGTATGAGACTAAAAAAGGACGAATTGCACATTCGTCCCGGCTGTATGAAAGAAATATCCAGTTTTTCTTTACTGACCTGTGTGCAGCAATCTGTGATGAATCTAGGAATTCTCCTGGTACAAGGCGTCGTCAACAGCTTTGGCCCTGTAGTTATGGCTGCATTTGCCGCCGCAGTCAAAATTGACGCTTTCGCCTATATGCCTGTGCAGGACTTCGGCAACGCTTTCTCCACCTTCATCGCCCAAAATTATGGAGCCAAAAAGGAGGAACGCATCCGCGCGGGCCTTCGCGGAGCAGTTGCAGCGTCGGCAATGTTCTGCATTATCATTTCCACGGTTGTGTGTTTGTTTGCCCGCCCCCTGATGCTTCTGTTCATAAATGCCGATGAAACTGCCATTGTGGCAGAGGGCGTACGCTATCTGAGGATCGAAGGAGCGTTTTACTGTGGAATTGGTTGTCTGTTTCTGCTCTATGGGCTCTACCGGGCATTGGGCCGGCCCGGCATGTCTGTCGTCCTTACCGTCTTCTCACTTGGAACACGCGTGGCGTTGGCATATACACTCTCCGCAATACCGGCAGTCGGCGTCGCCGGTATCTGGTGGTCGGTGCCTATCGGCTGGATTTTGGCGGATATCATCGGGCTTTCCTATTATACAAGAAAACAGAAGGTGTTGTTTGACTGGCGGTAAAATACCCGCCTCTTGCCAACACGGCAAAATAGAATTGCAGTTCAGACTTATTTTATTACTGAACGTTTTCCGCAGCCTCTTGCAAAGTCTCCAACACGGCTTCCATCCCCGCCTTACCAGGCATATGGCCGGAATTTTTAATCACGCGACAATGCAGACATACATTATGGGACGCTTCTACTTCCTTTTTGATAACAGTTGTAGACGTCACAATATCCGTATCACCCTGTAATATGTAATACGGTACATTTACCGCTGCCAGTTCTTCTGTTAAATCAATCGCTAACAATTCCTTCCATAACCATTTCGCGGAGGAAACCCCATTTATCATGATAGCTTTAAAATCTCTTAACCGATAATCCGGGCTTGTAAGCAGCCCCCTTATAATAGGAAATAACGGCGCCTGTTCGCCCTTTTTATTGAAATAGCCGTCCGTATATTTGCGAACGCTTCCTGCCAGAAGCTTCATATCCTTATCCTCAAATTCATCAGCGGTAATTGCCCGGATTTTCTGTATCTTCCCTGCCGGGCATCCGGCTTTCTCCAATGCCTGATACACTTCCTCGTTTAAAAACAGCTTCCTCAGCACCTGCCCCCAGGTTACTACACCGTCGACTTTCCCCTGCGTTTTCCGCAAGACTTTAAGTGCAAGCACGCTGCCCCAGGACATGCCAAAGAGAATAAGCGGATTGCCCGGAAACATTTTCTTAACCTCCACAATCAAATCTGCCGCCATTTCCACAAAAAAATCAACGGTAAAGCGGCTGTCCAATTGATAATTGTTGATACCGCATCCCAATTGATCCCAATACACCATGAGAAAACGCTCCGTAAATTCCGGAAACATCCCACGGCACCCTACCGAAAAAGGAATTGGTGAACCCGGCCCGCCATGAAGCGTTATGACAAGAGGAAAGTTCTTATGTTTCCCCTCTATAAGCACTCTCTGCGGAATCTTCCCCAGCGAAAATGTAAATACTTCAGAAACTTCGTTTTGTTCTACTACCTGTTTTCTGGTACGGTTCATTTTATACTCCTTCCTTATTCATATACTGCGTATACGAAGCGTCTGGATCAAGAAAAATCCCTTCGTGCATATTGGGGATCTGTGCCGGCGTCATATAATCGCCGTAAAGGCATGACAGCAGGCTTTCATACGCTGCCGGGGCGGGCACCGCCATATTTTCAAAAGGAAGGTACACCGTATCGGCATACCATTCCCGCAGCATGTTTGGATACCCAACAAAATCGTCTGTCAAAAAGTTGACTCTGGACGATGCGCCAAACCTTGAAGCGCTAAAATCCTCAAATATTTTCATGCGTTCCCGTATCGGCATACGCAAAAGCTCCAGAAGAATATCGGCGTCCAAGGCCAACTGCTGGCCTCTGTCAATCAAGCCTTTTAAACGCTCCGGCTCCACAATGGACATCCAGATTTCACGCTGCATCTCGCCTATTATCGGTTTCATGGACGTATTGTCAGGGACATCATCCAACGGAAAAATATCAATGAAAATGCCCTGATGGAATTCCGATGGAAAGTCCGGGAACTCAATCGCCGTTGTCCGGCTATCTCTCAATTTGGCAAACGCCCATATCATCGTATCTGTATAGCTGTTCTGGAAAAAATATGGGTATTCCACAACCTCCCCTGCAATCACTTTTAATTTTTCATAATCGTCGCGGAACATCACGACATCAATGTCGTCATCCCAAGGGATGAAGCCCTGATGGCGGACAGCTCCCAACAAGGTGCCATACGCAATATAATATCGTAGATTATGTTCCCGGCACAATTGGTCAAAATAATCAAGTAACTTTAACTCGACTGCCCAAACTTTTTTCATTTTTTCTGAAATATGATAGCCGCACCGTTCTTCCGCCTCAAAAAATTTATCTTCAAAATACATATACGCTCTCCATTTATTCGCTATCCTTTTCTCTCCTGAGTATTTCATCAAACGCAGGAAACAATCTCTTAACGATAATCGGCTTTCCCTTTTCATCAATAAAGCAATGCGCCGACTTTGCAGTCAATACCACTGTTCCTGTTACAAGCTCCGTCATAATATAACTTAATTCCAGCTTGACACTGTTATACTTCTCAATGGCAACTTCAATTTTAATTTCATCGTCAAATGTCGTCGTATGTTTGTAGCGGCACTCAACAGACACGACCGGAGAAGTAATACCGTCCGCCTCCAGCCTGCGCAGTCCATAGCCAAGGCTTTTCAGATAGTCTGCACGCGCCTCCTCCATCCATCGGATATAGTTGGAGTGGTGCGTGATACCCATCTTGTCAGTTTCATAATAATTAACTCTATGAATATAAGTATGCATTCTACACCTCACTGATTATGATCCGGGAAAATCATTGGCGCCCCTGCGGCCAGGGCAATTTCGTTTGTTCCCCCGCACTATAAGATATCCCCGGTTAGCTCTGCCAGAGTATTCTCCCCCCAGCTGTAGTTGTTCAAATAGCTCCCCTTAAAAAGCTGTGCGTATTCCTCCTCACCGGAAAGATAATTATACAAATCGCACTGCACATTCTCGGCAACGATACGGCGTTTGCCGTCCACCGTCTCCATCACGTCTGAGATTCCGTATTCCGCCAGCGTATTTTTCAGCCTCAACGCTACCTTACGGTAGCGCGAGAGCGTCACCGGGTTTACGGGCTCGTCCTCCCACAAGAAGCTGATCGCCTCCTCCGAGGTAACGTAACCTCCACGGCGGTCCGCCAGCAGTGCAAATAATTCCTTGGCCTTTTTATTGCGGAAAGCAATCGGCTTCTCCCCCACGAAAACGTCAAAATATCCAAACATACGGATAAACACAGCAGGGTTTACAGACACGTCTTTCACTTCCTGGGGCTGCGCGCCATCCATATGATAAAGCATGACATATCTCGGCGCAGAGCCGCCGGGAGATTTCTGGGAACACACCGCCTTTACCCGGCGTTCGTTCCCGCTCTTTAAATCAATATAAGTAAACTCCGACTCCCCGGCACGCAAAAGTTTTCTAAAATCTTCGTAGTCTGTATGGCTGCGTGCAATAAAATCATCAATCGGCATCTCTTTCTTTACCATGGAAAGCCATGTTTCTTTGGCAAAACCAAAAAATTCACAGATATTATCGCTGGCATATAAAGGAGTCACAGATTCATCTGTCACCGCAAACGCTGCCGCTCCATCTGTAACATGCGTCGCCAGCTCCTGCATATTTTCTCTGAGAAAAGCATTCTCATCTCTCAGGGCAGCCGTATCTTTCACATCCGACACGCAGCGGCAGCAATAGAGGCTGACCGATTCATCTATTTTAAGAAAAATACCGCTGTACAGTTTCATTTTGCCACTCGAAGACTGTGATTTATAAGTAATCTGCGGCGGTTTGTCGTCAGGTTCACATAAATTTTTCTGAAAAAAATCCCGGAAAAACTGACGTACCCTGCCGCCGTCTTCTGTGTCTACTGTGCCCGCAATCCATCGTTCTGTGGCCTCCTCCATCTGCATGGGGACATCCTCTAACCATTTGAACATGGGAGAATTGTTGCTGTACAGGCATTTGACCGTATTTTTGCCCAAATCGTATTCAAATATCTTGTCATATATATCGGTGAGCGCCTTGAGATAACGTTTTTCCTCATCCGCCCTCTTAACCCTGTGCCTTTCTGTGATATCCAGGCAGACACATTGGAATTCTTCTTCCCCCTGTTCATTGGCGCATTTCGTAACCCAGCCAAACATATAGGCCCTGGTTCCATCACAACGCAAAAGCTCCATCTCACCGGCAATGGGCGCAGCGGCCGCATACACGCGCTCTAAATAGCGGGCAAAACGCCTCCTCTCTTCCATGGGAACCATCAGGTAGATATTTTCCTTATAAAGTTCCAGGTAATCAAGCTCGCCATCCCGAGCTTTGGGCAGACGCAGAAAATCCATCATCTGCCGATTGATATATGTAATTTTCGGCTGCTTTTCGCAGGTACACCGCATAAATCCGCAGGGAATCGTTTCTTTGAGAAATTGCAGATTGATTTCTTCCTTCTTGGCTTCCGTGATATCTGTGAGCACAGAACAGCCAACATAGGAACCATTTTCCAACTTTCGGGACGTGACAGTATCTCTTACATAACGTAAACCCCCGTTCTTTTTTATCAGGCGGTATTCGCATGTAAGCGTCTGCTCTTTTGATTTAATATTGTCAATAAACGTATCGTAAACATCCCTATCCGCCGGGTGCACCAGGGATTTATACAAATCTTCCCTTTCACTGAGCAGCTCTTCCTGCACATAGCCTGTCATTTCACAAAAATTGCGGCTGACATATTGCAGATGAACCGGCTCCGACAGGCTGTAGGCGTGGAATCCGCTGATACTCCGGCTGAGGATGTCTTCCATATATTCTAATTTGTTTTCCATGGTATCTCCTTGCACTATGCGCCAACTATCTGAACAAATTTTAGCATATATCCAAGAAAAATACCATTATTTGTGAATCATTTTCTTGTCAGTAATTCTGCTGTAGTTACTGAACACAGATATAATATTTTTATCAAAATTCGAGCTGTCGCGCTAATATAAATTACAAGGTAGAGATTCGTTCAAAAGGTTTACATTGCAAAGCAATGCAAACAACATGCACAAAAATTATCTTGGGAAGCTAGCTTCCCAAGATAATTTTTGTGCATTCTGTCTTTGCCGCATAAGCGGCAAGACCTTTTGAACGAGTAAATATATGAGTACGGCAGCCCTGGCAACTGCATAAAGATTCAGATTACGGGTGAACTGTAACCCGCTGTACGCTCTTTTGGATTTTGCCGCTGATGGTCTTGGGCATCTCCTGTACAAATTCTATCAGGCGCACCCATTTGTACTCCGCAAGTTTGCGGTTACAGAACTCTTTGATTTCCAGCTCCAGTTCCTTGGTCGGCTCATGCCCCTCTCCGGGTACAATCACCGCCTTAATCGCCTGTCCTCTGAGCTTATCAGGAACGCCGATGACGCTGCACTCCACGACTGCTGGATGTTCCATCAAAACATTTTCCACTTCATAAGGGCCCACGCGGAAACCGCCTGTTTTGATAATATCATCAAAACGCCCGTGGAACCAGCAATGCCCATTTTCATCCATGTACGCCGCGTCGCCCGTGTGATAAACGCCGCCGCGCCACACATGGCGGTATTGCTCCTCGCTGTCGAGATACGCCGTGAACACGCCGGGCTGCCTGCCATTTTCCGGCGGAACAATGACAACTTCGCCAATTTCACCGATGGGCACAGGCTCACCGAACTTATCGCGCAGTTCTACATTATAAAATGGAGATGAGGTTCCCATAGAACCCTCCACAGCTTCCTTACCTCTAAAGTTGGCCATAAGCAGCGTCGTTTCCGTCTGTCCGTAGCCTTCACAAAGCAAAAGCCCGGTACGCTCCCTAAACTTATGGAACACCTCTGGAGCCAGCATTTCCCCGGCAGTGGAAGCGTGTTCTAATGTGGGCATATCGGGAATCCCTTTACGCACAAGATAACGGTAAACAGTTGGGGGCGCGCAGAAGGACGTAACGCCGTAGCGGTTGATGACTGCGGTGAGCTGCTTAGGCTCAAAATTATCGAAATCATAGACCATAACCGCGCTGCCAATCAGCCATTGTCCGTAAATTTTCCCCCAGGATGCTTTGGCCCAGCCAGTCTCCGCCACTGTAAAATGCAATCCGCCATCCTTAGCCTGCTGCCAGTATTTAGCGGTAACAATGTGCGCCAACGGATATGTATAATCATGGATGACGCCTTTGGGGTAGCCCGTTGTCCCCGAGGTAAAATAAATAATCATCGGATCTGAGGCGGCAGTCTCGATGCGGTCAAAATCGCTACCAAATTCCCGCATACGTTCCGTAAGGTTTTCAAAACCTTCCACATTGTCCTGCACACACCAAAGTTTTGCATTCATATTAGATATTTTAAGTGCAGATTTAATTTTCTTTGGCACCTCATCCTGGACAGTGCAGACGATCGCCTTCGCCTTGGAAGCCTTGAGGCGGTATACGAAATCACTTTCCGTCAGCATATGGGTAGCCGGAATCATCACTGCGCCCAGCTTGTGGAGAGCAACTGCGGCAAACCAGTACTCATAATGACGCTTGAGCACCAGCATTACCCTGTCTCCCCGGACAATGCCTGCATCCTGAAACACGTTCGCCATCTGGTTGCTGTATTTTCTGATGTCTGAAAAAGTGAAGATATGTTCCTCCTCTTCGGTATTGCACCAGACGAGCGCCCTTTTATCCGGCGTTTCCCGCGCAATCACGTCGACAACGTCGTAACCGAAGTTAAAGTTATCGGGATAATTGAGCGTTAATTTCTCCAAATTCCCCTGTTCATCCATCACTTCCGTACAGAATCTATGATATATGCTCATAATTACTCCTTGTTTATTGCAGCCGCGCTTAAAAGGCGGAAACAATCAAAACTATTTATTCACTACATCCGCGCCGATCCGGCGAAAACGTTCATATCGTTTACCGACCAAATCAAGGTCGTTTGACAATTCGCTGAGTTCCTCCGCCAACAATGTGCGGATGCGCTCATAAAATTCCTTTTTGCCAATGTCGTCTTCCGACAAAATGCGCTCGATCACACCCAAGCTTTTAGCGTCTTCCGCTGTGAGCTTGAGCCGCGCCGCTGCCGCCTCCGCTTTCGATGCGTCTTTCCAGAGAATACTGGCGCAGCCCTCCGGGGAAATTACGGAATAGACGGCATTCTGTAACATCCACACGCGATCAGCGACCGCTAACCCCAGCGCGCCGCCGCTGCCGCCCTCGCCAATGAGAATAGAAATGACCGGCACGCACAAAGTCGACATCTCCATCAAATTCTCAGCAATTGCCTGCCCCTGCCCACGCTCTTCTGCGCCAATTCCGCAGTATGCGCCGGAGGTATCAACAAAACAGATAATCGGCCTGCCAAATTTTTCCGCCTGCTTCATAAGCCGAAGCGCCTTGCGGTAGCCTTCGGGATGCGCCGCGCCAAAATTGCGGTAGGTACGTTCTTTCGCCGTATGTCCCTTTTCTATAGCAATCACAGTCACAGGATGACCGTTTAATCTTGCAATTCCCCCGATAATCGCATGGTCGTCCGCAAAGCGGCGGTCACCGTGGAATTCCATAAATCCTCTAAAAATATTTTTGATATAATCAAGCCCGGTCGGCCTTTCACTGTCTCGGGCAAGTTTTACTCTGTTATAAGGTATCAGGCTCAAAATTTCAACCTCCGTTATGCATCTTGAGAATCTCTGCCAACATCTTCCGCTGGTTCAAACGGCTGACAATGGCGTCTACAAATCCGTGCTCAAGCACAAATTCCGACTTTTGGAATCCCTTGGGCAATGATTTTTTTGTTGTCTGCTCGATCACCCTCGTCCCGGCAAACCCCACGGTTGCTCCGGGTTCCGCTAAAATGATGTCAGCTTCCATGGCAAAACTGGCTGTGACGCCGCCTGTCGTGGGGTCTGTCAGTACCGCAAGATATAAAAGGCCCGCGTCGCTGTGCCGTTTGACCGCCGCACTCGTCTTGGCCATCTGCATGAGCGACAACAGCCCTTCCTGCATCCTTGCGCCGCCTGAAACCGTAAAACCAACGACCGGCAGCCGCTGTTTTTGCGCATACTCAAACAGCGAAGTAATCTTCTCTCCCACTGCGCTGCCCATGCTGCCCATCATGAAATAAGGCTCCATGATAAACAGGCAACAGCTTTGTCTGCCAATTTCAGCCGTGCCGCAGATAACAGCTTCCTCTTCACCGCTCGCAGCGCGGATATTTTCTGCTTTATCTCGATAGCCCGGAAAGTTTAGCGGATTTCCCGCTTTCATTCCTGCAAATAATTCCTGAAAACTGTCTTTATCCACCAACATTTTCATGCGCTGCCGCGCTTTCATACGAAAATGATATCCACAGGGGCACACCAGACGGTTTGCCCACAAACGGCTTAACGGTATATCTTTATGGCAGTTCGGGCACTTTTTTTCCGGTTCCCCTTCATCCCTCTGCACAAGGGCTGCCGAACGTCCGCCTTCTTCCAATTGGTTTTTTGGTTTTAAAAAATTGATTAATGCCATTTTGTCACCTATTATAAGATTTTAAATCTATATTTTACTTTTCATCTATTACCCATAAAAGTTAAATCATAATTTCCTGTGGTAAATCTATCGTCCTCGACGATACGTAACTGTTCCTCAATATTGGTGGAGATGCCGTCAATAACGAGCTCGCACAGAGAGGCGCGCATTTTCCGCAATGTCTCTTCCCGCGTTTTGGCAAACACAACCAGCTTCCCAAGCAATGAATCATAATAGGGCGATACGACAGTGCCTGCGATCAGATGGGTATCGAATCTCACAGAAGGGCCGCCGGGAATATGCAGCATTTCCAGCGTGCCACAACTTCCGGCATTGATCCGGCATTCGATGGCCGAGCCTTTCATGCGGATTTCCTGCTGTGTAAAATTGAGAGGAATTCCAGCGGCAATACGAATCTGCCACTTCACAAGGTCAATGCCAGTGAGCATTTCTGTCACAGTGTGCTCTACCTGCAAGCGGACGTTCATCTCCATAAACCAGAAATTACCATCCCTGTCCACTAAAAATTCCAGCGTTCCCGCGCCGACATAGCCGATTTTCTGAACGGCTTCTGTCGCAAGCGCAATAATCCTTTTCCTCTGTTCGCCGCCTATAGCGGGAGACGGCGTCTCCTCAATCAGCTTCTGATTGCGCCGCTGCAAAGAACAATCCCGATCACCAAGGCACACGGCGTTTCCCTGCTCATCCGCCAGCATCTGTAATTCCACATGTCTTGCCGGAAAAATATATTTCTCCAGATACACGCTGCCATCGCCAAATGCGCTCAAAGCCTCGCTGGTTGCCTGTAGGTACGCCTCCTCCAAGTCTTCCTCTGCACGAATCAGACGGATTCCCCGCCCGCCGCCGCCGGCACATGCCTTAAGCATGACTGGATAACCGATTTTCCCGGCAGCCAGCTTTGCCTCCTCCATGGAGGCTACTGCTTTCGTACCCGGTATGACAGTGAGTTTTGTTTTCTGAATCAGCTCTTTTAAGACCGCCTTATCACTGAGGCGCTCCATGCTCTCAGCATCTGGACCGATAAACACCAAACCGTTTTTGCGGCAAAGCCTTGCAAAATGGGCGTTTTCCGATAAAAATCCGTACCCCGGATGAATTGCCTGTGCACCCGCCAAAATGGCTGTGCTGATAATCTGATTTTCATTGAGGTAGCTTTCCGAAGCCTCCGGACCGCCGATACAGTAACTTTGGTCTGCCAACGCCACATGGAGGGCGTTTTTGTCAGCCTCAGAATATACTGCTACTGTGGCGACGCCCATTTCTTTGCAGGCTCTGATGATGCGCACGGCAATCTCGCCGCGGTTGGCAATCAATATTTTTGAAAACATAATTACTCTCCCATAATCGCAAAAGAAAAGTCAGCCGACACGCACACTTTTCCTTCTACGGTAACCATTCCTTCTGCAAAATAGAAGGGATGTTTTGCCCTCTTAATCCTGCACTCCGTCTCAATCGTGTCGCCAGGCTTTACCGGGGAACGAAATTTCACATTGTTAAGTCCGGTATACACGGGAAGTTTCCCCTCGCTCATAGCATCCTCCATGAGCACGCAAGCCGACTGTGCCAAAATCTCACAGAGAATCACGCCGGGAACAATCGGATTGCCGGGAAAATGGCCTTTTAAAAAAAACTCATCGCCGCGCACCGTGTAATGGCCGATGGCAACGTCATCCTCCTTTGCCACCTCGTCTAACAAGAGCATGTTGTCCCGGTGAGGCAATATCTTTTTAATTTCTTCTCTATCCATTATTCTTACCTCTTCATACGGAATAATTCTGTGCCAAATTCCACAACCTGGTCGTTTGTTACGCAAATTTCAGAAATTACGCCGTCCTCCTCGGCAGTAATCTCATTCATCAGTTTCATAGCTTCCACGATACAAAGCGTCTGCCCTTTTTTCACGCGGTCGCCAATTGCCACATAAGGCTCGGCATTTTCTGCCGGAGCAGCATAAAATACGCCCACTAGCGGGGAGGTTACGCTAATATAATCTGTATCTGCATAATCTGGCGTAACTGTGGAGGCCGAGGCAGCGTCAAGCGTCACCACTTCTTTTGCCACGGTGGGAACGGCGCGCTCAAGGCGCATGACCCGATCTCCCTCCGTGACTTCCAAGCCGGTAAGCCCGAGCTCGCGCATCAGCCCCGCATATTTACGGATATCTGTCTCATTCATAATCTGATTACACCTTTCTAAAAGCAAGACAGGCATTGTGGCCGCCAAAGCCTAGAGAATTGGACAGCGCCAATGTGATGTCTGCCTTTACCGCAGTATTCGGTACACAATTGAGGTCGCACGCTTCATCCTGTTCCAATAAATTGATGGTTGGCGGGATGATTCCTTCGTTCAATGCCCGCAAACAAGCCAAGGCTTCCAATGCGCCCGCGGCGCCCAGCATATGTCCGGTCATTGATTTGGTAGAACTTACATATGCCTGACCAGCTTTTTCTTCGCCGAGCGCTTTCTTTATGGCAGCCGTCTCAATCACATCATTCATCGGCGTTCCTGTACCGTGTGCATTAATATAAACGATATCTTCCTCACAATATCCGGCTTCTTTCATGGCGTCCGTCATGGCCTGCGCGCCGCCCCGCGCTTCCGGGTGGGGAGCTGTGATATGGTAAGCGTCGCAGGTAGAACCATAGCCGCAAACTTCTCCGTAAATTTCCGCTCCACGCTTCTTAGCATGTTCATACTCCTCCAAAACAAGCGCAACAGCGCCCTCGCCGATGACAAAACCGCCTCTGCGCTGATCAAAGGGCAGCGACGCCTCATCGGGATTCTGCGAGGTTGAGAGCGCCAGCATATTGGCAAACCCGGCTACGGCAGATGCGTTAATTGCCGCCTCTGCACCACCGGCGATCACAGCGTCTGCATAACCATGGCGAATCATGCGCAAAGCCTCGCCGATAGCATTGGAACCGGAGGCACAAGCAGTAACTGCCGGCATCGCCGAACCGCGGCAATCATGCCGGATGGCAATCATGCCCGCCGCCATATTGGCGATCATCATAGGTACAAACAAAGACGATACCCGGCGCGGCCCTCTTTCCATCAATTTGGTATGTTCCTTCTCAAAGGTGCCGATACCGCCGATGCCGGTGCCGAACATCACGGCAAAACGCTCCGGTTCTACCGTTCCCTGCACGCCGCTTTCGTCTACTGCCTGCTGTGCAGCCGCTACGGCAAACTGTGCATAGCGGTCTGTGCGCAGCACGTCGTTTACCGCCAGGTATTCTCCCGGCTCAAATCCTTTGACCTCCGCGCCAAGCTTTGCTTTGAATTTCTCTGTATCGAAAAGCGTGATGGGGGCTATGCCATTCTTGCCGTTTTTCAGGCTTTCCCACGTATCTTCCGCATTATTTCCTACAGGGGTAACTGCACCGAGACCGGTGACAACTACTCTTCTATTTTCACTCATCATAAACTCTCCTTCTATTGCCTACATGGCGATGCCGCCGTCAACACACAGCGCCGCTGCCTACATGGCGATACCGCCGTCAACACGCAGTACCTCTCCGGTTACATAATTTGCCGTTGCCAGGTAAGCAGCCGCCTCCGCTATATCTGAAACCTCGCCCATCCTGCCAAGCGGCACTGCCGCCAACAGTGGATTGTCTGCCTGGGTCTCTGTCATATCAGTCTTAATAAAACCGGGGGCTATTGCATTACAGCGGATTCCGCGCGACGCCAATTCCTTGGCAACGGATTTCGTAAGCCCGATCAGACCGGCTTTGGAAGCCGCGTAATTGCTCTGCCCGGCGTTCCCCGTCAGACCAACAACCGAGGCAATATTGATAATAGAGCCTTCTCGGTTTTTGAGAAACATACCGGAACAGTGGCGGATAAAATTAAATGCGCCTTTAAGATTTGTGTCAACTACAGATGAAAAGTCATCTTCCTTCATCATGGCACAAAGACCATCCCTGGTAATGCCGGCATTATTCACTAAAATATGCACCGTACCGAAATCCGCCTTGATGGAGGCCACAGTCTGCTTGACAATGTCAAAGTCTGACACGTCGCATTGATAAGAAACCGCCTTTACACCGTAACTTTCCTGGCAATCCTTACATACTTTTTCCGCTGCTGCATTATTTCCCGCGTAAATCACTGCAATATTAGCGCCAAGCGACGCCAATTTACGGGCAATTGCCTCGCCAATTCCGCGCGACGCTCCTGTAACGACTGCTGTTTTTCCCTTTAACATCATTCTGCCTCCGCTAAGTATTCGGCGACGGTCACCGCCGTCACCTGAGGATTAATCTTTTTGATTATATTTGTCAATGTCTTACCGGGACCAATCTCCACAAAGCTATCAATCCCTTGCGCCGTCATGTTGCATATAATTTTTTCCCACTGTACCGGGCTGCAAATCTGTTTGGACAGCAATGTCACGACGTCGTCCGTATAAGGCTCGGAGGTCATATTGGAATAGAGCGTCACCTGCGGCGCTTTTCTTTCTGCACCCGCAAGCTCCTCAGCAAACGCCCGCGCCGCGTCTTCCATAAACGGAGAGTGGAACGCTCCCTTAACCTTGAGCGGTATCGCTCTGCCTTTGGCAGCTCTCACTTCTGCGGTGAATTCTGCCATCTGCGACGATAATCCTGAAACGCTGACCTGTCCGGGAGCATTGAAATTCACCGGAAAAATATCTGAGAATTTGCTGCAAATTTCCTGCACCTGTTCCGTCGGCAGCTTGACAACTGCCGCCATGGAAGTATCAAATTTCTCGGCCTCACGCTGCATAAGCTCCCCACGTTTACACACCAGACGAAATCCCGTTTCATCGTCAAATATACCTGCCGCCACAGCCGCTGTCACTTCTCCGAGCGAAAAGCCCGCGACAGCGCAGGGGCGAACTCCTTTATCTGCCAAAACCTTGGCTGCCGCTAATTCATAAGCAAACAGGCAAGGCTGTGTATTCTTAGTTTCTTTTAATTCTTCTTCCGTGCCCTCAAAGCATTGGGAAGACGTACCGGGGCGCAGACGGTCACACATCTCATATACGGATGATGCGGCAGAGTATTTCTCTGCAATATCTTTGCCCATGCCGGGAGATTGATCTCCCTGTCCCGAAAATACAAATGCTATTTTACCCATTGCGGCGCCCTCAGAAGGATCGGCTCTGCCTCCTCCATAACTTCCTTAATAATATCTGCCGCCGGCTGTTCTTTTTTCACCAATGCGGCAATCTGACCGGAAAGAAAACATCCCTTCTTGTTGTCTCCTTCCTGCACGGCAAGGCGCAGCGCGCCTCCTCCAAGCGCTTCTAACTCTTCATCCGGCATACCGCCGTATTCTGCCTTGGAGTAATCCCTGGCAAACTGTGTGCGCAGGCTGCGTACGGGATGCCCTAACCGCTTGCCTGTCACCATGGTACAGAGATCCTTGGCTTTAATAATCTTTTCCTTATATGCGGGGTGGACAGAACACTCTTCAGCGCTCAGAAAACGCGTTCCCATCTGCACGCCGCACGCGCCCAGCATAAACGCCGCTGCAACGCCTCTGCCATCTGCAATACCTCCGGCTGCAATGACCGGCAAGGTAGTCGCATCACAGATTTGGGGAACCAGCACCATGGTCGTCAATTCTCCCACATGGCCGCCGCTCTCTCCGCCTTCGGCTATAAGGGCAGATGCGCCCAGACGCGTCATCAATTTTGCCAGCGCCACGGAAGCTACAACCGGAATAACCTTAATGCCGGCCTCTTTCCATGATTCCATATATTTTGAGGGGTTTCCTGCGCCAGTCGTGACAACTTTTACCCCCTCTTCTATTACCACTTGCGCAACCTCGTCCGCAAAGGGACTCAGCAGCATAATATTCACTCCTATGGGCTTTTCGGTAAGCGACTTGGCAATCCTCACCTGCTCCCTGACATATTCGCCCGGGGCGTTTCCCGCTGCGATAATACCCAGACCGCCGCCTTCTGATGCAGCAGCGGCCAATTTACCGTCGGCAATCCAAGCCATTCCGCCCTGAAATACCGGATATTGAATACCCAGCATTTCACAAATCTCTGACTTAATCATAATTTAACCCTGTTTCTTCTGGATGAATTCGTCCAAATCATGGATCGTTTCAATTTTCTCATCCAGCTCAATCTCAATGCCGATTTCGTCTTCCAGCTCCATCAAAAGCTCCACCGTGTCCAGAGAATCAATCCCTAAATCTGAAAACTTGCTCTCCGGCTTTACAGCAGCCACATCACAACCAGTACGTTCCGATACAATTTTTGCAATAGCGTCAAAGTACATAATCAAATGCCTCCAATCATTTTTTTCAACGGCTAAACGCCGCTTGTTGTTAGTATTATATATCAGTAAGTGTTCCCAATAATTACCTGTTGAGTTCCAAAAGCGTTCCTTTTTTATAAATTTATCTTCTTTCAGGAAGGATATTTTTACGCTTTAGCGTGACAAGCTCTTTCCTATAAGATAATAAAGCGCCTCCAGCATTTAGCCGGAGGCGCTGATGCACGCTCATATTCAATAATTGCGATTTTTACGCGCGTTTATTTGACAGTTAGCTTAATCTTTACACTCTTCTTATTAAATGTCTTAATTGTGATTGTCGTTGTCCCTTTCTTTTTCGCTTTTACTTTACCGGATAAAGATACCGTGGCAATCTTCTTTTTGGAAGAAGTATATGTGATCTTACCAGCCGTGCCCTTGGGCAGCGTCACTTTAAAAGTTCCAGACTTGCCTTTCTTCAACGAAATCTTTTTCTTCTTCACTGCTTTCTTATTGAAGGTGACCTTGGAAATCTTCTTAGGCGCTTTTTTGACGGTAATCTTAAATACCTTAGCCTTGTTTCCCGTCTTAGGAACAGCCTTAACAGTAACGGAACCTGTCTTTTTCGCTTTCACTGCTCCCTTTGAACTCACAGTGGCAATCTTCGTGTTGGAACTCAGATACGTGCAGTTTTTCGTCTTTACGGAGTACGTCTCACCCACTCCCAAAGCTGCCTTCTTCGTAGAAGAAGCTTTCAATTTTACAAGCCCCCGCGCTGCGGTATCGAGATTCTTCTTCGCCGTATTTACCTGTGTCTGCGTTGCCTTGGCATTCTTGGCAATATTCTGCGCCGCTGTCAGTGCAGTTTTGAATTTCTTCCAGGTTGCGGACGTATAGTCAATCTGTTTCTTTGTCTTAGCCGTGGCGATGGAAGCATTGAGCGCCTTTTTATCAACCGTGGTCTCTACCGGCTTCTCTTCCGGCTTCTTCGTATGGTTCACCTTGACGACAGTGAGCGACATTGCCGGCGCTTCGTACGTCATTTGCCCGCCGTTCAGCGTTTTCTTAGTTGTAACCGGCGCAACCCTAGTCTGATTCTCCATCGTGTTCATATCCATAGCATTGCCGGACAAACAAATCAGTTCCACTTGCGAACCGTCCTTGATACCCGGATAATTCAGCGTAATCTCCTTCGAGTAGTCCGCATGGTTTACCAGCTTGGTATAAAGATCATAATCATCTTCAGAAGTCACATAATATAAGTCGGTCTGGTGTCCCGGTTTCTTATCGAAGACAGACGTATCGTCATTGTACTCCTCCAATGTCGTGTCAATGATATGTTTGCCATAATTGTTGGAGTACATGGTCTGCACATAGTAACTCGGCGTACCGTAACTCTCAAAAGCATTGAACTTAATTAAGTTGTAATCCCAGTCGCGGCACCCTTCGCGCTCAAAAAGAGGTGCGTAAGAAGCATGACGGACAATATCTCCGTTGCGCTCCAGCCCGGTCATGTAAGCCGCCTCACTGATCGCCGTATCAAGCACATTCTCCTTGGTGGTAGTAAGATGGCCCGCATACTCGCCGACAAATACATTACTGCCGCCCTCGTTCAGCCGTTTATAATTGTCATAAATATAATCTGAATTCAAGAGCGTGTTGTCGCCATCTCCCGTATAATTGATATAATAATGTTCGTCTACCAACGTCTCGCCCGGCATTTCCGAATTTGCCCAATTCCATGCGCTCGTATTCTGTCCTCCCTGATAGTAAGGGCCGGTGGAGGAGATCAAGGTAATTTTCCTGTTCGGATAATGCTCTTTCACATACGTTTCCACATAATCCTTGATCCACTTGAAATTCGCATAATAGGAAATGTTCTTTTCGGGCTGCTCCCAATTCTCGTTACCAATGCCGAGATAATTCAAATCAAAGGGTTTCTCATGGCCATTCTGTACGCGTTTCTTAGCCCAGGACGCCTGCGTGGCGTCTGAACTGTCAGGGTCTCCCCAGCAATAATCAATCAGATGGGCCGCATGATCTGCAAACGGCTTCAACTGTTCTCCGCTGACAGACGCGGACGACGACTCCGTAAACTGGCAGAAAATACCTGCGCTGAGAATCGGAAATGCCTGCGCGCCCAGATCTTCGCAGAGTGTAAGAATCTCATGATAACCAAATTGATAGGACATCATATAACCATAATTATCCTGTCCTGTCCCATAATTCACAGATTTCCATGGGCTTCCCCAATAACTTCCAATAGCTCTTCTCTGTTCCAATGGCCCTACAGAATCCTCCCAGTTATAATAGCCGTCGCTTCCATAGCTCCCCTCTACCACACAACCGCCCGGAAAACGGATAAAGCCCGGTTTTAACTGCTGTAACTTTTCCACTAAATCCTTTCTGAGGCCTGCGCCATAGGAATAATTCTTATTGCCATACCCATAACCGTCGGTCGGAATCAGTGATACCATGTCAATATACATTGCATCTGCTGCGCCCGCCCCTTCAAAGGTCAGCACTAGCGTACCCAGCTTCTGTGCATTTCCAGTCAGGGATGCAGAAACTTTCTGCCAGGCGCCGTCTTTCTTCAAGGCCAGCGCTGCTTCATTGGTAAGCGCATTCCCCGCATCATCCACAACTTTTACTTTGACCGTCCCCGCATAAGAACTGGCAGCCTTCATGTACATAGAGAAATCATACTTGACGCCACTGCGAATGCCCATTGCTGATTTATCCAAAGAAGCCCTGCCCACAAATCCATGGTTGGACAATGTCTGGCTGCCGGTAATCTTAGCATAATTCTTGTTATTTTCGTTCAAGCCGTCTGTGCGCTCTACCACAAAATTAGCAGCGTTACTGCTGTCCCAGTGAAGCTTCCAGGATTTCTGGTCACCCTTTACTTCCGGCGCCGTGCTCTCATGCAGATTCTGATAATTCTCAAAGGAATTATTCTTCACCAGTTCCGCGGAAAGCCCGCCGTCTGCCGAACTGTTGATATCCTCATAAAAGACGCCGTACAGTTCTTGGCTGATATCCACACCCTTTTTCGTGCGGTCAATAGTCATCGCATATTCTGTCACTTTATCCGACAAAATCATAATCTCAACGTCTTTGTCCTTCTTGACTGCCGGCTTATCCGCCTTGCTGCAAGTCGCCGTCAGAACGACCTTCGTATTCTCGGAAGGGGGCGTAATTGTTCCATTGTCGGCAACTACACTTGAGTTCTTACTCTTCCAGGAGACATTTACTTCGTCATTCATCGCCTTTGACGGAAGCGTCAATTTCGTGCGGATACGACTTGCCACCCGTCCCTTCTTAACTTCGGGAATTTCCAGCGAGTTAGCTGCCGCCGACACAATAAATTCATCGCTGACATCGGAATAAACTTTCCAGCGGTACACACCAAGAGAATCTCCGGCAACCGTCATATACATACGAATACATTTCGTGTTAATCTCCTCAATTGAAATCTGATTGTACCTGTCATATTTTAAATAGTTCTTTTTGTGAGACTTGATGACTGCGTCTTTCCACGCCCCGGACGCATCCTTATACTGGAACCTGACATTAGAGGGAACCTTCATTCCTGCCTCGCTGCCATACCAGTAGACCTGGAAGGTTCTGGTAGTCACCGCCTCCTCCCAATCATACTGAATCCAACATTCGTCTCCCATTTTGAGGCCCGGTTCTCCCCAGTTCCCCCAGCCTTTGCCATTTCCGGCATTGGAATTTGGCGGGTCAAAACTCTCATTGTTGATACCATTGACCGTCTCCCAGGAGGATGTATAATGGGCGCTGGGCGCCGCATAGACCGCCGCATCCGGCAGCGCCAGATCGGGACTGGCATCCTCGGGAGTCACCACGCTCGGTTTCGGAAAACTTGCCGGCACTTCACCCAGCAAATTCCAGTCATATACTGCAACCGGCTGATTATTTGCATGTACCATTGTCACACGAATTGCCGATGTGGTAATTTCTGTATCAAATTCATAGGTCTTCGTTACATTTCCCTGCATCTCCCATGTGCCTTTTCTGGCAATTTCAGTCCAGTTTCCAGCATCATTCTTATACTCTGCTTTGATACCCGCCGGTGTAAACACACCGCCGCCGTCATCATAAAATCGAATCGTCATGCCGGACAATGTGGCCATACGTTCGCCAAAATCATATTTCATCCACTGAGGACGCGAGGCAATCGCCGTATCGCCGTGCGCATTCCAAAATGAATTCATATTCTCATCTGCGAAATTATCCGCTCCCATTCCGTATCCGACGTAATTTACGGACGGCGTCGCATAATCACGCAGGGTTGGACTGTCGACATTCTGCCATCTATCCGCCGTTCCTAATATTTCCCCCTCTTCTGCGGCCATTACGACTGACGGCGTCTGCGGCGCCGAAACAGAAGTAAAGACCAAAGCTCCCGCCAGCAACAGGCTCGCCACGCCGCGTAATTTCTTTAATTTCATATACCTTCTCCTTTCCTTTGCTATGAGGATCGCTCCCTTCCTCGTACAAGTAGTATTAATTATAGTTCCTGCGCCTGCATAGCTAAAGAATACTCTTTTAAGGTTATAGAAGAAATTTAAGGTAAATTTTATGGCGTATGGACTATCAATACCGTTCCATACGCCATATCCTTGTTTTCTATTCTTTTTCATTCCTTGCCCTGGGCATATATTGCTCCCTCCCAGATTCAATGTCACGCACAAGGACCTTTCTACACCGCTAAATCCTTCCTGCCATATATCACATGGGCAACAACGACGCCGGCTGCCAACACTGCTGCACCCAGAACTGTTCCCGCAAGATAAATTTCACCCGTGCTGAACAAATCCGCAGCATTGGCATAGGAAAATGGACTGAATAACTTATAATCCGCTAAATCCGGCACAACGCGCGCCATCAAATCATACGCATAGAGAAGCAGCACAACTCCTAACGAAAGTCCCAGTTTATTTTTCTTCTGAAAGGCTGATATACAAAAACATATCCCAGCAACTTCCATCTGCATCAAAAGCTGCATGATATGGTAGAGGAAATATCTGTGAAAATCCATCTCTTCACCCAAAGCGACAATCGCTACAAGATATAATAATACACATAATAAATTAAAGAGAAGAATATGCGATACAGCGGCAGACCATTTTGCGAACACTGCTTTCTCTCTTCTTATCGGCAGCGAAAACAGAAATTCACTGGTATGCCCATCCTCCTCCTTGGAAAGTATATTGGCGCTGACGACTGCCGCGAACATGGCGCCGCCCAGTCCATGAATCGTCCCAATCTCCGTTGCATAAAAGCCAGCCAGCGTAGCAATACTTAACTGGCTCATACCAAATGCATCCGAAAACGCGCCCATAGAGGCAAAACTTTCCGTCATCCCGGACATAGTCTCTTTCATACTGGAAAAAAGCAGGATGCACATAGCGCCCATGCCGCCCACGCAAATTGCCCAGATGAGCAAGCTCTTCCAATATTCTTTTATCTCATGTTTATAAATTGTAAACACAGCCCGCCTCCTTGCCAATCGAAGCCCCGCGTCTGACGAGGCAACGAACATGCCATAAGGCTTAAATACCATCACCTTATGGCATGTTCATCCTATAAGCTAATTACTCTCTGATTCATAAAAATGCATAAATATCTCATCCAAAGCCGGTTCCTCAATTAAAATATCCTCAATATCGTATCCTGCCAGATCACGCACCAGCTCATTCATATCCCCTTTGTAAAGGTAGCTCTCCTGCCTGCCCTCTCTTTGCAGCTTTACCCTTTTGGCGTTTGTGCGCGTAATATTACCAACAGAATCCACGCAAAGAAGCTTGCCTTCCTTCATAATTGCCGCGTTCTGACAATAGTTTTTTATTTCAGAAAGGACATGCGTGGACAACATACAAGTTGCTCCTTCTGACACATACTCCTGGATCAGCTTAAAAAACTCACTCTGCATCAATGGGTCTAAACCGCTGGTGGGCTCGTCAAACACAAATAATTTCGGTCTGTGCTGCATGGCGCAGACAATGCCCACCTTCTTGCGGTTGCCGAGAGATAAATCGCTGATCTTCTTGTCTACATCTACTTGCAGACGCTGACACAATTTCTCCGCCTCCTTACGGCAGTCTTTTCCCCGAACTTCAGCAGCCATCTGGATCATCTCTTTTACCTTCATCGCCGGATAAAACATCGTTTCCGAGGGCATATAACCTACCTCGCTTAAAATGGCTTCCTTGTCGGTGCGTATATCCTTGTCAAAAATTCGGATACTGCCCTTCTGAAAACGAATTAACCCCAGCATGGAACGGATGGTCGTGGATTTCCCCGCCCCATTGGGACCCAAAAACCCAAAAATATCTCCCTCCGCCACCTGAAAGCTTACGTCTGTTACACCCCGGTGTTTTCCATAATATTTCGTCAGGTTATCTATCTCAATCACATTCTTCATGCTCTGCCCCCTTAACTGAACGTTCATCCATCAGATGTACCGTTCTATTATGTTACCACAATCAATCGGAAGCAAGCGTAAAGCGATCCACTAATTCCTTCAGACCGACAGCCTCGGCGGAAAGCTGTTCGCTTGCAGCCGCGCTTTGCTCCGCAGTCGCGCTGTTGCTCTGCACAACAACAGAAATCTGATTGATCCCATCGGACACCTGTTCCACCGACTCCGACTGCTCATTGGAAACGATGGCGATACGGTCGATGGCTTCCACCACAGACTGAATACTTGTCACGACGCCAAGCAAAACATCCGCTGTATTTTGAGCAATTCCTGTACCGATATGTACTGCATCCGTAGAATGTTCTATAAGTTCCGAAGTATTTTTCGCTGCCTGTGCAGATTTTCCCGCCAAATTACGAACTTCCTCCGCAACAACGGCAAATCCCTTTCCCGCGCTGCCGGCCCTTGCCGCTTCCACTGCCGCGTTCAGGGCAAGAATATTTGTCTGGAATGCAATATCATCTATGGTTTTAAGAATCTTTTCAATCTCCTCGGAACTGGTGCGAATCTTTTCCATCGCCTCCACCAGATTCTGCATTTTCTGGTTGCACAGGAAAACTTCTTCACCCGTCTGATGCGTCTGGCTCCTGACATCCAGAGCCCCGTCCGCCGTATCTTTCACCTCATCAGAAATCATACTGATCCGCGCCGCCAATTCCTGAACCGAACCTGCCTGTTCCGTTGTTCCCTGACTAAGCGTCTGTGCGCTTGAGGATAACTGATTGCTGGCGTTCGCCACCTCTTGCGCCGAATGATTGACCTGACGCATGGCTCTGCTCAATCCTAACCTCATGTTGCGCATAGAATGCAAAATATCCTGGAAACTGCCGACATATACTTCCTCATGCTCCGTATGGACATTGAGATTCTGATTCGCCATCTCGTTGAGCAAATAACTGATGTCATGGATAACGATACGCAATCCTTCCACCAGTTCTTCCGTCGATTTTACAAGCACGCCCGTTTCATCCTTGTTTGAAACCTTAGGCATAGGCGTCTCTAAATCACCCTCCACAAGCAGCTTCATCCGCTTCACACAAGCCTTCATAGGCCTGCCAATATTAAGCGCCAGAGCCAGCGCAACAATCACTGAAATCAATATGGAGACTATAATCACCGCAATATTGACAACCATCGCATCGCGCGTAGATTCCAGATAATTGATCTGCGGTGCAGTCACTGCGATGCTCCAGCCGTCTGTATCGAGCACAGGCGCATACGCCGCAAACATTTTATGCTCTCCATTCGTATAACTTCCAAAGCCATTATTCCCCTGCCGCATCTGGGCATGGATCGCTGCCAACTCTTGCAGCGAAGGATCACTTTGCGCCTCCTCTTCTATATTTTGCACCGTGATCGTCTCAAGCGTAATGTCGGCAATCGTGCCGCCGGACTTATTAATCATATAAGCTCTGCTATTTTCACCAATCTGAATCGCCGATACAATATCGTTCAAAAAAGTTTCATGCGGTACAAAATATACGACGCCTACAATGGAATTATCAGCGTTTCCTTCCGCATACAGAGGCGCCGCCACCATAATGGACAATTCCCCTGTAATTTTACTAATCAACGGTTCCGACACAAAAACATTTCCCTGCATAGCCTGACGTACATATTCGCGGTCCGAATAATCTTTTCCGTCAAAAATACTGACGCCATCCGCGCCAACAATATTTCCTCTCTGGAAACCATGCATGGAAACGCGCCCGTTGATGATTGCCTGCTTTTCTTCCACCGACACTTCCGGGTCTGACAATTGCGGAATGCATCCCACCTCCATGACAACGTTCTTATATGCCGCCAGCTCCTGCTGTGCGCGTCCTGCCGCCAGGACTGCCGTCTGGCTCATCATCTGCTCCACCGTAGACATGGTATTGTTGTAGTTCAACATAATACTTGAAGTTCCAGATGCGACCAGTCCAAGCATAACCGTCAAAATAAGACATACAGTGATTTTGGTACGAATGCTTTTCATTTCAATACAGCCTCCTGCTCATATGGCTGAAACTATGGAATATTCAACGAATCCCAAATTATAAATCAATCATTGAGGTTCAAGATATTCAAAGGTTCAACCATACATATTTTTGTAATTATTATAAAATCTACCATTCCTGGTTGTCAACCACTATCTCTTTTTGTCAAACCTCCTTTTTTTATTTTTCGTGCATAAAAGAGCAAGGCTGCATTCTTTGCTGCACCCTTGCCCTTCCGCTTCCATAAAACTACCTTTCTTATAATGACACTCTTAATTTCACAGATTTACAAACAATTCCCGCAATGTCCCCTCCATCAAGATACTTGCGTTCTTTTATAGACCTTGTACAATACTGGCTCCAGCAGCAAACAGACTGCTGCATAAACAGGAACAATTACAGACACCACGTCTACTACTTCCCCCCCCAGCTCCACAAGCACGCAATCTTTCATCGTGATATAGATTTCCAGCAGTTGGTCTGGGAAATAAGAGCAAATTCCCGGCAAAGTGATAACCCTGCTCAAAAATGGAAACGCACACAATACAATAAACGGCACGATAATCGCCGTCGCCGTGGAACGAGTGATTGCCGAAGCAAGCATAGAAAGCGTTGCCGCAAATAGTGTGCCGACATAGCCGCCCGCCACAATCAACAGATATGCCTGTAAAAAAGTAACATTATAGACGCTGCGCCACATATCCATCTGAATGGGACAGTTCGCCCCATCCGCCCCCAATGCCAGCAGCACTACAAACGTATACAGCAGCACAAAAGCAACATAAAAGACCGTGGTAATCAAAAAGCCTGCTCCCATCTTGGACAAAACTGCACGGTTTCTGCCCAATTTAGTTGAGAAAAAGATAGCGTCTGCCTTCGTCTGAAATTCGCTGGAAAATATGCCTGAAACTAGAAAGCCAATAATCAAAGCCAACACCAGGATAAATGTCGAGATATTTTGCAGCAGTGCGCTCCATCCGTCTGTATACTCATAATAAAATGGCGTTTCCAGATCCTCATATTTTTTTATCATATATTCTTTTTGGGAGTCCGAGAAAACCTCCTCCCCCGAATCAAGAAATTGTTTGAGGTTGGAAATCCTTCTCGCATAAACGCTTTTTGCTTCCTCGGACGAAACATTGTCAATGGCGAAGTAATCATAATCCCGCCACTCGCTGAACGCATTATTGATAATCTCTGCAATTCCTGAAAACCCTTGTTTCCTGGCGTAAGCCTCATCAAGCTCCTCTATATTGTCGGACTGGAATTCCGGGGAATGATTGACGGCTTCATTTTCCCTGACAACTGCTTCCAGCACGTCTTCTGTAACCTCGCCTTTCCATTTATTCTTTTCCGCCCTGAGGCTTCTTGCTCCTATCAGGCCGCTCACATGGTTTCCATCACTGTCGACATACTCCACCCGGTTCATCGTCAGCATACTCACAGCAACAAGAATAACCAGCAGCAGCACAATTGCCATCCTGTTTTTAAATTTACTAAAAACTTTTTTGAGCTCAAATTGCAACATCTTCACCACCTGCTTTCTCTCCAAAATAATACAAAAATACATCTTCCAGAGACGCCTGCGTGCTTCTGGCATTCTCGGACGGCCTCTCTTTCGCGATAATCCTAAGCTCCACCCCCTGCGGCTCCGCCTTCATATTGGATATCTTGTATTTTTTCATATATTCAGACACCATATTTTTGTCCACAAAACATTGCCAGACCTGTTCCGGCATTGAATTTATGATCTCGTCCGCTGTCCCCTTGTGCATAAGCGTGCCATCCTTCATCAGCCAAATTTCATTGGCAATATACTCAATGTCAGAAACAATGTGCGTAGACAGAAGGACCAAGCGTTCCTCGGAGAGCTCGCTGATTAAATTGCGGAAACGGATCCTCTCATTGGGATCAAGCCCCGCCGTCGGCTCGTCAAGCACCAAAATCTCAGGATCGTTCAACATCGCCTGCGCAACCCCGGCGCGGCGTTTCATGCCCCCGGACAATTTTTTCATTTTTTTGTCCGCCGCTTTGGAAAGACCAACCTTGGCAACCAGCTGCTTCACGCGTTTCCGGGCAACCGCGGGCCGGATTCCCTTGATCGAGGCAATGTACAAAAGGTAATCTTGTACCGTGAACTCAGGGTAAAAACCAAACTCCTGCGGCAGATAACCCAGCCGTTTGCGGTATTCGCCATCCATTTTAAAAATATTTTTCCCATTATAAGTAATTGTGCCGCTCGTGGGCAAAAGCAGCGTGCACAACATACGCATCAGCGTCGTTTTGCCTGCGCCGTTGACCCCCAACAGCCCATATACACCGTTTGTCATCACAAGATTGATGTGGTCTACAGCGGTGAAACCTCCAAAATTCTTCGTCAAGTCTTTAAACTCCAATTCCATCACAAATTCCTCCAAATTATTTGATAACTCATCCGACTTCCATTCTGTCAAATGATGCTTCTACATAGTTATTGCAATATTTTAATGTACGATAAACCATAGCTGCCAAACAGGCAGACGCAAGTCCCAAAAGACCCAGCCAGACAGGGAACGCAACCTTTTCATAGACATTTTCATTGAGGATAATACACATCCAGACTGCGCTCCACACCACACAGAGAGCAATTGCCGAAGCCTCGCTGAAATAGCGCTTACTGCACAGCGTTCCAAAACAGATACATGACGTCACACTTAGTGGCAGAAGGAATTGAACCACCAGTTCTGTTAATTCTACATGCAGCCCCACGGAGACTGCCTGACAAAATACTGCAACTAAGACAATATCTGTCACGCCAAACAATAACATACGCGCCGCGTAAACCTGCCGCAGTGAATAATAGGAAACAGCTTCTATCTCCATACTCTGGTTGGATCTGTTTTTCCATAACTCCGGGATAATGAGAATCACAAACAATGATGCCATGATTCCCATGCCTCTCTGAACATATTGGGCCTCATACCCTTCTGCCAACACAGCCCACAACACCAACAGCAGCAAGAACTGGAGCAGCCACCACCTTTTTTGAATCACGCGCAGCTGTGCCCACAAAAATTCATGATAAGATAACTGCTCTTTTAACTCCGCCTGAAAAAAAATTTCCTCCGACCGACTTACTATCTTGTGGATTTCAGCCTCTCTCGGTTCCAACTGCGTCATCTTTTTATAAATCGTAAGTTGCTCTTTGAGATTCATAAGCGTCCTCCTCTCCCATCCGCTGCTCCAGTATTTTTTTGGCTCGTTTCAGCCTGTATTTCACCAGCGATAGTTTTACCTGCAATACGTCTGCAATCTCTCTCATTTTTAAATCCTGAAAATAATACAAAATAATCACCTCGGCAAATTCCGGCGGCAAAGACTTTATCGCCTCCTCCACTACAATCTGATCTAAGACTCTATCCATAGGCGCAGAAACTGCACTTTGCTCCAAATCTTCATGCTCGGCAGGGATATCCTTTTTCTTCCTGTAAAAATCCCGGCAAAGATTACCCGCTATGGTATACAAGTAATTTTTAGTCTTGCCCCTATCATGGTAATCAGACAACTTTGCAAAAAAATGCAGAAATGTTTCCTGCGCCAAATCCTCCGCATAATTTCTGTCAAAGCAGCGGTAATGGCAGTAATTCAATATTTCCCCGTAATATTTGCGGACAAACGCATCGAAAGACGCTTCGTCGCCCTGCTTCATCCTCTGGATCATAAGAAAATCAGCATTCACAAAATCCTCCTTTCCCATCTGTAATGTTCCAAACGTTTTTCCCATCCTATTATGTATAACGAGTCAGGCGGGATAAAAGTCAGCATTGTCCCATAATTATTTAGCACAAAAAAAGCCAGGCCGTTCAAATAAATTAGAACAGCCTGACCTTCTACTTCCATAAATTCCCAATCGTTACAATTTCTGCATCATTACGCGCAGCAACATAATATGGTATTCTTCATCCCCGATGATCCTTGACAGCACAGCATTCACGCAGTCGTCTTTTATCATCTTAATATGCGCTTCATATTGGGCAATAGCGGCTTTTTCCGCCTCAATATCCGCCAACAGCATGTTTTTAAGATTCTCCGGAATCTTCAGATATTCCGGCGTCCACATTTTTGCCCCGCCGTTGCGGTATTTGGCCACAAAATTAATGTTCCCCCCCAGCAAAACAATCAGTTCTCCCAGTTTCTGTAAATGCATCATCTCCGCCATGGCAATTCCCAGAAGCGTTTTCGCTGCCGGACAGCTCTCACATGACAGGCGGTTCTCATTGTTGATGTACTGAGTAATTGCGGACATTTCCGACACTGAACCACAATAATCAATACTCAGCAGATTGGCATAAGCTTGATTCCTCTCCCTCACCTGGATTGGAGGATAGGGCAAATCCATCATAATCGGACTGACCCCCATAAAACTACAATCATTCGTCAGCGTTTTTCCCTTACTTTCCATACCCAAAACTCCTATCTGTCATTTTATAGAATGATAGTATCAAAAACACTATCATCTCTATAAGATAATATATTGGAGTTTTTAAATCTTGTGCATTATTATGCGATAAACAGTACGCCCAAGGTTCCCGGTCCGCAATGGCTGGAGACAACGCCTCCCGCCCGGGTCTCCAAAATCTCCGCAAAGACATGCAGGCTTTGCAGATAATCCGCAACTTCCCGTACCAGGGCTTCGTCGCTGACGGAATGGGTGATAAACACGCGCGCCGGACGCGCCGCTTTCAACTGCTCTTCCATATCCTGCACATAAGTTTTGATTACTTTGGCAATGTTGCCCCGATACTTCTTGGCTACCTCCATCTTACCGTCCACTACCACAATTTTAGGATGGAGCTTTAACATCCCTCCTGCCAAAGCAGCCACACTGCTGCATCTGCCGCCACGGTGTAAATAAGTAAGCGTGTCCACCACAAAACTGCTGCGCACCAATGGACGCAGTTCTTCCAGTTTCTTTAAAATCTCTGCCGCGCTCATGCCCTCTTTGGCCATACAGGCTGCTTCAACGACCAGCAGCCCGATTCCGGTAGACAAATTCTTTGAGTCAAAAGCAAATGCACGGTCAGAAGCCTCTAATTCCTCAATTGCAAGGCGCATAATATTTAAAGACGAAGACATCGTTTCCGAGATGGAAAAACATAACACCTCATTGCCGCCTTCCAGCAGCCTGCCGATTTTCTCCACGGCATCCTCTAGGGACGGCGCCGCCGTTTTGGGCGTACTCTTATTCTCATCGGACCAGCGAAAGATTTGATCCGTCGTAACCTCCACACCGTCTCTGTAATCCCCCTCTCCCATCAGCACATGCAGCGGGAGAATCTCGATGTCGTATCTCTCTGTTAATTCCTGCGATAAATCGCAGGTACTGTCTGACAAAAGTTTTACCATGTTTTTTTCCTTTTCATTTCATATTTCATATAGTAACAATATTACTATAACTGTTATGCGCCTTTTTTTCAAGAAATAGTCCTATTTCCCCAAAAAGAAACCCCCAGACAGCCGCTATCTGCCTGGGAGCTCTATTTAAAAAGGGAGTTCCGCCTCATTCTATATATGAGGCTTCCAATATAAAATTACTATCTCAATTTCCTGATGAGCCGCAGCCATGCGGCCACACCAGAAACATTATTGATTTTATTTGCGGTTCGCCGCTTACCGTTTGCTGTGACTTTGGATTTGCTATCACTCTCTGTTTGCGGCTTCCCATCATTTCCCGGCTTCCCAGAAACTTCTTCCGTTTCCTGTAAATTACCGCTATCCGGTTTGCCCTGGCTATCTCCTGCCTCTGGATTATCACTGCCTTCTGCTTCACCCGGAATGTCTCCTGGTTCCGGCTTGCCTGGAATGTCTTCGGCCTCTGGATTATCACTGCCTTCTGCTTCACCCGGAATGTCTCCTGTTCCCGGCTTACCATTTTCTTCCGGCTTGCCCGAGCTATCTCCCGTCTCTGGTTTGCCTGAAACTCCCGGCTTATGCGGAGGACTGCCCGGCGTCACCAAACCGCCGTCCGCCGGCTGATCCACGCCGTTTCCTGTCTGCGGTTTGTCACCATTTCCCGCCTGGCCTGTGCCATTGCCGGTCTCTAAAGGTTCTTCATCCCCGGACTGTATGGGCGTCCCCGTCGCAGACGGTATGGATTCCCCATTCTGTGCCGGTTGATTCAAGCTCGCTGAATCCGCCTTATCCGTTTGTTTGTTTTTTGTATTCCCTTCAATATCCTCATTGTCTCCTTGAGAAGCCCCATTATCATCCCCTGGCTTCTCCCTGGGTGATTGATTCTTATTCCCTTCTGGTTTTGTCTTCTGACTGTCAGATTTCTTATCCGTCTTATTCTCCGATGCAGGATTCTCCGGCTTCTGGCCAGTTCCCTTCTGCACGGATGGTTCCTCTGTCTGGGACTTATCCTCACTTTTAGCCCCAGTTTCCCATTCTTTCTTAGAAGCTTCCGATAATTTCAGCTCCACGGAAGTATAGTCATGACAGTACCGAATCAATTCCATAACCGACATTTGCTGTACCTGTTCCTCGTCCAAGCCGCAGCTTCTTGTCAGTTCAGCCTCCAGCAGCTTGCGCCCTTCCCGCTCAGAACTGCTTGGCGCTTCCTGAAAAGCTGTCGTTACGCCGGAGACCTTCAGCTCCGTCAGCTTCCGGTCGATCCCTTCTCCAAGCGTACGCTCCAAGTTCTCGCAGATACATTTGTCTTTTGCAGCAAGCGTTACCAGTATTCCTCCATTCTCACGCAGATACGATTTCTCCACTACATCCTGGATGAGCACGTCCAACAACTCCTGCACTGTCCCTCTCTTTTTCCATTTCAACTCTTTTACAACATCTTTTCCATCCTGATTTAATCCCTTTAGCCGTTTCACCTGATGCGCCTCGTTGACCTCAACCTGAATGCTGGGATTAATGTCGAGAACCATATAGACCGTCTTCTCTTTCTGTCCCAACACACCTAAGATGCATAGGCAGAGAACTGCCAAACTTGCACATAACGACAATGCATATTTGGGAAATCTTCCTGTATAAATTTTTCCGTTCCCGGAAGGCTCCTCAGAATCTGCCCGCGTCCATGTAACTTCCTGTTGCTGGCACTCCTCATATACTGCTTCAAACAAATCTGGTGACAGTTCCGAAAATCCATCCTCTATTCTCTTTTTTAATTCTCTCTTTTTCATAGCTTCTCACCAAATTCTTTCTGCAATTTCCGAATTCCCCTGTGATAACGCGCCATCACCGTTCCCAGGGGCATATCCAGCAGTTTCGCGATTTCCCTGTGCTTGAGACCGCCTATATCATGCATGATAATCAAATTCCTGTCTTCTTCGGAGAGCTGCTCGAACATTTTCTCTAAAACGATCCTGTTCTCCACATGGGTCATATCCTCAAATCCAATTCCGTTCTCCATATCCTCAAAATTATCCACTGGACCCTTATCTCTGCGGCGTTTCATCAGAAAAAGATTCTTGGCAATCTTCATCATCCACGCCATGGGATTTCCCTGCTCGCGGTACAGATGGCAATTCTTATAGACCTGGACATACGTATCTTGTAATAAGTCCTGTGCATCTTCCTTATTCAGCGTATATGAAAGAAGAAACGCATAGAGAGGCTTATATGTAACATCGTATAGTTCGCGGAACGCCTCTTGCTCTCCCTGTTGAATACGCCTGAATATGCTTGCATCAATCTGAACTTTTCGTTTTGGAGTTTCGTCCTGCATTGGGCTACCCCTTTCAGCTCTCAATTCTCACAGAAGAATGAGCACAAAATCTGCCGTAACTTACCCTATCCGTCTCCCATAAAAAGCACCTCCTTGTACTATCTGATACTTAGACAATGCAACAGAAATGCTTTTTCTTGCACGGAATTAAAAAAAATTTATATTTTTTTATTATACTTGCTGTCCGTCCTCCTGTCAAATTTTATCAGATTAAATCATGCAGGCAGATGGTTCGCCAAATCCCATCTGCCTGCGCTTGATTATTTCTTATCCGCCAGCATCATCTGCAAATCGTCGATCTGTTCTTTAATCGTTTTACCGATATCTGTGTCCCTGACGCGGATTCTCTTTTCTTCCGTCTCAAAAATATCCGTGCTGGATTCAATATCTTTGTTCTCCTCCAACACCTTTTTAATACTCTCAAACGGCTTATGCGCATTCAAGCGCATACCGTGGGAATTGTAAATCAGCGTATAACCGGCAATCCCGGTCTCCTTATGGTAAGCCTTGCAAAACCCTCCGTCAATGATAATCAATTTGCCGTTGGCGCGCACCGGAACCTCGCCCTTGCTGACCTTCACCGGCGTGTGCCCGTTGATAATATGGGACATATCGGAAAACAGCCCAAATTCCCGCAAAATCATATTACAAATATATTCTTTGCCATAATAATCATAATATGGATTTCTCTTCTCCACCGTAATTTCTTTATCATCCAGATACATCCGCTCAAACGTCTTAATCTTCCTGCCTGAGAGCGGCGAATTCTGCCCCGCCCACAGATAAAAGATAAAATCCCTCTCCGATTCCGCAGCCCGGAAAAGACATACCCTGCGCACCGTTTCATCTGCGTAGTCAAGATATTCCTTCCCTTTATACACCTTATCTCCCAGCCGGATTCCCTCAAAATTGCCCTCGGTATCGAGAGGAATGCAGCCATGATATAGAAGGTTGCCGTTGAATTGCCGATACATGCCGCCTTTTTCACAGAGGAACTGCACATGGCGGTGCAGCTTTTCACTGTTTAAAAATGACAGGCAAAGATCGGAGATCACCTCTTCTTCCTCTTCCGTCAGCTTATAGGGCTGCTGCCTGTCCACCGTGGGAAAATCCTGCCTGTTCAGCGGATATTCCCGACCCTCAATCGTGACCGTCCCGCTGTCATAATTTATTTTCTCAAGCATTCTCCTGTCATCCATCTGATACTCCGGGTGCCTGCCGATCACCTGGCCTTCCAATTTAAACAGAATCACCGAAATTGCCTGCTGCGCCGCCTCCATCACGTCCTCATCGTGATAATGCCGCCCGGCAAAAACTACAAGCGTCCTAAGACTGATGCCGTACCCGCTCTCTAACACCTGAATATTATGGTAGCGTATGTTATTCCTGACTACCGTTGCCACACAGGACGGTATACCTGCGGCCGCGCCCATCCATAACACGTCGTGGTTTCCCCACTGGATGTCCAGGGAATGGTACTGCATGAGCAGATCCATAATTTTTTCGGGATGTGCGCCGCGGTCATAAATGTCTCCCACAATGTGCAGATGGTCTACAGCCAGACGTTTAATCAGCTCCGCCAGCGCAATAATGAATTCTTCGGCCGCCCGGATATGGATAATCGTATCAATAATCTGTCTATGGTATTCAATCTGGTTATTGTCCTCATCCACCTGCATGTGCAGCAATTCATCTATAATATAGGAAAACTCTTCCGGCATGGCTTTGCGGACTTTTGAGCGGGTGTACTTAGATGAGACATCCTTGGCCACCGCAATTAAGTATTGCAGATTAACGCGATACCAATCCTCCACCAGATTCCCCTGCTCTTTCAAAGCGTTCAGTTTTTCCGTGGGATAATAGATTAAAGTACAGAGCCCGCACCGTTCCTGCGGGCTGAGTCGCTCGGCAAAAATACGTTCCACCTTCTCCTTGATGACGCCGGAACAATTATTAATGATATGGCAGAACGCCTCATATTCCCCATGAAGGTCGCTCATAAAATGTTCCGTGCCCTTGGGAAGATTCAAGATAGCGTTCAGATTGATAATTTCCCGGCACGCCGCCTGCCTGGTAGGGTATTCTTTTGCCAAAAGATGCATATATTTCTCTTTTTCCCTCTCCATGTTCTCCTCCATTTCTGCTTATTTCCCTTGATATAACAAAGCGGATCTGACACCTTGCGTCCACTGATGTCAAATCCACTTATTTATGCGCTTATTTCTGGTTTGCCGGCTCAATATTGATGCTCTTGCCTTTAATCTTAGAATGCGACATGGCGCGTAACACTTCTTTGCCATACTCACATGGCACTTCGACAAACGTAAATTTATCGAACATATCAATGGAACCCACCAAATCGCCGGATATGCCGCTCTCCCCAGCGATAGCGCCAAGGATGTCTCCCGGTTTCACATGCTGTTTTTTGCCAATATTGATAAACAGGCGCACCATACCGTCCTCTGCCCCGGTATCTCCGAACTCAAAGTTCTCCATGGCAGCCTTCTCATTTTCTTCTTTGCCACGCAAAGTAATTTTTAAGAAAGCCGCTGCAATATCCATAGCAGTATAATCGGATTCGTTAATCTCCTGCTCAATCATATTGACCATTGACCGCAAATCTTCTTCCTCGATAACTGCCTCCACCTGTTCCATAATCTTCTCCAGCCTTACCTGTTCCACATCCTGCATACTGGGAACCTTCTGAGCGAGGATTTTTGTCTTGCAATAACGCTGGATATCCTTTAACTTATAGACCTCTTTGCCTTTTACAAACGTAAAGGAACGCCCGGTTCTGCCGGCGCGCCCGGTTCTGCCAATCCTGTGCACATAATACTCATCATCCTGGGGCAGATCATAATTAAATACTGCCTCTACATCATCCACATCAATGCCACGGGCCGCCACATCCGTAGCCACAAGAATTTCTGTTTTGCCATTGCGGAATCTGCTCATGACGCGGTCACGCTGCAACTGTTTCATATCTCCATGCAGCCCTTCCGCAAAATACCCGCGCCCCTGCAAAGCGCTGGTAAGTTCGTCCACCATACGTTTTGTATTACAAAATACCAAAGACAGTTTAGGTGCATAAACGTCTAACAGGCGGCTCAGAACCTCCACTTTATCCTTGCGCTTCACATCATAATAATACTGCTCAATATTGGGCACTGTCAGCTCTTTCTTCGTTACTTTGATGGTAACGGCATCATGTTGGTATTTCTTAGTGATATCTAAAATAGGTTTGGGCATTGTCGCGGAAAACAACATCGTCTGCCGCTCCTCGGGAATGTACTCCAAAACAGTTTCTATATCCTCACGGAATCCCATGTTGAGCATCTCATCTGCCTCGTCAAGCACGATCGTATTGACCTCATCACACTTGATAGTTCTTCTGCGCAGATGATCCATCACACGCCCTGGCGTTCCGATAATGATCTGCGCGCCTCCTTTGAGAGAACGAATCTGCTTGGTAATATCTTGTCCCCCATATACTGGAAGCACCTTTACACCGGACATATATTTCGCCAGCGTACGCACTTCTTCCGCCACCTGGATGGCAAGCTCCCTTGTAGGGCAAAGTACAATTGACTGTGTACGCTTATTATGTGAATCCACTTTCATCAAAAGCGGAATGCCAAACGCAGCTGTCTTTCCTGTTCCTGTCTGTGCCTGCCCAATTAAGTCTACGCCTTCTAACCCCACCGGAATTGCCTTACTCTGGATAGGGGTCGCTTCCTCAAACCCCATTTCGCGGATGCCGCGCAAAATCTTGGGATTCAAATCTAGTTCATCAAATCTTACTGTTTCCATTCTATTTCCTTTCATTGCTTCGTTTTAAGCCATTCGCTAATGATAACAGAGAAGTCTTGAAAAGTCAATCATTTTCACCTTACTAATCCCCTCATTTCAAGAAGATAAAGGAATGGCAGAGCACTGCGTGAACTTTGGTCCGTGTGGTTTTTTATTTTTGTTGACTTTCCTTTCCAAATGTTGTAGTATTTATTTATCAATTACATAGTTTTTAATACTACATTAAATATTTTTTAATACTTTGCGTATACTATAACTATTATACAACCAACTGGAAGGAGATGTTTTTATGAAATTTAAGTTAAAAGACCCGGGAAGCTCCATCACACACTTTATCGGCATGCTGATGGCATTGTTTGCCGCAACGCCGCTTTTAATCCGCGCTTCCTTAAACCCAGACCATGTTCATCTAATTTCCCTGGCCGTCTTTATCCTCAGCATGATTCTTTTGTATGGCGCAAGCGCCACCTATCATGCACTTGATTTGTCAGAAAAGACCAACCGCATCTTGCGCAAATTAGACCATATGATGATTTTCGTATTGATTGCCGGAACTTACACGCCGGTCTGCCTCATCGTATTGAATGGCGGCGTAGGCTACGGGCTTCTGGCGCTTGTATGGGGAATCGCGCTCGCTGGAATATTGGTTAAGGCTTTTTGGATTACCTGTCCGAAATGGTTTTCTTCTATATTATATATCGCCATGGGCTGGGTATGCGTGCTTGCCTTCACACAGATTATCAATTCCCTGTCACCGCAAGCCTTCCATTGGCTTTTAGCGGGCGGCATTATCTATACGGTTGGCGGTATTATTTACGCCTTAAAACTGCCAATTTTTAATACCAAACATAAAAATTTCGGTTCACACGAAATATTCCATCTGTTCGTAATGGGCGGCAGCGTCTGCCATTTCATTATGATGTACTGCTTTGTGGCAAATATGCCATTATTATAGTTATATCATATTGGGCCTCCTAAAAGGGCGGTGCGAATATAGAAGTGTTTTAATGAGATTTTTCCTTATATAAAGGGAGAGTAACGTTTAATCGTTTATTTTATGATTTAGCGGCACTCTCCCTGTTTACTATTTTCTTCTTCAGGCTTCTTCCCGATTACGGCCTTTTACTGTATTACTTTATCTTTACCGTCTTCTTCTGTCCCTTTCCTTTGAATACCTTCATATATGCTTTCTTTTTTGATTTCGGCACGCTGATTACAGCTTTCTTGTATATATTCTTAAATGCGTTCTTACCAACGGATTTTGATTTGAGTTTCTTCGTCACCACCGTTATCTTTTTCAGCTTCTTACAGCCTGAGAAAGCATTTGCGCCAATCTTCGTCACATTGCCTCCAATTGTTGCCTTTGTCATTTTATTATTATTCTTAAAGGCATTTTTCCCAATGCTGGTTACAGCGAAGGTATAGCCATTGATCTTGACCGTAGACGGCACGCTTACAGACGTCATCGTCTTTTTCAGAGGCGCTTTCAATTCTACGGTTCCGCCTTTTGCCGCCGATTTCGTCACCTTATACTGGTACTTTCCAGATTTGTATA
>Ga0137308_100595_pt1 | contig 54303 bp, 47 predicted proteins | sample Inofrocosms_June_FD_97181 | JGI IMG/M metagenome (GOLD analysis project Ga0137308, IMG submission 97181) | Mouse cecal microbial communities from Vienna, Austria - N-Acetylneuraminic and N-Acetylglucosamine D2O microcosms_June | ecosystem: Host-associated > Mammals > Digestive system > Large...
TTTGTGGTACACGTCCTGATACCTGACCTCTTTCAATTTTTCATAGTAGAATTTTTCATGTGCATCACTGATAAAAATAATCGCTTTCTCTGCTCCTAACGCTGTACTACTCATGTTCATTTCCTCCATTTCTTATTTTGTTTTTTGACCATAACAAAAGGACACTTCCCTAAAATTTTCTTTTAGAAAAATGTCCTTATCGTACAAAATATTAACTTGAACTGACACGAGTTTAATTTAAAATCATTTATTTTAACCCGTTAAGAGAGTTTATTTTGTCGTACTCTTGTCGTACCATACTGTCTTTAAGTCCGCAAACCCTTGATTTTACTGGTCTTTTCCGCCAAGCGTTTTCATTGTCGGGAACAGCAATACATCCCGGATCGCCGGGCTGTCCGTCAACAGCATCACCAGCCGGTCAATCCCGTAGCCGATACCGCCTGTGGGTGGCATACCGATTTCCAGAGCATTCAGGAAGTCCTCGTCCGTGTGGTTGGCCTCCTCATCCCCGGCGGCAAAAGCCGCATCCTGGGCCGCGAAGCGCTCTCTCTGGTCCAGGGGGTCATTTAACTCGGAATAGGCGTTGCACATCTCCCAGGTGTTGATAAACAACTCAAAACGCTCCACTTTCTCCGGATCCTCCGGCTTCTTCTTGGTCAGAGGGGAGATGGCCAGGGGATGATCCATCACAAAGGTGGGCTGCACCAGGTTCTTCTCGCAGTACTCCTCAAAGAACAGATTGATGATATCCCCCTTGGTGTGGCGGGCCTCGTACTCAATATGGTGCTGATCCGCAAGAGCCTTGGCAGCCTCGTCGCCCTCCACAGTGTCAAAATCCACCCCTGCGTACTTCCTGATGCATTCGTTCATGGTAACGCGCTCAAAGGGCTTTCCAAAATCGATCTCCATGCCATTGTAGGTGATGGTTGTGGTACCGCACACAGTCTGGGCCAGATAGCGGAACATGCTCTCTGTCAGTTCCATCATGCCCTCATAGTCCGTATAAGCCTGGTACAACTCCATCAGAGTAAATTCCGGGTTATGGCGGGTATCCACGCCCTCGTTGCGGAACACCCGGCCGATCTCGTAGACACGCTCCAGTCCGCCCACGATCAGCCTCTTCAGATACAACTCCAGGGAGATACGCAGTTTTACATCCTCGTCCAGAGCATTGTAATGGGTCTCAAAGGGCCTGGCCGCCGCGCCGCCCGCATTAGACACCAGCATGGGGGTCTCCACCTCCATAAATCCCCTGCCGTCCAGGAAATTGCGGATCTCCTTGATGATCCGGGAGCGCTTGATAAAGGTGTCTTTCACCTCGGGATTCATAATCAGATCCGTGTACCTCTGGCGGTAACGGATATCCGTGTTGGTCAGTCCATGGTACTTCTCCGGCAGAATCTGAAGGCTCTTGGTCAGCAAGGTCACGCAAAAGGCATGTACGGAGATTTCCCCCGTCTTGGTGGTGAACACTTCACCCTCGATGCCCACGATATCGCCCACATCATACTTTTTGAAATCCGCATAGGCTTCCTCGCCGATGCTGTCCCGGGCCACATAGCACTGGATATTGCCGGGTAAATCCTGGATATTGCAAAAAGAAGCCTTGCCCATGATGCGCTTGGACATCACACGCCCCGCGATGCGCACGGTCTTGCCCTCCAGTTCCCCATAGCGTTCCTTGATCTCTGTGCTGTGGTGGGTTACATCATATTTGGTGATCTGAAAGGGATCCTTGCCCGCCTCCTGCAAATTCGCCAGCTTTTCCCTTCTCACCTTAAGCAGCTGCCCGATATCCTGCTGCTGTTCCTGCTTTGCCTGATTGTTCTGTTCTGCCACTTGTCTGTCTCCTATACTCTTAAGTCATCTTACCGATTAGTTGCTTCTTTGAATCTCCAGTACTTTGTACGCATATGTGCCTGCCTGGGTCTCCACCTCCACTGTGTCGCCGATCTTTCTGCCCAGCAGCGCCTTGCCCACCGGACTCTCGTTGGAAATTTTTCCCTTCAGGCTGTTGGCCTCGGTGGAACCCACGATCTTGTACTCCAGTTCCTCGCTGTACTCAATGTCCAGCAGCTTCACGCGGCACCCGATACTGATCTTGTCCAGATCAACTTCTTCCTCAACCACTACCTCCGCATTCTTCAGGATTTTCTCCAACTCCTCGATACGGGCCTCGATATCCCTCTGCTCATCCTTGGCTGCATCGTACTCGGCGTTCTCGGACAGATCCCCCTGTTCCCTGGCCTCCTTTATCTTCTGCGCCACTTCCTGACGTTTCACCACCTTCAGTTCGTGAAGCTCCTCCTCGTACTTTTTCAGACCTTCATAGGTCAAAATGTTCTTCTTTTCCTGCATTTTACAATACCCTTCCTTCTTTTAAATATTTATGGTAAACTCCCTGTCTTCCCGATTAGCAACCCGTATTATACTGAATTTTACAAGTGGTGTCAAGTACCACTTGCTGTAGCACCCTACTTCTTATGCCATGATTCCCTGCGCTGCAGCACAAATTTTGTTCAGAAGAGCTAAATGCAAAGCGCTTTGCTCATTATGCCATGTCCCTCCACAATGTCTTCAAAGACACGTACCGCACCCCCAGCGGCCGGTCCTCCAGCAGATGCCTCTTCTCCTCCATGGCTCCCATATCCCACCACATGCTGCCCGGCTTAAGGCCCGTCACCGGGACATCCGCCGCTTCCGTGAAATCAAGCACCAGGCAGGGAACCCCATAGCTGCGCAGATACTGGCTCAGCCCCGGATAAGACGGCGGTTTTCGCGCCGCTGCCTCCTCCGTCTGCCCATCCTCCGGCGCCTCCAGCCCGACATCTTCCTGATCCTGTCCCCCCAATATCCGCCACTGTGTCACCAGCCCGTATTCCTCATCGATCCATTCCTGAAGCTCCTCCATGCCCCTGGGCTCGTAATCCAGATAAAAATCTATGCCTCTGGCCCGGCGCGCCAACTTGGGCAGCCAGGTGGACATGCCCGGATCATAGCCCAGCACCAGAATCTGGGAAAGCTGCCGCCAGCCTTCCACATTGTCCAGCAGGGTCTGCAGCTGCTCAGGCCCGCCGTATTGATCATAGACCGGAACCCGCCACACCCGCAGCCATTCTCCGGTCATCTGACGCCTTTGCAGATAGCCCTGAAAACTCCTGTCCCAGACCTGGTAATCCGGAAAATATCTGTGCAGTTCCCGGAGACTTACCTTCCCCTCGGCGGCACCCCACTCTCGCTGTAACGCAGCGGCTTCGCTATTTCCGTCCCGTCTGCCCTCCTCTACGCAGCGCTCCTTGATCTTGTCCCATATCACACCGCACACATGAGAGGGCTGTTCCCACGCCTCCAGATAAGCCTCCAACAGCGTCACCCGGCTCAGACACATCTGCCCCAGCTGCAGGCGCTCCACCGCCACCGGCTCCCTTTTTCCCTTATTTCCTTTTTTTACCATAAGATATACCATATGTTCCATGCCATAATCTATGTGGTAATCTTCGAAAATATACGCTTTAAATACCGCTGTTGTCCGCAAAAATCTCCTCCAGCCCGGCCACCAGTTCCTCCATAGTCTCCATGGTGTTGATGGTCTGGCGAAAACGGGCGGAATGGGGATAGCCCGCCGTGTACCAGGCCAGATGCTTGCGCATCTCCCGCACCGCCGTATATTCCCCTTTGTATGCCAGCTGCAGCGCCGCATGCCGCCGCACCAGTTCCTTTACCTCCCTGGACCCCGGTCGGGGAGGGATCGCCCCCGTATCCAGATACTGTGTCACCTCCCGGAATATCCAGGGATTACCCTGGGCCGCCCTGCCGATCATGACCCCGTCGCAGCCCGTGTGCTTCAGCAGCGCCTGCGCCGACCTGGCATCTGTCACGTCCCCGTTGCCTATCACCGGGATCTTCACCGCGTCCTTCACCGCCGCGATGATATCCCAGTCCGCCCTGCCGCTGTAGTACTGCTGCCTGGTGCGGCCATGCACCGCCACCGCCGCCACGCCGCAGCCCTCCGCAATCCGGGCAATTTCCACCGCATTCACATGTTCCTCGTCAAAGCCCTTGCGAATCTTCACGGTCACAGGCTTTCGGATAGCTTTCACCAGCTTAGTCAGAATCTCCGCCGCCAGCTTTGGGTTCTTCATCAGGGCCGAACCCTCTCCGTTGTTTACCACCTTCGGCACCGGACAGCCCATATTCAAATCCAGTACGGCGAAGGGCCTCTCCTCGATTTGCTTTGCCATCTCGCTGATGATATCCGGATCCGATCCGAAAAGCTGCAGGGACACCGGCATTTCCTCCGGATGAATTTCCAGGAGCTGCTCAGTATTTTTATTCCCATAATAGATGGCCTTGGCGCTGACCATCTCCATGCAGATCAGCCCCGCTCCCTGCTCCTTGCATAATATGCGAAATGGCAGGTCTGTCACACCTGCCATGGGAGCCAAAATTACATTGTTATCCAGGGTCACATCCCCTATCTGTAATGCACTCATGCTTTTCCTCTGTTTTTCTGATAAATGATCCGCAGACCGTCCAGGGTCAGGAAGGGATCGTAACAGTCAATGGCATCCGTCTCCTCCGCAATCAGCCTTCCCAGACCGCCGGTGGCAACTACCTTCATATCCGGAATACCGGTCTCTTCCTTCACCTTGTTGATAATGTACTCTGTCTGACCGATCTGCCCATACACAAGTCCCGCCTGCATACTGCTGATGGTCTCCTGGGCCAGGATGGACTTGGGTTTTTTGATCTCTATATTGGGGAGCTTTGCCGTCTCCTTCCACAGAGCTTCCGAACTGATGCGGATGCCGGGAGCCGTGATACCCGCCGCAAAATGCCCCTGTACAGTCACATAGTCATAGGTGGTGGCCGTGTTAAAGTCAATAACCAGAACCGGTCCTCCATATCTCTCATAAGCTGCCACCGCGTCCACAATCCTGTCCGCGCCGATGGCTCTGGGATCCTCCGTGACGATCTTGATTCCCGTCTTGATTCCCGGTCCCACGATCAACACCTGGTTGGTCACATAGCGGGTGATTCCTCCCAGCAGGGAATGCATTACGTCCGGCACCACGCTGGCCACCGCCATACCCTCAATGGTCTGGGCCTTGACCCCTCTGGCCGCCAGCATCTGGGTCATCATCACACCATATTCATCGGAAGTCCTAAGTGTCTTGGTGGTCATGCGGAAAGTGGCTTTCATCTCCCGTTCTCCATAAATGCCACAGGTTATGTTGGTGTTGCCCACATCTACTACTAAGATCATGCTACGCCTCCCATCTGCCCACCGCCGCAGGCATTATAATCTGTTTTCGTACCGCTACTCCTCTAACATCTCTGACAAGTCTTCCTTGAGGACAAAAACCCTGTAATACAAGCTTAATGATTCCAACAACTCCTGCCGCTTCCTGCGGATCTCAGACACCAGCAAGCCGCTGCTGATCTCGTCATAATAGATATCATCGTCATCCGCATTCGTCTCCAGAGATACGGAGCCGTCCGGTTCAAACACAACAGTAAACACGCCTCCTACCTCCTCGGTGAACAGCACACAGATGATATGCAATTCCTCCTGGATGGACTCCGGAATCCCTTTGAATGCCTGATTAAAATAATATTTCTGCTCATAAGCGTTGGCGCCGCAGAGCACCACCCGTTCCTGTTCCATCATTTTCCTTTCTCATGTATCCCCAAAACCGCACGTCCCAATTTTCCGGATCATGTATCCCCAAAACCGCGCGTCCCAATTTCCCGGATCATCATACCCGGCCATGCTCCTGCTTTATCGCAGGCCATATCTCATTGCTCTCTATCTGCCGCGCCGTACATACTTACCTCATTCTCACATAACACAGGCTCACCTGCGGCCCATGCCTGTGTCACACATATCCGTAAATACCTCTGACCGACACTTCCCCGGCAAAAATGTTCTGTATGCCCCCTTCAATACCCTCCACCAGAAGCTCTCCCCCGGCGTTGATCCCTCTGGCGATGCCTTCCCACTCTCCCTTGGGATCCAGCACCCGCACCCGGCGATCCCGGTTCACCAGCATCCCGTTATAACTCTCCAGAAGAGGCGTCAGATCTCCTGCCGCCACAAAAGCATCATAATCCCGCTCAAAGTCTTCCATCACATATTGCAGCAGCGCCCCCTTGGAGACAGCCTGTCCATAAACTTCCTCCACGGCTATGGCATGTTCCCGAATCCCCTCCGGGAAATCCTGGGAAACCACATTGATCCCCACACCGCAGACCACATAGTGGATATATTCCCTCTCCACACTCATCTCGGTCAAAATGCCGCAGACTTTTTTGCCTTCCAGCAGCACGTCATTGGGCCATTTGATGCTTGGCTCCAAGCCTGTGAGCCTGTGAATGGCACAGGCCACACTGTGGGCCATGACCAGCGTCAGCATAGATGCCTGGTCCGGCGCAAAATCGGGCCGCAGCAATATGGTAAAATAAATATTCGCCCCCGGCGGCGACTGCCAGCTTCTGCCTCGCCTGCCTCTTCCGGCGGTCTGCTCGTCCGCCACAAACAACGCGCCGTGGGGAGCGTCTTCCTCTCCCGCCTGCTTGGCCAGCAGGTTGGTGGAGCCTGTAATCCGGTAAAAATGCAGTTCTGACCCGGCCCAGACCGTGCGGATGCGGCTGCGCAGTTCGCTCTCTCCGTAGACCTCCGCCTTCACCAGCTTGTACCCTCGGTTCTGCACCGCCTCAATCTCATAGCCCTCTTTTTTCAACTGTCCCACTGCCTTCCAGACAGCCGAGCGTGTCACCCCAAAGCGTCTGCACAGTTCCTGCCCGGAAATGTAATCATCACTCTCCCGAAGCAACGCCAATATCTCTGCCTTCATCTATCTCTCGCTCCAGCCCAAAGTAGCAGCCATCACGGCCTTGATGGTATGCATGCGGTTTTCGGCCTCCTGGAACACCAGAGACTGCTCTGAGGAAAACACCTCGTCCGTCACCTCCATCTCAGTGATGCCGAATTTTTCCCCCACCTCTGCGCCGATCTTGGTTTTCAGATCGTGGAAGGCAGGCAGACAATGCATAAAGATAGCCTGATTTCCCGCATTCTCCATAACTTTTTTATTTACCTGATAATCCTTCAGATCCGCAATGCGCTCTGCCCAGATCTCGTCAGGCTCACCCATGGATACCCACACATCGGTACAGACCACATCCGCCCCCTTCGTGCCGGCCTCCACATCCTGAGTCAGTGTGACGCTGCCGCCGCTTATTGCCGCAAGTTCCTCACACTGCTTCACCAGTTCCCCGTCCGGAAAATACTTTGCGCTGGTACAAGCCGTAAAATGCATCCCCAGCTTGGCACACAGCACCATCAGGGAATTGCCCGTATTGTACCGGGCATCCCCCATATAAGTAAGCTTAATCCCTTTCAGATACCCGAAATGTTCCCGAATAGTCAGCGCATCCGCCAGCATCTGCGTGGGATGGAACTCATTGGTCAGGCCATTCCACACAGGCACCTTGGAATACTTGGCCAATTCCTCCACAATCTCCTGCCCATATCCCCTATATTCAATGCCCTCAAACATACCGGACAAAACCCTCGCCGTATCCGCAATACTCTCCTTCTTGCCGATCTGTGACCCGCTGGGATCCAGATAGGTGGTTCCCATCCCCAGGTCGTGGGCCGCCACCTCAAAAGCGCACCGGGTTCTGGTGCTGGTCTTCTCAAAGATGAGAGCCACATTCTTCCCCCTCAAAGTATCCACGGGCACACCCTGCTTCTTCTTCTCCTTAAGTTCCGCCGCCAGATCCAGCAGATACAAAATCTCCTCCGCGCTGTAATCCAACAACTTTAAAAAATCCCGTCCCTTTAAATTCATCTTTCCCTCTTTCCGCACATAAAGGCCAGCTGCATGCCCTTATCTCTCAAAATAAGTATTTAGTACTACTATACTGCATTTCACGCCATTTTTCAAGAGGGGGAATCACACCCAAAAAGAAGCAGGCCCAACTCGGACCTGCTCCCCATCCCCAAACGGAAACAATATTCTCTTACGCCTGCGGCTTCTGGCTGGCCGTCTTGAACGCTGTGGCCATACTCGCAATGCCCTGCAGTTCCGAAGGCAGCAAAATTGTTGTTGCCTGACCGTCCGCCACCTTCTCGAAAGCCTCCAGACTCTTGATCTTCAACACAGCCTCGTCGGCTCCCGCTTCCTTCAGCAGCCGGATACCCTCTGCGTTAGCCTGCTGCACCTTCAGAATCGCCTCCGCTTCACCTTCTGCCTCACGGATCATCTTCTCCTTCTGGGCCTCCGCACGCAGAATCGCGGACTGCTTATCAGCCTCCGCGCGCAGGATTGCAGACTCCTTGGCGCCCTCGGCCTCCAGAATCTTGGCCTTCTTCTCGCCTTCTGCGCGGGTGACGGACTCACGCCTCTCACGCTCCGCCTTCATCTGCTTCTCCATGGCATTCTGAATCTCCGCAGGAGGAATGATATTCTTAAGTTCCACACGGTTTACCTTGATGCCCCAGGGATCCGTAGCGATGTCCAGAGCCGCGCGCATCTTGGTATTGATGGTCTCACGGCTGGTCAGTGTCTGGTCCAACTCCAGGTCGCCGATAATGTTACGCAGGGTGGTAGCCGTCAGATTCTCAATAGCCATCATGGGATTCTCCACGCCATAGGTAAACAGCTTGGGATCCGTGATCTGATAGAACACCACCGTGTCGATCCTCATGGTTACATTATCCTTGGTGATCACGGGCTGAGGCGGGAAATCAGCCACCTGCTCCTTCAGATTCACTCTTCTGGCCACCCGATCCAGAAACGGGGTTTTGATATGAAAACCCACTGACCAGGTTCCCTGATACGCGCCCAGACGCTCCATTACATACGCCTGTGCCTGGGGCACGATCTTAACGCAGGATACAAAGATACATAAAATCAATACTACTAACGCGATTAAAACATAAGCTAAAACTGGCATTTCCTCTTCCTCCTTCTGCCTACTTGGCCTCCGTCGCAGCGGCGGTCTGTGCATTGTTTTGTAACAGCTGCTCACGGGATATATCCCGGACAATCAACTTGACACCGCTGATGGCCACTACAACTGTCACCGCTCCCACTGCAATTTTTGCCCGATCTTCTGCGCTTCTGGCGCTCCATTCCTGACCACCCACCGTTACCTGCCCTATTCCCTGCAGATTGTCAATCTCACTGATCACGATGGCCTGACGTCCCACCATGCTCTCCACATTGGTCTTCACACGGTCCTTGTTAAAATATTTGACAGCAATGGGCCTGGTAAAGAAAAGCAACACCAAGGACACCACGATAAAGATTATCGCCTGCAGCCAGATCGGCGCGCCTACCACTGCCGCGAAGATGGCAACTAAGGCTCCGCCCGCGAACCATATGGTCGTCAGGCCCATGGTGGCCACTTCAATACCGATGCAGATAATCAGCAGAACCAACCAGAAAATCACCTCTTGCATATGCACTCTCCTTTACTGCTTTTTCCTCCCCTTATTTCTGAGGTTACTAATAATATACTACACTCCCGTCTGCTTCGCAATCCCTTTATGTGGAAAAAATGCTGCTCCGCATCCGTGAAAAAAGCACGATGAACGAATCCATCGTGCTTTCGAAGCAGCATTTTTTAATAAAATACATGGTTGCCGATTACCAGTCCGTCACGGCCGTTGTTTCGACGGAAGTGTGTCAAATCACCCACATTGGATACACCGGAAAGCGCCTCCTGGGCAGCCAAGATACAACTCTCCTTGATCTTACCGGACTCATACACCCTGTTTACCTTGCCGCTCTGTGCCGGCGTAAACTGACCGGACGCATAGATGACGCCGTGGATAGTATTGGGGTACGCGCCGCTCCTTACACGGTTCATGACCACTGCTCCCACTGCCAGCTGGCCTTCGTAACTTTCGCCGCCGGCCTCACACTGAATCAGCGCCGCCAACAGCAGCGTGGTATCCGCATCGGTGGTATATTCGCCGTAATTCTTGTGGCGCTTCGCCTCCTTTTCGGCCTCCTCCCGCTCCTTGATGGCTTCCATGGTCTCACCATAGTCTATCTTGAAATCAATGGTGATATACTCAGAGGACACATAGCCGTCCTCCCCTTCAAAGTTGATACATGCCCATCCTTCCTCGTCGGTGTTCATGACCTCCACTATCTCGTCCTTGGCCAGAACCCCGTAAATGCCCGCATCCTTGTCGGGCTCTGTGCGGACCTTCAGTTTCTCCGCATCGACGGTTGCCGTGGTGATACCCACGTCCGCAGCCAACTCCATGGCCTCCTCGTCGAACAGCAGATACTCGTCCTTGGCCCAACCGATCAGGTCGCCGGACTGAAGCTTTGTCCAGCCGTCTGCCCGCTCCAGAATGGTGCCTCCGCAGTCCTTGTATATCATACCTACTTTTTCCGCATCTTCGCTGGCATCCGCCCTGACATTCAGGGCGCTCTTCACATTGGCCATCACCAATGTGCATTGTTCCTCTTCCTGCGCCGCTTTCAGGTCGAGGTTTTTCTGAGTAGTGCTGATCAACTCTTCCGCATTCCCTGTATTGGAATCCAGCAGGGCCGCCATGCCTCCGCTCAATGAATTCAGGTAATCTGAATTGTCGCCAGCTTCTACGGTCATGCCTGCATTGCCCGCCAGCGCGCCAATCAGCAGCACTCCGGCCAGGACGGCAGACAGCCTTTTGCCTTTTGCCATTTCCTTTACCTCCAACAAATTTTGTAATAATATTTCCCGTTTCTTAACTAAATTATTACAATATTGTTAATTTTGTTACAAGGCAAATATAGCAGAGTCTGACGTTTTTGTCAACCCCCCATTCACAGACCGCCCAAATCCCGGCAAAACCGGTACCTTCTATAAGCTTCTGGATTTCTCTATGCAAGCCTCCATGGCGTCCATCACCGCCGCCCGCAGCCCCTTTTCTTCCAGCACTTTCACCGCCTGGATCGTGGTGCCGCCGGGGGAGCAGACCATATCTTTCAGTTCTCCGGGATGTCTGCCGGTCTCCAGCATCAGTTTTGCGCTGCCCAGCACGGCTTGGGCAGCAAAGGTATAGGCTTGTTCTCTGGCCATACCCGCCGCCACCGCAGCGTCAGCCATGGCCTCCAGAAACAGGAACACATAGGCGGGGGAACTGCCGCTGACACCCACCACCGCGTCCATCAGATGCTCCGGCACCGTCTCTGCCACACCGAAACTGCGCAGCAGTGCCAGAACTTCCTCCGTCTCCTCCGGGCTCACCAGTTCGCCTGCACACACACCGGTGCAGCCCTCCAGCACCAGCGCCGGAGTATTGGGCATACAGCGCACGATCTTTCTCTCCCCGCCAAACAGTCCGGCAATCTCCTGCAGTGTCTTACCCGCCGCAATGCTCACGATCAGGGTCCGGGAAGGTACGGTATCCCGAATCTCCCGGATCACCTCCGGGAAAAACTGGGGCTTTACCGCCAGAAACAGAATGTCTGCCTGCGCCGCTGTCTCCACATTAGAGGAGTAAGTGGTGATACCGTACTGCTCCGCCACCCGCCTGCAGGTGGCCGCCGTGCGGGCGGAACCGATGATGTTCTCCGGGCGGGCCGCCCCCTTTTGCAGCATGCCGCCAATCATTGCCGCTGCCATATTGCCCAGACCGATAAAACCAATCTTTTTGCTTGTCTCCATATTCAATCTTGTCCTTTCTGTTTTAAGTTCCGCATATTCTCCCAAAGCACACAGTTCCAGTGATGAACATCAGGCCGCTTTTTGCTGTCCTGATGTCCATCAGTGCGCTTTGCGAGAACATGCTGTTTTAAGTTCCGCATATTCTCCCAATGCACACAGTTCCGGTGATGAACATCAGGCCGCTTTTTGCAGTTTCGATGTCCTATGAGTTCCGCTGCCTGTGGGCCTCGTAGACCAATAGTGAAGCGGCTATGGCCGCGTTCAGGGATTCCACCTGCCCTTCCATGGGGATCTTCAGGTAGCAGTCCGCCAGGTCCGCCGTCTCCCTGCGCAGCCCGTTTCCCTCATTGCCGATCAGGAAGGCTGTGCCCTCCACAAAGGAAAAACCGCTGTAATAGTCCTGTCCCCGCAAATGGGCCGCATAGACTCGAATCCCCTTTTCCCGCAATATCCTGATTGTTCCTTCCATATCCTCCACATAGAGAAACGGGACCCGATAGATGGATCCCATGGTGGACCTGATAGTTTTGGGATTATAAATATCAACTGTTTTTTTAGACATGATAACGCCTGTTATCCCTGCTCCCTCCCCTGTCCGAAGGATGGTTCCCAGATTTCCCGGATCCTGCAGATCCTCCAGCAGCACCAGCAGCGGCCTGTCCTTCTGCAAAAGCTGTGGCAATTCATGGGAAGGCCTGCGCAGCACTGTCAGAATCCCCTGAGGTGTCCGGGTATCGGACATACGTTCAAAAACTTCCTCCGTAACCATCTCGTACCCGGTTTTTCTCAGCTTTTCTTCTATATAAAGGGAAGCCTTCTCCTGGCGGCTTTTCAGATGCTGCAGCAGCCCCTCTGTCAGGTATACCTCCCTGATCATCCCCTCCGGCGCCTCCTCATACATCTTCAGACCCTCCGCCAAAAATATGCCATCCTGCCTGCGCGCTTTCGCCTTGGTCTGCCATTGCACGATCTGCTTTGCCCTCTGGTTGGATGTGCTTGTAATCATGGTATCTTCTCCTGTATCCCTTATTTTATATGTGCGCGATTTCCATACAGACACCGCACGTGTCATTGTCTATGAGAATAAAACAGCTGCTATACGGGCCTGTGCGGCGGTATAACAGCTGTGTGCCGTCTATATGCTTATAAGAGCTTGGAAATTTCATACTGATAGGGGTCAATGCCCTTCTGCATGTTCAGGGCCTCCTCAATATCGAAGTCCACAAATTCGCCGTGACGATACCCCACGACCCTGTTGGTCTTGCCCTGCAGCAGAATGTCCACCGCATAAGCGCCCATGATGGAGGCATAATAGCGATCCTTGCAGGTAGGATTTCCTCCCCGCTGCATGTAGCCCAACACAGTTGCACGGGTTTCAATGCCAGTGGCAGCCTCGATACGCCTCGCCATGGAGTTTGAATGCCCAATACCCTCCGCATTGATGATCAGGTGATGGATTTTTCCCTTCTTACGGCTGGCAATGATATTGTTGATGATGGCCTGCTCATTGTAGTCATATTTCTCGGGAAGCAGGATGTCCTCGGCGCCGTTGGCAATGCCGCACCACAGGGCAATGTAACCCGCATTGCGGCCCATCACCTCAATGATACTGCAGCGCTCATGAGAGGAGGAAGTATCCTTAACCTTGTCGATGGCCTGCATGGCGGTGTTGATGGCTGTATCAAATCCGATGGTATAGTCCGTACAGGAGATATCCAGGTCGATGGTGCCGGGCAATCCCACGGTGTTGATGCCCAGCCGCGCCAGCTTCTGTGCGCCTCTGTAAGATCCGTCGCCGCCGATGACCACGATGCCGTCTATGCCGTGCTTTCTGCAGATCTCCGCGCCCTTCTGCTGCCCCTCCGGGGTCTTGAACTCCATGCAGCGGGCAGTGCCCAGTATGGTGCCGCCTCTCTGGATGATATCCGACACATCCTTCGCCTGCATATCTATGATCTCTTCGTTCAACAGGCCGTTATAGCCCTTCTTGATTCCCTTAACGTTAAGGCCCCTCGCAATCGCTGTACGCACCACTGCACGAATGGCCGCATTCATTCCGGGGGCATCTCCGCCGCTGGTCAACACGCCAATTGTCTTCAATTCTTTCTCCATGATGCTTTCTCCTCCTATTTAAAGTTCCGCATTTTCCCTGCAAACACACCCTCCTATGATGAATATCCGGCCGCTTCTGCGTCCAGATATCCATCAGTGTGTTTTCCGGGAACATGCTGTTTTAGTTCCGCATTTTCCCTGCATACACACCCTCCTATGATGAATATCCGGCCGCTTCTGCGTCCAGGTATCCATCAGTGTGTTTGGTGTCTGCTGACAGGTAATTCCACAGCCTCGCTTATCAATCACCTTATTCTAATTCATTTCTTTTCGGTTTTCAATAGGTTTTGTTACGATTTTAACATTTTCTTCCCCAAAAATGGCACAAAGCCGCTGCTTTAACTCCCCGTCCGCGTGTACGCTGCGGTTGTCGGGCAGGATCTTCACAGATTTGGGATTCCTGATATAAATCACCAGATGATCCTGTCCGTCCGAATCCGCGGTGGCCTCCAAAAGCTGCTGCTCTGCTTCCTGGTATGCCTCCATCGTAGGGAACTGAACCCATAGCCCCTCCGGCATACTGCTTATGCTGGTTCTGGGCTTTTCCCGGCGCGGCCCGCCAGTTCCTTCCTGCTGCGCTGTTTCCTGTTCCGATGGGGATTGGCCCTGAAGGGATCGCGAATGCTCCTGCTGCGTTACGCTCCCCCCATTGCCATTGCCCCCTTTAGCGCCATAACCCCCTCCTGAAAAAGTGCGGCCTCCCCGCCTTGGAAAAAGCTCGCCGCCTTTGGCCGCATCCTCGAAGCTGGCAATCTGCTCGCAGATCAGCTTGGCGTCCTTGTCCTCCTCCACAGAGATCCGCCCCCTGATAAAGAGCTTGGCGTCCTCCGTCAGCAGTGAGGAGTACTGCTCGTAATCCCTGGGAAAAATCACCACCTCCACACTGCCCACCAAGTCCTCTAAACTGATAAAAGCCATAACCTGGCTATTCCGGGTATATTTGATGGTTTTCTCGGCCACCATTCCGCCAATCACCGCCGGGGCTCTGTCCGGTACCGCCACCTGTCCCGTATCCTCGTCCAGCGCAAAATCGCTGCTCCGCCATGTGGTATATTTCTGCAGCATGTCCTGATATTCCTCCAGGGGATGGCCGCTTACATAGATCCCCAGTACTTCCTTCTCAAAGGCAAACATCATCTCCCTGGGATACTCGCCCACGTCCGGCATCCGGATATCAAACTCTTCCTTGTCCTCCTCGGCGGCAATATCAAAGAGGGTCATCTGCCCTGCCAGATTGTTCTTTTTGTCCTTTACTATATGATCCAGAATCTGCACATAGACGCTCATGCATTGCTTCCGGGTTCCCCCCAGACTGTCCATGGCCCCCGCCTTAATAAAGTTCTCGATGGCCCGCTTGTTCACATCCTTGTCCGCTACCCTGGTGATGAAATCTTTCAGGTTGGTATAGGGCCCCCGCAGCCGTCTCTCCTCCACAATGGCTTCAATGATCGGCCGCCCCACGCTCTTGATGGCCGTCAGGGCATATCGGATATCGCCCCCGTCCACGGAGAATCCCGCCTCTCCCTGATTGATATCCGGGGGCAGTATCCTGATCCCCATGTTTCGGCTGGCCAGGATATATTCGGACACCTTCCCCGGATTGTCGATAACCGAAGTCAACAGCGCCGCCATAAACTCCACGGGGTAATAATATTTCAGCCATGCCGTCTGCAATGTCACCACCGCGTAGCAGGCCGCATGGGATTTGTTAAAAGCATAGTTGGCAAAATCCATCATCTCGTCGAAGATCTGGTTGGCGGTCTTTTCGTCAATGCCTTTGGACAGACAGCCGGGCACCCCCTCCTGGGCGTTGCCGTGGACAAAATTCTCCCGCTCCTTCTCCATGACGGAATGTTTTTTCTTACTCATGGCCCGGCGCACCAAATCGCTGCGCCCCATGGTGTAGCCCCCCAGATCCCGAACGATCTGCATAACCTGCTCCTGATAGACCATACAGCCGTAGGTGTTCTTCAAAATCGGCTCCAGCGCAGGACAGGCATAGCTGGTTTCACCGCCGCTGTTTTTGCCCTTGATATACTTGGGAATAAAATCCATGGGGCCGGGGCGGTACAGGGAAATTCCTGCCACGATATCCTCGAAATTCTGCGGGCGCAGTTCCTTCATGAAACTCTTCATTCCGCCGCTCTCCAGCTGGAAAATCCCCTCCGTGCGGCCTGTGCCGATATAGGCCAGCACCTTGGGATCGTTGAAGTCAATATGTTCCATATCCAGCCTGATCCCTCTGGTCTGCTCCACAAAGTTTACCGCATCCCGAATCACCGTCAGGTTCCGCAGCCCCAGGAAATCCATCTTTAAGAGCCCCAATTCCTCCAGAGGATCTTTGGTGTACTGGGTGGTGATGGAACCGTCGCCTCCTCTTGACAGAGGCACAAACTCGTCCGCCGCCTCAGGACAGATCACCACCCCGGCGGCGTGCATACCGGTATTGCGGGGCAGCCCCTCCAGACGTCTGCACATGTCGATCAACTTGTGTACCTGCTCCTCGTCCCGGTACAGTTTGCCCAGATCCGGGCTTTTCTCCAGCGCCAGATCCAGTGTAATGTTCAGATCCCCCGGCACCAGCTTGGCGATGCTGTCCACATAGGCGTAGGGCAGCCCCATGACCCGGCCCACGTCCCGGATCACGCCCTTGGCGCCCAGAGTGCCAAAGGTTACGATCTGCACCACTTTTTCCGGGCCATATTTCCGGCTCACATAATCTATGACATCCTGCCTTCCGTTGGGGCAGAAGTCAATATCAATATCCGGCATGGACACCCTCTCCGGGTTCAGGAAACGCTCAAACAGCAGATTGTAGCGGATGGGATCAATATCCGTGATCTTCAGGCAGTAGGACACGATACTGCCGGCGGCGCTGCCCCGCCCCGGCCCCACCGGAATGTCATTTTTTTTGGCATAATGGATAAAGTCCCACACAATCAGGAAATAATCCACGAAGCCCATACTGTGGATCACGTCCAGTTCATAGTCCAGGCGCTCCTGCAGGGTCATCCCCGTGTCCCCCGCCGGCCGGGAACCGTCCCCATAACGCTCCTTAAGGCCGTCGGCGCACAGCTTTTTCAGATAACTCCAGGAGTCATAGCCTTCCGGCACCTCATAATGGGGCAGTTTTCGAACGCCGAACTCAATCTCCACATGGCATCTGTCCGCAATCCGCTGGGTGTTTTCCACCGCTTCCCAGGCGTAGGGGAACAGTCCTTTCATCTCCTCCTCGCTCTTGACAAAATACTGGCCGCCCTCGTAGCGCATACGATCCTCGTCCGTCAGCTTTTTGCCCGTCTGCAGACACAGCAGGATATCGTGGGCTTCCACATCGGTCTCGTAGGTATAGTGTACATCGTTGGTGACTACCAGAGGAATCTCCATTTCCCGGCTCATGTTCATCAGTTCCATGTTGACCCGCTTCTGTTCCGGGATACCATGGTCCTGCATCTCCAGAAAATAGTTGCCCTTGCCGAAACACGCCTCATATTTCCGGGCGCTTTTCCTGGCCTCCTCCAGCAGGCCTTTGGAAATATTGCGCTGCACCTCCCCGGCCAGACAGGCGGACAGGGCGATAAGTCCCTCGTGGTATTTCTGCAATACTTCCATGTCCACACGGGGCTTGTAATAATACCCTTCCGTAAAGCCCTTGCTGACGATCTTCATCAGATTGGCATAACCGGTATTGTTCTCCGCCAGCAGCACCAGATGATAATAGCGGTCCTCCCCGCCGGTGAGTTCCTTGTCAAAGCGGGAATTGGGAGCCACATACACCTCGCAGCCGATGACGGGATTGAGCCCTGCCGCTTTGGCCTCCCGGTAGAATTCCAGCACCCCGTACATAACCCCGTGATCGGTGATGGCCGCACTGTCCATGCCCAGTTCTTTTACCCGCCTCACATACTCTTTGATCTTGTTGGAACCGTCCAGCAGGGAATACTCCGTGTGGACATGCAGATGTGCAAATGCCATATGCGCCTCTTCTCCTTATCCGCAGCCCTTTCGCCTCATGCGCAGAGCATGTAAACTTTTTTATCCATTCTACCATCAAAAAAAGACCTGCACAAGCAGATAATTCTTTTCTGAACATAGAAAAAGCCATTGCGTCGGTAGATTATTTATTCTACTTTGCAACAGCTTCACCCCAAAATTTTCCGTTGACCGCTGAGATTTTCCAATTTCTGCACGGCATATGCCGCAAAGTCGGGCAGCATATGCCATGCAGGAAGGAAAATCCAATCGGTCATGCGTATAATTTACCCTATTACAGGTATTTCTTCAGCACATCCACCCTGTCCAGCTGTTCCCAGGGAAGATTTAAATCGTTGCGGCCAAAATGTCCGTAGGCCGCAGTCTGACGGTAGATGGGCCTGCGCAGATCCAGCATCTTGATAATACCTGCGGGGCGCAGATCGAAGTTCTCCCGAATGATCTCAACCAATTTCTCCTCCGACAGCTTCCCGGTCCCGAAGGTATCCACCATAATGGAAGTGGGATGCGCCACGCCTATGGCATAGGACAGCTGGATCTCGCACTTGTCTGCCAGCCCGGCAGCCACTATGTTTTTGGCCACATATCTGGCCGCATAGGCTGCACTCCTGTCCACCTTGGTGCAGTCCTTGCCGGAGAAAGCGCCGCCGCCGTGACGGGCATAGCCGCCGTATGTATCCACGATGATCTTGCGCCCGGTAAGGCCGCTGTCGCCGTTGGGTCCGCCGATGACAAAGCGCCCGGTGGGATTGATGAAGAACTTGGTGTCGCCGTCAATCATTTCCTTGGGCAGAATCGGATCAAACACATATTTTTTGATATCCGCATGGATTTGCTCCTGGGTCACTTTCTCGTCATGCTGGGTGGAAAGTACCACTGCCTCCAGACGGAAAGGCTTGCCGTTTTCGTCATACTCCACCGATACCTGGCTCTTGCCGTCGGGACGCAGGTAGGGCAGTGTGCCGTCCTTGCGCACTTTGGTCAACTGCTGGGCCAGCTTGTGGGCCAGGGAGATGGGATAGGGCATATACTCCTGGGTCTCGTTGGTGGCATAGCCGAACATCATACCCTGATCGCCTGCGCCGATGGCATCCAGCTGAGCATCGTCCATCTGATTCTCGGCTCCCTGGCTCTTGGCTTCCAGAGCTTTGTCCACGCCCATGGCAATATCCGCAGACTGTTTGTCCAGAGCCACCATCACCGCGCAGGTGTTGCCGTCAAAGCCCTTCTCCGAAGAGTCGTAGCCGATCTCGGTGACGGTCTTGCGCACGATTCCCGCAATGTCGATATTGGCCTTGGTGGTGATTTCACCCATCACCAGCACAAAGCCGGTGTTGGTGCAGGTCTCACAGGCCACCCTGCTGTAGGGGTCCTGCTCCATCAGCGCATCCAGCACCGCGTCGGACACCGCATCGCAGATCTTGTCGGGATGTCCCTCTGTTACCGATTCCGAAGTAAATAGATGTTTTTCCATATTAGCCTCCTTATTTGAGTTTCGCCGCTTCCAGAGCAGCAAAAAAGTCCGCTCACAAAAAGCGGACTCGAATCTCTGGTTCTTATCCTCTTATTGTTCAAGTACTACTCGCTCAGGTTGGCACCTTCCGTCACCGGGGTTGCCGTGGCTTCACAGATCCTATGTATCTCCACCACTCTGAATAAGAGAAAAATCTATGCAATTTCTTTATATTGACACAATACACCTTATATATGCATTTGTCAACCCACTTTCAACTTAAATTTCTGTATATCCCTGTCGGAATTTACCAGTTCAATCTGCGCCCCAAGAGCCTGGAGCTTTAAATGGAAATCCTCATAGCCTCTGGCAATATAGTGGATCTCATCCACCGTGGTAAACCCTTCGGCGGCCAGTCCGGCAACTACCAGAGCCGCACCGGCCCGCAGATCCGGCGCCGAAAGGCTGGCACCCGTATACCGCCCCACCCCGTTGATGATGGCTGTGGTGCCCTCCACCTTGATATCGGCACCCATACGGGTAAGTTCATCTACATATTTAAAGCGATTCTCAAAAATAGTATCCGTCACAATGCTGGTGCCAGTGGACAGGCCCAGCGCCACCGTGATCTGTGGCTGCATATCCGTAGGGAAACCGGGATAAGGCAAAGTCTTTACATGGGTATGCTTCAATGGCTTGGAACACACCACGCGCATGGCGTCATCGGACTCCTCAATCTCACAGCCAATCTCAAGAAGCTTGGCCGTGATGGACTCCAGATGCTTGGGTATCACATTTTTCACCGTGATATCTCCCTTGGTCAGCGCCGCCGCAAACATAAAGGTGCCCGCCTCAATCTGATCCGGAATAATGGTGTACTCCGTCCCGTGGAGCCTGCTCACACCCTTGATTCTTATCACATCTGTACCGGCCCCTTTAATTTTGGCCCCCATACTGTTTAAAAAGTTGGCCAAATCCACCACATGCGGTTCTTTTGCCGCATTTTCTATGATGGTCTGCCCCTCGGCCATAGATGCCGCCATCATTACGTTGATGGTTGCCCCCACACTGACGCAGTCCATATAAATATGGCTTCCCACCAGCTTCTCCGCCTTGGTCTTGATCAGACCATGCTCAATCCACACATCCGCCCCCAGCGCCTTGAATCCCTTGATATGCTGGTCGATGGCCCTGCAGCCGATATCACAGCCGCCGGGCAGCGCCACCTCCGCCTGCTTGTACTTGCCCAGCAGAGCGCCGATCAGGTAATAGGAGGCCCTGATCTTCTTGATATTTTCGTCTTCCACCACCAGGCTGCTTATCTGGGCAGCATTCAGCGTCACGCTGTGCCTGCCGGTGCGCTTCTCCAGCACTCCGATGCCCTGCATGGCCTTAAGCAGCACATTGGTATCTCTCACATCCGGCAGATTGTCTATATATACGGTCTCATCGGTCATCACGGAGGCAGCAAGAATAGGGAGCGCCGCATTTTTGGCTCCCCCTATCTCAACCTCGCCCACCAATGGATTACCGCCTTTTATTGCGTATTGTTCCATCTCGTATACCTCATACAGATTTATATAAAAGAATAAATATCACATTAAAAATATCAGGTAACCACCCCTCAACAGGGTTTCCTCTTATCATAAACAAAACCGTAAAATCATAATTCCACACATCTAAGCGCCCCCTCCCGTACGGGAGTCAAACGCAAAACACTTAACCTATTATACCATAAAATTCCTGTTTGTAAAACGGAACGTTCGTTCCCCACCATCCCACCGATTTCTGCAGGAATTATGGCCAGGTTTACTATCGTAAATAGTTCATCGGATTAACCTGCTTGCCCCCTATCAGGATCTCGAAGTGCAAGTGAGGGCCCGACGTGATACCCGTGTTGCCGCTGAGAGCAATCCTCTGGCCCTGCTTCACGTAGTCACCGACTTTCACCAGTATTTTGGACAGATGGGCATACCGGGTCTGTCTGCCGTCCTCATGGTCAATATATACCACATAGCCGTAACCGCTGCCCCAGCCTGCCTTGGATACCCGGCCGCCGCAGGAAGCCACAACGGTGGTGCCCACAGGGGTGGCCCAATCCTGGCCCTTGTGGTAAGTGCTGGCCCCCTTGGTAGGCGCTTTCCGTCTGCCGAATCCAGAGGATGATCTGCCGCCGGAGATAGGCTTGATATAAGTGGGCGGCACTTTGGTTCCCCGCTCCACAATCTTGGCCACAGCCACCATGACCACATCTTCCTTCAAAATCTCCCTCTGGGTAAGCGTGTCATTCTCATAGTTCTCCTGGGCTACCACCCTTCGGAAGCCCGCGTGGGGCTGCTGAATCACATTGGTCTGGGTGGTGAACCAGTCATCCCTGTCAATATATTCTACCGGCGCGTCATAGATTTCCTCATAGTAGTTGACTTCCACACGTTCCATTGTGACCTTTGGCTCCGGAACCGTGATGATCAGCTGCTGGCCTGCCCGGATCGTGGTGTTGATAGTCTCCAGGCTGTCATTCATGGCAACAATATCATCCATGGGGATATTTACCTTGAGGGCAATCTCCGAGAGGGTATCCCCCCGCTGCACTTCGTAGGTTCCCACGGTCTCCTGCTCCATAGTCAATTCCTCAATGGCCTTATCCAGAGGTTGCAGCTGGCTCTGGGGCAGGTATGCCTCCACAATCTCCACCTTCTCGGCAAAATGCATGGACATGATCCCCAGATCATAGTCCTCAAAGTCCTTCTCTTCCTTTTCAACATCCTGGGCAAAAAAATCCGTCAGCTGAGCCTGAATGCCGGCTTCCGGAAAAAGCTGCTGCTCCTGCTGCTGCAGCTGCTCCTCCTGCTCTCTGGACTGACTCTGCCTGTCCACCGCATAGGCCGTAAGCACATTGAACAGCCGATTCTCATCCTGTACAATGTCCACACCGAATTTACCCTCGCCGTCATACTTACTGACCACCGCCTGCAGCAGCTGCTCCATCTCCTCCACGGATGCCAGATTGACCATGTACTGATCCATTTTCAAGGTATAAGAACGGACACTGGTCTCCTGTATGCTGGCCTGCAGTGCCTGTCGGATATTGTTATAGACCTCCTGGGGATCATCCACATAACCGTACATGATCTCCTCCCCCACATAGGTCATCTCCACGTCCATCAGCACCAGATCGTCCGCAGGAGTGGCAATCTCCCGTCTCGCCTCCCAAAGCATATTCTCCGCGTCCTCCGGCTGTGCCACGCTGCCTACCCGGACGCCGTTTATAAATATGTGGAAAAGGTTGTCCCCTGTGCTCTCCAGCTTCACATACCCCTGCATAAATAACAGGCATATAAACAGTATCAACAGATTCCACTTTATATATGTACACTTTAATATTTTTCTATATTTTGTAATTTTCATCTAAAGCCTCTTGTTTTCTCCAGCGGTATCATAACTTTATATATCATACCAACTTTGATTTTAGTTGTAAAGAACTTCTTGTCTGGTGTATACTAATCTTAAGAAATTTATTAACGAGGAGGACGCCATGGACGAACGCATATTCTTTCATATTGATGTCAATTCCGCTTTTCTGAGTTGGACCGCGCTCTCCATGCTGCAGGAGGGCAGCGGAACGGATCTGCGCCTGATCCCCTCCATCGTAGGCGGCGATATGGCAAAGCGTCACGGTGTAGTTCTGGCCAAGTCCCTGCCCGCCAAAGCCTACGGGATTACCACCGGCGAACCTGTGATAAACGCCCTGCGCAAATGCCCGGGACTGGTGACGGCTGCTCCGGACCATGCCATGTACCACCGGCGCAGCCAGGAACTGATGCTGCTTTTGTCCGGCATCTGCCCTGATATTGAACAGGTCAGTATTGACGAATGCTATATGGATTATACCCCCATTGCAAAAAAATATACCGCCCCTGAGGAGGCGGCCCGGCAGATCAAGGATCTGGTGCGTGATACCCTGGGCTTTACGGTCAACGTGGGCATATCTGACCGCAAGGTACTGGCCAAGATGGCCTCCGACTTCAAAAAGCCCGACCTGGTCCATACTCTGTATGTCCGGGAAATCCCTGATAAGATGTGGCCCCTGCCCGTGTCCTCCCTGTTTCTCTGCGGTCAGTCCAGTGTAGAAACCCTGCGCAAGCTGGGCATATTGACCATCGGCGACCTGGCCCACGCCCGAAGGGATATCCTTGAGGCCCATCTAAAAAGCCATGGACTCACCCTGTGGCAGTATGCCAACGGGATAGATGACTCGGACATCACACCAAAGCCTGTGAAAATGAAAGGAGTGGGCAACTCCACCACCTTGCAGCGGGATGCCCTGACCCGGGAAGATGCTCAGCCCGTGTTATTGTCCCTGGCGGAATCCGTGGCCGGAAGGCTCAGAGCCTCCGGGGAACTGGCCGGCATGGTCAGCACTGAGATCAAATATGCCACCTTCCAGTCCGTGTCTCACCAGATGCAGCTGACCGTCCCCACCGCCTCCTCCCAGGCAATCTTTGAAACCGCCTGCAGACTATTTGACGAGTTGTGGAACGGACAACCCATACGTCTGCTGGGCATCCGCACCTCCAAGCTGGTGCCGGAGACCGAGCCGGTACAGCTGAGCCTGTTCGACTACCAGCCTCCCGCCGTCAAAGACCCTGTCTGGGGAACTTCTCAGCCTGCTCCTGACAGAGAAAAGCAGCAGCGCCTGGACAAAGCCCTGGACGATCTCCGCAGCAAATACGGCAAGAACATTATAATGAGGGGAAGTCTCATGGACGCCCCCTCTACCCCTTTTTCTTCCTGACACTGTACCCGAAAGTACCCAACCCCTTCCCCGTGGCCAGATAGTCCCCATGGGAATATACCACGGGTCCGGCCTGCTCCAGATGGAACTTGCCCTGCCGATCCATATACCGTCGATCCGCATGGACCGCCACCACCCGGGCCAAAAACATGTCATGAGTTCCCAGGGGAATCACCTGGCTTACCTTGCATTCCAAATTCACCGGGCTCTCACCGATCAAGGGAACCTTTACCTGATCGGCGGGCAGCTTCGTCAGCTTCATTTCTTTAAATTTATCCAGATCTCTCCCGCTTCTCACGCCGCAGAAATCCGTGGCATACACCAATTCTTCCGTCACCAGATTGACCACAAATTCTCCGGTCTTTTTCAACATGGAATACGAGTACCGCTCCGGTCTCACCGAGATGGACAGCATGGGAGGATCACTGCAGACCGTACCCGCCCAGGCCACCGTAATGATGTTGTCGTGTCCCTCCCCGTCCGTCACACTGACCATAACCACCGGCAGCGGATACAGCATATTTCCCGGTTTCCACAATTCCTTTTCCATTGTCATCCTCTTTTCCATATAACCGGAGTCTCGTGTAGTCCAGGCTCCGATCACACTTTCAATATTGCATTGTTCCAACAGAAAAAACGGCCATGTCATACGACATGGCCTCCTGCACACTATCCTTCCAAGCTCTGTCAAATGACATGCAGATAAGTCAGGATCTGGAAGATCAGAGATCCCAGTGATGCCGCTAATGCCACGGCAGATACCCCGATAATCACCCGGATTTTGCCTGCGCCATCCTTGCTGAGTTTCTCCAGGTTCTCCGTATGCTTGGCCGCTTCCTCCACCACCACCGCCTGTACATTGCGGTATACCTTAACATTTTCCCTATGCACATAGTCATTGATGATCTCATTCTGATTGTTGGCACTGTCCCTGAGCAGCGTCTGAATAATGTCATCGTCCTGACGCATTTCCTTGATCTTGTCGATACTGACCGTCACCAGTTCATTAATACCATCGGTATTCACTTCCGCATGCTGCAGTTTCTCAATGCCGACACTCACCACACGATCAATCTTCTCGGAAGCGGCAGCCGCCGATGCTCCCGCATGTTTCAGCTGTTCCAGCCCTGTGTTTACTACCTGGTCAATTCTCTCCGAAGCAGCCGCTGATGCCACTCCTGCATGTTCCAGCTTGTCTGCCAGTTCTGCCAGTTCTGTAGAAGTCTCCTGTACCTGTTCCATACGGCTGATCGCCGCAAGCGCAGACTCTATGGCTCCCTCCAAACGCTCAATCATGGATGCGGATGCCACGCTGGCGTGCTCCAGTCGGTCCACCATTTCCGCGGATATCTCCTCCGCATGCTCCAGCCTGCCCAAGGCAGCCACAATACTTGTGCTTATATTCTGCATCTCGTCCAAATATGCCTCGTATTGCTTTACCTGGCCCTGAACCTTATGTAATTCCTCTGCGTCTGCTGCGCTATTTGCTTTAATCATCTCCTGCGCCGTCAGGCGCTGTGCCAGTTTGTCAATAAAAGTATCCATTGATTTCCCTCCAAACATCCCAAAGTTCAAAGCTTTTTTTTATTTTATCATTGTTTTTTTAACATTACAACTAAAAAAAAGACATAGTCTGACAGGAAATATTTGATAAATTCTACAATTATGCAAAATGTATACTTTTCCATTTGTTAGCACTTTCTTTTTGGAAGATTCACCAAACCTTTACACTGCGTTCATAGTTTGTTCATATTTAATCGGTATACTTTTCTCAAGTCAAACGACTTACCAATATCGCATAATTGCTAATTTTTTCATAATAGCCCAGACGCCGCAAGGTGTCTGGGCACTCCTCATTTTATACCGCCTAACCGTTAAACTTTCCAAGCAGCTTGACTACATAACGCCGGCCATATACGTTTAACCAATGCAGTATGGTAAATTCTGGCGTTATGTAGTATAAAGGTTCGTTTAAAGCGGCAGGGCAGAGTTCATACCGCCTGAGAATTCTTGGCTTGACTTATGGCCAGGATCTCCTCGTTGAGAGATAACATTCGGATATCAAGGTCTGATACCAGCTTGGCACACTCCACCAATTCGCTCTTGATATGCTCTGGAGCGTCCCCCTCAAATTTATAATGGATCTTATGCTCCAGACTGGCCCAGAAATCCATGGCAACTGTGCGGATCTGGATCTCCACCTTGGTATCCACTATGCGATCCGATAAATACACAGGTACAGTTACGATCATGTGATAACTTTTGTATCCGCTGGCCTTGGGATATGTGATATAGTCTTTTATTGCAACCACCTGGATGTCCTTCTGCTGCCTGAGCATCTCCGCAATCCGATAAATATCGGAGGTGAAGGAGCAGATAATCCGGATTCCCGCAATGTCGTTTATATGCTTTACCATATTGTCAATGGTAGACTCATAGTCATGGCGCTTCAACTTCTTGACAATGCTCTCCGGCGTCTTGATCCTCGCCTTTATGTGCTCGATGGGATTATACCGATGTACATGCTGAAACTCATCGTTCAGGATCTCTATCTTGGTCTCCACCTGCTTCAGCGCCGCATTATATATCAGATTAACCTCCTTCCAACTGTCGATTCCGTCGTCATTATCCACTCGTAGTTCCATATGTACTCCTTCTAGCTCTACAAAGCTGTTCTTACTGAGATCAGTATAACACAAAGCATTCCAAAAATGTATGTTTTTCACAAAATATTAATCCTTTTTTAATAATTGTTGGTGGTTTTTACAAAATTCGGCCCACTATTTATGTTTATGCAAAAATATCTCTATATATGCGCAGAATAAAATATTTGTCTATTCATCTTTCCTATGGTACAATGGGCGTATACGCTGAAGGGAAGGGAAAACATATATGTTTCGTCTATGGGCAAGAGAATTTAAAGATAATAAAATGCTTCGAGATACAGTGTTCGCTGATGACAGCCAGGATACCCGCACCCACAAGATATTCCGGGCACTGGATCAGGTCTGTTACGAATTTGACTTGGGCAAACCCATCTGGCTGGAAGCCACGGTGACGGAATTCAAGCGTCATAAAAAGGCCAGGTTCCGCCAAGACAATTTTATAGAAGAAATTCCCTTTGATTATCTGGAAATCCAGGTGATTGAAGAAGACTGAGATGTAAATAATAAGCTTAAAACTGCCGTCAGACGTGATGGCAGTTTATTTTTGCAAAAAGCATTGACATTCTCGAACGCAAGGTGTAGTATTTAACTACATTGTATATAGTTTTTAAAACTACATACAATAGATTCAAATATATAGTTACCCTATTCATAGTAAAAGAGGTTTCCTAGATAGCGAAACATTTAATCGGAGGTGTTACTATGCAGATTACAATCAGAGAACCGGGCAGCGCCCTGACCCATTTTATAGGTATGATGATGGCTGTTTTTGCCGCCATGCCACTGCTGGTAAAGGCCGCCGTATCCGGCGGCAGCATCACTCTGACTGCCATGACCATATTCATGGCCAGCATGATCCTGCTCTATGGCGCCAGCGCCACTTACCACAGTGTGAACCTGACCGGATCCAGACTGAAGTTCTTCCGCAAAATTGACCATATGATGATCTTTGTGCTGATCGCCGGTTCCTATACGCCGGTATGCCTGATTGTGCTGGGAGGCACACTGGGCTATACCATGCTGGCTCTGGTCTGGGGCATCGCCATTGTAGGTATGCTGATCAAGGCTCTCTGGATCACCTGTCCCAAATGGTTTTCCTCATTGATCTATATTGCCATGGGCTGGGTGTGCGTCCTGGTGTTCGGCCAGCTGCTGGACACTCTGCCCACCGCCGCCTTCCTGTGGCTGTTGGCAGGGGGCATAATCTATACCGTGGGCGGTGTGATCTATGCGCTGAAGCTCCCCCTCTTTAACGCCCACCATAAGTATTTTGGCTCCCATGAAATCTTCCACCTATTTGTCATGGGCGGCAGCATCTGCCATTTTATCTTTATGTATGCGTATGTGGCGTGAGAAGCAGCTTGGCTTTCCTCGATGCATAACCGGGACCTATATTTTTTACAGGTCCCGGTGCTTCGCCTTCTCTGCTTCCCTGTAGTGCTCCAACTCTTTTAGGGCGTTGGCAAGTTCGGCCTGGGTTCTTTTTAGTTCCTCCTCTGCCTTCTTCCGAAACTGCTCCAATTCCTCCCTGGCTTCACGGGTCTTGCGTCTCTCCTCCTGGATATCCATATGCTCCATATTTTCGAATAAATAACCCATATTTTGCCCCTCCTTTAACCGAGACAGCATCTCTCGGTTCTCTGCCCGGACACGCTCCAGTTCCTCCCTGGCTTCACGGGTCTTGCGTCTCTCCTCCTGGATATCCATATGCTCCATATTTTCGAATAAATAACCCATATTTCGCCCCTCCTTTAACTGAGACAGCATCTCATGAGTCTCCTCACCTGACAGATTCACCTTACGGCAAAGCAGGTATATCACATCCAAAATGATATCCAACACATGTTCCGGCGATTTGCTGACGATGCGGTTGACTGCGTCTGCTGGCATATCCAGCACCCTGTCCCGAAGCTGCATCCCTGCCGTCCACTTGTCGATTCCCTCATAATAGACAATCGGCAGAATCGGAGGATAGCGGAAAGCCTTGGCTTTGTTGGCCTCCACCCAGTCTCCACGCTCTGTCTGGTAACGTCTGCTCCTGGCATAGTCCCGCCAGATATTGCTGATATAATGCAGCAGCTGCATAACCACGTCATAATCCACATCACTCTTGTGCTCAATCAGCGATATCGCATAAAGTTCCTGTTCTTCACTGCCTGGTTTTCTCAGCCGGATACGCTTGACGGTATTGCCCTCCACCTTTGTACCCATAATGCTGGTAAAGCGCTCCGAGATATCTTCAATATCCTCTGGCTGCACGTTTTCCAACATCTTGCAGTTGCTGTAATCTCTGAGAAACTGCGCGCACAGTACATGGTTTTTGAATATCTCCTGATTGCTCACATCCCTGTAGTCCTGCGGCAGAGCAATATTACCGTACCCGGCTCTGTCCTCCGCTTTTTTCAATGCTTCTTCCGTTCCCTGTTTGGGGATCATCCACACTTCCTCCTTGTCTTTATTGCAGGATGGAAGTCTCATATCCTCGCTGCGGGCACTTGCATAGGGCCCTCGTCCGTGAAAAATATAGCCTGCCGCTGACTAAAGCCTGTTATGTGCCAAACAGCGCAACCATAAGATTACGCTCCTCTCCTGCTCATATAATATAGTTAATAGGGTAATAAAAGCAGGATTCCTTAAGAGAACATAGAAGTTCGTCAGATGCGCTGTCTGCGCCAAACAGGCTAAAGCCCTGGAAATCTTTTGCTTTCATGGGTATAATAACACAGATTTGGACCGTTGGCAAGGCTTATTTTGCATAAAGAAACCGCATCCCCTGAAAAACCAAGAGATGCGGAACTATGCCACACTATATAGGACAATTCTTTCCTTACTCCTCATACCCGTTGGGATTTTGGCTCTGCCATCTCCAGGAATCGGCGCACATCTCCAGGATGCCGTACTGTGCCTCCCAGTCCAGTTCCTCCTTGGCTCTGGCCGCGTCCGAATAGCAGGATGCGATATCCCCTGCCCGGCGGTCTTTGATCACATAGGGAATTTTGACACCGCTGACCACCTCAAAATTCTTCACCACGTCCAACACACTGTAGCCCGTACCCGTTCCCAGATTGTAAATCTTCAGACCGGCTTTCTCCTCGATCTTCCTCAGGGCTTTCACGTGACCCAGGGCCAGATCCACCACATGGATATAGTCCCTGACGCCGGTGCCGTCCGGCGTGTCGTAGTCATCGCCATAGACACTGAGCTGGGGCAGCTTGCCCACCGCCACCTGGGTGATATAGGGCATCAAGTTGTTGGGAATACCGTTGGGGTTCTCTCCGATGGTTCCGCTCTTGTGGGCGCCGATGGGGTTAAAATACCGCAGTAGGATCACGTTCCACTCGGAATCCGCCTTCTGTATATCTGTCAAAATTTGCTCCAGCATGGACTTGGTCCAACCGTAAGGGTTGGTACACTGCCCTTTGGGGCACTCCTCGGTGATGGGAACGAAGGCCGGATCACCGTACACTGTGGCACTGGAAGAAAAGATGATATTTTTGACCCCATGGCGCCGCATCACATCCACCAATGTCAACGTACCGGAGATATTATTCTCATAATACTCCCAGGGCTTCTGAACGGACTCGCCCACAGCCTTGAGTCCAGCAAAATGAATCACCGCATCCGGCTTTTCCTGATCAAATATTTTTTCCAAAGCCTCCCTGTCCAGAATATCCGCCTTATAGAAGGGCACGGCCTTTCCCGTCAATTTCTCCACCCTTTCAAGAACCTTCTCGCTGGAATTGCTCAGATTGTCCAGCACCACGGCCTCATAGCCTGCATTCTGCAGTTCCACCACCGTATGACTTCCGATATATCCCGCACCGCCTGTTACCAATATTTTCATACTTACCTCTTTCCTGCATATCTGGAGTTTGGCTTGACCAAACTCCGGCTTTGCCTGCGATACTGCATTAATACGTATTTGGATGTGTAACATCCAAAAGGTCCTCTCACATCATATTAAGGCTCTACAGTTCCACTCCGTTCTCCTGAAGCAATGCTCTGGCGCTCTCCACAGAGTCAATGCCGGTCTTGTTCTTGATAGGAGCAAACTCCCTGTTCCTCTCCACCTCATAGGGCAGGCAGCTGTCCATCTGATGGATCATATCCAGCACCAGACTCTCATACTTATAGCCGTTGGGATCCTGGGGTTTTACCAACTCTCCGTTCTCGTTCAGGCAGGGAATCTTCTTCTCCACAATATGCAGAGGCAGATTGCCGTCCAGAAGCTGCTCCAGAGCGGATACACGGAACAGGTAATTCAAGATCACCCCGAAATTGTACGCCGGATTGCCTTTTTCATCCTTTGCGTCCATCAGTTCACGGGTCAGGTCGTAGTACTCCACAATGGAAGGTCTGCCGTCCTCCAGGCACATCACGCCCACTTTTTCATCCGGGGCATTCTTGCGCACCACCTTTGCGCCTACATCGCAATTTCTCTGGATGGTGGCACCCACGAAGCAAGGGTCAGCAATGCGCTGCAGCACGTTGTCCACGGCAAACACATTGATCCACTCTATCCCTTCCTTTTTCACCAAGTCCAGCAGCCCCGCATTCTTCATGGAGATGAACCATCCTCCGTTTCCGTTGGGAGATGTGGCCAGTCTGCCCTTTTCCTCCAGATAGATCTTGCCTTCATAGTCCGTGGCCGCCGCCATCTCCTGCTTGAAGAAATGCACAAACTCCGGATTGTACCCAAAGTACTCCTTCTCCTGCATGAATTTAATTGTGGTATCGTTGTTTTTCTCGCTGGTCATGACAAAGAGATGGAACCAGCTGCCGCTCTGCGCCACCACATCCATCATGTTATTCACCAGGCACTCAAAGATATATAATTCTCTGTTTATACCTACATTGTACATACATTTGGGATTATCGGATCCCAGCCGGGTACCCATACCGCCTGCCAGCAGCACCGCCCCTACTTTGCCGTCATGGATAGCGTCAAGTCCCGTGGATGTAAAGCTCTTTCTGTTGGCATTGATCTCATCCAACTCCATGGCCGCCAGCGGGGTGATCTCTCCCTTTTTAACAAGCTCCTCTCTGTGCTTGCAAGATGCCAAAACACTCATATCCGTCTCCGCAATCTGCGCAAGCAATGCCTCCCGGCCCGCAGCATCCAACTCCTCGTAATACTTCAGTACATGCTCCTGACCATACTGAGCCAGTTTCTGTTTTGCCTCTGCCAATGTCATGTTCTTCTCCTTCTTTCTATGTTATTGTTTCCAGGCACATACTACACCCTGATAATTTGCGCTTCTGCGAATGCGTTTACCTCATTATACCACTTTTTTTTGTGGTGACAACCATTTCATAGATAATATTCCCCTTCCGTACAAAAGGAAAGCACTTTTTATGCCCTGGCCCCTAACCGGCTTCTGACGGATAAAGGCTCCCCCCGCAGAAGCCTACAGAGACAATCCCGCAAAGAATCCCCCGGCTTCCAGCCGCTCCTGCCGATAGCGCAGGAATGCGGCCCGCAGTTGGGGCTGATCCTCCCGCATCTGGCCGATCATGGCCTCAATATTTTCCCTTGTCACGCAGCCCAGCTGCAGGAACAAATGCACATATTCGGGATGAGTCTCTCCCTCTTCCAGCACCACCTGCCAACTCTCCTCGCTCCGGCAGCCCTTGGTATGGGTTTTCAGATATCTTTCCAGATACGCCTGCAGTCCGCCGGAAAGTCTTTCCCTGCAGAGCAGCCGCAGCATGGCCAGCCGCACCTTTTTCTGTCTCTTGGTCCGCAAAAAAGCCTCCAGATCCGTGCTGCCGTAATCCTCCTCGCCGCAGAGGACCTGTTTGGAGTAGCCCTCCTGATCCTCTGCGCCCATCACCGCCTCCAGCCTGGCATCCCATTTCTTTAGCCATTCCGGACTGCCCACCGCGGCAGGCTCCAACAAATAATAAGCCTCCATCTGTATCAGCCCTGCTGCCAGCAGCCGGCCGGTCTCCGGACTCCATGCTTCCCGCGCCTGTCCCTCTGCACTGCCGTCATGGAAAATACCTGCCACACAGTCCAGATGCCCGCAGTCCAAAAACAGCGCTTTTCCTATATGGATGCATTCGGCGGGCAGAGTGATTCGCTCTAAGTTGTCACAATAGGCAAAGGCCCAGTCTCCTATGCCGCGCAAACTCACCGGCAGCTGTATCTCCCGCAGGTTTTTCCTGCTGAGAAAGGCTTTCCGGTCAATGGCCGTCACTGGACGGTTTTCAATTCGCTCCGGCACCTGGGCTATCCAGTTCCGCCCCTGCCAGCCTGTTATGCAGACGCCCTCCGGGTCCATCCTATATTTCAGGCTGCAGCCGCCTGCCACATACTCATATTCTAACATACATTCCCTTTTCCCGCATATCCGAAGTTTGGTTTCGCCCAACGCCGAACATGCGATACCGCGTCAATTTATATTCGGAGACCTTCCTCTACATGCATATCTAAAGTTTGGTTTAGCCAAACTTTGGTTTCACCTGCGATATTGCGTTAATGCGTATTTGGATGTACACATCCGAACTTACCTCTTCGTGGATATTGCTGGCTGCGCCTGCAATATCCCTTAATACGTATTTGGATGTACACATCCAAACTTACCTCTTCGTGGATATTGCTGGCTGCGCCTGCAATACCCCTTAATACGTATTTGGATGTACACATCCAAACTTCCTCTCCGAGTTTACAGGCTCAAGTCCGCAATCTGCCCCCGAATCTGATTCTGCCGCTCCGAAAGCATCAGATCCTGGCTGAAGCGCTGGTAATCCGGACTGCCAAAGGCGGCGATAAACCCTGCCCCCGCACTGCTCACCGTCAGTTCCGTCACCAAAATCAACATCTCATTGCCTTCCCCAAACGCTTCCTGGGCAAACACAAAGAGATGGTGCAGTTCTTCCTGTACCCGCTCTGTCTCCCGCTCGACGGCAGATACCGCCGCCTCATACTGGCTTCTGACCAGCGCGAACGCCCTTTCCCCGTAGTAGTTCTCTCCGGACCAGACATCCCCCAGGCTCCCCTGCAGAGACACATCGCTGCCCACCGCTCCCATCACCACCGCTTTTCTGGCCTGTTCCAGAAACCGCAGCACTCTCTTGTGCTTCCGATGCTCCTCCTTGGACAGGGAGCCGGCCCTGTCCTGGGCAAACATCTGACTGCGCCTCTTCTCCTCCAGTTCCTCCATATAGGCCACTATGTCTTTATCCTGGTCGTCTCCCGTGGCCATCTTCTTCACTGCCAGCAGCAGCATGCGGGTGTCCGTGAGATAGGCCGCCTGCTCCATAATCTCCTGCATATCCGCCAACATCCGATCCAACAGCATTCCCACCAGGGACAGCCTCTCGTCAAAACCCGCCGCCTTGGCCCGGGCGATGGCCTGCACGGTGGGTCTGCCCTCCAGAATCTCCTGTATCCGGTAATCCTTTTTGTATTTCCGGTATAAGTCATAATATGCGGTAAATTCCTTCACAATCCGCTCATTGCGGATATATTGGCCCACCAGGGTCTCGTCCACCGTCAGACTCTCCTCCTCATAGTGGCAGAGTATCTCCGACAGATCCTCCCAGCCTCTGGCTGTCACATAGCTGCGCCCCTTGGCCGTGATCTCCATATGGTAAAAATATTCCTTTTTCAAGTCCAGAAAGTTCAGCACCGCGCTGTGCAGGTGACGCTCCAGCGCATACTCCTTCCAGGTGCGAAAATCCGCCTCCACCTCCATAACCTTCAGCCGATCCATGGTCACCACGTCAAATTCCCGCACGGACTTATTGTACTCCGGCGGATTGCCCGCGGTGACAATGACCCATCCCTCCGGCACCCGGTGCCTCCCGAAGATCTTATACTGCAAAAACTGCAGCATGGCCGGGGCCAGGGTCTCGGACACACAGTTGATCTCATCCAGAAAAAGTATCCCCTCCCGGATGCCGCTCTCCTCCATGGTCTCATAGATGGCAGAGATAATCTCGCTCATGGTATACTCGGAGATGTCATACTCCCTGCCGCCATAGGTCTTGTGGGCAATAAACGGCAGCCCCAGCGCCGACTGACGGGTGTGGTGGGTCATGGAATAGGACACCAGCGCAATCCCCATCTCCTGGGCGACCTGCTCCATGATGGCCGTCTTGCCGATGCCCGGCGCCCCCAGCAGGAAGATGGGCCGCTGGCGCACCACCGGGATGCAATACTCCCCAAACTCATCTTTTTTCAGATAAATATTTATGGAGTTTTTGATATACTCCTTCGCCTGTCTTATGTTCATCTTTTCAATCCTCTTTTCACAGATCAGTCTCAATCACGACTTTCATGCTCCAAGGCGGCACCGGCTGACGCATCTCGTCCTCCTCCAAAAAGGCGAAGATCACATCGTAACCGGGCATCCGCTCCGGGTAGATCCCATAGCCGTCGGTAAAATAGATCAGCCCCTTCAGGTTCTCAAACTCCCCCTGTTCAAGCAGACTGTCCACATAGTCGAACACCGGTCTGAAATCCGTGGCCCCAAAGCCCTGCAGCCTGCCATGGGCCAGAAATTCCTGGAAATCCTCATCGCAGGTTATCCTGGTATCGCTCTGCACCTCATTGTCACACTGGACAATATGCACATTAATCCGGGTAAAAAAATTCTCCGAACCCTTCAGCAGGGAATAGGTCTTGTTCAAAAACTCCCTCACCACAGGCCCCCGGCAGGAGGCGGAGGTGTCCAGGGCGATGACGAACTCCTTGACCTTTCTGGCATCCTTGTACTCCAGGGGCTCAATCAGGGGCATGTTGCCGTACCGCTCCAGTCCATAGGTATAATAGATATAGTCGAACTCCTCGTCATTGACTGTCAGATCCTCCCCCATGACAGTGAAACGCCTCAATATAGCGCCGTAGTCATATCGATCCCGGGTGGCCTCCGCCAGATTCTTCTCCAGGCTCTGGGTGTTGGTTCGGCCTTTCGTAAAGGATTTCAGATCCGCTTTCACCCGCTCGCTGATCTTTTTCCACTGCTCCGGGGTCATTTGGATCTCCTCCGTGGGAACCCAGCGCTCATGGTTATCCCGGTAAAACAGCCGTATCAACTCCTGCCGCTCTCTGGGCGTGATAGGATTATGCCTAATATATTTGTAGATCCGCTCCGCCGTCAGAGCCCCCACGTCTTCCCGCCAAACGCACAGCTTGCCCTCTGCCTCGGCGTCCGTGTCCAGGCCGGCTATGGGCAGGCCCATCTCCAGTATCACGCTCTCCACAGCCATATCCGCAGCCAGGTCCCATAGTTCCCGCTCCACCTTGTCATAGGCAAAGCTGTGATAGAAAATGCAGTGCAGCAGCAGATGCAGCATACTGCGGGTCACCAGCCGGGGATCCCGCTGATACAGCTGCAGCACATATTCCGGGTCATACCACACCGTACTGCCGTCCGTAGCCATACAGCCTATGGCTCCCTTGTCCTGCCACACAAGATGCAGCAGCGCCACATCCAGAAAGCGCAGGGATACCAGGATATTGTCCCTGGCCAGGGACAACACCTGACCCGCCAGTTCCCGTATCTTCTGTTGTCTGATTTCCGGCTCCTGCGCCGCCTGCTTCTCTTCCACTTCCGCGCCTCTCCTCACTCCGCCATCCGTCTATAATTATACTCACGAGCAATGAAATTTGCCGCTATGTCCCCGGCACCTTTCGCCGGTGAGACGGGTCACTTGGCAAGTTTTAGTGTCCGCCAATATAGGCTGTTATTAGTGTACTGGAAAAAAGGAAAAATAGCAATACCTACCAGATAAAGAAATCCTTATCCAGCAACCGCAAAATAGCCTCCGCAAAGAAATAGTCCCCATAGACAATGTGTACCTGCTGCCCTTCGCCCTGCTCATGGTAGGCGACCTTGCCCATGGTGAGAATACCGTCCTCCTCCTCATTCCAGTTGCAGAAATGCTCCTCCATGGCCTTCAGCAGCCGGAGTGCGCTCTGCTCGTAAAGAGGCTTTTCAGACTCCGGCACATGCTTTGCGATCTCCAGCAGCCCGCAGGCGGCACAGGCTCCCGCCGTGGAGTCATAGTATACCGGATCCGCCGGCGCCCGGAAATCACACAGCGGCAGAAATCCGGTCAGGGCAATATTGGAGATAAAATAGTGGGCCACGCTCTTGGCGGCATCCAGATATCTCTGCTCCCCCGTGTGGGCATAGCTGATGGCAAAACCATAGACAGCCCACGCCTGTCCCCTGGACCAGGCCGAGCCTTCACTATATCCCTGTCCCCCGGGCAGAGACTCCACCTCCCCTGTCTCCGGGTTCAATATTGCGATATGGTTGCATGAGCCGTCCGGCCGCAGCACCTTCTCTCTGGCCGTGTCCGCATGGCGCTTCGCTATGGCGGCGAAACGGGGGTCCTTGGTCTCCTCCGTGGCCCAGTACAGAAGGGATAAATTCATCAGACAATCCACAATCATCCATCCGGCCTTATCGTCGTTCCAGGCCCGAATATAATTGCCCAGTATATTAAAACGCCCCGCCAGCAGATTGGCTGCGTGTATTCCTCTCACACAGGAACCGTGCTCCCCTGTGAGACGGTAGTCGGCTACCGCCGTATGCATCCACATAAATCCCACATCATGATGCAGATTTTCGTATTCCTCCATCCCCATGCTGGATGCGTCCATGCGTCTCTTTCTTTACGCCCTGCTGGAGGAGACAGAAAATCCCCGGGATGCCATGTTCCCCCAATATTACCGGGCCTTCTGTGAACTGCGCACCCGGATTTACAATAGTCCGGCAACCACCCCTGCCATAGGGGAACTGGCCGACTCCCTATGTTTAAGCCTGTCCTATTTCCAACATTTATATAAGAAGTTCTTCCACTGCTCCTGCGGTCAGGACATCATCCGCGCGCGGCTGGAACTGGCTAAATACCATTTGCAGAACAGTGAGAGCAGCATCCGGGAGCTATCCGTCTTCTGCGGCTACAACAATGAACTCCATTTTATGAGACAATTCAAAAAGTTTGTGGGGAAGACACCCTCCGAATACAGAGAATCCCTATAAAAACAGAAAATATCAAGATAGCTCCCCGAGAGTGTGCTATCCTTAAGGTACGACGTCGGAAAGGAACTATATTTATGGATCATTTGGCTCTGCTGAACCTGGCCCTGTGCTATATGGAGGAAAACTTAAGCGAAAATATCACTGCCGAGGATGTGGCTAAAGCATGTTACTGCTCGCCCTCCAGTCTCCAGAAACTTTTTCGCAGGCTGGCCCACTACTCGGTAAAAGAGTATCTCATCAAACGGCGCCTGACCCTGGCCGCCAGGGACCTGCTTAACCGCCCCCAAGACAGCATCCTGGACATTGCCCTGCGCTATTGTTACCAGAGCAATGAAGCCTTCACCAGAGCCTTTGAATCCATGTGGAACTGCAGCCCGTCTGCCTACCGCCAGGAGCGGTCCTTCGCAGACCTTTGCCCCCGGCTGAACCCGTGGGAGTATGATTATGGAGATGAAGAGATGAGTCGTAGAAAAATGGTAGATATCAGTGAATTATATGACCTGTTTAAGGAGCGGAAAAACTGCTGGTTTGTGTGCTGTGACATCCAGTCCCTGGTTCCCATCAATGAGATTGCCCGCAAGGCCGGAGACCTGGCCATCGCCGAGACTGCCCGCCGCATGGATCAGTGCAGCGGCCCGGAGGATCTGGTCTTCCGCATTGGAGGGGACGAGTTCGCCATGCTGACCGCCAGCGAGGACTGTGCCTATGCCCGGCAGATCGCGGACAAACTCCTGGCCATGAACGGTCAAACCTTTACCTATGAGGACAGGGAAATCCCCCTGCGCCTCTATGCCGACACCGCCTGCTTTACCGAAAAAAATCTGCGCTACAGCGAGTTGTTTACCTCCTTGCACCAGACTATTAAGGACAGCAAGAGGTAACTGTTCCAAACCCGCAAAAAGGACCGGACACCTTCAGTGTGTCTGGCCCTTTTCCATTGCTATGTATGGTTATTGCGCATACTACTTGGCTTTCTTTTTCAAACCGGTCAGGTACTTGATCATCTTGTCCAGTTCTGCCTCTTTCTTGGGACCATCCTCTTCCAGTTCCATCATCCCCGCAAGTATGTCCATCTTGTCGATAATGGAATGAAAACTTCTGATATCCCCCAAAAACTTCTCGGTCAATACTTCTTTGGACTTGGATGTAGCTCCGAACGTTCTGCTCAGAACGTTGCCGCTGTGGGTCACACCCTGCACTTCCACCAACTCTGCAGCCAGCAGCTTGCGCAGCACGGCCTGCACGGTGCTCTGTGTCAGTTCTTCTCCGGAATTCACAATCTCCGTGGAGGTCAGCGCCCGCTCATTCTCGTGCAAAATCTTTAATACTTCAAGTTCTCTGGGATTGAGTTTCATCTCTCCTTACCTCCTTTCGTAATATTTCTACGTCTATTATAATACTTTATTCAGATTTGCGCAATAGTTTTCGTTTGGTATAATATGCTAAATTTAAATTTTCCGTCGGATGTAATTAAACACTTCCAGCCGGGTAAATCCCAGCCGTTTCAGATTGTCCAAAGACGCCTGGATATGCTCCTCTGTATTGTAGGACGGTATGCGGGGAATGCGGATCTGTACCCGCTCCGAAGGCACAGATGCCGCCAGACGCCGCAGGTTCTCCTCAAGCGGCGCCTGGGGCTGCCCGGTGTAGGACTCATACACTGCCCCGTCCATATCTTTGATATCTACAATAAACTCGTCCACCGCATCCAGCACCTGCTCCAGATTCCGGCAAGGCACATGCAGAGAGGTCTCCACGGCCAGATGCCAGCCCGGGCCGCAAACCTGCCTGAACGCGGCAATAAAAGGTGCATGGAGCAGCGACTCTCCGCCTCCAAAAGTCACTCCGCCGCCGGTGGCCAGGAAATATAGATTGTCTATCTTCACCTTATCATATAGCTGCTCCGGTGTCAGACGCACACATTTGTCCAGAGTGGAAGGATCCCAGGCATGAGGATTGATGCAATATCTGCACTGCAGGGGGCAGCCATAGGCCCCCACCAGCGTGGTCACCCCCTGTCCGTCCGTGACCAGCCGGTGACGTTCTATCGAGAAAACAGGGAGAGTAGGGGTCATTGCGCCGCCTCCCCCGAAGACGGAGCGCTCTCGTCACTGTATCCCGGTTCTTCCTCCGGCAGAGCGATATCCCCCTCCAGTTCCGGCAGCGGCAGAACTTCCCCCATCACCGACTCCTCCTCCGGCAAAGCGATATCCCCCTCCAGCTCCCCCACCGACGTGTCCTCCTCCGAGGGCGGGATCGCCCCTGCCAGCGCTTCATCTACGCTCTGGGATTCCCCGCCTTCCCCCGGCAAGGATGTGTCCCCACTCTCTGCTTCCGGCCCTTCTCCCGGCAGCTTTTCCGTTCCATCCGGCCCGGATTCGAAATTCTCCTCCAAATCCGGCAGGTCCGTATCTCCTTCCAGTTCAATCTCCTGCTCAGGCATTGCCATGTTTCCCGCCGTCTCTACCGTACCTATCCCCAGTCCGTCCCGGATCACTTCCATGGGACTGCAGGCCGTCAGTCCGCCGCACACGGAGGCGGAGATACCCACCACTGCCACGGCTTTGCCCAGCCCCTGCCGGATGGCCAGTTCCCGCTCCAGATAGCGCAGTTCCGATTCACATTTAGGGCAGGTTCCTTTACAGTCCCCCTGATATGTACACTGAGACACCACATAGGGGATGTCATTCTCCTCGGCGATCTGCCTGCGTATTTCCTTTAATGCCTTACATTTCTCTTTTCCTTTCATACCTCTGTCCTCCCATCTAAGTTCCGCAAATTCCCTGCATATACATCCCCGATAAGCAGTGTGCAGCCCCTTCATTATACCTATATTGACCGATGCGTTTTCCGAAGATATGCCGTTTTGAATGTCTCGGGACATTCCGTTTCGCATTCCCTGCGCCTTCACCTCAACTGTCAGAATTTTTTGGTAAATCGTTACAAAAAAAAATTAAATTTCTTATATTTTTCTAAACTTATTGCAATATCCCCGCCATATATCGTATAATGAAGTCATGAAAAAGAACACAAGAACACTATTTATCATTTTGGTCGTGCTGGGCATATGCTGCCTGGCGGCCGCGGGCGGGATTCTGTTGTACCGCCATCAGAGGGACAGGCAGTCCCAAGAGACACTGGAGGCTCTCCGCGCCTCCGCCGAAAACTACTTGCCGGCAGAGACGCCGGGGACTCCCCCTCCCTCACCCGTTCCCCCAGGATCCGAGCCCGACGGGAACCAGGCCCAAAGCACTCCCGATCCCACCGCCACCCCGGAACCTACGCCGGAGCCGGTAGAAAATCCCTACCAGGACAGTTTTCTGGCCAACGAAGATATGGCGGCCTGGCTGGTGGTGCCGGACACACGGATAGACTATCCCGTTATGTGGACTCCCCGTGACGAGAATTACTATCTTCGCCGGAACTTTGAAGGCAAGGATGACCAGAATGGCTGTCTGATTCTGGACACGGACAGCCGTGTGGATCCCATGACCACCAACCTCATCATCCATGGTCACAACATGAAATCCGGAGCCATGTTCGGAGACTTGGAAAAATATAAGGATGAATCCTATTTTCAGGAACATCGTGAAATGCTGCTCCATACCGAGGAAGGACTTCACACCTACGAGGTGATCGCTGTTTTTCGGTCTCAGGTGTACAAAAAGACAGACCAGGTTTTTAAATTTTACCAGTTCTTCCAGGCGGACACCCAGGAGGAATTTGACGACTTTTACAACAATATCATGGAGTTATCCCTGTACGACACGGGAGTTACGGCGGAGTATGGAGACCGCTTCCTGACTCTCTCCACCTGCTCCTATCATGTGGACCGGGGCCGTTTTGTGGTGGTGGCCCGGGAGACCGGCTGTGAAACCAGCTATGCCCCTTTCCGCTGATTTTTACGGATATGGTACCTGCCGCCGCGCATTTATGCAACGTCCTGCGCGGGCCAGGCGACATTGACTCACATACACATCTTATTATACTACATAACGCCAGAATTTACCGTACTGCATTGGTTAAACGTATATGGCTGGCGTTATGTAGTCAGGTTACTCGGAAATTTTAACTGTTAATCAGTACAAATTAGGAGGTTATGAACATGAAAAGACTAAAAACCCTTGTTTCCCTGTTGGCGGCAGCAGCCATGCTGCTTCTTATGCCAAACACAGATCTGCCGCAGGTATCCGCCGCGGAGCCTGTCACCTACTCTCTGAAATATGTGGAGGCCAATAATGAATGGCGTTACCATGTGGGCCCCTGGGACGACAACAATTCCGGCCACAGGGAACTGTACTACCTGAAAGAATCCATAAAGGACGGCGATGTCATTGTGGTCGAGGGAGGCGATCAGGGCCTGACCCTGGAGTTGCCGGTAAACCTCAGCAGCATTACTTTTAACCATTCACACCTCGCCGTCATTACCGCAAAGAGTGTGGAAAACGTTTATGTGCTGCGGGACAGTGTGGCTGCCATCAACGGCGACGTAAAAAATGCCCATGTATATGACAATGCGGTGGTAAATTTCAACAACAACGTGACCAACCTCTATATCACCAAGGAGATCTGCGGCCAGCAGACCATCGCTGTGGTGGGCACTGTGGACTATGTAAAGACCAGCGACGCCGAGAAGATATACAATGAAATGTACAATTTCCAGGCCAATTCCTTCCGACAGGAAGAAGGCATTCTGAAGACAGATGCCAGCAAGTACAGCATGGTTCCCGTTCCGACTGCTCCGATTGTCCCCGGGGATCCGGCCGCTACCCTTCCGGTTGTTCCCGTGGATCCGACAGTTACCCTTCCGGTTGTTCCCACTGTTCCCGTGGATCCGACAGTTACTGTCCCTGTTGTTCCCACGGCTCCCGTGACACCCGTGGCCCCTGTGGTTCCGGTTACACCTGCCGACAGCCTGTATGACGACGTACCCAAAACCGGAGAGCCCCTTGCCCTGCCTGGCCTTTTGGTCATGGGGGCAGGTATCTGCTTCGGCGGCGCGTATCTGTTAAAGAGGAAAAGCGCTTAGTCGCTCTGTGTATATTTATTATAAAAGGTCATATCTCCCCAGGGAGATATGACCTTTTTCGCAGGCATTGATCATAACGTTTTTATTGCTGTGCCAGATCCGACAGGGGCTTGAAAGTATAACCCATCTCTTCCCATTTTGTCAAAAGTTCATCCATGATCTCCCCATTGGTCTGGGAAGTGCTATGTAGCAGTACGATGGCTCCGGGATGAATCCGGGACAGCAGTTTATCAAAAGCTTCCTCATGGGTGGGTTGTTTATCCTGATACCAGTCCACATAGGCCAGGCTCCAGAAAAAGGTGGTGTAACCCAGTTCCTTTGCCATCTGCAGATTCTCCGTACTGTACTTTCCCTGGGGCGGCCTGTAATAAGCGGTCATTTCCTGCCCTGTGATCTCCTTATACAGCGCCGCCACATCATTCATCTCTTTAGCAAAAGCTTCCTTGTCGGAAATGCTGGACATATCCGGGTGATGGTAGGTATGGTTGCCCACAGTGTGTCCCTCTTCCACCATCCTCTTCACCAGTTCCGGCGCAGACTCCAGATAATGTCCCACCACAAAGAAGGTGGCTGGGGCATTGTGCTTTTTCAGCGCATCCAGTATTGGTTCCGTGTTGCCGTTCTCATAGCCTGCATCAAAGGTCAGATAGATCACCTTATCCTGGGCGCCTCCCACATAGTAGGCATTGTATTTGGCAAGTTCCGCCGCAGATACATTGCCGCTTGGCTGACTGCCCTCCTGTCCAAATCCCAGCCCCCAGTTCTCCGGCGACTGTGCTATAGCGGAAGTCGCCATCACGCCCTGGGTGGCAGCCCCCGCCGCCCTTCCCAGCAGGAACATGGCCAGCAGGAAAACCGCTGTCAGCGCTATCTTGGGATAGTTGAGCTTCTTCCAGTCCACATCCTTCCAGCTAATATTTTTCATTCGCTCCAGCATCATAACTCCTGACACTTTTTGTAGCTAATATATGTACAGCCGGAGAAAAAAAGACCATAGGCCTGCCAATATTACCCTTTTTCCTTTTTTGCTCCTTTCTGATCCAGATGGAACCAGCGCTCTAATCTGCTCCTGGGAAGGAAATAATTTACCAGAAGCGCAATAATCACACCTACGCCGGTGTCAATCATACGGTGAATGGCATAATCTATGTGGTGCGCCGGCGTGTTAAACAGAATGATACACAACACCACTCCACCCGGCTGTACACCTCCCGGCCAGTGAAACATCACGCACATGGAGATAAGGGCGATAATCCCCAAAAACACCATGGGAAGGCGCAGCCAATAACATCCTTCCGGGTAAGCCAGATGTTCCAGCCAGTATAACCCCAACCCGATAAACCCGCCGATGACTGTGCCGAAGAAACGGTTACCCCCGCTGCGGCGGGACTCTTCCATATCCGCGCCCATGCCGAAAATGGCCCCGATACAGGCAAATGTAGGGTTGCTGTTTGGCAGAAATACATAGATCAAAGCCGTGAACATTGCTGCCAGAGCCGTCTTTATACTGCGAAAACCCAGCCCCGGAATCGGGGCATGTACCGGATTATGCTGTTCTGTGTGATGATCTATATGCGTTGTCCCATGTGACTCTATATGCTGCTGCTCCTCATGTTGTGCGGCTTGCCTTCCCACACCTTGTACAGCCTGCTCTTCCACGCTTTGCGCAGGCTGCCGCTCTACGCTCGGTTCCTTATTCAGCTTCATGCCGATTCCCCACCCCGTTCCATATTGGGCAACTTCATCTGAAGGTTCTGCCCCTGATCACTTCAGCATCATTTTAATTATTTCTTTGTCTGTCTGGTGCATACCCACCTTTCCGATATATCCCACACAGCTGATGGTTTCTCCGGCATCTTCTTTCAAAATTCCGGTGTATGCCTCATACTCCTTGTTCTGCATGGCCAGGTAATGCGCCATCATGGACGCATCCAGACTGGACGCGATTTTGGCCGCGCAGGAAATCTTGGCGCCGTCACAGATGATGCCGGGAATGTTGGCCAGGGTGTTGTCAATGGTGGCCTTTATCTGCGCAAGCGTTCCCCCGGCCATGTATGTAATGGCTGCAGCCGACGCGCAGGAGGCGGACACAGCCCCGCAGAAAGCCGATAGCTTACCAATAAATTCCTTCTGATATATGGTAAGCAGGCTGGCAAATACCAGGGAGCGATACAACTTTTCCGACGGGATATTCTTCTCTCTGGCATACACAATCACCGGAACCGAGGAGGCAATGCCTTGGTTTCCGCTGCCGGAGTTGATAATAACCGGCATATCACAGCCGCCCATGCGGGCTTCAGATGCGGCTGCCGCGAACGCTTTCATACGGGTGACCACCCCGTCCGCATAGGATCCCCGGATCACACGTCCGATCCCAATGCCATAGTCCCCGGAAATTCCCTCATATGCTATGTCCATATTATAGCGAATCTGCCGCTCATAGATATCTCGTATCAGCGCCAGATCCACCTCGTCCGCAAAGTTCTTGATGGTCTCCAGGGTAAGGCCGGATCGGTCGGTGGAATAGCCTTTGGCCGCTGACTCCTTTGCTTTTTCAAAGATTACATTGCCATCCCGGGTAATGGAAACCACATTGGTGTGGGTATGTCTTACCTCCACCTCCACGGTATGTCCCGCCGCAGATAACTCAATGATAAAATGAAGGGGTATCTCGGAATCCAGAAACTCCACCTTGCAGCACCCCTTTTCCAAAAGTTCTCTGGTGCGGCTCCTCTCCGCCTCACCTGCCTTTTCCAGCACTTCCATACCGGCGGAAGCATCTCCCGCCAGTCCGCCCAATATGCACGCCGTCTCAATGCCTGTCAGTCCGCCCGAATTGGGAATGGTTACGCAGCGCACATTTTTAATCATATTTCCGGAACATTTGGCAGTGATCCGCTCCGGCTCACAGCCCAAAACTTCTCTTCCCCTGGCGGCAGCATAGGCCAAAGCAATCGGCTCCGTACACCCCATGGCGGGAACCAGTTCCTCCCTGATAATACTTATAAATTCGTCCTGTAAATTATTTTCTAACATGGTACCTTGACCTCCGTATGTAATGTACGAATATTATCGTATTTGCCGCAAAAAGAGGCGTCTCCTGCCTCTTGGTTTTCATAATGTCCTCCACAATAACAAAGGTAGATTGATGGTGCTATTGTGAGAAGAACGGGCATGGGATGATTCCCTTTTTGAGCAGACACAGGATAACTTATGCGATGCCGCTCAATTCCTGGTACAGCCTCTTGGCATAGCTGTCCGTCATGCCGCAGATGGAGTCCGTCACCAGCAGAAGGCGCAGATACAGCTTTTCCTCCGGGCTCTTGTCCCGGCTGTAATATTGGTAAATCGCTTTATAGTTGTCGGAGACCAGTGTCATGAGCTTGGCCTGCACCGCCGTCACGGGCTGTCCGCTGTCATACACTATGGCGGCATCCACAAAGCGCTCCAGCAGGAAGTCCATAATAGTCTCCGCGGCGATTTCCAGCTTGTAGATCGGCTCCGAGACGAAGGCATACCGATAGGCAATATCTCCCAGCACATCCGCCATCCTGGCCCGGTCTTCCCCTGTCAGCAATTCCTTCCTGTAGGTTCCCGCCATAATCTCCCTGTAATTCTGCGCAAAATTATCCGTGGCGCATGCCAACAGTTCCCCCTGTATATAGACAATCCAATTCTGCACCGCATAAGCCTCCGGGGCAGATACCCCCCGCTCCTGGCCTTTGCCATATCTTTTCTCCAAGGCATCTACCAGCCCAAAATACTTCTCTCCCGCCTCCAGCTTCTGCCCGCAGGCCCGCAGTTCCGCCACAAGCTGCCGATAGGTAATGCAGCCCTTTTTAAAGGCGTCCTCCACATCCGCCGTCTTGTAGGCGATATCGTCCGCCGCCTCCAGCACAAAGGCCAGAGGATGCCTGTATCCCGCCGTACCCAGCGTCTGCTGTATCTGCTGAAACAAGTCCTGCTCCGCGTAAAAGTAACCCATCTTTTTTGTGCGGATATCCCCGCTTTCCCTGTCAATTTCCAGAGAAGAAACCGGATATTTGATAATCGTGCCCAACAAAGCCTGGGTCAGGTTCATGCCATGCTCATCCACCAGATAGTGCAGCTTACTTACCAGCCGCAGTGCCTGGGTGTTGCCTTCAAACTCATAGAAATCCGCCTGCATCTGCTCAGTCAGCAGTTCCTTCAGGGGCCTGCCCTGCAGCTGAAGCCGTCCCATATGCGCCCTGAACCATTCCCGGATCACCGTCTCCCCGAAATGCCCAAAGGGGGGATTCCCAATATCGTGCAGCAGTCCGGCGCATTGCAGAATATCACAGATATATCCCTGGTACTCCGGCTTAAAATCCGGGTCTTTTACCTCCTGCAAAATCTTTCGGGAGATGTTCTGTCCCAGAGATTTGCCAAAGGAAGACACTTCCAGCGAATGGGTGAGCCTGGTGCGGATAAAATCGCTCTTATCCAGCGGAAACACCTGGGTCTTGTCCTGCAGCCGCCGGAAGGAGGCGCTGCCGATGATCCTGTGATAGTCCTTCTCATATTCCGTTCGCAAATCTTCCGCGCCGGCCCTTTTCCGTACCGGCCGTATCCGCTCGTCGCTCAGCAGCCTGCTCCACTCCATGGCAGCCTTCCTCCTGTCTCCTTTATTCCAAAATACGCGTTTGCGAAACTCCCTTTCCGGTAACAGTGGATGGGCAATATTACCCCTGCAATCCTCTGGCCTGGCGGTCCATATCCTCCACCACGATATCATATATCTCCCCCAGGCCCGCACAATATTCCAATACCTGCCAGGGCTCGTTGGTGTGGAAATGGATCTTAATCAATTCCTCGTCTCCCACCGCCAGCAGGCAGTCACCTTTAAAATGCTCTGTGATATAGTCATTGATGGCATCCTCATCCAGATCATGCCCCTCAATCAACAACTGTGTGTCATACCGAAATTCCAATGATCCCATAATTACCTCTTCCCTGCATATCGCAGGCCGGGCCTGCGATATTGCGTTAATGCGTATTTGGATGTGAAACATCCAAACTTACCTTGTCCCTGCATATCGCTGGCTAAGCCTGCGATACTGCGTTAATGCGTATTTGGATGTGAAACATCCAAACTTACCTCTTTCCTGCATATCGCAGGCCGGGCCTGCGATACTGCGCTAATGCGTATTTGGATGTGAAACATCCAGACTTACCCTTCTTGTTATTTAACTCTGCTGCATATTACACTGCCTGAATATCCTCATCAGCATAAATACGGCAGCCGCCGCCAGTACCATCTCCGCAAAGGGCTGGGCGTAGGGCAGGCCGTACAGGGGGACCAGCCAGTTTAAGATAAACAGGGCCGGAATCTCCAGCACAATCTTACGCATCAGGGCAAAGACAAGCGCGTTTTTGCCCTTTCCCAGAGCCTGGAACACGCCCACGGCCAGGAAATCCATGCCCAGAAACGGCATTGACAGACAAAAGCCCCGCAGAAATTCTGTTCCGTAGGCTATGATGGACTCGTTCTCCATGAAAGCTCTGGTCAGCCCCGCCGAGAAGATCCAGAACAGGGCCATCACACAAAACAGCGCCGGGATCATCAGCTTTATGGCAAAAGTGATGGCCTTCTTCATCCGTGGATGGTTGCCGCTGGCATAGTTATAGCTGATAAGCGGCATGATGCCCTGGGAGAAGCCCAGCGCAATCTGCAGCGGCACCATGCTGATCTTCTGGGATATGCCCATGGCCGCCACCGCGTCCGCTCCGTACTCAGAGGTGAAATTGTTCAGTATTGTCATGCCCGTCACATTCAGCAGATTCTGAATGGACGCGGGAATGCCCACGCCGCAGATACCCAGCACAATGGCCGTGTTCCAGCCCAACATCCGGGGGTTTACGCAGACATAGGTGCTTTTCCTCTTCACATACAGCAACACAAAGAAATAAGCACACGCCACACAGTTGGACAAAAAGGTGGCCAGACCCGCGCCCGCCGCCCCCATATTAAGCCCCCAGGGCATGATGAATATGGGATCCAGCACAATGTTCAGCAGACAGCCGCTCATGGTGCCTACGCTGGCATGGAGGGACGCCCCCTCGGAGCGCACCAGATAAGCCAGCACCACATTCAAGATGGCCGGTATGGCACCGCAGGACACGGTCCACAGCATATAGGCCGCCGTGGCGGGCCCGGTCACCGTATCCGCCCCCAGCATTACCAGCAGCGGATTTTTTAGCGCTGTGCAGAGCGCGGCAAATATGGCGCCGCAGAAAAGCGCACAGTAGAAACCGACAGCCGAACTCCTGCGCACCATATCGTACTCCTTGCGTCCCAGAGCACGGCTCATCATGCTGGAGGTGCCCACGCCAAACAGATTGTTCACTGCATTGAAAGCCAGCAGCACCGGAGCCGCCAGCGTCACGGCGGCATTTTGCAGAGGATCGTTCAGCATTCCCACAAAATAGGTGTCCGCCAGATTGTACAGCACCATCACCAGGCTGCTCAGAATCGTGGGAACGGCCAGCTTTGCCACAGCCTTGGGGATGGGCATGGATTCAAACAGAAAATTTTTATCCATTGATTTCGTATTCAGATATGGTCACCTCCTGTTTCCGCGGGCCTGCTTTGTCCCGGCCACGGAATAATAGCACTTGTCGCATAGGGAGCTGCGGGCCCCTATCGGCAGCAGCTTGCCGCAGTAATTACAGCGGCGCAGATAAAAAGTCTTGCTCTTGCCCAGTTCCGCCAGAATAATATCCTCCGTCTTTAAGCGTTCCTCCACCACCCGGTTTTCATCCATGACCTTGCCGAAGCGCACCGAGAACTGGTTGTACAGATCCAACAGCTTGTAGTAGGTCTCCGCCCGCTCCAGCCGGGTGTCTCCCCGGACGTCATCAAAGTTCGGAAACTTGATGGACACATCCGCCGTGTAGGTCCTGCAGTAATACCGCCACATAGCCATACATTTTTCATTTCCCAAATCCACATCGCAGGAGATCATATTGTAGAGTTCCCGCTTGTCCTCAAAGCCCGCGATGCTGTCCCGGATCCCATACAGGTTCCTGTATTTGATCAGCATCTCCTTGACGTCCATCTTGCGGTAGACATCAAGATTGGGCTTAATATTGTACCAGGAAGTCAGAATCTGGTCTATGGGCTGGTCAATATCCAACAGCACCTGGGGGAAACCGATAATCGCATACTCAATGGTGTGCTTCATGGGGTATACCCGTTTGATATGCTCCAGTCCCGCCTCGGTGGTGGCAGTCACATAGCCCACGTCGTACATGCCCCGGCGGCCCGCCCTGCCCGCGATCTGCCGCACCTCAAACTCGCTTAAAGGGCGTCTCCCCTTGCCGTCAAATTTCATATGCTCCATAAATACGATACGCCGAATGGGAAGGTTGACTCCCAGGCCGATGGCGTCCGTGGCCACCACCACATCATTTTCCCCGTTTAAAAACATCTCAAACTGCTTCCTGCGGATCTGGGGGGGCAGGTTACCGTAGATCACACTGGCTCTCACTCCCTGCAGTTCCAACCTGGCCGCCACATCCAGCACCATCTTTTTGGAAAAAAGAATCAAAGCGTCTCCTTTGGTCATGTCATTGTCGATATCAAAGGGCTTGTCCTCAAATACCAATTCGGTGTTCCGCTCATGACGCACGATATCATATTTCGCATGACATCGCTTTAAGATGCGGCGGATGATATTCTCCGCCTCCGGCGCCATACAGATATGCACCTCTTTGGCCTTGATACCCATGACCAGCCGGGACCAGGCATGTCCCCGAAAGGGATCGCTGATCATCTGTGCCTCATCGATGACGGCCACATCATATTCCGCATCCAGATCCACCATCTCCGCCGTACAGGCCGTCACCCGGCTGTCCGGGGCTATGTGCTGTTCCTCGCCGGTGACCATGGAACAGGGAACCTCCGCCGCCCGCAGCTTGTCATAGATCTCCAGAGCCAACAGGCGCAGCGGACCTGCATACACGCCGCACTTGGCCTTTTTCAGCCGCTCCACGGACTCATACGTTTTGCCGCTGTTGGTGCCGCCGATGTGCAGTATGAAGCGCCTCTCCATGGCCAGAGCCTGGGTGTACTCCACCTCCGCGTCCGTCTGCACCATTCCCAGTATGGCCTTGCGAAGTTCCTTCTCCGAAGCCTTCAGGTATTTGTTGTACAATTCGCTGATGCCTGACAGCACCAGATTGATCTCCGTGTGCTCCAGCAGATACCCCGCAAATCTTTCGCTGTGGGCGCAGCCGTCAATATAGGTCATCTCCATGGAAATGATCTGCCGTTTGGTATTCTCCATATTCTGCAGCTGGGCGGCATTGTTCCGACTCCGGTAGAACTGCGCCAGCGCCGCGCACTGCCGCTTGGGGCTGGCAGTCAGAGCCTTGCCGTTGCCCAGTCTGGCCTCTATGGTGGTCCGCATCTCCCTGGCCCTGTTTCCCGCGCTGCGCATGTCCTTGATTTTACTTTCATGAAAACTCAGGAAATCGGCATCATACCGTTTCCTGAGTTCGTCTTTTACATTTGGTGAAATACTCATAAACTCCTCTTTACAATCTGCTGAAATGTGCCGCTTCCTGACTCAGCTGCTGGGCCACCTGGTTGTTGCTCTCCATCTGCCCGGTGACATGATCCATGATCTGCACCAGCGCATTGGCGCTGTCCGCCGTGTTGCTGATGCCGTCCGCACTCTCCTCCACTGCCACAGAGATACCGTCCATGGCCTCTTTGATACCGTCCATCAGGCTGCTGATATTAGCCGCCATCTCATGGAACTGTTCAACCACCTGGTGGATATGCCGGGCGTCATCATTGTATTGGCGCCCTGCTTTTACATAGCCGTCATAATCCGGCAAAACCTGCTCATTGACATAGGACACAATCCGATTGGCACTTTTGACCAGATCGTTCACAGCCGCCATTACCATGCTGTTGATATTCTGGATATTGCCGGCGGCCTCCCGGCTGGAATCAGCCAGCCCCCGGATCTCGGTGGCCACTACGGCAAAACCTTTCCCCGCCTCCCCGGCCCGGGCGGCTTCAATGGAAGCGTTCAGCGCCAACAGGTTGGTCTGACTGGAGATACTCAATATCTGTGTTGTCAGGTCCTCCACCTGTCTCACGCTCTCGCTGTCTTTGATGGCCTTTTCCAAATCGGTGATAATGCCTGTGACCAGATCCGTAGTGTTCCGCTTATTGTCAATCGCCGTAGACTCAAGCGCACCTGCCCTACGCTGCATTTCTTCAGCATATCCCAACAACTTTTCGGAGGCATTGTTCAGTTCACCGATACTCTCGCCCACGCTTCCGGTATTGTCGTTGACCGTCACCGTCGTTGCCGACATCTCCTCCATAGCCGCCGACAGTTCCTCCATCACTGAGGATATGTCACAGGTAGCGCCGTTAGCCCGATCCACGCTGCCTGCCACCTCTCCGGAAATCTGATCCAGACGCAGGGCATTCTCCGTGATTTTTTTCATAATATCCTGCAGAGACGCGATAAATCCGTTTACTCCGTTGCCCAGTTGTCCAATCTCGTCCCTGCCCTGCACCGATACGCGGGCAGTCAAATCCCCTCTGCCTGCATCAATGTCCCTGATAATTTGTGCCAGTTCCTTTTTCATCCGGTCAATGGGACGATTCAACTCCATAATACAGATCAGCAGAGCCAGCGCAAACAAAACAAGCGCCAGAATCAAAAATACCACCGCAAGCCCGATGCTCTCGTTGTATACCGCTTCCAGTCCATGCAGGGATGTCTGCATGTCCTCCGTCTTACCCGCGACTATCTCATTGATGGACGACGCTATATTGCTGCTGGCTGTATTGATAGCCCCCCGCAGCTGGTTCATGGCCATCTTCTGATTACCGTTTTTGCTGTAGTTGATAGCCTGCTTGCAGCTGGGAAGGAACAGCTGATAGCTCTCCCCGAAAGCCTGGAACGCCGCCGCTTCCTCGCTGCCCTCCTCCAGAGCCTCCTCTATGACGGTTGACAACTGCCTTATGGTTTCCACATGGGCCTTATATTCCGCGTCGTATACGCTCATTTCCTCCTCGTCCGTGGCAAGCACATGCGCATATACGGATCCCTTTAAACTCTCAAACTCTTTAGCCAGAATATTCAGGTTGATCACGCTGGTCATATAGTTGCCTGAAATCTCATTGCTGGCATTATGCATCTGCCGCGCAATATACCAGTTGGATAACGCCGCAAAAATCATGACAATCGACAAAATCGTTATCGGCAGCAAAACCTTCACTTTTAAGTTCACATTTTTAAATATTCTCATCTTCTTCTCCCCCTGTCCGTTTTTGCGGTTCAATTTCTACTCCCTCTGCGGCACTATCGCAGCCAGCGCTTCAACACCTCCAACAAACGACCTAAATCAATAGGTTTGGCCATATGTTCATTCATACCTGCGGACTTGGCCGCCTGAATATCTTCCGCAAAGGCGTTGGCCGTCATGGCCACAATGGGAATATACCTTGCGTCCCTGCGTTCCAGCGTCCTGATAGCGCAGGTGGCCTCATAGCCGTTCATCACCGGCATCTGTATGTCCATGAGCACCAGATTGTAATACCCCGGCTCCGACGCGGCAACCATATCCACCCCGATACTTCCGTTCTCCGCAGTTTCTACCTCCAATCCCACCATCTGCAGGATCTCCATTGCGATCTCCCGGTTTAACTCGTTGTCCTCCACCAGCAGTACCCTCTTGCCCGTGAAATCCTGCTCCATATTTTTCTCCAGATCTGCCCCGGGCAGTTCCGGCTCCGATGGTTTTGAATCAGCTGCCAGGCTTCGAAGGACGCTCACCAGCCTGCTCTTGAACAAAGGCTTGGTGATAAAGGCATCCACGCCCGCCGCCCTGGCCTCCATCTCGCACTGGGACCAGTCATAGCCCGATAGAATTATAATAGACACATCCGCCCCCACCCGGCGTCGAATCTCCCTGGCCGTCTCTATGCCGTCCATCCCCGGCATCTTCCAGTCCAGAATCACGGCGAAATAATTCTCCTTACGGCCGTGCGCACTGTCCACGCGCTCTATGGCCTCTTCTCCGGAAAGTACCCCCTCACTGTGCAGTCCCAGTTCGTCCAGCATAAGGCAGGTGCTTTGGCAGGCGATCTCATCGTCATCCGCCACCAGCACCGGCAGCTTGATCAATTCCGCCAGGGAAACCGCATCCGTCTCCTGGTATTTTAACAAAATCTGCACAGTAAAACAGGATCCCTTATCCAGCTGGCTTTCCACCTGGATATCGCCGCCCATCATACGGATGATATTTCTGGCAATGGGCATCCCCAGGCCGCTCCCCTGGATCTTGCTGGTGCGGACATCCTCGGCCCGCTCAAAGGGTTCAAAGAGGTGAGTCAGAAATTCCTGTGACATACCGATACCATTATCCTCAAAGACAAACTCATAACAGCCTGTCTTGACCTGTCCGGAAGATTTCTCCGAGAGTTCGATATGAATCTGTCCCCCCTCAGGCGTATATTTCACCGCATTAGTGACAATATTCATAAATGCCTGCTGAATCCGCATACTGTCCCCGATGACGTTCTC
>Ga0137308_100597_pt1 | contig 54230 bp, 45 predicted proteins | sample Inofrocosms_June_FD_97181 | JGI IMG/M metagenome (GOLD analysis project Ga0137308, IMG submission 97181) | Mouse cecal microbial communities from Vienna, Austria - N-Acetylneuraminic and N-Acetylglucosamine D2O microcosms_June | ecosystem: Host-associated > Mammals > Digestive system > Large...
CTTTTCTGGACAGTTCGCCGGCACGTCCGAATCGAACGCTTGTTTCGCTCCCGATCACTTCTGTTCAAAAACCAAAAATGTATAATTATGCAGGAAAAAGGAATTTCCATGCAAAAATATTCAAGGAGGAATAACTATGAGAATCCAACATAATATCACAGCATTAAACGCTCACAGAAATTTATATAACAACAACTCTTCTGTAGGAAAGAACCTGGAGAAGCTGTCATCTGGTTACAAGATCAACCGCGCAGGCGATGACGCTGCTGGATTGGCTATTTCCGAAAAGATGCGTGCTCAGATCACAGGTCTTGATATGGCGAAAAAGAACGCAGAAGACGGTGTTTCTCTTGTACAGACAGCAGAAGGCGCTCTGACAGAAGTTCACTCCATGCTGAATCGTATGGTGGAGCTGGCTACACAGTCTGCGAACGGAACCTACTCTACTACCAACCGTTCCGAGATGCAGAAGGAGATCAACCAGCTGCGTTCCGAGATTGATAGAATCGGAAAAGCCAGCAAGTTTAATGGAATTTCACTGTTTAAGTCTGGTGGATCAATTACACTTCATGTTGGTGAGTCAGGGGCGACCTATAACCAGCTGAAGGTTAGCTTCTCTGCATTAAGTTCTACTGCGCTCGGAATTGCTTCAGGTTCAATGAGTATTAGCAACTCAAGCTCAGCTCGTAATGCAATCAGTTTAATCAATACTGCGATTGATAAGATTTCTTCCATGCGTTCCACATTCGGTGCATTGCAGAACCGTCTGGAGCACACCATCAACAACCTGGGTGTTCAGCATGAGAACCTGTCCGCGGCTGAGTCTCGTATCCGTGACGTAGATATGGCTAAGGAAATGATGGCATACACGAAGAACAACATCCTGGTTCAGGCTTCCCAGGCAATGCTTGCGCAGGCAAACCAGGTACCGCAGGGAGTTCTCCAGTTATTACAGTAATTACTACAGGTACAATTTCAGAGAGCGCCGGTCCACTGGATGGGCGCTTTCTTTTGTATACAGCATAGCTTCTGTATATAAAAGAAAACGCCTGTTTTTCTGAAATTCCATGCCTTGACACGTAAAGGGGGCAAGACATTATGAATATACAGCTTAGCATCTCCCTGCTCGCATCGAACCGGGCTGCATCCCTGGAAAGATGTCTGAATTCGCTGCGTCCCCTGCTCATGCAGGTTCCCAGCGAACTGATCATCGTGTTTACCGGGACAGATGAAAAAGTAAAAGAAATTGCCAGCCGCTATACAGACAAGGTTCTTCCATTTACATGGTGCGACAATTTTTCCGCAGCAAGAAATGTAGGCCTATGGGCTGCAAAAGGCGAGTGGTTTATGTACATAGACGATGACGAATGGTTTGAGGATGTGACGGAGATCCGGAATTTCTTTTTATCCGGGGAATACCGGGGGTTTGGTTCCGCCTGCTATATACAGAAGAATTATATACAATGGGACGGAATCCAGTATACCGATTATCACGCATTCCGCATGGCCCGTATCGTACCGGGAATGGCGTTCCAGAATGTGGTTCATGAAGAACTGGTTCCGCGCACCATGCCATGCAAATATTTTAATTCCTATGTAAACCATTATGGATATATCAGGGATGCCGGAGATGGAACGCCAGAAAAACCACTCCGAAACATTCCTCTTCTGCTTCGCAATATTGAGGAATGCCCTTCCTATACCAAAAATTATATTCAGATCACACAAGAATATATCATTGTTAAAAATTATGAAAAAGCAGAGGAATATTGCCGGAAGGGACGAGAACTCTGCAAGGAATATGAAGATAAATATTACCAGGGATGGCTTCAGGCAAACCTGCTGTACATTCTATGTGTAAAAAAAGAATATGAAAAAGCGGAGCAGGAAGCGCTTCTCATTTTGGAGCGGGAACATCCCTGGGAGTTGGTTCGTCTAAATATTTATGAGACATTGCTTGCAATCTATACCCGGCGCAAGGCTCACGAGGAAACTTTACGTTACGGGGCAGAATTTGAAGAAACCCTGATATATATGGAAGAGCATCCGGAACTGTGGAGACAGCAGACTTATGGTGATCTGACAGAGGAGTCCATCAAACTTCCGTCTAAGCTGTATCAAATTCGGATCAACTGCACGGAATCTGCATTAACGCTGGGCAATATGGCGCAGGCAGTACGTTTCCTGGAACTGCTCCCTTGGGAGGAGGAAACCTGGATGCAGCGGTACTATCCCGTCTTTGATAATTGGAGGAACTCCTATGTCGAACTTTTTAGCGGACTCATGGAACATATTCCGGAAGGTTCGCCTTATAAACAACTACAGGTTGCGGTTCGTGAGTGCAGCGATCTGGAAAATGAAGAACGCCGAAAATTATTTGCGCAATGCGTGAAAAAAACGGAATCTGCATACCTAAAACAGCAGGCTGTAAAAGAAGCCGTCCTGCTCCAGGTAGATCTGGCTGAGATTGTCAGCGCAATGGATCTGGACACATGGAAGCAATGTGTGGAAAAACTGGAAGGCCTGGTTTCAACGGATGAAACAGAACCGTCGGAGTCCCAGGCAGAACATACTCGGAAGCTTCTGACAGATGAAACAGAACAGCCGGAAGCCATAGAGGATGTGCCGCAGAATCTGGTCAAGCCGGATGGCCTGCAAAAATTGAAAGCGGCGGCGGAAAAACTGGCCCAGGATGCCCCGGCATACGGTCTCTGGTTGAAAAAGCTGCTATATGAAAAAGAGCTTATCCAGGGATTTCTTGTAGGGAGTGCCTTGATCAGCCGCTTGAAAGAATATTGCGGATATGTTCTGCGTTTTTACCAGATTCAATATCATGATGAAATGTTCAGCAACGAAAAACGCATCCTGCTTCCCAAAGACTGCCGTTTTGCGCTTTTTGTATGGGAAGGGCTGGAGCAGATGGATCATGCGGAATTTCCGGAAGCCGTACGTTCATTCAGGACTGCCCTCCGGTTTTACCCTTCGATGACCAGCGTGATCCGGGAAGTAATCCGGCAGATGACGGTGAAGGCCAACACTCCGGTACAAAATACAGGAGCAGAATTTCAGATGCTTGCACAGCAGATGAAGGAAGCCTTGGAATCAATGATTGCAAACGGGCAATACGTGGAAGCGCTGCCTGTGATCCTGCAGCTCTCCCCTCTCCTTCCGGAGGATCTGGAATTGCTGCGGATGCGGCAGCATGTTCTGCAGCAGCTTCCTGGTTAAGCTTTCACAGGGGCAGCAGCTTCCGCAGATATGCACTATTTTCACCAGGCAGTTGAATACGCCTTTGGTACAGAGAATCGTGTGTCCTGTATATCAGGCCTGGTACTGCCCAGCGTGAATAACAATAAATTCGGATTGAAGGAGGTCAATGATATGAGCCGTTCATTCAGGAGACAGGCCCTCACAATGATCAATCTGCTTGATAAGGCAAACAGAACATTGAAGATCAGCCTGACTGCAAAACGTATAAATGAAGATGGAATCCAGCAGCTCCTGTCCGACTGCCAGGAAACGGCAATCGCTGTCGGCAGTGAATTGGAAATGCTGTACGGCGAAGGAACGGAAAGTGTACTTAAGCTGGAAGAATACTGCGAAAGCTTATATCAGATGACCCTTGCGCTGAAAAATCCGGAAAAGCGCCGAGAAATCCTGCACGATCTTATCGGCCAGGTAAAACAGGTCAGAAGCCTGGTTGGAGACCAGATTCCCGACCGACCGGAAATCGTGTTTCTTCCATATAAAGCAGCCATGTGGGATTCTCTGGAAAGTGTCTGGATGGCAGCGGATGCGGATAAGAACTGCGATACCTACGTAGTCCCCATCCCCTACTACGACCGCAACCCGGACGGCACATTCAGCCAATACCACTATGAAGGCGATGAACTGCCGGACTACGTACCGATCACCCATTATGAAAACTATGACATCCAAAAGCGCTGGCCGGATATTGTTTATATCCATAATCCCTATGATCAGTATAATTATGTCACCAGTGTTGACCCGAGATTTTACTCCTATGAACTGAAAAAGCGGACGGAGAGGCTGGTATATATTCCTTATTACTCAACTTCGGGCGGAATGAGTGAGGCGCAGGCTTCCTGCTCTGCCTATTATCCAGCAGACTATATTGTGATACAGTCCGAAAAATACCGAAAGTTTTTTGATCCGGCGCTGCCGAAGGAAAAGCTTCTTCCCCTCGGTTCTCCGAAGTTCGACCGGATCATCCGGATCTGCAGCAATCCGCCGGAGCCGCCGGAAGAGTGGAAGGAAAAGCTGGAAGGAAAGAAAGTATATTTCTTCAATACAAGCTTAAATGGGATGCTGGGAGACACAAAAAGTTTTTTGAAAAAGATGGAATATGTCTTCTCCTGCTTCCGTGACAGAAAAGATGCTTGTCTACTGTGGCGGCCGCATCCACTTTTCGAGTCCTCACTGGATTCCATGCGCATGGAATTTAGGCCGGCATATGACCTGCTGAAGAATTATTTTATGAAATATAATCTGGGCATTTACGATGAGACGCCAGATATTACAAATACAATCGCACTTTGTGACGCCTACCTCGGAGATGCGGCTACCTCGGTCACTTCCCTCTTCGGAATTGCCGGAAAGCCGTTGTTTATCCTGGATAATAATATCAATACAATTCCTGAGGAGAATGACTGGAGGGGAAAGGTAATTCCAGGATTCAGCATCACCGGGGATAACGACTGGATGATCGCTCAGGGAAACAAGCTCTACTACTCTCCCGCCGGTGATTACAAATACCACTATTTCTGTGATCTGTCCGATTATGCGTACGGGAATTATTATTCGCAGGTGATCACAATTGGAGAAAAACACTATGTCTGCCCTGCAAATGCACGTGACATTGTTGTAGTCAGCGATGGAAAAATCAAGAAACGAATTGTACTAGAGCAGTGTATCGAACAGGCCGGGGCATTTACCGGAGCATTTGGTTATGGGAAATACCTGTTCCTCATTCCCAATAATTATCCGGCAGTTGTGAGGTATGACACGGAGACAGACGAGACCCGTTACTTTGCTCAGCATCTGGATATATTTGTACAGATGGTAAATGGAGAAAAGAAAATCGGCGGTTCCTGGCTTTACGAGGGTTGCCTGTATCTGGCCTCTCCTGTGGATGATCAGTTTTGGCTCATCCATGCGGAAACCGGGGAAGAACAGCTCATAAGAGCAGGCGCAGGTCATTCCTGCGGCTGCATGGGAATCATACCGGACGGTACTGATCTGTGGTTGCTTCCATATCATGGCAATGTGATTACGAGGTGGAATCCCGGCAGCGGCGAAATTCGTGAATATTCCGATTATCCGGATCAGTTGGCGTGTGCTCACATTGTACACGGTTATGAATGCATGGAAATTCCATTCAGTGTCCCTGCATTTTGCGGAGATTATGTTTACTTCCCGCCTCAGTGGGCGAATATGTTTATCCGCCTGAATAAAGTGACAGGGGAAATGACCGATTGGAAGCCGCCTTTTGAAGTTCCGGAGGAGAAGAAAAACGGCTACTACCCTTCCTGGGCAAAGGCTTATTTTTTCCGTCCATCTGGGAATTATGGTGAAAATGAGTATCTTCTGTTCTCCGTTTTTGACAGGAAACTCTTCCTTATTAATATGGAGACAGAAGAATACAAAGAAATACCCGTTGAGTTCGATATCCAAGAACTGGAAGAACATGAACCCGGCTTCAAAGAAAACTCCGAATGGCTTCAATATGCCTGTGAGGAAAATGTGTTTAATACACTGCATGATTTTCTTGACGGAAATATAACAGGCAATGCATTTGATAAAGCAGAACAGATTCAGGCATTTGGCAAAGTTGCGGCAAACAACGATGGGACATGCGGAGAGAAAACACATCAATATGTATGCAGGCATATGTGAAGCGCAGTTTCCTGTTTTAGGCGCTGCACGCATATAGTGTTGCCTGTATAACGGCAGAAAGTACCTGATACGGAGGATTCTTTTGCTGCCTATATCGTAAAAAAGTCAGGGAGGATGACGGTATGACTAAGGTTATTACATATGGAACCTATGATTTATTCCACGAAGGTCATTACCGGCTTCTGCAAAGGGCAAAGCAGCTTGGTGATTACCTTATAGTCGGTATCACTACAGAAGAATACGACCGTACACGGGGAAAATTAAACGTCATTGATTCCTTAATGACAAGAATTGAAAATGTAAAGAAAACCGGATTTGCTGATGAGATCATCATTGAGGAAGCTGCCGGGCAGAAGTTCCGTGACATCCAGAAATACAAAATCGACATTTTTACGGTCGGTTCTGACTGGACCGGACAGTTCGATTACCTGAAGGACTATTGTCAAGTTATATATCTGGAACGGACAAAAAATATTTCCAGCACCATGCTGCGGACCCAGAATAAACGAATCCAGCGGATCGGGGTCATTGGAACCGGCAGGATTGCGGAGCGTTTTATTCCGGAAGCCAAGCTGGTAAGCGGTGTCAGTACACAGGGCGTATATAACCCGCACCACGAAAGTGCTGCCCGTTTTGCAAAAAAGTGGGAAATCAATGCCTATAGAAATTCGGAAGAATTTTATGCGGCAGTGGACGCAGTTTATGTTGCTTCCCCCCACGAAACACACTACGGATATGTCAAATCCGCATTGGAACATGGAAAGCATGTATTTTGCGAAAAACCGATGGTGCTGAAAATGGCGCAGGCCGAGGAATTGTTTTCCTATGCAAAAGCCCAAAACCTAATCCTCATGGAAGGGATCAAGACGGCCTACTGCCCCGGTTTTGCCAATCTGCTTGGGATTGCCTGCAGCGGAATCGTTGGAAATATACGCAATATCGAAACCTGCTTTACGAAACTGGAAGATCTGGAATCCAGAGAGCTTACGAATATCAAATACGGAGGAAGCTTTACGGAACTTGGAAGCTATGTCATGCTCCCGATCCTGAAATTATTCGGTAAGGATTATGAACAGCTTCAGTTCCACAGCATCAATGATAAAAACGGAATTGATCTTTTTACCAAAGCCTCTTTCCAATATCCGAACGGGATTGCCACCGCTACCTGCGGGCTTGGCGTAAAGTCGGAGGGACGGCTGCTGATTGCCGGAACCAAAGGATATATTGTATCCGAAGCTCCCTGGTGGAAAACAACCTATTTTGAAGTTCATTACGAGGACCCCGGAAAAGTAGAAAAATTTTCTGACCGTTTCCTCGGGGAAGGACTGAGGTATGAGATCAGCGATTTCCTTTCCATGATTAATGGAAGCAATAAGAATGACTTCAAGCTGACACGCGGGGAATCCGTGACAATGGCCGGGATTATGGAAACATTTTTGAAGGAACACCGAAACCTATGACAGCCGTGTCATTTGTCAAATATTTTGTAACAAAACTATACCTTGCGAAATGGCCGAATGGCCATAACGGGGGGCCCTTGGGGATACACTGCGAAACGGCCGAACGACCATAACGGGATGTCCTTGGGGATACATTAGGAAAGGAGCTGTAGCTGTTCAGAACGAAGGTTGCAGGCAAGCCTGTAAACATACTGAACTGATACAGAACATTCGATCATGCATATATGGGCGCACAGGGGATGCAGTCAAATGTATCCGGAAAATACCTTGACCGCTTTCAAAAAAGCCGCGGAAATAGATGGACTTACCGGAATCGAGCTGGATATCCAGCTCACAAAGGACGGGCATCTGGTGGTCTTCCATGACGAAACGATAGACCGTACTACAGACGGATGCGGCGAGTTAAGGCAATATACTCTGTCTGAACTGAAAGAACTGCGGATTGATGCCGGAAACGGAAAGCCTGAGAAAATCCCCGCAATGGAAGAAGTGTTTGACCTGCTTCAAGGCAAAATAAAGCAGGGATTAAAGATGAATATCGAGTTAAAAAACAGTGTTTTTCCATATGAAGGTATGGAACAGAAAATCATTGACATGGTTCATCAATACGGCTTGCAAAACAATGTAATCTACTCTTCTTTCAGTGCCTTGTCGCTGGAACGGATCAGACAATTGGATTCGGAAGCTGAAATTGGAATCCTGGATACCAAAGCTTCTGACTGTCTGTACAAGTTGAAGGGTGGCTGCGGTGCTGACGCGCTTCATCCATTTTGGAAGGGGATGGACCTTCCCAAGGAAAAGCTCTGTGGATATCCGGTACGGGCATGGCTGACCGGGCATCTTTATCCGGAACGGCCCACGGGAACAAAGCTGGATCTCATATTCCTGGAAAAGCAGGGGATTACGGATGTGTTCCTGAATGAACCGGAAATGTATCTGTAAAACAGGAGGAAGATATGTGTAGCGTAATGGTAATCAATATGGGCTTGAAAAGTATACGCTGTATTATCTTTGATTCGAAGGGCCGCAAATTAAGCAGTGCCGCCTTGGCGATCAACACCGCAATTAATGATAAATGTGTGGAACAGGTTCCGGGGGAATGGGGTAAAAAAGCAGAACTGGTCATGAAAAAAGCCTTTCATGAATCGAAACAAGATCGGATTGATTATATTACAGTCACCGCATCCGCATCCTGCCTGGTCTGCGTAGACAGGGAAGGGCTCCCGCTTGGCAGCGCGTTGATGATCTCTGATAAACGGGCTGAAAAGGAAGCGGAGTTTGTCAGGTCAATGCCGGAATTTCAAGAAGTATACAAACAGACCGGCCTTGATGCTGCCGTCAGCCTGATGCTTCCGAAAATCCTTTGGATGAAGAGGAATAACCCCGGGCTTTTCGAAAAAACCGCCTACTTTTTAACGCCGAATGACTACCTGATTTCCATACTCAGCGGACGGTATGTCACAGATTATTTGAATGCGGTCAAGTACCATTATGACACGGAGCGGAAAGAATATCCTGTCACACTATTGGAAAAGCTGGGGATACCACTCTCCTCTCTCCCCGAAGTCCTGGATATCGGTTCGAAGGCAGGAACGTTGAAAAGCAGCCTTGCCAAGCGTCTCGGAATCAATGCGGACGCAGAGGTGATTGTCACCTCCTATGACGCAATCTGCTCTTTCATAGGAAGCGGAGTATCCGAGGAAGGGGAAGCCAGCGATGTATCCGGCACGGTAACGGTCTTCCGCACACTGAGCCGCAAAAAAAATATCAAAGACAGCACCAAAATCTACCGGGTTCCTTTTTGCCAGGAACATGCCAGCATCGTAGGCGGTTCCAATAATTTAGGGGGCGGCCTGATCGAATGGGTCAAGCAATGCTACTACCAAAAAGAGGAATATCCATATGAAATTATGGAAAAGGAAGCCGGAGAGTCTGATATCGGCGCAAGAGGCCTTGTGTTTCTTCCATATCTTTTAGGCGAACGCGCACCTCTTTGGGATGACAATGCCAGAGGCGTATTTTTCGGATTGGAACGGATGCATACCAGAAAGGATATGACGCGCGCCGTATTTGAAAGTACGGGCTTTATTGACCTGGACATCATAGAGGCAACCCGGGAGGCCGGGGTCGATGTGCAGTCTATCCGCTTATCCGGAGGCCTGACCCGTGTGAACCTCATTTCCCAGATCAAGGCTGATATCCTGAACAGGGAGATCATGGTCATGTCAGAATTTGAAACCACCGCTTCCGGCGCGGCTATGCTGGCTTTGATCGGCCAGGGCATTTATGGAGATATAAAACAAGCAGCTCAACGATTCGCAAGAATCCGGATGATCATAAAACCAAACCAGGAGAGCCACGAAAAGTATCTCCACATGTATCATCTATATAAAGATACCTATCAGACCGTAAAGGATCTGTATGTCCGGAGAATCCATGCGCTGGAGCAGATCCGGGATAGCAGGGCGGTCCAGATTGAAAACCTATAAAAGGATTATATTTATATGAAAGAGTTCACATTCGCATTACCTACCAAAATTTATTTTGGTACGAATATGACTGAGGATGTTCTGCAGAAAGAATCCGCGCAATTTGCAGGGAATGTTCTGATTGTTACCAGCGGAAGGTCCCTGATCACATATGGATATCTGCCGAAATTGATTTCCACGATCGAACATTTACCAGGCAATGAAAAAGTGGTCGTGTATGATAAGATCACACAAAATCCCAAGCTAAAAGAAGCGCAGGAAGCAATTAGCCTTGGAAAAAAGGAGCATGTACAGTCTGTAGTCGGATTTGGGGGCGGAAGTTCCATAGATGCCGCAAAAGCTGTGGCGGCAGGGATTGCCTCTGATGAAAATATTGAAACCTTTTTACTGAACGGCAGAGAACCTGACGGAAACGTCTTGCCCATCATTGCGATTCCCACTACTGCAGGAACCGGCAGTGAACTCAGCAAAGGAGCCATCCTGTCCAGCCCTGCCCATCATATTAAGGCGGGAATCCGGGGCAAAAAGCTGCTTCCGCGTATGGCAGTAGTTGATACGTCATACACCTGGACCGTACCGGAACGCATTACATGCGAAACCGGATTTGACGTATTGGCCCATGCAGTAGAAAGTTATGTAGCAGTAAAGTCCAACGCCTTTTCGGAAATGTTTTCGGAAAAAGCAATCCGCATAGTAGGGGAAAACCTTCCGAAGCTGATCCGCGATCCAGGAGATCATGCCGCGCGGGAGCAGATGTGTTTTGCAAGCATGATCATGGGAAGCAACCTGGCAAATGTAGGAACCTGCCTGCCCCATCGGATACAGTATGCAATCGGAGCCTGCACGGAATCAAGCCATGCAGCGGGACTGATCGCCCTGTATCCTTCATGGATCAGGCATGAATTCGAAGTCAATCCCCGGAAGCTGAACCATGTATTCCGATGGCTTGGATACGATCCGGTCAATGACGCGGCACAGGCAGAACAACTTTTTAAGGATTTGAAAACTGAGTGGAAGATTCCATATTCACTCTCGGAACTTGGAATCCGTGAATCCATGATCGATGATCTGGCGGATCAGGTGACAGGGAATCTGGCAAATGACAGGCTTTCTGAAAAAGAAGGCATCATCCGGAGCATTTTGAAAGAATCATACCTGTCCCGGCAATAGTCAAAGCTCCATGCAGGCATGGCTGCATGGCTCATTGCATCACGGTAATAAAAATCAGCAGCTATTTAGAACGACAGACCAAAGACCCGTCTGCCGCGGTTCTGAATAGTTACAGAAACTATATGAAGAAAGGCATCGTATATGCAGGCAATTATCATGGCGGCCGGGAAAGGCAGCAGACTCGGCGCTTTAACAGAAGAGATCCCAAAGGCTTTTCTGGAGATCAGGGGAATCAAACTGATTGAGTATAATATCGCATTGCTGCATGCGCACGGAATCAAAGATATTTTCATTGTAACCGGATATCAAAATGAACGTTTTGAGGAAATGGCCCGGGAGATTAACGGCCTCCGGTGTATCTATAATCCTTTTTTTGAAATGGTAAATGTTCTGGGTTCTTTTTACATGGCTCAGGAATATCTGTCAGAGGATACTGTATATCTGCATGCCGATACACTGTGCTCGCCGGATATCTTTCAGGATATGCTGAAAAAAAGCGGGGATATGGTATTGCCCGTCGATTTTAAGGACTGCGATGAGGAAGCCATGAAGGTTCTGACTCAAAACGGATGCATTACAAAGATCAGCAAAGAGATTCCCTGCGAGATCGGCGAAGGCGAATTTATCGGTATTGCAAAAATCAGCAAAACAATCCTGCCGGATCTGAAGCTTGCTGTAAAAAAACTGATGAAAGAAAAGCAATTCGGATCCTATTTTGAAGGAGCCATCCAGGAACTGATCGGACTTCACAAATATCAATTGGAAGTCCTGCCGACAGAGCATCGATTTTGGGCAGAGATTGATTTTGAAGAGGATTACGAAAAAGCCGGGAAAGAAATTGCAGAAGGATTGGTTAAGCTGGCAGAAAAGGAATTTGGAAAGGTATGAGTAACCAGGAAGAAGAAAAAAGTATTCGGAAGCGGAAGCGAAAAGCATATATGATTCATCATTTTTATCATATGCTTCGAATCTTTCCGGTAAAAAAAGGGAAAATCGTCTTTACTACATTTGAAGGTGATGGAGGCTTCTGCTGTAATCCAAGGTATATTGCCGAGGAGCTTCTCCACAGGCAAAGAAGTGACAGAGACGAAAGATATGAACTGATCTGGCTTGTCAATGATATGAAGCGTGAGTTTCCGGCAGGAATCCAGAAGGTAAAAAATACGTTTTTAAACAGAGCGTATCATCTTGCCACTGCCCAGGTGTGGGTGGACAACAGCCGAAAAGCTTACGGTACCGCCAAAAGGAAAAATCAGCTGTATATCCAGACCTGGCATGCGGCGCTGGAGTTTAAGGCGGTCGGCATGTTCCGTGGTAAGCTGTTTCCCAGGATCGCATACCTGGTCAGCAGGTATGATTCCAGGCTTGCGGATTATGTACTCTCCAATTCCGAGTGGTGTACACAGCGGTATCCGAAAATGCTGCTTTATGACGGAAAGATATTAAAGACCGGCTCTCCACGCTGCGATATTTTCACAACGAAGCGGACGGAATTGTATCGCTCGATACGTGAACGGTATGGAATCCCATCGGATGGAAAGGTTGTCATGTTTGCCCCAACCTTTCGCGGAGGAGGACAAAAAGGAAAACGGCAGGTCTATTCGGAAGAGCCTACACTGGATTTTGAAATGCTTTCCAACACATTGCATGAGAAGTTTGGAGGAACCTGGTACATATTCCTGAGGCTCCATCCGCAGCTGGCAGCACAGATGGAAGGGATTCCGCTTAAGAATCAGTCGGAATATATGGTGGATGTCAGTCAGGCGGACGATATGAACGAAGTACTGGCGGCGGCAGATGTCTTTGTGACAGATTATTCCAGTTCAGCGTTCGATGCGGTGAATATGCGGATACCGGTGTTCCTGTATGCGGATGATCTGAAGGAGTATGTGGAGGACCGCGGGGAACTGATGTGGGATATGAAAAAGCTGCCGTTTGAAGTAGCAGAGACGAATGAGGAACTGCGGGAGATCATTCGGGGATTTGAGCAGAAAGGGTATGAAGATGCGGTTGGTGAATTCCTGGCGGAATGCGGAGTAGTTGAAGACGGGAAGGCCAGCGCACGGGTTGCGGATGTGATTGAGGAGTTTGTAGTCGATTAGAGTGATTAACTATGAAAAACAGAAAATATTGACATTGTTTGTCGTCAGCGGCGATATGCTCAATCCTGATATGTCATGCATCGATCGTATATGGTGCAGACCAAGATCGTATGGAACACGGCAGTGCAAAAACGGTTGCTGTTCAAAGTGAAACAGATATCAAAATAGATGAAACTACCCACAATGAATCTATTGATAAATCCCAGGACAGCGCTGGCCCCCAAAAAAGAATTCCGAATGCAAAAAAACGATGATGATATCTGGTATCGTAGATTATACATGCAACGAAGATATTCTCTTTAAATTTCGTAACGGGATTGGTCTTGGAGCTTTAGAGAATATCACTGAAGTAGTCATTACTGCTTATGAAGACTCTTCTGAGGATCAAAAGGATAATGCAATTATGACCTTAGAATGCGAAAATAAATGCATCTCCCATAATCTGGAAATCGGAGAACTTCTTCTACGCAATGATACTCTAGAAAAAAGCAGCCTGGTTCCCGGGAACTCATATTGTGTAGAGTTTCACGGTTCTCTGGCAGATGGCACCTTCCTGTAATTTGAAAATCCAAATGACTGGATCATAAATTACATTGCCGCGCCAGAATCTGATTTCGAAGAGAATTTCGATCATGCACTGGAAGAAAAGAACCAAATGGAACCATTATATCGTTTTACCCAGTTAACTGATATTGATGCGTATTCTGACGCACAGCAGCATGTTTTAGATTTGGCGAATTCAAATACAGTAGTGCCAGCAGCCGAAATGGAAAATCTTATATAAATCAATCAGACAAAGGATGTCATAATCCATTCAAATGATGGCGTTACATTTACCTTCTTAAAGGGTTTTAAAAATTGCAGAAAAGAATTTATCGAAACTAGGATAGAAAGGGTACGGAGATTTTATTCGAAGGAAATCTGTTTCAAGGGATTCAAGATTATCATAGTTATTTAAATTTTAAGTTTGGAAATTATATGGAATCACCACTAATAAACAATCGGAAAGTACACTCCGTAAGCAAATTGAAATTAATATATAATAAATTCAAATAATTATTGGGGAGAAAATATTGTGTATCAAAAATTTAAAATAGTCGTATGGGGACTTGGTACAAATGGCAGAAATTTAATTGATGTATTGGGTGTCGAGAATATTATTGCAATAATTGATAGTAATACTGAAATACAAGACGAAGAATTTTATTATAATATCCCTATTATAGACCTTGAAACCTATAAAAACAAATACAATGATTTTTTTATTGTAGTATCCCCTATGAAATATTCAGAAATAGAAAACTTATTAAAAGTTCATGGAATAAACAAGTATTTTATATGGAATAAGAGCAGTATAGCTCTCGCAACTTTTTTGGAATTTAATGGTCAGGCTTTTATAAAAGACTTTTGTATAAACAGAAATGTACTATACTTAATCTATGGTATGAATTTGTTTAGTATTTTTTTATATCATTATTTATTGTACTATGAATATCAAGTAGCATTTATATCCTTTACACAAAGCCAAAATTTATGTTTAAAACAGTTTGTATCAGAAGAAATAATAGATAACTACTATCAGAAAGAAGAGTTAGGTTATACAAACGTTTGCATAATTCAAACTGAAAATAATGACGATTTTAACATAACAGAAGGAATTCCCTATATAAGTTGTGACTCTTTAAACAAAAAATTTTACTCCAAATGGGAAAATAATTTAAGAAAATTCCGAAACAAACATGAAAATGAACGTGTATTTATTATCGCTACAGGACCTAGTATAAAAAGTAAAGACTTAGATCAACTTTCTTATTATCATGAAAAAACAATTAGTATGAATTCTATATATTACATTTTCGAAAAAACGAAATGGCGACCAGATTATTATATTATATCCGACGGTTTAGCAATACGAGAATATGAACTCAACAAGTTCATTAGTGGAGCATTTGATAATACAGTAAAGATATTCAGTGATAATTATTTGAAATTTTGGACAAATAATCTTGATAATTCTTATCATTGCTTTCGCCAAGAACAGGATATAAACAACTTACGCTTTAGCGAGGATTTTTCTAAAGTAGTATATAGTGGTATGACTGTAGTATATACCTGCTTACAATGGGCTGTTTACCTTGGATTTAAAGAAATTTATTTATTAGGATGTGATTTTAATTTTTCCAAAAATTTCAATTCGCCAAATGATCATTTTTATCAGCAAGTGGAGCCACATTATACTTTTGATTATGAAACGGTGCAAAAATCTTATGAAAAGGCAAAGTTATATGCTAACGCCCATGGAATTATGATTTACAATGCAACTCGTGGAGGAATGTTAGAAGTGTTTCCTCGAGTAAATTTTGATGATTTATTTAATCATATATCATAAAAATAATTATTAACGAGGCAAATAATATGGATCGCATAGGAAAAAAAGAATACTTTTATATAGATGAAGTCTTAAATGGGCAGTTTTCATCTTCAAATACATATAAGATGGTTACAAAATTAGAAAAAGAATTTGCAAAAAAATTTCATGTAAAACATGCAATTGCCATGGTAAATGGAACGGCTACACTTCATATGGCTTTAGAAGCTGCCGGAGTTGAACCAGGTGATGAGGTCATATGTCCACCACTTACTATGAGTAGTACCTCTATTGCAGTGCTGCATGCGAATGCTATACCTGTATTTGCGGACGTTGACAAGGAGACTTTTTTGATCACAGCGGAAAATATTGAAAAAGTAATAACTAAAAAAACAAAGGCAATTATTACAGTTTCTCTTTATGGACTATCGCCTCAAATGGATGAGATTATAAGTATAGCTCGAAAAAACCAGCTAATTGTAATTGAAGACAATGCTGAATGCTATGGTGCATACCAAAATAATCAATTAGTAGGAACTTTTGGCCATATGGCTTCTTATAGTTTTCAAAGTTCTAAACACCTTACCGCAGGAGAAGGAGGAATTGTTATAACAGATAATGATGAATTGGCAGATAAATTAAGAAGATATTCTGGATTAGGGTATGCCGGAATAAACGGAAAAAAAGGAAGAATCACCAAAAATGATATCCAAAATCCAGATTATGAAAGGCACCTTATTTTAGGATGGAATTATCGTATGTCTGATTTATGTGCTGCTGTTGCCCTTGGGCAAGTCGAACGGATGGATGAATTGATAGAAATACGCCGTGAATCTGCAGCATATTATCAAAAGCAGATAGATTCTTGCAGTTGGTTACACCCACAATTGATTAGAGAAGGTAATACACATTCTTATTGGACCTATGTTGTTAGATTGGATACAGAAAATGTGAATTGGCAAGAGTTTCGAAATAAATATATAGAACTCGGCGGCGATGGGATCTATGCTGCATGGAAGCTTTCATATCAGGAGCCACTGTTCCAAAATAAATCTTTTTTAAATAGAGAGAAATTAGGAATATATGATACATATGATTATAAGCATATTCATTGTTTAAATGCAGAATTTTTGCAACCCAGATTATTGCAATTTAAAACAAATTATTATGATATAAAAAAGGCAAAAACGCAAGCTGAAATACTCAGAAAAACAATTTCATATTTTGATAAAAAAAGAGGATAGGTCAAATGAAATTTTTAGCTATTGTTCAAGCAAGATGCGGTTCTTCCAGACTCCCATCAAAGGTATTAAAAGATATATACGGAAAGACAGTACTTGAATATGTTATAGAACGAGTAGAAAAAAGTAAATATGTAGATGAGGTAATGGTTGCTACTACTATAAATATTGAGGATATATCAATTGTACATTTAGTTTCCAATATTGGAATCAGGATTTTTGCAGGAAGTGCACTTGATGTATTAGACAGATATTATCAAGCAGCAAAATTAATTCATCCCGAATATGTAATTCGAATCACAGCAGATTGCCCTCTCTTTGATTATAAAATTTTAGACGATGCAATTGAAAAACTCAAACCCGAAACCGATTATTTGGCTGCACTTTCTGAAACATTAGCAGATGGTTTAGATTTTGAAATTATACGCTTTAAAACGTTAACCCAGGCATGGAAGCATGCTCGGCTTGCTTCTGAACGCGAGCATGTTACCTTGTATATAAAAAATCATAAAGAACTATTTCAAATTCAAAATTATGAAAGCACTTTTGGGAATCTACATCAAGAACGTTGGACGATTGATGAGCCTGAAGATTATTTATTTATCAAAAATATTTTTGAACACTTTAAAAGCAACGGAAAAGAATATTTTGATACTAAAGATATATTGACATATCTAAACAAGAATCCTGAGATTCGCAATATTAACAAAGGATTTATAAGAAATGAAGGGCTTTTAATTTCCCTCAGGAATGATAGGATTGTAAAAAGTCCAGACGAGGAGTAAGAGTATGCATAAAGATCTGATCAATGGTAAAACAATTCTTGTAACAGGCGGTACAGGCTCATTTGGAAAATGTTTTACCAAATACATATTAGAAAAATATAATCCGCAAAAAATTATCATTTATTCCAGAGATGAATTTAAACAATTCAACATGGCAAATGATTTTAAGAAATATGAAAACAAGTTACGTTTTTTTATTGGCGATGTGCGCGATTTGGAACGTTTGAGAAGAGCATTCCGTGGAGTAGACTACATTATCCATGCAGCTGCATTAAAACAGGTTCCTAGCTGTGAATATAACCCAAATGAAGCGATCAAAACAAATATTCACGGTGCTATGAATATTATAGAAGCCGCATTGGACTCTAATGTAAAAAAAGTAATTGCTTTATCTACTGATAAAGCAGTAAACCCAATTAATTTATACGGCGGAACTAAACTTGTATCAGATAAGCTTTTTGTCGCGGCTAATTCCTATGTAGGAGCCTCTGATTTGAGCTTTTCGGTTGTACGATATGGTAATGTTGCAGGAAGTCGTGGTTCTGTGATTCCCTTTTTCAATAAAATTATTCACGAAGGAAAGAGTGAGCTTCCCATTACAGACTATCGAATGACAAGATTTTGGATCAGCCTTCAAGAAGGTGTAGAGCTGGTTCTGAAAGCGCTGAGCGAAGCACATGGCGGTGAAACATTTATCAGTAAGATCCCCTCTTTTAAAATTACAGATTTAGCACAGGCCATGTTGCCTGGATGTAAAATGCTGGAAGTTGGAATCCGGGAGGGGGAAAAGTTACATGAAGTAATGATAACTCCTGAGGACGCACTAACAACTTTTGAATATGAAAGCTATTATATTATTTATCCACAAATGGTGTTCAATGAACGCATGAAAGCAACACCCATAGGTAAAAAAGTACCTATTGGATTTTCGTATAGTTCAGAAACAAATCTGAGGTGGCTGTCTATCAATGAAATTATTCATCGGCTAAAAAATGATTTAAATATTTAGACCAGGAGAAGTTACTATGATTCAGGATGAAAAGGATGTTTATGAATGGAAATCTTCTAAAATAATGGATTATCATAAACGTCAACTACAAACGCCCTATAGAAGCACTGTCTTTTTTGAAAAATTTTTATCTGAAAATACAAATCTAGATAATTGTAATATCGTAGATATTGCCTGTGGTACAGGTGGAGCCACAAAGTATTTGGCAGAATTGCACAAAAATAGTGTCTTCTTAGGAATTGATTTCAATGAAAACTTTGCTGCCTATTTTCAAGAGCAAAAAAATGTTGCTTTTGAAGTAGGTAATCTCTATGAAATGAGCACCAAATATGCAAATCACTTTGATGGAGCACTTTGCATACAAACATTATCATGGCTTCCAGAATATAAAGAACCTTTAAAGAATATATTTGATTTGAAAACAAACTGGATTGCATTATCTTTCCTTGGTTATGAAGGAAAAATAAATTTTAATATTGGAATAGAAAACTATGAAAATTTAACCTCTGAAGGAGATTTTACTCATAGTTGGTATAATATCTACTCTTTGCCATTAATGGAAGAATTTTTTAGGAAACATGGATTTCGTAAATTTAAGTATAAAGAATTTGAAATAGATATTGACCTAAAAAAATCAGATAACAAAAATATGGGGACTTATACTCTTATGACCTCACAAAATAAACGGATACAGATATCTGGTGCGCTTATGATGCCTTGGTATTTTGTTTATGCTGAAAGATAGGATGTATTATTTTGAATAAAAAATCTTTTAAACAATATAAAATATATGTCACAGGAATTGCTGGAATGCTTGGATACGGTATTTTCAATACGTTAAAAAACAAAGCTGAAATTTATGGGATTGATATATTAAATATTGAAATTCCTGGCTTAATCTATCCTAAATTATCTTTATATGATATAGATTCTGTTGAAAAAAATATCCTGCAAGTTAAGCCTGATGTATTGATTCATACTGCAGCGTTAATCAATGTAGAAGAATGTGAATCAAATCCAGAAGAAGCAATTCGCTTAAATACATACGTAACAACTCAACTCGCTGATATTTGTGCCAAGCATAAAATAAAAATGATATATATATCTACAGACGCTGTTTTCGATGGGGAAAAGTCCGAGTTATACTCCGAAGACGACTGTGTAAATCCACTAAATATTTATGCCCGAACAAAACTTGATGGAGAATTTGCGGTTTTAAAATATGCAGAAAATTTGGTATTTCGTACAAATATATATGGTATAAATATCCAAAAGAAACAAAGTATTGGAGAATGGATTTATTATTCATTAATAGAAAACAAAACATTGAACCTCTTTACTGATATAGATTTCTCCCCCATCCTGGTAACAGAATTGGCTGATTTAATTCTCAAGTCTTGTCAAAAAAATATATGCGGCCTATATCATGCATGCGGGACAGGTTGTATTACCAAATATGATTTTGGAGTCATGCTAAAAGAAATTTTTAAAATAGATACTGGTAATATCAAAAAAGACACGAGTGATTCTGCACATTTTAAAGCACAACGGTCAAAGCATATGGGATTATCTAATCAAAAATTATGTGATGCATTACAGGTTAAAATCAGTACTCCAAAAGAAAGCATAGAAAAATTTTATCGTTTATTAATAGGAGAAACAATATGAAAATCAAAATTGGCTGCAAAATAATATCCGAACATTCAAAACCATATTTTATTGCAGACATTGCTGCCAATCATGACGGTGATATCAACAGGGCTTATCAGTTAATTGAGTTGGCTAAAGAAGCTGGTGCTGATGCTGCTAAATTTCAAAATTTTAGGGCTGAAACTATTGTCAGCAAAAATGGTTTTGAAAGTATCGGCTCACAAATATCTCACCAGTCTTCTTGGAAACAATCTGTATTTGATACATATAAAAATGCAAGTATTCCAGAAGAATGGTCCGAAAAGCTGAAACAAAAGTGCGAGGAAGTGGGTATTGAATATATGACTAGTCCATATGATTTTTCTTCTGTAGATATTGTGGATCAGTACGTAAATGCATATAAAATCGGTTCTGGAGATATTACATGGATAGAAATATTGGAATATATTGCCAAAAAAGGAAAACCCATATTACTTGCAACAGGAGCCTCAGAATTGGGTGATGTAGTACAAGCCATGCAAACACTACAAAAATATAATGATCAAATTATCATCATGCAATGCAATACAAATTATACAGCAAATGCCTCAAACTTTTCTTACATTAATTTACGGGTACTAAATACTTACCATGAGCTTTATCCTAATTGTATTTTAGGATTATCTGATCATACATTCGGACACACAACTGTTCTTGGAGCCTTTGCCTTAGGAGCACGTGTATTTGAAAAGCACTTTACAGATGATAACGGCAGAGACGGCCCTGATCATAAATTCTCTATGACCCCTTCCACATGGAGGGAAATGGTTGTCGCATGCAACGAGCTTTATGAATCATTAGGAGATGGTATTAAGCGAGTAGAAAAAAACGAACTGGATACTGTGAAAATACAACGCAGGGCATTCTATCTACAGAAAGATCTAAAGAAAGGAGATTGTATTAGAAAAGAAGATATTTTTCCTTTACGCCCAGCAAAAATAGGGGCTGTACTTCCATTTGAACAATCAGAACTACTAGGAAAAATTCTTTTGAGAGATAAAAAAAAGGACGAGTGTATCTTTTGGGAGGATATTAAAGATGTTGAAAGGTAACCAAGTATATTTATGCGCCTTAGAAAGAGAAGATTTACCACAGTTAATGGCGTGGAGAAATCAAACTAATTTTCGAAAATACTTTCGCGAATATTTGGAATTAAATTCCGACATGCAAAATAATTGGTATGAAAAAAAAGTTATAAATGATCCCAGCACTATTATGTTTGCAATTCGAAATATCACAAATAATGAACTTTTAGGATGCTGTGGTTTGTGCTACATCAATTGGGTACACCGTAATTCGGATCTTTCACTTTATATTGGGAAAAATAATTTATATATTGATAGTATTGGTTATGCAGAAGAAAGTTGTAGTTTATTATTTAACTATGGGTTTGGCGAATTAGGGTTGAAAAAAATATGGTCAGAACTATATGAATTTGATCAAAAAAAGATATCCTTATATAAAAAGTTAGGGATGAATGTTGATGGAACTTTACGTAATCAATACTATTATAATGGAAAATGGTGGGATTCAAAGATACTTTCCATATTAAAATGTGAATGGAGAATGAAGCGCTTTGAGTAAATTATGTCTAGGTACTGTTCAATTTGGAATGCAATATGGAATTAATAATTATACTGGACAGCCCTCAGAAGAAGAATGTTTTGAAATGTTGGATGTTGCAATTGAAAACGGAATTGACACTATTGACACAGCAAGGGCTTATGGTACATCAGAAATTGTATTAGGCAATTATCTTGAATATCGAAAATACGGCAATAAAGTAAATATTATATCAAAGCTACGGCCTAATGTGCTAATGCCCAATACAAATGATGTTTATTCTTTAATTCGCAAAGAATTAGAAGATAGTTTAAAACGATTACATATTTCAAAATTGAAAGGATATTTACTACATACACCAGAATATGTTTATAATGATAAAGTTATTCAAGCATTATATCAATTAAAAAAAGAAGGGTTGCTCCAGAACATTGGAGTTTCTATATATAACATGGAAGATGGATTTGAGGCCATAGTTAAAAAGATGGATTATGTTCAGCTTCCTTATAGTATCTTTGATCAACGCGGCGACAAGTCCGGTTTTATTTCTGATGCAAAAAAAGCGGGACTAACTATCTTTACAAGAAGCGTATTTCTTCAAGGTTTATGTATGATGCCTTTGGATAACGTTCCTACCTATTTAGAACATGCTAAACCATACTTGAAATATTTAGAAGAATTAGCAAAAAAACAGAAAATTCATAAAGCAGAATTATTAATTCGATTTGTTAAATCTTTAAAAGAAATAGACTATCTGGTATTTGGAGTAGATAATATTAGTCAATTAAAAGAAAACATTAATATATTTAATAATAATGCTTCAATGGATTCTCTATTGCTTAAAACAGTACAAGAGTATTTTAGTGATATGGAAAATAGTATTATACTACCTAGTCTTTGGTCAAATGGTAAAAAGGCAGAGTAAAATATATTTCAAGAAAGGATAGCATATGAAAGTTTTATTTATGGCATGGGATATTTATGATGATACTAATACATTACCACAATTTTTTCAATGTTGTACAGGTGGAAGTTTAGTCATAAAAAACATCTGTGAATACGTTGGTCGAAAATGCGAATCTTATCTTTTTATTGGCAAGAATAAAGTGCCTGAGATGGATTTAGGAAACATTCATATAATTGGTACAAATATGATTCCTGAAATACAAGATTCATCAAATGAAACGTATTTACAGACTATGGCAACTGCATTTTCTGATACATTAGAAAAAATCAAGCCAGATATAGTAAATATCCATGGCATTGGAGAACTCGCAAAGCAATGTATAGAATTATGTATCGCTAAGGGAGTTCCTTACGTATATACAGATCATCTTTATATTGGATTAAACCAACATATTTCTGGATATGAAAGACATATTGAGTGGGAAAAAAAATTATATAGTATAAATAATTTAAAAATAATTGTTGTAAGTACGGGAATGAAGAAAAAAATTTTAAATGACTTTCCAAATATTCCTGAAAAAAATATTTCTGTAGTTTTAAATGGAACCAACTTTATTGCTCAAAAAATGGATAACAATCTAAAAGAATTTTATAGTATATCTAGCGAAAAGGTTCTATTGTGTGTTGGAACTCTTCTAGCGAGAAAAAACCAAGTTCAAATAGTGGATGCTTTTCGATTATTACCACCACAGCTTCAGCAAAAAATCAAAATTCTGTTTTGCGGTCTGGATCGGATGGAAGGCTATTTGCAAGATAGAATCACCCACTATGGGTTGCAGGATCGTTTAATTTATTGTGGAAAATCAAATAATAATGACATAAAAAAATACTATTCTATAGCGGATGGTCTTATTGTTCCTAGCAAAGCGGAAGGTTTAAGTATAGCTATGTTAGAGGCAATTGCGTATGGACTTCCTATTATCATGTTTTCTGATTCAGAATGTGCAGATGATTTAAATGACAAAAAAGTGGTTTGTTTTTCTGTAGACAGAAGCGATCAAAGTCTCGCAAACGCAATAATTGAGTGGTTTGAAAATGATTGGGATCATAATTATATTGTACAATATTCGAAATGTTTTTCAATGGAAAATGTAGCAATGAATTATATAGACTATTATAAAAGACATATATCAACAGAAATTTAGAATGGTGAATCATATGAAAACAAATGCCCCTTTAGTTTCCGTTATTGTTCCAGTATATAATACAGAAAAATACTTAGATAAATGTATAGACAGTATTTGTAGACAGACTTATAAAAATTTAGAAATCATTTTAATTAATGATGGTTCTTCTGATAACAGTCTGGATATTTGTATGAAACACCAAGAAAAGGATTCACGAATAAAAATTTTTTCTCAGAAAAACAAGGGCTTAATCGAAACTCGGAAATTTGGAGTATCCCGTGCTAAAGGTAAATTGATTGGATTTGTTGATAGCGATGATTGGATTGAAAAAGACATGTATTCACATTTATCAAAAATTGCAGTGGATACAAATGCCGATTTAATTTCTTCTGGTATAATTCATGATTATGAAGCTATTAAAGGATGTAATGGGTATGATGGTATCTTTGTTTTTGATAACTATGCAGAAGGATTTTACTCAGATTTAGAAAAATATATATATCCGACAATGCTTCATGATGAAAGCATTCATAATTTTGGCTTAAATTGTAACCTTGTGAATAAATTATTTAAAAAAGAATTGTTACAGAATGCATATCAAAATTTAAATTCAGACATATTTTATGGTGAAGACTGCTTAGCTGCCTATACATATTGCCTTCTGGCAAAAAGTATATATATATCAAAGAGTGCCTTCTATCATTATAATATAAGAATGGATTCTATGTGTTCCAGGAACGATGTGAAATTATTATATAATTCCTATTTATTATATTCTGAGCTAAAGAACCTCTTTATTAATCATAAAAATTATTATGTTCTCATGCGGCAATTAAAAAAATATGTTTTGAGGTTAGAATTTCATAATCTGGAGAAATTATATAACATTAAAGTCAGTTCACTGGGGACTTGGGACTTTGCTCATGTGGATAATATGAAAGACTCGAAAATCATTATTTATGGTGCTGGTGGATGCGGACAAGCTTTCTATCAATATGTAAAAAACCATAATATGGAAAAGCACGTTGTAGCTTGGGTAGACAAAAACCCTTCTGAAAAATCAGAACAATGCCTGTACAGAATAGAATCACCTGAAATATTAAGCAGAGTACATTTTGACTATGTAATTATTGCAGTGTTAAGAGAAGTTATCGCAGAAGGAATAAAGAAAGATTTATATGAACATTACAATATAGAAAAAGAAAAAATCATTTGGAATGAGCCGAAGTATACGCCATTTCTTATTTAGTAAAAAAAGGACGAAAAGTAAAATATAATGAAAAAACTAGAGGAGATAATTTTGTTAAGAAAAATGAAATGCGAAAAGCACAGGAATGATTCAGCGATATATATTTCTATCGTCATCCCTTCCTTAAATGTCGCAAAGTACATGGAGGAATGCCTTGAGAGTGTAACAGGCCAGACATTAAAGGAAATAGAAATACTATGCATTGATGCGGGTTCCACAGATGGCACTCTGCAGATTATAGAAAGGTATGCATCCGAAGATCCCCGTATCCGGCTTGTAGAATCAGATAAAAAAAGCTACGGTTATCAGGTGAATATGGGGATTCGGAAAGCGAGAGGACAGTATATCGGAATTGTGGAGCCGGACGATTATATTGATAAAACTATGTATCAAAATCTTTATTCCCATACAGGCAATGATTTTCCTGATTTTATTAAGGGCGGATACACAGAATTTGCAGACTTAAAAGGCAGGAAAGTATATGCAAAGGCCGGCCGCAGTCGTCTGGCAGACGTATTTGAACAGCTTATCTTTTTTGATGATGCAAAGGAAAAGGGTATCCTGGATATCAATCATATATGGTCAGGAATTTACCGGAGAGCATTTTTACTTGAGAAAAATATATGGCTCAATGAAACTGCGGGGGCTTCATATCAGGATATCAGTTTTTCGATACTGGTTGGCTTATTAGCGAATACAGGAATTTATATAAATGAAACTGATTATTTTTATCGTGTAGATAATGAAAATTCTTCTGTAAAATCAAGTTCTAAATGGCGATGTGTCATTGATGAGTATGAATACATAACAAACGAATTAATCAAACGAGAAATGTATACCGCCGATATACAAAAGCTAGTGTGTCGGCAAAAGCTTGCATCCTATCAGTGGAATGTTTTAAGGCTTTCAGAAAAGGAACGGAAATATTTTCTTTCAGAGATTCAGCCGGAACTGCAGGATTTTTCTAAGGGGAAAGCTTTATATGCTGATTTGATGGATAGTCAAAAGGAGTCACTGGAGCTATTGCGAGATTGGAATGCTCTAAGTGATTATCTGAATAAAAAGCAGGAGCGAAACAGACATTTAGGCGAATTACTCATCAGAGCGAAGCAGGACGAAAAGTTTGTCCTTGTCAGTGCAGGGTATTATGGTGAACGGATATTGTTATTACAGGAAATGTCAGGAATAATATTTATTAAAGATGTAGCGGATAACAATGATATGCTTCAAGGGAAAATATGGAATGGATATTCCATAATCAGTGTTTCAGACGCTGTACAAAAGCACAAACGTGATACATTTATTATTGCAAATAGAAACCATTCCGATGAAATTCGAAAACAGCTGGAACATATGGGTCTAAGCGGTAATAAAATTTTTTTGGTAAATGATATGTTATCTTTAGAGGAGATATTAAGATTTGACGGATACAATTCTCAATCGGTTTGTAATTGCAGATAAATTACAAAAAGGCGGCTTTACAAATGTATGTTCCTTAGACAGTGTGATCAGGAAATACATCAATATATAGATTACGATTGTAGGAAAGAGAGAACTTTAATATGATAAAAGTATCTGTCATTATGCCATGTTTAAACATGGTCAGATATATAAAACCTTGTATAGACAGCGTACTTCAGCAAACTCTGTCTAATATAGAAATTTTGATTATTGATGCTGGGTCTACAGATGGTACTTTGGATATTTTATTTGAATATAAAAAACAGGATTCCAGAATCCATATTTTTCATTCTTCTGTAAAAAGCTATGGATATCAAATGAATTGGGGTATTTCCTTAGCCAAAGGTAAGTACATAGGAATTGTAGAAACAGATGATATTGTAGAACATAATATGTTCGAGTTACTATATAGTGAAGCCATTTCTGAAAACGCGGATTATGTAAAGGGAACAAGCGAAGGCTTTTTCCAAAGTTCTCATGGTATAGAATGGCGATTTTCTATTTTACCCTGTCTTGATTTAAAAGATAAATATACTGCTATTCCAAAAGAAAACCCGGAGTTATTTTTATATGATAATTTTTTATGGAATGGTATCTATCGCAGAGAGTTTCTGCAAAAAATAAAATTTAATGAAACGCCTGGCGCAGCTTTTCAAGATATAGGCGCACTTTTTCAGATTGCAAGCAGTGCGGATAAGGGAATCTATTTAAATAATCATGTTTATAATTATAGGCAGGATAATTCTTCCGCTTCTTCTTATGACAAAAAAAGTTTTTTGTATGCAGCAACTGAATACCGATATATTGAACAATTTTTATCAAATCTATCTTATGAATGGGAAATAGTATATTATCTTAAAATGGGCGGACTTAGTATAAACCGATTTCTTTTTATGGCAGGATCTGGACATTACTGGAATGAATCAAAAGATGGTATTGAAGAGTTAAGAAATAAGCTTGCTTATGCAGTAGCCGATGGAAAAGTCAATTCAAACAATTTTCTTAATTGGGAAAAGCTCCTGATATATTTAAAAGAGCCTTATTCTTTATATGAAACCCTTAGAAAAGAATATTGTGCAAAGCTAGAAAAGATGAATTTTCTGTTGAATATATCCAGAAATAGGTGCGTGTATATCTTTGGTGCAGGAAATTATGGTATGTTTATCCATACATTTTTATCATTAAATAACATAGACGTGGTTGCTTTTTGTGATAACAGTACTCAAAAACAGCTCGAAACTATACAAAATCTTCCTGTTTTGGCACCAGAAGAAACTATTTCTAAAAAAGAAAATGCTTGTTATATCATTACAGCTTCAAAATATGTCCGCGAAATCACCGACCAATTGCTTCAATTAGGTGTTGAGCAGAATCAAATTGTTTTTTATAATGCTGGTATTGATATGTATTTGCTTAAAGAATTTGAAAAGGAAGAATAAGATATTTGTGTTCTTATAAATATGAAAAACAAGTATAAACCTATGGTGAAAAATATTTTCCAAAACACGTTACTGTCCGGATAAAGCAGCATTTATCCCCTGGCAGAGGACAAAGCAAAACGCATGCATGGAAGACTGGATTGTAGTGTAAAGTATCGTATGAAAAAATGATACGGGTATTGCCCGCATTTAAAATCTGCTTCGTAGATGGCGGGCAAGCAATCACTTGCTGTGCAAGTGGTTGCATTCAGCAGGCAATCAATTTGCTGTGCAAATTGGTTACAAAATTGTGGAGGAATAAAAAATTGATTTCGGATAGTCTGAAAGAACTGGAAAAACAGCAGAAGTTAAATCAATCTATCGTACTATGGGGGATCGGAAACCAGACCCGCGAGGTCATTGCATGGCTGAAACAACATGGATACGGCGGCAGATTGCTCTTCATCGTGGACAATTTTAAACGAACCTTTTGCCGGGAGTATGAGGGGATTCCTGTGGAAACGCCGGCGGCATTGATACGGCTGGAGAAGGATTCGTTTACAGTCATTCTTTCGATCAATTATGCAGAGGATGTCTGGAAGCAGTTGAGCGCCTGCAAAGTCACACAGATCTATAATCTCCGAAATCTGCAGGAACGAATCTTACCGTACCGCTATGAGATTCCCTCGCATTTTACAAACCGAAGCAAAGGGAAAGAATATTTGTGTTATGTATTGGCCGGCTATGAGCCTGAATTGTGGAAAGACACGATTGGACGGTTGGAAGCCTTTCAGCATGAGGGCATGGACTATTGTCTTGTCCTGTCCGGAAAGACGGATGAGACACTGGAGAAAATAGCTGAGCGGAACGGATGGTCCTACCTTTATACAGACATGAATCAGGTGTGCTACATCCAGAACTTGGTGATTGAACTGCACCCTGATGCGAAATATATACTGAAAATGGATGAGGACATTTTTATTGGAAAAGATTTTTTCCGGCAGATGATACAGGGCTACCAGCGGATCGAACGGGAAGGCGAATACAGAATCGGTTTCGCAGTTCCGGTCGTGCCTCTGAATTGCTGCGGCTATGCCTCCTACATAAAGCTGATTGGAAAAAAAGAGGACTACGAGCAGCGGTTTGGCCGGGCCTACAAGAGCAGGTTCAGTGCAGTTTTTAACGTTGTAGAGACTGCGGAATTTCTGTGGGATACCATGGACACATTTGACCGTATGGCTGCACAGTTTCTGGAAAATGACGGTTATAACATACTGGATTGCTATTACAATATCGGATGTATCATGTTTTCCCGTGAGCGTTGGATCATGATGGGAAAATGGCCGGAAATCCCGGACGAATCCGGAATGGGCAGAGATGAGGCCTATATCTGTCAGGATAATGTGAATAAGGATCTGGCAATCTATGAACTTAAAAATGTGCTTGCGGGACACTTGGCATTCGGGCATCAGAAAAAGAGAATGATGGAATATTATCGAAACCATCCTGAGAAGTTTGCCGCCCATACCTCATGACAAATTTATAACTTATATTAAAATTTCTTTAAACGCAAAAACTTCCATCTGTGCGGTCGGATATTCTAAAGGGTATCCACCCCATTCATCCATTCGCAAAATCCATGCTGACGCACTCTTGTGTCTACGTAACGCGGCCACATTTTGCTCATTAATCAATGGGTTGCTGATCCGACAGAGCATTCGTATTGCAGTAAACTGCATGCAAATGATCAGTCGGACTGCAACCGCACATTTGGAAAAACTTGGAGGTTTACATCAATGCAATCAGAATACCTTATAAAAGAAATCCAACAGGGACTCCTGAAATGGTACGATTTTAAACCGAACAGCACCTTCCTTTATCTCGGAGAAAAGGATGAACCCTGCGCTGCCCTGCTGAGTGAATTGGCCGGACAGACTGCATGTATGTCTGCCGCACAGGCAAGCGCACAGACTACCACACAGACTGCCGCGCAGACAAACGCGCAAACTGCCGCGCAGACAAACGCACAGACTGTTGCGCAGACAAACGTACAGACTGCCGCACAGACAAATGCACAGACTGCCGTACAGACAACCGCGCAGCCTGCGAATACATCCTCCCGCCTCACCTGCGCATCCCCACTCCAGACCCTCACCCCGCAATGGCAGCAAGCCCACACCGCCGGCTTCGACTACATCATTGCCATTGAGACCTTAGAAACTCTGGAATCCCCCGCCGGATACCTTTCACGTTTAAAGTCCCTGCTCAAGCCCGACGGCACGCTCCTCCTGGGGATGAACAACCGCTTCGGCCTCCGATATTTCTGCGGAGACCGGGATCCGTATACGGAGCGGAATTTTGACGGAATCGAGGGCTATAGGCGTGCTTACGCCAAAAAGGAAGATACTTTTCAGGGGCGTTGCTACAGCCAGGCAGAACTCCGCTCCATGCTGCAAAGCTCCGGATTCGAGACTTTTCAGTTTTACTCCGTCCTTTCGGATCTGAAAAATCCGTCCTTTTTATACGCGGAGGACTATCTGCCAAACGAGGATCTGTCCAACCGGATTTTTCCGACCTATCATTATCCGGATACCGTATTTTTGGATGAAGAAAGCCTGTACAACAGTCTCGCCGAAAATGGGATGTTCCATGAAATGGCAAATGCTTATCTGATCGAATGCCCGTTAAGCGGCCGTATTTCCGATGTCAGTCATGTCACAAGTTCCATGGAACGTGGGCCGGAGCGTGCACTTCTGACGATCATACATCGGTCCGGGATCGTAGAAAAGCGGGCAGCCCACACTGAAGGCATTCTCCGTTTGGAAAATTTGATTGAGCACGGACGTGATCTGTCCGCACATGGCATATCCGTCGTAGAAGCAAAGTTGGGACACCCCCTGTCCGCATACAATATTCCGGACACAGCAACGAACCACGGGCAGGAACTGCCCCGCCCGGTCTCCTACCTGATGCCCTACCTCACCGCCGAAGTCGGCCAGCTCTACTTAAAGCGCCTTCTGCATGAGGACCAGGACATGTTCCTGCGGAAATTGGATGAATTTCGGGACCTGATCCTTCAATCCTCGGAAATCATCGAACCAGACCTGGGCGACGGAAACGGCGCCGTTTTGCGGAAAGGTTACATTGACATGGTGCCGCTGAACAGCTTTTATATCAACGATACCTTCGTATTCTACGACCAGGAATTTTGTGAGGAACATTATCCGGCAAATGCGCTGATCTGGCGGATGATCGCCACATTTTACGCCGGAGATCTGGAAGTACAGAAGCTTATGCCGATGGAAACCCTTCTGAATCGTTACGATCTGAAACGGAAGCTGTCAAAATGGCAAAAACTGGAGTGGGATTTTCTTGCGGATCTCCGCCAGGAAAAGACGCTGCGGAAATATCACGAAGCATGCCGCCGGAATTACGATGCGGTCAATTCCAACCGGCAGCGTTTGAACTATTCCGCGGAAAAATACCAGAAGCTGTTCATCGACATTTTCCGGAACGCGGATACCCGCAAGCTGATCCTCTTCGGCTCGGGCAACTTTACGAAGCGTTTCCTTGGCTTGTACGGACAGGATTATCCGGTTTACGCAATCGTGGATAACAGCCGGGAAAAATGGGGGCAGGAAGTCGAAGGCATTTCCATCCAGTCCCCGGAAATCCTGCATTCGCTGCAAAGCGGAGAATATAAGATCCTGATCTGCATCAAAAATTATCTGTCTGTCATGAAGCAGTTGGACGGTATGGGGGTGACAGAATACAGCATTTATGATCCCGGCAAGGATTATCCCCGGAAACGGAAACCTCTTGTGCCGCAAAATGCCGATGCAGTATCTGGCTCCGCGGATCATTCCGCAGTAAAAAAGAAATACCACACCGGCTATATCGCGGGCGTTTTCGACCTGTTCCATGTGGGACATCTGAATATGTTCAAGCGTGCGAAGGAACAGTGTGATTACCTGATCGTCGGTGTTGTGACGGATGAAGGAGTGCGGAAATTCAAAGAAGTCGAGCCATTTGTCCCCTATGAGGAACGCGCGGAAATGGTCCGTTCCTGCCGGTATGTGGACGAAGTTGTGGAAATTCCGCTGAATTTCGGCGGTACACGCGACGCCTGGCGTCTGCATCATTTTGACTGCCAGTTCTCCGGCAGCGATTATGTGGATAATCCGGACTGGCTGGCGGAAAAAGAGTTTTTGGAGAAGCACGGCGCAGAGATGGAATTTTTCCCGTACACGCAAAGTACAAGCTCTTCCAAAATAAAAGATCTGATTGACAAAAAACTGTTATAAACCGGAGATTTCCGCAGGCCGCGGCTCTCCGGGCCAATTCTATATTAAAAACGTGAAGGAGCACCGCAATGAACATCTTCTACTCCCCCACCGGCATCGTGGATTCCCGGCATCCTGCGCAGGGGCTGACGGACATGTCCCATGCCGGATTAAAGCATATTGCCCTGGATCTCGCCATGTACTGTTCCGGGCACGATCTCGAAAACTATGGGAAACCAATGCAGCCCTGCCGTCCCGTACCGCGCGGAAATAACCCCCAATGCGGAGATTGCCGCCCAAAAGCCGACAAGGGGACACCGGGTAACGATACTGCCGCTAAAAAACTGCAAATCCGAATCCATACTCCGACGCTTCCGACAGAGTTTCCTCCATCTGCACCCCGGAAGCTATGCTGAAAAATCTGCGGCCTTTCCTGGAACAGTGCCGCAGCCTGGGTCTCTCTGTACAGTTCCTGCGCGTCCCGCGCCTTCCGTGGGACAGCAAGCGCAGGGATCTGAATCCCCTGCTTGAACAAATCGCCCACTCCGCAGTCCGGCTCTGCGGAAAAATCGGCTGCCGATATCTGGCCGTTTCTCCTCTGTTCGCCAGCATAGAAAAGGGCACGGAGTGGCAGATCAACCGAACGTATTATCTCCGTCTTGCCAAAGCTGCCCGCAGATACCGCGTCACCCTCCTGCTGGAAAACCAGTGCCGCAGCCACAACGGACACCTGCTCCGCGGAATCTGTTCTGACGGAGCCGAAGCCGCTGCATGGATCGACATGCTGAATGCGGAGGTGGCAAGGCAGGACAACCTGTTACACGCAGAAATTCCAGCACAGGGTCACTCCTCCCACGCAGAAGCTCCGGCACAGGATCACTCCTCCCACGCAGAAGCTCCGGCACAGGGTCACTCCTCCCACGCAGAAGCTCCGGCACAGGATCACTCCTTCCACGCAGAAGCTCCGGCACAGGATCACTCCTCCTGCGCAGAAGCTCTGGCACAGGATCACTCGCAGCCCCGCTCAGACAGCCCTGTCTTCGCCTTCTGCCTGGACACCGGAATCTGCACGCTCTGCGGCCAGGACATGCAGGCATTTGCCGCTGCTCTCGGCCGCCGTCTCCAGGCGGTCATCCTCCGGGACTGCGGCAGACAGCAGGAATCTTCTCTTCTGCCCTTCACCTCCGCCTTCCAGGGTCAGCCCGGGACAGACTGGCTCAGCCTGATCCGCGGCTTGAGGAGCATGGATTTTGGCGGCAGCCTTGTGCTTGATTTTGCAGATACCGCAGCCGCGTTTTCCCCGCTGCTCCGTCCCCAGCTTCTGCCGCTGGCGAAGTCTGCGGCAGAGTATTTTAAATGGCAGATCGAGCTGGAAAGCCTTTTAAAAAAGTACGAGTCCATCGTCCTCTTCGGAGCCGGGAACATGTGCCGCAATTACATGAAATGCTACGGCAGCCAGTACCCTCCCCTCTTCACCTGCGACAACAATCCGGCCGTCTGGGGGACCACGATCTGCGGACTGGAGATCAAGCCGCCGGAAGCCTTAAAGGAGCTTCCCGACAGCTACGGCATTTTCATCTGCAACATTTATTACCGTGAGATCGAAACACAGCTTCGGAAAATGGGCATCAAAAATATAGAATTTTTCAATGACGAGTACATGCCGTCCTTTCATTTTGACAGGCTGGAAATGTATTGATTTCAGAAAAATGCCGCGGCCCGCAAAAAATATACTCTGTTTTCCCGTCCGGACATGGCTGCGGCAGACAGTTGAATTTTGGAGGTATCAGAACCATGGTTTCTATCGGTGTACAGACAAAAAATGTAGTTTATGACTCGGATCCGGCAGCCGGTTTTCAAATGCTGAAAGATACAGGATTTTCCTGCGCAGATTTCAGCCTGAATTCTTACCTTTTAAATACATCGCTGTATCAATTGGATTTGAATGAATTTTTTGATCAATCCTGCGCGGAGCTGGAGCATTTTTTCTCCCCCCATAAAAAGGGCGCGGCCGCAGCCGGCATTACCCTGAATCAGATGCACATGCCCTACCCGCTCTATGTCCCGAACGGCGGCAGCGGCTTGAATGGCTATCTGCAGGACACTGTGGCACGAAAGAGCATGCACATCTGCGCTTTTTTTCAGTGCCCTTATATCGTAGTGCATGGGTTTAAGCTGGCACGCAATCTCGGCTCGGAGGAAGCGGAATGGGAACAGACCGAGAGGTTTCTCGACACACTGGCCCCGCTGGCAAAGGAACTGCGGATTACAATCTGCGTAGAAAATCTTTACAATTCTGTCGGCGGTCACCTCGTCGAGGGCCCCTGCTGCGACGCAAAAAAAGCGGCAGAGCGCATCGACCGCTTTAATGACAGGCACCACGGAGAGATGCTTGGATTCTGTTTTGACACAGGGCACGCCAATCTCACAGGCATTGATTTTGAAAGCTTCCTGTGCGCTCTGGGACACCGCTTGAAGGTACTCCACATTCATGATAACGATGGCGCGGGGGATCTGCATCAGATTCCATTTACATTTACAAAAACAAGGGAAAATACAGCCGCCACGGATTGGAACGGATTTCTGAATGGATTGAGACGCATACATTTTGACCAGGTACTGAACTTTGAGACCGCTCCAGTACTAAGCGCGTTTCCCGAAGAAATGAAACCGCAGGCGCTGCGGTTTATCGCAGAAATCGGAGAATATTTTAAAAAACACTTGTAATTCAATGTATTTACAGGTAAACTGATAATTAGACTCTTGCAGGCTTGTAAACATGAGTTACTATTTTTTCCGATATTCAGCGTTTGGAAGATTATCACCAAGTCGAACACGTGAATGAAATTAAGAGAAAGGCATATGAGACCTTTTGGCTTCTTAAGCACTTAACAACAATTTCTTACAGATGGAAAACTTTTTAGATACGTTATTCTATTATCTAAAGTTTAGAAAATGTGATGCGCAGTCAATGGAACTTATGCTATTAGCATTTAAGGCCGGACAGTTAGTATCATTATGACTCGTATATTTTTTAGGAAGGGAGGTCTTTCAGACCATGATTTTAAAGGACTGCAGTACATGTATGGTTTACGATACGTCCGGCGAGCTTCTGGTGAAGGCCAGAGTCATGAGCGTGGAAGAGCGGATCACGCTTCATTTTGAGGATGACAGCAAGCTCGGTCCCGATACGGACAAATTGGAGATTGACTTTTTTGACAGCCAGATGGGCTGCATCAAGACATACAGCAGCCTGGTCGTCCATAAAAATACAGACCCCTGGGTGCTGGAGCCGTGGATGGCACAGTGCGAGATCCTGGAGGTCCGCGAGACGATCCAGCGGCAGAAGGATCTGCGGGTGAAGCTGGAGAAGGAGCTGGAATTTACGTCTACCGTACACGGACATTTTATGGGGACCATACATAATATCAGCGTGGGAGGCATTATGCTCTATACAGAGATGCCGCTGACTGTGGACGAGGAGATCGAGTTCCGCTACTGTTTCCTGAAAAGGGAATACGAGGTCAAGGCAGTCATCCTGCGGGAACAGGAAATGATCAAAAAGCGGCATGTCTATGGCTGCCAGTTTATTGATCTGACGAAAAGCGCGGAGAGAGATATCCGCCAGTTTGTATTCAAGCAGCAGTTAAAGAGGATCTGGTAGGCCGGCCAGCCAATTAGGAGGAATTACCCATGATATCAATCACTTCACTACAGGATGCAGAAAATGGCACGCTGTTTCATATGGACTGTAGTTTTTTATCCCCTGTCCGGTACGTGTGTGAAAGTCCGGACACTGTCTGCCTTATTTTTTCCGAAAAGCCGGAGAACCTGCCGGATCGGGTCTTTTTAATGCCGGACGGCAGGCAGTATGATTACAGGGCGTTTATCTATACGCTCTCGGAAGGCGCGGAGACCTGCCGTCTGCGGGACGGTATGCCGGATCAGGCAATCCCCCCTGAAACAGGAGCGAATGAAGCCGGATCCGGTATCCAGACAATGATCCAGGCAGACGCCGAACATGATTATTATATCGTCCGGGGCGCGACCGACGACATCCAGGAGGTTCGGAAGAACTTCCGTGTGTATGTCTCTTTCCGTACGTCCGTTTATTTTGACAACGATCCGAAGGAGGCCATGGTCACCATCAAGGATATCGGCTGCGGAGGCTTTCTGTTCGTCTCCGACAAAAAATATCAACCGGGGGATACCCTGTCCGTAGTCCTTTTTGATTCCAGGAATCCGCTGCTGGTGAAGGCCCGGATCCGGAAGCTCCGTCCTGTCCGAAAAGAAGGCCGGCACGGGTACGGATGCGAATATATTGACCTGAATCCGCAGGCTGAGGCGCGGATCCGCAATTACGTTTTCCACACGGAGGTTCTGCAGGTGAAGGCAAAGGAGTCCTGATACAGAAAACCTGCCGCCGGCAGCCTTTCCGTATATGATGGTATTCAGAGCCGGTTCGGCTCTCCTTTGGAGACAGCCGCAGCCAGCCCATATACAAAAAAAGAAGAGGAGATCTCCCGTCAGGAGCCCCCCTCTTCTTTTTTCGTATCCTTTTTCGCGCCCTTTTCTCCGCTTTCTTCCCTGTCTTCCTTCTTCACCTCGTTCACTTCCACGGTGGCCTCTCCCGCCGCGGAATGCTTCGGAGTATATTTTAAAAAGTAAGTATAGATATCAACAATCGCCTGGTACAGCTCCTCCGGGATTGCCGTCCCCAGATCCAACTGCGTCAGCACTGTTGCCAGCGAATTGTCCTCGTAGACAGGCACGCCGTTCTCATTGGCCACCTCCACGATCTTCTCCGCCATATAGCCCAGCCCGGACGCCACGATAACGGGCGCAATGTCCCTGTTCTCGTCATACCGCAGCGCGACTGCTTTTTTATTCCTGATATCGTCATATTGTGACATTGACCGCATTTCTCCTTTCAAATATCTTCGGGAACGCAGCAGATACCTTGATCGGAACCTGGCCCTGCTCCACGCCAAGATACTCGACCTCCAGGTGATTCTTGCTCATGATCTTACGGATATTGTCACGGATGTCGCCCTCATGTCCTGCCAGCTCTTCCGGATAATGAATCAGCATATCCATCTTCCCATTCTCATAATACATCATCATGTCAAAAAAGCCAACATCTTTTAAGTCAAATTTGATCAATAATTTAATTCCGCGCTCCTTGGAGCCCGGATTGCCCGACTCCTCGTCCGGATCCACCCAGATCTCCGAATACATCGGCACCCCGTTCAGGATCACCGGGAGCATCACATGCATGACCGGCATATACACGCTCTCATTGATCAGCATGCTCCGCATCATATTCACGAAGTCCTCTTTATTCTCCAGTCCCGCCTCTCCTCTCACACCGGCCTGCATGATATTGAGAAGCTTATCGGTCCAGTCCATCTTGCCCGCGGCCTTGTCATAATCCACATTCAGCAGCATATCCTTAAACTGAGCGCCCGTCATCCCCTGAAAATGCTTCTGGAAGGACGGAAAATCCATCAGCCTCTGGAATGCCTGCGCCACCTTGTCCACGTTTCCGTTTTCCAGCCGGGAGGTATTGAGGGCAAGCAGACTGATCAGATCCCGGATCTTCCCCAGATCCTTTGTCTGAGAAATATAGCTGCCAAGGTAAGGAATGATCTGCCCCTTCAGAAGCTGCACATTGGCCTGGCTCCCCTCCATACTGTAGGGTCGCAGCCTGGACGCAAGCTGGTGAAGCTCCTGGCGGTTGTTCCGGAACATCCGGCCCTCAATCTGCTCCAGAAGATCCTGGATCGTCTGCTGCAAGTGCTTACCGGAGGACATATCGTTGTATCTCCGGAGCATATCCAGAATCCCTGCTTTCAGCTCCACGGAATTGGTATCATTCATGATCTGGCGCAGTACATCAAATAAAGGACCCTGCAGCCGGTTCGCCCCTGCCATGGCGTCCTTTAAAAATCCGTTCAGCTCATCCGGGTTCATCTGCAGCATCTGGAACAGTGCCTGAATATCCGCTGCCGTCCCCTTGCCGATCCCGGATTCCACCATATTCGCCATCCCGCCGAACAGCATCCGGGTCATAACCTCCTGGAGGTTGGGCAGTTCCCTTAAAGACTGGACAAAATTCCCAAAATTGGATTCGTAGGAAATTCCCTTCCCCTGCTGGCCGTCCGCGTCGGTCCGGCCGTCGGCCCTGACCACCCGTCCCGGGTCCACCTGATTTTTGATGCTTAAGTCCTGTGTCTGCTGGGTCGGAGTCTGCTTATTATTGACTGCGTTATTGTCATATCCCACAACAGGAGTCGTTACTTTTAAAATATTTGACATTTTTTCACCTGCTTTGCAATTTACTCTTATCGTTTCCCGCAAGTCTGACGATATATATTAATAAATGTAATTTTTGTAGTTTAAAACATCACATTATATTAGATAAGGCGGTACTAAGATTATGGATAACATGCTTGAAATGTATCTCTATGAGACAAACACTCTTATGGAACAACTGGACGAACTCTTGATAGAAGCAGAGAAGAATTCGGATTTCACGACGAATGACGTCAATGAGATTTTCCGTATCATGCACACAATTAAAGGCTCATCTGCCATGATGGAATTCTCCACGTTGATGGAGATCGCCCACCATATAGAAGATCTTTTCTTCTATATCCGAGAAAACGGAATGGATTCCCTGGATGAATCACACAAGAATGACTTGTTCAATCTGATGTTCCAGTCAACGGATGCTCTTCGCGGCGAAGTTGAAAAAATCGAAAACGATGAGCCCCTTAGCACTAATATCGACTCAATCATTAAAAGTATTAATAGTTTTTTGGAAAAAATCAGTTCTTCCGGTGAGAAGTCTTCTGAGGACACGCCTGCGGAAACAGCGTCCGCTCCCACTGCGCCGCCCGCAGATAAAGAGGCTATTGCCGCGATCAACCAGGAACTGGCAGGATGCCCAGACAGCAAGCTTCCTTATTTTATAAAGATCCACTTCGAAGAGGGCTCCGGTATGGAGAATCTTCGTGCCTTTATGATCATCACCGCCCTGAAGGAGATCGACATACAGTTCGAATATTATCCTTCCGATGTGGAGACCAACAGCGACACGGCGGAGTCCATCATAGACAACGGCTTCTTTGTAGCGCTTTCCTCTCAGGAAGATGTGGACAGCGCAGTCGGGATTCTGAAGGAGCAGAACAGCATCCAGGCCTATGAGGTCATTGAAAATGTGCATGCGAAGGCGGAAGCGCCCAAGCAGGAAGCGCCGGCGCCGGCAGTTCAGAAGAGTGCTGAAGCCGCTCCGGCTCCGGCAGCCGCAGAGAGCGCGCAGAAGAGCGCTCCGGCTCCGGTCACCGCTTCTACGCACAGCGCTCCGGTGAAGCAGAGTCTCATCAGCGTCAATCTTTCCAAGCTTGACAGTCTGGTAGCTGTTGTGGGCGAGATCGTGATCACGGAATCCATGGTCACTTCCTCTCCGGATCTGCAGAACCTGAAGTTGGATAACTTTATGAAGTCCGCGCGCCAGCTGCGGAAGCTGACCGACGACCTGCAGGATATCGCGATGTCTCTTCGAATGGTTCCGGTATCCGGTACCTTCCAGAAGATGAACCGTGTTGTCCGGGATATGAAGAAGAAGCTGAACAGGGACGTAAGGCTTACTCTGGTAGGCGAGAACACCGAAGTTGACAAGACCATCGTGGACAGCATCAGTGACCCGATCATGCATATTGTCCGCAACTCCGTGGACCATGGTATTGAGGAGACGCGGGAAGAGCGTATCGCGGCAGGCAAGGATCCCCAGGGCGAGGTCATCCTGGCTGCCAGCCATACCGGAAGCGAGGTCATCATTACCATTACCGATGATGGGCGGGGCATGGATACAGAGAAGATCCTGGCAAAGGCGGAGCGCAACGGCATTCTGACCAAGCCTGCCAGCGAGTACTCCAAGAAGGAGATCCTTTCCCTTCTGATGCTCCCCGGTTTTTCCACCAACGAGGAAGTGACCGAGTTCTCCGGGCGAGGCGTCGGCATGGACGTTGTAAAGAAAAATGTAGAATCCGTAGGAGGCACCATTTCCATTTCCAGTGAATTTGGACAGGGAAGCGTCACTACATTGAAGATTCCTCTTACTATGGCGATTACGGACGGTATGGAGATCTCCGTCGGGAAGTCTCTGTTTACGATTCCGATCGCAAATATCCGCCAGTCCCTCAAGATCCAGAGAGATGAAGTCATACTTGACGCGGGCGGCAATGAGATTGTAAAATGTCTGGGTGAATTTTATCCGATCATCCGTGTACATGAGTTATATAATATTGAAACGGAAAAGACCAATATTGAAGACGGTATCCTGATCTGGGTAGAGTCCGCTGATAAGTCCTTCTGCCTGTTTGTGGATGAACTGCTCGGCGAGCAGCAGGTCGTTGTAAAGCCGCTTCCTTCCTATTTGAACAGTTTCAATATCAAGAACTCAGGAATCGGCGGCTGTACGCTTCTCGGCGACGGCAATATCAGTCTGATCCTGGATATTGGTAACTTATACGCAGCATATCATACTCAATATTAAACTATAGGAACCGGAGGAATAATTTTATGTCAGCAGATACACATAAGAACACGGAGGTCGGCATTTCTGAGAATGAGGCTCCTGTTTCCACAGAAAGATTTTTAACATTTACTTGTGACGGATTGAATATCGGTGTCAGTACAAATTACGTGATCGAGATCATCACGGATCATTCCATCACCATGCTTCCTCTTGTCCCGGATTATCTGAAGGGCATCATCAGCATGAGAGGTGAGATCATCCCGATCATTGATATCCGTCTCCGTATGGGAAAGCTTCCTATTGAATATACCAGCACAACCTGTATCATCATCCTGGATATCAATGATGTGAAGATCGGCATCCTGGTAGATGCCGTTCAGCAGGTGATGGATGTAGACCAGAGCTTGATCTCTCCTGTCCCGGTGGAAAACCAGCAGGAGCTGATCCGGGGCATGGTTTCCTCAGGAAATAATTCCGTGATCCTTTTCCTGGATTGCGAAAAACTGATCCAGGCATATTAAAAAAAAGGAGCAAGAAACATGTTAACGATAAATGACAAGGAATTCCAGCGTCTTGTAAAGTTTGTACATCAAAATTATGGGATTGATCTGTCGAAGAAACGGCAGCTCATCACCGGACGCCTTTCCAACACGATCGTCGGTATGGGATTCAACTCGTTCGAAGATTACGTAGAGTACCTGATCAATAATGGCAAGCCGGAAGACCGGGAGCTGATGCTGAATAAGCTCACGACCAACTATACTTATTTTATGCGTGAAGAGGCGCATTTTAAACTGTTCTCAGAGACCATCCTTCCTTATCTGGAGCAGACAAAGAAGGATAAAGTACTCAGCATATGGAGCGCCGGCTGTTCCTCAGGCGAGGAGCCTTATACGATCTCCATCATCCTGAAGGAGTATTTTGCAAATAAGCCCGGATGGGATACAAGGGTACTCGCCACGGATATTTCTCAGAATGTACTGCGCAGTGCGGTAAATGCGGTCTATGACGAGGATTCGCTCAAGGAGTTATCCCCGGCCTGGAAGAAGAAGTATTTCCGTCCCGGAGACGCTCCCGGCACGTACCATGTTACGCAGGATCTGCGAAACAATGTCATCTTCCGGACGTTTAACCTGATGGATCCGATCAAATTCCGCTTGAAATTCGACGTTATCTTCTGCCGAAATGTGATGATCTATTTTGACCAGGAGACGAAGGAAGCGCTTGTCAAAAGATTTTTCGACGCGACCAATGACGGCGGTTATCTTCTGATCGGGCATTCGGAAGGGCTGAACAAGGCCACAACGCCTTATAAGTATCTCAAGCCTGCGACTTATCGGAAGGTAAAATAAAAAGTATGACGAGCTGCTTTTGAGAATTCAGAAGCAGCTTTTTTAAAAAACTCTAACACTTTACAATATTATGTGATAAAATAAATTTATGATGTTTGGCCAGGAAGTATTTTGGCCGCAAGAAAGGGATGATATTTTATGAATAATTCGATCAAAGTGCTGGTTGTGGACGATTCGTCTCTGTTCCGGCAGATGATCATACAGCATCTTTCCACCCAGCCCGGCATAGAAGTCGTAGGCTATGCGATTAATGCATTTGACGCAGGTCAGAAGATCCCGCGGCTGAAACCGGATGTGCTGACTCTGGATGTGGAGATGCCCGGACTCAATGGAATTGAATTTCTCAAGCAGCTCCTTCCGAAAAATCCGATCCCGGTCATTCTCGTATCTTCTTTAAATTTGAGTGTATTTGACGCGCTGTCCGCAGGCGCCGTGGATTTTGTCCGCAAGCCGGATATGAGCGCAAAAAATTCAAAGGATACATTTTTTACCGGCCTGACGCTGAAGGTACGCGCGGCGTCCAAGGCAAAGGTACGCGTGGCTGCCCGGCAGAATACCGGCAGTGCCGTGACCGCGCAAAATGTCGCGGCGAAGCCCATGCCCTTTCCACCTATCCCGCGGAATGTCTTGGACTCCACCATCATCGGCCTGGGTGCTTCCACCGGGGGAACGGAAGCCACGCTTGCCGTGCTGCAGAAGCTTCCGGCAAATATTCCCGGCATCGTGATCACGCAGCATATGCCGGAGGGATTTACGGACATGTACGCGCAGCGTTTGAACCGGATCTGCAGTATGGAGGTCCGTGAAGCGAAGAACGGCGATGTCATCCGTCCCGGACTGGCTCTCATCGCTCCCGGAGCAAAGCAGATGGAAGTTGTCAGAGCGGGAAATAACTACATTGTACAGTGCCACCCCGGACCCAAGGTCAGCGGACATTGTCCGTCTGTAAATGTCCTCTTTAACTCCATTGCCAAGAATGTCGCCATAAAAAAAGTCGGCATCATCATGACCGGTATGGGCAGCGACGGAGCGGAGGGACTGCTGCAGATGCGCCAGAAGGGCGCGTTTACGATCGGACAGGACAAGGAATCCTGTGTGGTATACGGAATGCCGATGGTGGCTTACAATATCGGCGCGGTATGTACGCAGGCTTCCTGCGACAATATCCCTTCCGTTCTTTTGAATCATTTGAAAGGCTGACGGAATCATTTCCATCTGTACGGCTGTAAGTCATATACAGAAAACTGCCGACGGCATCCTTTCCGCATACGATGGTATTTGGGTATTATTAACAAAATGAAATTCATGGTCATAAAAACAGATGTGCTTCCGGCGCATCTGTTTTTTACGTTCATATGCGGAAAGACCGGCGTCGGCAGGCTTTCTGTATATGCCTTACTTTATAAAAATCATCCCACTTTTTGCGGGATTCGCTGTAATTAAATGTACTTTTTTTTATTATGATTTTCGAAGTTATGCCGATATTCAAGATATAAACTATAAAACAATTTATTCTAATACAGTAAAAAAGACTGCAATGTTTAGAAAAGGAGTCCAGTATGAAAATAACGACTAACAATGTAATGAAAAGCTATCCGGATCTTCGGATTCATACAAAGGAAAATCCTGCTCCTTCTGCAGCTTCAAGTGACGGACATAGCTTTGACGCTTTGATCATACAGTCTAATCCACGACAGATTGAAGAGCACACCTTTGCAGAGTCGGTTTCCCGGCAGTTATCTTCCGGGATGTCTGATACCGCATCTGCAGAGAAGGTCCAGGATCTAAAGAACAAGGTTGCGGAGCATACGTATCAGATTGATGCCTATGCCATTGCATCCAGAATTTTATTGGTATAAGAGAAAGGCAGGTTCAGATCCTTTTTCATGTCTTTTGAAGAGATACCGCGGAACCAGAGATGAGGGGGAATCAGATTACTATTCCAGGAGGATTTGCGTGTATGAGTGATTTTTCAGCTTTTGCTGATCTTATGAAGGAATTCATAGAATTTTTTGATACATTGATTCCGATTGAACAAGATAAGCTTGATGCTACTGTGAAGAACCGGGTTGGCATTTTAGAAGATTTTATGCACAAGGAACAGGCCGCAGTCATGCGCCTGAGAGGGTTGGAACAGAAGCGTGAAGCGGAACAGAAGCGTCTCGGACTGGAGGGCTGCACCTTTCGGCAGATCTTGGAAAAGATCCCGGATACGGATGCAGCCATGCTAAAGCCCCTGTTCGACAGGGTTGACAGTCAGGTTCATACCATGCAGTCCTTAAGCGGAAGTATCCGGGATGCGATCGAAGTCAATCTTCGGGTCATTGAGTTGAATCTGGCCGGGAATCCGGTGGGAAAGGCCACCTATTCCGCAAGCGGGCAAAAGACTGAAAAGGAAAACACGAAGCATTTTTCAAGCCGTTCCGTATAGGGAATTCTATTGAGTTCCCGGGGAACCGTTTCATTTAATACATTCAGGAGGAGGATCCACTTTATGATGCGTTCAACATTTGCCGGTTTCACCACCGCTCAGCTCGCTATGGCTGCCAGCCAGCGTTCCATTGATGTGACCGGACAGAATATTGCAAATATTAACACCGAAGGCTATACAAGGCAGCGTCTTGATATTGCCAGTTTAAATTTGAGAAACGGTAGTTTCTACAATTCTTCTAACAGTACCAGGGTAGGTTATGGTGTCGATATGACCGGGATCTCCCAGCTTCGCGACCCATTCCTTGACGCCCAGTACCGTTCTCAGATTGCCAAGCTCGGAACCACCGATGCGCAGGCTGCAGGATTGGAAAAACTGCAGGTCGCATTTGACGAGAGTACAACGTCCGGGATCCGGGACGCATTCATTAATCTGAGCAATGCGCTCCAGACCCTTTCCAAAGACGATGGATATACAAAAGAAAATGATACCGTAGTTCGTTCCAGGATGCAGATTATTGTAAACCTGCTCCGTGAGAAAGCAGTTTCCCTTCAGGATATCCGGCATGATACACAGGAGAACTTCCGTGATACGGATATCAAAGACCTGAATGCGACTTTGAAGAACATTGCGGAATTGAATACCAGCATCAAGAACAGCCAGGTACTTGGAAATCCCGCATTGGAGCTGATGGATGAGCGGAACAAGCTGCTGGATGAACTGGGAAGCTATCTTCCGATCAATGTGGAATATAAGCAGAAGATGATCGGCGAAGGATATTCCGTACAGGTTCTGGATGTATCCTTTACGGATTCGGAAGGTGTAAGCCATCGGCTGATTTCTGACGGACGGTACGGACAGTTCAGTACAGATGTTTCCGGGCAGCCGGTTACACTGACGCTGACCGATGCGGATGGATATACGAATGAAATGACCGATAAGCTCACGGAAGGTACATTGAAAGGAAGCCTTGACTTTATGAATAAGTCGGGGGATTTTGATGACAGTGATTTTAAGGGAATCGGGTATTATGAGAAGGTGCTGGATTCTCTGGTTGCGAAGTTTGCGAAAGAGTTTAATACAGCAAACGAAAGCACTCAGCAAATATATAAAGATACTGCCAATAACAAAGAGTATTTAATATATGAAGATGCAACTAATAATAAGTTCTTTAAAAGCGAAGATGGAAAATATTATGCGGACGACGGTAATGGGGCGCCCAATCTTGCTAATGAGTATAAAGGTGATGTAAAAGCGTTAAATCCTGTTTATGATCCTACTAAAAAAACGGAACGTCCGCTTTTTGAAAAAATTGATCCCACTAAAGATTTTTCCGCACTCAACATCAAAATTGCTACTGGCTGGATGGACGGAAGTTATGGAATTACAAATTCTAACAATCAGGTAAATGGAGTGGTTGGTTCCACTGCCAATGAAAATATTGTAAATATGATCAATATGCTTTCAAAGGAATATGCTTTTACTGCTAAGGGCACAGCAGCCGGAAATAATGGTGCAGATGTAAGGTTCTACACCGGAAGCTTCTATAACTGCTTTGCAAATATGGAAGTAACTCTTGGTATAGATATTTCATCAGCATCTACGATGTTGAACAATCAGATTACAGTCCTGAACCAGACTGCAAATTCCAGAGATGCCATTTCAGGTGTACAGTTAGATGAAGAAGGTATGAACCTGCTGCATTATAATCAGTCTTACAGTGCTGCGGCAAGGCTTATGACCACTCTTGACGAGATGCTTGACAAATTGATCAATGGCACCGGCGTAGTCGGAAGATAAGAGGAGGTTTAAAATGAGAATTACAACAAATGCGATTTTAAGAAATTATAATAAAAATCTTTCCACTTCTATGAAGAATCTGGATACGATGAGAAACAGGGTTATGACTCAGAGAAAATATATGTCTACTGCTGAGGATCCCTCCAGTGCGCTGCGTGCAACTTCATTGGAACGGAAATATGCTAAAAATAATGACTATCTGGATACGGTAGAGGATATCCAATCCCACCAGAACGCGCAGGAAGATTCTGCAATGCAGATCAGTAATATAGCGTTGGTTTTGGCAAAGCAATATGGTATCGAAGGAATGAACGGAACCAATCATTCCAAAGAAACCAGACAGACTTATGCCGACGCATGGCGCGGTGCACAGCAGAGTATGCTGCTCTCCTTGAATGCTACGTATGGTGATGAATATGTATTTGGCGGCAGTGATGCAAAAAATGTACCTTTTACACTCGAAGAGGTTAATGGTAAACAGGTTTTAAAGTATCGCGGCGAAGACGTTACCAACGGTGATCCGAAGGTTTTAGAAGCATTATCTAAAGATTCTCACTTTATTGATTTAGGATTCGGACTTGATGTTACTAATGTCACCCCTCCGAATAACAGTGGACAATACAGTATAGATCCCGCTACCGCTTTCAATACTTCCCTTCCTGGTATCAACCTGGTTGGATATGGCCAAGATGCTGATAAGGATCCGAAGAACATGGTTCTTCTTGCGGGTATGGTTGCAGATGAGTTGGAAAAAGAGCCATTTGATTATGATCGGTACAAAGAGTTAGTAGGCAAGTTCGAGGACGGCCGCAACGACCTCCTCTCCGAGGTTACCATCCTGGGAACGCAGACAGAGTTCCTGACCACCACCAAGGAGCGTCTGGAGAACAATAAGATTCAGATTGCAGAGGATTATGACAATGTTGTAAATGTAGACATGGCGGAAGCGATCATGGATTTCTCATGGGCACAGTATGTTTATAATGCATCATTAAAGGTTGGAAACAATATTTTGACACCTTCATTTATTGACTTTATGAATTAATAGAAAATAAGAGAGAAGGGAGGAAAACTTTATGGATCAACTCATTCAGATTACGACTGTCCCCATTCAATATGAGTTGAAGATCAATAATGCGCGGCTGGAATATTCACGTTCCCGTGCTGAATTGGAAATTCATAAAAATGATGGTGGACTGTCTATCAAGAGCCGTCCTGTAAAATTGAAGCTTGATTCATTTCAGGCTAGAAATTCTGTGGTACCAACAACTGTAACGAGCGTAAAGCAGGCGGCACAGAAGGGACAGCAGGCAGCTTACAGTGCTACAGCGCAGTTAGCGCAGGAAGGTCAGCTCTTATTAAAAGCTGATATCGGCCAGGATGTGATCGGGCAGATCATGCAGCAGAGGACAGCTCAGCCCACAGGAGAATTTGAGTTGGGATTTACCCCGTCTGCTCCGGTGGATATCAGTTATGAAGCTCCTGATCTGACAATCAATTACGAGATGGATAAGCTGAACTTTGATTTGAAGGTGGCCAACGGTAATTTTGAATTTATCCCGGGTAATATTGAGATGTCGATCACGCAGCGTCCTGAGGTATTGATCGAATATGTAGGCGGACCGCTCTATGTGCCACCGAGCGCAAATCCGGACTATGAACCAGTAGATATAAGGGCTTGAAAAAAGCCCTTATATTTTTAATTACAGCATTCACCAGGAGGTATAATATAATTGGAAATTAATGCAAAGTATTTTGGACAAGTTTCATATGACAAGAGCGAATTAATCCATATTGTCAACGGATTGATCGGATTTGAAGCATATACGGAATATCTTCCGATTCCGTTTCATGAAGATAATGACTCCCTGATCTCCCTGCAGTGCCTGGAGGATGAGACGCTTTCTTTTATATTGATGAATCCTTTTGGGCTGCTGAATGACTACACACCTTCTTTGTCTGGACAGGATATGAAAGAGCTGGATGCAGAGACCGCTGAAGATCTTTCCTACTATGTAATCTGTGTCATGCGTGATTCCGTTGCAGAATCGACGGTAAACCTGAAAGCGCCGCTTGTTGTCAATGTCCGGAACCGTCAGGCAAGACAGGTTATTCTGGATCAGTCGGAATATACATTCCGACATGTGATCGGAGACATGATAAAGGAGGAATCATAGCATGCTCATCTTACAACGCCGGAAGGGCCAATCCCTTTCTATTAATAAAAATATTAAACTGACGATCGTTGATACAGGAACAGACTGGGTAAAGCTTGCGATTGATGCCCCCAAGGAAATACCGATCCTCCGGACAGAGCTGGTGGAAGCGGCTGCTGAGAATCAGGCCGCCTCCCAAACCGTTTCGAAAGAAGTGCTTGACAAAATTTTAAAACAAAACTAGTACAGCGTTGCATTAATTTTGAAGTAATAAGCGCTTGATGTCCATGTCAGGACAAGGCGGAGGAAGGAGACGATGCCGGTAGCATCGTTGACTGACTCCAACGCAGTAATGGCATGGACAGCGAGTGATTATTACTCAATTATTAGTGCAACGCTGTACTAGTATAGTGACACATTAACTTTCATTCAAAGTCAGTACACTAGAGGAAATAAAAAGGGCTCTGCGGAAATGATATTTGCGGTAAACCATGTTATATCACGCAATGATCATCATTTCCGAAAGCCCTTTTATTTTATCCAAATAATGGTGTGGAATAATAACGGTCTGCTGTGTCCGGAAGCAGCGCAACGATCGTTTTTCCTTTATTTTCCGGACGCTTTGCCAGTATGAGCGCCGCATGCAGTGCCGCGCCTGAGGAAATTCCTACCAAAACTCCTTCTTGTTTGGCAAGCAGCTTTGCCGCTTCGTATGCGTCATCAATTTCGATTGAGATGATCTCATCATAAATCTCTGTGTTGAGAACTTCCGGAATGAAGCCTGCCCCGATTCCCTGAATCTTATGAGGGCCGCCCTTTCCTTCGGAAAGCACCGGAGAGTCCGCGGGTTCAACAGCAATGATCTTGATATCGCCATTTTTTGATTTGAGATATTCGCCGGTTCCGGTCAGTGTACCGCCGGTTCCTACGCCTGCCACAAAGTATTCTACCTTTCCGTCCGTGTCCTTCCAGATCTCGGGACCGGTGGTGGTTCTATGCGCGGCAGAGTTGGCCGGATTCACAAACTGGCCTGGGATAAAGCTGTCCGGGATTTCCTTTGCCAGTTCTTCCGCTCTGTCGATGGCACCCTGCATCCCCAGCGAGCCGTCCGTCAATACCAGCTCCGCACCGTAAGCCTTTAAGATATTCCTTCTCTCTATGCTCATGGTCTCCGGCATGGTCAGGATGATACGGTAGCCTTTTGCTGCCGCAATAGAGGCAAGGCCGATCCCTGTATTTCCTGATGTAGGTTCGATGATCACGGAACCGGGCTTTAACATCCCCTTTTCCTCTGCATCTTCGATCATGGCTTTGGCAACCCGGTCCTTTACGCTTCCTGCTGGATTGAGATATTCCAGCTTTACCAGCACTTTGGCAGCCAGGTCCAGGTTTTTCTCTATATTGACAGCCTCTACAAGAGGGGTATTCCCTATTAACTCCATGGTTCCTTTATAAATGTTGGACATGATATGTTCCTTTCTTGTTACAGTTTATTTCCCAGCCAGCCAACATGCTGATCGGCTGAGAGGATGCGAGCGGCATATCACCCGATCTTTCGTTTACTTCAGCGATTCCTCCTGCAGCCGGTCGAATTCTGCCATACATTCATCGACGGTTGCTCCTCCCAAGAGATTCCGTACGATCAGGCAGGTGTTTCCCCACTGCTCCATCTTCATTCCGGCGTTGGAGCCAAGGACATACTTATTCTCCTGGATCTTCTGATTCAGCGGCTTTAACGCGTCGATACAGTCTACCTCTACGTTTTTCGACGGAGAGATCACCTTATTATGTTCCGAATAGATCTGAAGTGCTTCATCAGAAAGGATGACATTCAGGACCTTCTTTGCGTCCTCCATGTTCTCCGCATTGGTGCCGATTCCATATCCTGTCATCGACACGACCGGCATTGGGCCGAGATGGCTTGGAAATCCGATGACCTGAAGCTCAAAATCCGGGGCTCCGTATGCAGTCTCCGAGTTCGCCGCCCCCCAATATGCCATCACGATCGGAGTCTTCTGCGACAGAAAATCCGGCCCTTCCCCGTCGATCGCCTCGGAGACATAGGCCTTTTCCGCATCGACATATCCAAGGTCGATCAGCTTCTGCAGAAATTCGAATGCAGGGCGCATATAATCACTGTACTTACGTTCCCCTTTATTCAACGCTTCAATCTCTGCCTCCGTATTCCCCCCGTTGTACAGGTCCGCGTAAGCCTGAGCAAATACAAAATTCTCTAGCCACCAGCGGTTTGCGCCGATAGGCGTCTCAATCCCGTTTTCCTGGAAAACCCTGCAGCATTCCAGCAGGTCCTCCGGGGTTTCCGGCAGTTCCAGCTTGTATTCATCAAACATCGTCTTATTGACAAACAGGCCGTGAGCCACAACCTCCTGCGGAATTGCAACAAGCTTGCCGTCCACCATATTTGCCGTCTTTACGACCTCTCTTAAATTCTCAACACAGTCCAGGCCGGACAGATCCAGAAGATTTCCTTCCGACCCCAGCACCTGGATCGTGTCCGGATTCAGCAGATACAGGTCATCCATATTATTGCGGACGCGGTTAACACCGACTTCATCATAAGTCATGTCCTGGTGGTCATCCGCCGTATAGGTCCTGTATTCTACGGTCAGCCCAAGTTCCTCCTCTGCCATGGCGATCGTCAGGTCAAATGCGCTTCTTGCTATATTTTTCGCATTGGGATTTGATTTTTCCATAGGGCCAAACAAATTGACTACCTTTTTATCCTTTTTCTCATTTTTGATCAGATTGTTGACGGATTCTTCTTTGCCTCCGCAGGCTGCTGCTGAAAACATCAGCATAACGGCCAGGCCGGCCGCCGCTGATCGTTTCATTCTCCCCCGGGTCTTTCTTTTCATTGCTTATTCCTTCCTTTGCGCTACGGCGTTTTCTTAATACATTGCTTTATAACTTTTTTCAGCAGATCGATATCAATCGGTTTTGCCAGATGTACATTCATTCCTGCATCCAGTGCTTCCTTTTCATCTTCCGCAAATGCATTTGCCGTCATGGCAATGATCGGAATGGTCCGCGCGTCTTTCCGCTCCAACACACGAATCGCCCTGGTGGCGTCATATCCATTCATCACCGGCATCTGGACATCCATCAGGATTGCATCGAACTCACCTTCCGCCGCATTCGAAAAACGCTCTATAGCCATCTGGCCATTTTCAACGACCTCACATCCCGCCCCCTCAATCGAGAGGATCTCTTGAAGAATCTCCGCATTGATCTCGTTGTCTTCCGCCGCAAGAAAATGCAGTCCCTCCAAAGTCACGTCCTCCGCGCCCTCGGGTGCTGTTTCTTCCTGTTTATCATTCTGCATTTCCATAATCTTTTCTTTAAATGCAGATACGAAAAATGGTTTCGCAAGCATCTCCGTGTTCTCAATGCGGAGCGCCTCTTCTATCCTGGTATCATCATACGACACCAGAAACAGGATCGGCACCGTATACGGAATGGTCTCCCGCAACTTTTCCGCAGTATGGGCGATGCCGAGGTCCGCCCCGTTCCAGTCCAGCAGGATCAGGTCATAACCACAATAGCCTTTCAGGGACTGCAACTGACTGTCATACCCGCCGCTGCCTTCCGGGAACCGCGGCTGACTGCCATTTCCGCCGCTGTGTTCCGGGAACCGCGGCTGACTGCCATTTCCGCTGCTGTCTTCCGGGGACCGCGGCTGACTGCCATTTCCGCTGCTGTCTTCCGGGGACCGCGGCTGACTCTCCTCCCCGCTGCTGTCTTTCCTGTGATACTCCCGAATATGCCGCAGGGCTTCCTCTTCACCGAAGGCTGTATCCACATGGATCCCGGTGTCTTTCATCAGCACCTGGATATTTTCCGCACTCTCTGCATCGCCGTCCACAAGTAGGATACTGGAAATTCTGTTTTTCTCCCAGAACTGCCTGTCGGCCCGGCCTTCCGGTATACGAAATTCCAGTTCTACCCTGAAAAGGGTTCCATGATCCACTTCACTGGTCACGTCGATCGTACCGCCCATGAGCTCTACGATATTTTTTGTGATCGCCATGCCAAGGCCCGTTCCCTGAACCTTATTGGTGGTACTGTTCTCCGCCCTGGTAAATGCATCAAAAATGGTTTCCAGGTACTCCGGCGTCATCCCGTATCCGTCGTCTTCCACTTCAATTCGGATATGCTCATACTGACTGGAGCGCTGTTTCAAACCGATGATCCGAAACCAGATATTGCCTCCCTCGGGCGTATATTTTACGGAATTGGAAAGGAGGTTGATCAGGATCTGGTTGATCCTCGTCTCGTCCCCCAGCAAATATTCGTGCTTGATGCCTGTAACTTCCAGGTGAAAGCCCTGTGCTCTTGCCTGCGCCATGGGTCGGATGATCGCGTCTACGGAGGACACCAGGTCGTTCAGGGTGAATTCCTCAACCGTAAGCACCACCTTTCCGCTTTCAATCTTGGAAACGTCCAGGACGTCATTGATCAAACTGAGCAGATGCTGTCCAGAGGCAGTGATCTTCTTCGTGTATTCCCGCACCTTCACCGGGTCTTCCGCATCCTTGGCAAGCAGCGTCGTAAATCCTAGAACCGCATTCATCGGGGTTCGGATGTCGTGCGACATGTTGGAAAGGAACGTGGTCTTGGAGTTGCTTGCGATCTGCGCGGCCTGCAGGGCTTCCGCCAGCCGCTGGTTGTGTATCTCGCGTTCGGCCTCACGCTCTCTCCGGAGCCGTTCCTGCTGTCTCTGGCTCAGGTAATACAGTGTACAGCAGAGGAAAAAGGCAACCAGCATTACCATGATGACGATGAAAATGTTCTGGTTTACGGTGCGACCCTCCTGCTGGATTGCCCCGATGGGCACGTAACCGATCAGGTAGATCGTTCCCTCATTTACCGCCCACATATAGTTCAGGGCGCTTTTTCCCTGTATATTGTGATAGAATAAAATATTATCCCCGTTTTTCACGCATTCCTCAACTTCTGCCCGAAGGTTTTCTTCCTGTATGTTGTTGGCGCGGTAAAAGTCTTCCAGGTTCAGATGTCCGGCATCCCTTTCCCCCATTCCCTTGGGTTTGAGCACAAGTCTCTCGCTCTGGGTATCCATGATATAAAGCATGGCCTGCCCGTTATAAAAACCATCCGGAAGCGACCGGTCAAGCGCGTCATACACGTACTCGATATACAGCGAGGCAATCTCCTGACCGTCCTTTTCCACCGGACACTTGATCGTATACGCCCAGGTTCCCATATAATTTATATAAGACTGGGAAATCGGAAGCCCGTCAACGCTCCCCCCTGATGAGAAATCAAGTTCTTCCGCGGTAAACAGATCTCCTGTATTGGAAACACCTTCTTCCTCCCCGGAGAAGATCAGAGACATCTTTACCATGGCCTGATTCATGTCGTAGGCGCAGACAAACCTCTCAGGATCTTCAAGATCTGCGATCTCCTGCGCAATCAGCTTCTGGAACTCTGCCTCCTTTAGCAGGATGGCTTCGATCGTCCCCTTCATCAGATCCAGACTCTCGCTCAGGTTCTGGATGGCAGAATCCGACATCTCCTTGGAAATCTTGTGCGCCACGGAGAATATGACAGCTCCGAAAATGCTGAAAATCAGTATAATAGAAAGAAGCAGAGGGAAACCTTTGTCTTTTTTTCT
>Ga0137308_100598_pt1 | contig 54208 bp, 74 predicted proteins | sample Inofrocosms_June_FD_97181 | JGI IMG/M metagenome (GOLD analysis project Ga0137308, IMG submission 97181) | Mouse cecal microbial communities from Vienna, Austria - N-Acetylneuraminic and N-Acetylglucosamine D2O microcosms_June | ecosystem: Host-associated > Mammals > Digestive system > Large...
CAGAGGCCACCATCAGCGCAGGCTCGCTGGAAAACATCTCCGCAGGATACGTGCGCGCCCTCGGCGGGGAGGCTTCCGAAGACCGCCCGGCAGAACTCGCCGACTTCCGCGCCCACCCCTACCTGAGCGTGGACTTCCACACCGACACCGACCGCGCCGCAATCCTCCAGGCCATCGAGGACTTCAAACAGGCCATCGCCGACCTCGCCGCCGAAACAGAAATCTAAACGACAAACACAAAAAAGCACAACGCAATGAAACAGACAACTGAAACAATAGTGACGGCGTTCAACGCCATTAAGACAGCCAAGCTGACAAAGATGTCAGCCGGGGATAAGTTCGCCATTATACGCGCGCTGCGGGCGCTGCGCCCAGTCGCCGAGGGGCTGGGACAGCTCGCCGAGGAGGCAAGAGAAAAACTCAGGCCCGAAAACTTCGAGGCCATACAGGAAATGGCTGGCAGGTTCGACTCTCTGACGGACGCGGAGAAAGCCTCCGTGAACCTCGCCGTAGGCGAATACAACCGGGCTGTAAACGAGTGCCTGCGCCGCGAACTGGCCACGGAACACGAAATCAGCGTCGACCCGCTGTCCGAGGAGGGCTTCACGGCGCTGCTCGACAGCAACGACTTCGAGGCGGGTATGGCGGCGCTGCTTCAAGACGTGCTGTGCGGCGTGGGAGGGCCGAAGGAATGAGGCTGCTGCTTGAACGAATCGCCCTACGCGGCACATACACTATCGGCAGGCTCTACGTCGACGGGCAGTATCTTTGCGACACCCTCGAAGACCGCGTGCGCGACCTGACAAAAGAAAAGAAAGTGCCGGGAGAGACCGCGATCCCGCCCGGCACCTATGACGTGGTTGTCAACATCTCCCCGAAATTCAAGCGCCTGCTGCCCCGCCTGCTGAGGGTGCCGCATTTCGACGGCATACTCATACATGCGGGCAACAGGCCTGAGGACTCGGCGGGCTGCATACTGGTGGGAGAGAACCGCGTCAAGGGAACGGTGTCGAACTCGCGGTACTGGGAGAAGCGCGTCACAGAGCTGCTGCTCGAGGCGCAGGGCAAGGGCGACGACATCAAAATCACGGTACGATGACACGGGCCTGCGCAATTCTGCTGGCGCTGTCCGTCGCTACGCTGTGCGGCTGCGCCGACAAGGTGTACGTCCCCGTAGAGAGCGTCCGCACCGAGTACCGCGACCGCGACGTGGAGCGCCTTGTCACGGACACGGTTCGCGACACGCGCTTCGTGTGGGTAAGGGGCGACACCGTGGTGGACGTCCGCGAGAAGGAGCGCGTCAGGCGGGTGGAGATACACGACACCTGCTACGTCGAACGCAACGACACCATACGAGTGCCTTATCCCGTCGAAAAGCAACTTACCCGGTGGGAACAGACGAAGATGGACCTCGGAGGCTTCGCGCTCGGCGGGCTTGCAATCGGGTTAAGTATCGCCGTGGTGTGGCTGATTAAGAAATTCAGAAGATAAAACCATAACGCAATGGAAACAATAATCGAAATATTCACACACGAACTTGGCGAAAACTTCTTCAACCATCTCGTTTTCCATTATGCCATCGTGTTCTGGCTGTTCTTCTTCACACCGGCATTGGTGACTGCCGACCTCGTGTATGCCGTAAGCGCGGCTAAAAAGCTCGGAGAGAGGATAAGGTCGCACAAATTGCGCAAGAGCATCGATAAGATGCTGCGCTATTGGGGATTGCAGATTCTCGCGGCCATAGTCGGCTCGATAGGACTCCTGTTCCCCGACTACTACAACCTGCCCTATTTCTCCATAGCGATAACCTTTGTTATCGTAGTGATAGAAGGCAAGTCGCTGGTGGAACACTTCAAACGCCGCAAGGACCATCTGTCGAAAGTGCCCGAGACGGTGCAGGACATCATCGACTTTGTCGGAGGCAGAGACGAGCTGGAGGGAATTGTCAAAGCCGTGCTGCAAAAGAAATCGGTCGCCAACAGCACGGAAAAAGAATAGCCCCCGCAACACACCATCGTCAGACTTGCCGGAATGACCGATTGAGCGCAAAGGCTCCGCGTTACAAGGGCTATATGGTAGTATCTCTATCGTATAGACTTATAACGCGGAGCATTCCGTTATGTTCATCACTTCCCGAAACAATCAATCTCCATGCCTAAAATAGCCGAATTTGCCGACCGCGTGATAACGCTCGTGGCCGAGGAATCAGACATACCCAAAGAAGCCATACTCTCCAAGTCAAGGACAGCCGAGGTCGTGGACGCGCGGCACCTCGCAATAAAGCTGCTCCACTCAAAAGACATATACCCGTCAAGGATAGCCGCGATATTCAGAATGTCGCCAAGAAGCGTCCGACATGTAATAACCGCCTTTGACGCTCGTGTTCAAGCAAATAAATCATTGGGATACAACTTGGCAAAAATTAGGAAACAACTCGGAGAAAGTACGGATATAACGCGGAAATAACTCCTTTTGCACCAATGTGTTGAGAGGTAATTTTGCGTCACGGAGCAATGGTGCTCCGCAATGTAAATATTATCTCAAAATGTCAGATACCAAGATTTTTTCTCTCGGGGACAATGGCCTCGGTGGCGGCGGTATGGCTCCGCTTATCGCCTCGCTCTGTCAGAACCGCGGACTCGACCCCAACATGGTTGCGGCCATGATGAACAACAACCGTGGAAACGGCTGGGGTGACGGCGGCGCATGGTGGATCATTATCCTGCTTATATTCGGCTGGGGCGGTTTCGGAAACGGCTTCGGTGGTGGTTTCGGCGGTCGCGGTTCCGCTCAGGGTCTTGCCGACCTCGGCAACCTCGTAAACAATGATGCCGGACGCGAACTGCTCATGTCGGCAATACAGGGTAACGGACAAGCAATCTCTCAGCTCGCTTCGACAGTCCACTGCGATGTAAACGCACTGCAAGGGGCAATAGCCAACGTTTCGCAGAGCATCTGCCAGCTCGGAAATCAGATGGGTCAGAACACCAATCAGGTACTTACCGCCATCATGCAGGGCAACAACAGCATTCTCTCTCAGCTATGTGATTGCTGTTGCTCAATCAAGGGCGCAATCACCGAGCAGGGCTATCAGGGTCAGCTCCGCACCATCCAGCAGACTCAGGACATCGTGCAGAACGCCACTGCCAACACCAACGTGCTTGTTGCCAAGCTGGACGCCCAGACCCAGCTCCTGAATGATCGTTTCTGCGAACTCGAAAAACGCGAGATGCAGACCACCATTCAGAACCTCCGCGACCAAGTCCGTGGTTACGAGCTGTCTGCTTCCCAGCAGTTGCAGACCCGCACAATCATTGACTCCGTGCGTCCTTGCCCATCACCCGCATATTGGGTTCCCAACCCCTTCGGCTGTGGTTGTGGCAATGGTTTCCCCTACGGCTTCCCCTATGGAGGCAACTGCGGTAACAACGGAGGTTGCAACAACGGCTGCGGCTGCTGATAGATAACACCATACTTTAATTTCAAATCTCGAAATAATTATGGCAGTCTATCTATCGCCGGTCGGAGCGAGTGTCGCTCCGGCAGCCAACCAACTGAGGGTACTGGTCGTGCTGAAAGAGGGATTGTGCAATGATGACGCTTACTGCGTCACCTCCACCGCACAGCCGCAGACCAACGTGACATACCGTGTAGGAACGACAAGGCTCATAGGCACGACACTCTTTGTCCCGGTTACGGCTACCACTTCCGTGGTGATTCCCAAAGGGTGTTGCAACGCGGTGACAAGGGTGTTCAACGACACGTTCGTGCTGGCTTTTCAAGGCTATTCGGGTTTGCCCACGGTTGGTCCGACAATCACCAGCCTTGGCCGCGATGTTCAGCCGTCCTGCGTTAAGTGTGGATGCGCCCACGGCGTGACAGTGAACGACTCGCTGTTAATCACAATTACCGCTCCGGCCGCGCCTGCAGCTCCCGAGGGAGGCACCACCGAGTAAGCAATCCGTGAGGGGTGAAACTCCCCTCACATTTTATTCATTAACGACACAGATATGTTTCAGTCAGCACGGGTCAACCAGCCCATCTACATACTCTACAAGGAAAGTGTGCCACGCCTTGAAATCGGCACGATAACGCAGGTGACGCAGCCTGTATACAAATATCAGGCTGCCGTGCCTTACAATCAGATGCAGGAGCAGGTCGTTGACGTTTACGCCAACGTGGTAGGCGCGCAGCGTCAGTTCCAGCAGCTTCCGGCAAACAAGGAGAGCGCGGACTTCGGCACAGGCAACGTGTTCGTGACGATAAACCGCGAGGCGATGAACGCCGAGATAGGAAGTCTGAAAAACGAGGCGGTCGGCATCATAAACCGATATGACGAGGAGAAGCAGAAGATTGTCAAGTATGACGAAATCCTCATGCAGCTCAATCCGGAATATGCCGAGAAGCAACGGCAGGAGCAGGAGATTGCAACACTGAAAACCCAAGTCGCGCAGTTGGCCCAGACCAACTCCAACCTTGAAAGCATGATGGCGCGCCTTATGGATAAGCTCGATGCTGACGGGAACAAATCTGCCAAAAACAAATAAGCTATGTATGTAATTGAAATAACCGAGGACAAGGTTTCTCACCTTGCCGATACCGTGGGCAAGATGCTCCATTATGGCGGCAAAGCCATGGAGTGCATCGAGGAAATGCGCGAGGGAGGCCGTCACCATGGACGTATGGGCTACCGCGAAGACGAGGAGCGCGATTACGACCGCATGGGTGAACGTGGCGGCTACGGACGCTACGGCATGCGCGAGGACGACCGCGACTATGACGATGACCGTATGGGCGAGCGTTATCCCCGCGAGCGTTGGGAGGACTGGCCTCCCTATATGGGCGAACGCAGGGGCCGCTCCCGCTACACAGGGCGTTATGTGCGCCGGTAATTAACCGTGGGGCAGACCGTTCCAATCTATTCCAAACTTGTGAATATTGGAATAGTCTGCCCTATTTACTCTCAACATTATAAGCTGTAAACATTAGAAGATATGAGCAGAACAAGAATGCCACTTGACACATACGACAAGCGTCCGCCGGAAATGGATAACTACCTGTCGCACTTCGGGTGGCACATGAATAAAAAACTCGCAGAGTTTGCAATCAGCAAAATGAGAAAGCTGAATCCGGCTACCAATAAGATGGAAAAATTGGATATGGTCAGCAAGGATAAGATAGACGAGCAGATGAAGAAGTATGGCATTGTGCTGAAATACAACGAACTTCACGACTACATCTACGTGTATCACATGGCTATGGCTGACTTCTATAAAAGCTCTCTGCCAACCGAGGAGGCTGTTTGCAAATTTGTATGTGATTATGTGGATGACCCCGACCAAGTGGACGGCTTCATCTTCAATCGCTGGTATGCGGATATGACTCACGCCGGAATACCTGTGGATTGGTCTGAAATGTTATGATACGCCAGAGGTTTAGGCTTCCCAAATACGACTGGCTTGTCTACGCCTACTATGTAGTCACCAAGCCGAATGCCGAGGAGATACTTGAAAATCTCGTCGGCATAGGCTGTGATGGCGAGCATTTGGAGGGTGCGTACCAAAACCTTATATCCGGCAAGCTCGATACGGGGTTGACGTACTCCAATAGCAGTACACGGGAGACGGTTATTGTGTTCGCAAAGACTTCAAGCGCAAAGGAGTTTCAGCAGTCATACCAGCACGAGATAGGACACCTAAAAGACCATATAGCGCAGTCGTTCGGGATAAGTCCGCACGGGGAGGAAATACAGTACCTCGGTGATGAGATTGTGGAACAGACGTGGGATGACGCCAAGGGGCTGCTTTGCGAGCATTGCAGGTGTTATTAGCGCACTTATCTCATTTTTCAACGAAAAATTGCAATAGCAGAATTTATAACTCAATTTTATGAACTCAAAAATCGAAGCAAGGATAGAGGCGGTCAAACTCGCCCTTAACGTGGAGGGTGTCACCTCCGAGAACATCATAGAGGTTAGCGAGAAAATCGCCATATTTATTATCGGCGACGCGGAACTGCCCGACAAAGACCCCGCCGAGGATATGCAGAAACGCATGATGGATATGGTGACTGGGGCTTACAACAACCTCCCCATGCAGAAAGTGTCAACCGAAACACCCTCAGACAATGGATAAGGCACAGAGAATTGCGACACGTCGCGCACTGCTTTTCGACATTCCCAAGCAGAAACCGTTGTTAGACTTCACGCCACTTATGGCTCTCGTAACTCTTTTCAGTTCTTATGGCATCCGCAAATAGACGCAACCGCCGGGCCAACGGCATGAAAGGCTCGACCGTCCGCAAGGCACTGGAGAGTGGAACACCTCTCAACTCGCTCTATGCCCTTATACCCGAAAACCGCCACAAGGCTCTTGACCTATTCCTACGGATGTTCGGCAAAAGTCCCTCAGAGCTGCACGAGGCGTTGGAGAGGGAGCGGTCATAAACGACAAACGCGCCTGCCCTTTGGGGACAGACGCGCATATCTGTGTGGCGGGGTCGTTTCAGACGGCTCCGCTATTTTGTGTTGCCATCATTCGGTCTTGCGCCCATAAGCCATGATTGCAGATTGACGCGGTTGGGCTTTGAAAGCATGGTTTCTTCGTCAAAATCAGTCCATTGTTGATACCATTCGTCAAATTCAGCTTCGCTCATTGCATTGTCAACAGCCAGCACGATTTCTTCCATTCCGACGAAATAATAATCAATTCCTACAGCCAAAACACCGCCTGGAGTATCGCCTATCCAATATGACTCATCACGGTTCATAAATCCGAGCATTGCAAGAAATCGTTGAGCGTATGCCTCGCATACTGCATCGTATGCGGCACGGAGCGTTTTGGGGTCTGACATGTGTATTGCTCTTGTAAGGGTCGTTATCTTCATCTTGTCGGTGGTGGGGCTAAAAGTCAAACGTCTCACTTTCACATACTTGGTTGTTGTGATGGTATCGCAACGGAACAAGCCATTGTTCATAAACTTGCGTGGCAATCTGAGCCATCATAACGGGCGGCACAGACATTCCAGCAAGATAACCGATTTGTCTGGCTGTCGCATCGAAATCAATTGGGAACGATGACAATTTTAATATTTCATTTCTGCTTAAATACAACGGTTTGCTTTTCAAAATAAGATTGTCATGTCCTGCCGTTGTTAAAGTAGGAGCGACTTCATTCTCATCAAAAAAATACGAAATTAAAATAAGTCTTTTTATTAAAAACACGAATGGCAACATCACTCAACAGCTTGTCTGTTTCGATATGATTATCCCATAGCAGTCTTGTTTTTGGGGCAAGAATCTCTCGACCGTTATAATCGGCTACTTCGCCAAATAATATTGGACGCTCTTCAAAGTTCAGTTTCAGCAAAGGAAGCGTGTCAAACAAGGTTTGTGTTTTCGGAACTTGTTCTACAAGGTCTTTGCGCAGACAGATGAAGAAGACACGCTCCCGTCTTTGAGGTACACCCATCCTTTGCGCGTCAAGAAGAAAGTGCTGACAGACGTATCCCGCTCTGTCAAATTCTGCATATATGCGCTGAACATACTTTTTTGCCTCTCCAAGCAACAGTCCTTTCACGTTCTCGGCGATTACCACTTTGGGCTGGAGCCTCTGTGCGACCTCGATGAAATCAAAAAAGAGTGTGTCAAGAACTTGTTTTGCTTGCCCCTCTCTGAATTTCTTTTCAACGCCCCATGCGCCCTCTCGGCTTCCTGCCATAGAAAAAGCGGAGCAAGGTGGCGAACCGTCAAGAATATCAAGGTTATATAGCTCGTCAGGATAAGACTCTCTTTGTTTGAACTCCTGTATAGGTTCGAGGAATGTGTAGCGTGGGTTGTGATTGGCTTTATATATCGACATCATACGGTTGTCAATCTCATTGCATCCAATCACGTCGAATCCCGCTAACTTATACCCCATTGTTGAGCCTCCGCCACAAGCAAAGCAAGAGAAAACCTTACCCTTGTCCTTAGTGAAGTGCGCATCTTTGAGCGTCCAGTTATAGTCAAATCTACGACTCATCCCTCCTCCTTTATCAGTTCGACATCCGATAATAGCACACCATATTCACACTCCCTGTGGTTTGACCTTGTGCCGTCTTTCTTGGGCTTGTTTATGGCAAGGTCAACACAGTTTAGATTCCATGCACTCACTCCTATTTCAGCAATCCACGCTTTTTCTATAGTGCGCCTACCTAAGTCAATTCTTACGCAATCCCCGACCTTGAACGGCAGGGAATCGATGTATCGCTGTTTGAGGGCTTCAATCTCGCCCTCGATGATTTTCTTATCTTCTTGCAGAGCCTCGTAGGCTGCGGTGAATTGTTCGGGTGTCATAATTCTTTTGTCTGTCGATTGTTAGAAAAGGGTTGGGGTGTGGTGGTTTTCGAGGAGGACGCGGGCTGCGGCGCAGAAGTCTTTTTTGATTTCGAAGCCGTAGGCGCGGCGGCGGAGGTTTTTGGCGGCAAGGAGGGTTGTGCCGCTTCCGGCGCAGGGGTCTATGACAACATCGCCTTCGTCGGTGAAGAGCCGTATGAGAAATTCGAGCACGGGCACGCTTTTCTGTGTGGGGTGTATGCGGGGTGTGCGTGTGTCGCGAACGTAGTCGATGCAGTTGAATATCATTTGGCCGTTGTTGTTGAATTTGGGTAGTTTGTTGCGGTATAGGAGCAGGCCATATTCGCAGTTGCCGACTATTTTCATGTTGGCTTTGAGGACTTGCGGGGAGTAGTTCTTGCGGAAGACAAGGGGTATGTTGTTCTTGAATCCGTAGCGATTGCCGAGTTCGATTAGGGGCGAGAGCTGTTCGAAGGCGCAGAATATTATCATAGCAGGGGCTCTTCCGGGCTGTTTTGGTTCTTTGATGAGCATCTGGGAGCAGAAGTGCATAAACTCGGCGGGGCGGAAATCTTTGTCGGTGTCGAAGAATTGTGTTCCGGCAAGTTTGCTTTCGCCGTTGCGGTTGTCGCCACCGTTGTACCACATGGGGCTGGAGGCGTAGGCTCTATCGCCGACATTATATGGGATGTCGGCGATAATGAGCTGGGCCTTTTGTATATTGTGGGTCTTCCAGTTTTGGAAATGGTCGTTTATTAGTATCGGTTTATACATCTTATTGCTTGTTTTGTTTTATTCGTTTACTCCATACATTGCTTTTATTTTTACTTCCGTCTTTTGTCTATTTGTTCGTGGTTCATATTCAGCCTGCCTTCGTCCACAAGGCGGTGCATGATGGCTTTGAGGTTGCTGTCGCGATTCTTCTTGGTGTCATACCACAAGTCGACTACCTCGCCTTGCAACTTGAAGTAGTTTTCATTCGTCCTTTTTTTAAGTTCTTCGAGGTTCTTTATATGCAGTTCCGTCAGCTCGTGGTAGGTGATTTTGCCCTCTCGTATGAGATTATAGACGATATGCAAAAGAATCTGCTTCGGGAGGGATTTGAGCATTTTTATGATTTCGTCCATCTCACTTCACCAATTCAAATTCATAAACAAATACATAGGGATTTGGCTCTAAGTTTCCACGCCCCGATACAAATTCTTCTTGTGTCATAGTTCTTTTGTGTTTTTGATTGACTGTCCCCGCCCTCGTAAGGGCGCGTTATTTTTACAAGGCTTATGCCCAAGGTTTGCTCTACCCGGGCTATCTGCCGGGAAGCCTCCGGGCGCGGCTGGCGGCTGTGTCGAGGCGCGAGAGGTCAAATTTGTCGTGTTCCATTGTTCAGAAACTATGCCTCATATACGAGTTCAACTCCGATTCGAGCATCTGTCGGAACGCCTCGGCCTCGGCGGGCGGGACATCGAGGCACTCGTTAGTGTCGGGGTCGGTGTAGTATGCCGTCATCTCGTCGATGGTTCCGAAGCCGCCGGTCAGATAGTCATCATAGGGTGTGTCGTAACCGTCGCCGTCGGTGTGCCACTGGCCGCCGACACGCCCCGAGGCCTCCACGCAGAACCCGCCGCGCTCGAACGCGAAGTCCACCGTTCCCTCCTCCTCGTACACGCCGAAGCGTATGCCCTCCGCCATGGCCTTTACGGCGTGCGGCAGCGTGTCGGCGAGGGCGGTCATTCCTCTGGCGGACATTGCTCCTGTGTCGGCTGGGTGTTGGCGTAGTGCCGCAGGTCGACCATCTGGTTGTGGCCGCGCCCCCTTCCGTAAACGGCCATGTAGGCTCGGGCGCTTCTCTTTGCGGACTGAATGCGCGCCTCATCTTCCTCGGTGAACCTGGGGCCGAGGGTCGGCGCCTGTTTTTCTGTGTGTGTCTTATGTTTTGGCATAATGCTTGTTAAAAAAAGATAGTCTGTCTTATTTGCGATATGTTATGTCTTTGAACACTATCACGTGGAGCATCTCGTTGAAACGGTCGGCGATTCTCACTCCGTATTTTTTTCTGATTGTCACTGCCGCGTCGTCTTTGCTGCTCGCCACAAGATTTGTTGTTATGAACGTGAACAGCTGCCTGTTGTAGCGGTGTTCTATCAAATCAACCACGGGGCTGAGCATATTGCCGTAATCGAGAATTTCCGTAGGCTCGGTGCCGAGGTCGTCGATGGCGAGCATGGGGCGTGACTGTATTTCCTTGAACGCCTTGTAGTCTTTTGCTATCTGGACGATTTCTTTTGCGTGGAATACCTGAATACCGGCTTTGAAGCGTGTGTATTCGTCATCAAGAAAGGTGAAGTGCCGTCGTTCCTGAAGATAATTCACCACCCTCCGAAAGGCATAGAGCAGCGTTGTTTTCCCATTTCCGCAGGTTCCGCAGCACATGATGCCGAACTTCGGGCTGGGAAGTGTGACATATTCGGCGAGTTTGACAAGGTTGTTTTCTGTGTTTGCGTCAAGTATGAATTTACGCTGCCGCAGCAGCACCTCGTACTGGTAGGCTGCCGTGAGCAGGTCGAGCGCTTCCTGCGGCGGGAGGTTGAACCTAAAACGGGCCTCCGTAATCCGCCTCGGTGTGATTTCCGACATCAGTTCCCCGACGCGGCGCGTATTTATCCTCAGTGGTGAGTTGTTTTTTGCTGTTGCCATAATGATTGTTGTTCCAAGTGGCCAGTGTGAGCTTCCAGTTCTTTATCTTTGTCTTGCCGCGCATCCAGTTCACGCTCTCGTAATAGTTCCAGAAATAGTCCGCGTCTATGCCGTAGCCTTTCTCGGAGATGTATTGACGGACTTCCTCAATCGTCGGGCGGACGAATCTCTCTGATGTCTTATGCTGGCTACGCGCTTGGTTGGCTGTTGGTTTTTCGGTTGGAAAAAGCGTGGCGCATTGGGCTTTGTAACAAAAAGATATGTTGGTTATCCCGTTGGCTGGCCATTGGTTTATGTATTGGTTTGATTCCAGTTTGCCGAGCACGGTGCGGACTATCTGTCTGCCAACCCCGATTTCCTTGGCGAAAGCGTTGACGGAAATACGCAGGAATCCGTTTTCATCAGCACGCTCCGCAAGTGCGACAAGGACGCCCTTGTGAGCCGCCGCACCGAACAGTGCCAGCAGTTCTTTGCGAATGCTGATAACGCGGGCGCTCATAGGTAGTCAAAGATTGTCAGCTGGCGCGCCCTTGGGGGACGCTCGGCCACGAACATCTGGTAGAATATGTGGTAAAGCACGTCCACGACTATGCTGTTTCCCGCCATCTTGTAAAGCTGCGTTTTAGGCACCGGCTTTTCCTTGACGCTGCCGTTTTTGAGCGTCTGCGTGAGCTTCGCGGATTTCAGCCTGTCAATGTCGGCATCGTCCACTCCCATGAGTCGGAAGCACTCTGTCGGGGTAAGCTTGCGGATGCGGCATTTCAGCCGCGCTTTCGGCTCTTTGACAAACTGGTCGGTGTTACCCCCGTTCCCCGACGAGGTGTGGATTGTGCCTGCCACCTCTTTCTCGTGATAGTTCTGCACGGCTCCTTTATCATCGCGAGTGTAGCCGATGATTGACGGCTCGACAGAAACCCCGTCGATGCTTCCACGCATGGCGTTGGCCTGCATGGAGCCTATGACTATGGCTGGTTCCATCCCCTTGTGGTCAAGTAGCGTCGGGCACAGGCCAGCCGGGTCGAGCACTTTGGCATTGCACGCCGATGATGGGGAGTAACTGCCTATTTGCATTATCTCCGGTTCGGCTATTGTCACGACGGAGCCGTGGTTTTCCATAACCGTGGGACTTATGCCCTCGGCCGAAACCACTTTCCCGCAGGCGTGTCCGCCAGGCTTGTAGTTGCCCAGCTCTATTATTCTCGGCTCGCCCGTCACAAACTGGTCTTGCGAATTGCCGCTCCCCGACGCGGTTGTTATGGCCTGTGCCACGTCTGACTCGTGGTATCTGAGTCCGTCAAACTTCACGGGCACCAGCATTCTCAATTCTTCCATTTCTGTTATTGCACTTCTCTGTGGCGTTAATCGGAATTATCTGTTTCATTTATTTTTAGCATTGTGTCTGTGGGTCTGCTTCCGTAGGCCGTAAGTATTGTTCCGCTAATCCCCCCCCATCTTCAAATCTATGTGAGAAACCGTTGCCGCGCTCTTTATGTTTCTCGGTATGCGCGAGTATGCGCTGCACTTGCTCGGGTTTGAGGTGGTAGTTTTCGTCCACGTTTTCCTCCAGCACGTCGCGCAGGCGTTTCTCCAGCGGGAATGGCTTGGGAAACTCAAATGAGGCGGAGCCGAGTATGCTGACAAGGAATACCCGCTCTCTGTTCTGAGGAATGCCGAAATTCTTAGCGTTCAGTACCTGACAAAACGAGGTGTAGCCCAATTCCGTGAGCGTGTCTATCCACCGCTGAAACTCCGGCATGAATTTTTTCTGCACAAGAGCCTTGACATTCTCCATAAGCAGAAGCCTCGGACGCTTGGCTTCTATTGCCCTGCGACACTCCCAAAGGAGCGAGGAGCGACTGCCGCTTCCCTCAATGAATCCTTTCTGCTTTCCGGCTGTGGAAATGTCTTGGCAGGGGAAAGAATACGTAAAGAGGTCGAAGTCCGGCACCTGCGCCCAATCAATCTTTGATATGTCGCCGAAGTTGGGCGTGTCACCGTGGACTGCGTTGTAGGCGGCTATGGCATAGGCATCAATTTCTGAAATCCTGACAAAATCAAACTCTACCTTGTCGGGAAAGTCGCGTTGCAGACGTTTCAGAGCCATAGCCTGACTGCCATAGCCGGCGAACGCTTCAAAAACCCGCAGTTTCACGGCCTCTCGTTGATTTTGTCGGCGGCTTCCTCGGCGAACACGAGCTTGTACTCGCGGTCACCCGGCTCGTCGGGGTCGAACGGCATGCGGAGAAGGTCGATGCGGTAGCCGCCCGACTCGCGGTAAACGGAGATGACGCTGCCCCGCACGTCAATCATCGCCCGGCAGCGGTGGGAGCAACGGGCTGCGTGGCGGAATGCCCGCGCGTCCTCCAGAAGGGTTGTGGTGTCGGATAGGCTCTCGCGGCACTCCCGCAGGTTGCGCCGCAGGCGTGCCGACAAAATGCCGAGGGCGCAGGCCGCGAGGACGGCGGCGCCGAGAATGATGTTTGTAGCAATCATAATGTGTTGTCTTTGTTCGTTGTCGTTTGTTTTTTGCCGCGCGTGGCCGGGCCGAGCCTCGCAGAGTCGAGCTTGAGCAGCCTCAGGGCGTTGACGGCCCTGGTGTTCCTGCGGTCCACGGCGCCGGAAGAGGCGAGCGCCCTTATGCTGCGGGCCATTCGCGCGGCTATGTGTTCGGGTATTGTTATGGCCATTGTGCGTGTCGTGTGAAAAAACCGCGCTATTCTCACGAACCGCGCGGCGAATAAACCTAATATAATATCAAAAAACTGTCGTGGGAGCGCGCGGAGTCGAACCCCACGCTCCCTTGTTTCGCGCTCTCTTGCGCAGGGATTGCAACCTGAGTGTCATCTGTTGTCGCCGCTTCCTCCAAGTTTGCCACGGAGCTGGCGGGATTTCAGTTTGCGGTTGTTCATTCGTGCGATGGTGTCAAGGCGGTAGCCGATGCGGTCGGCAAGCACGGCGCAGTACCACATAACATCGCCAATTTCCATTGCGATTTCCTCGCATTTCACGGGTGAGAAATCGGCATTGCCGTCTCGGATTACTTTCTTGACCTTATCAGCGACTTCACCTGCCTCTCCGGCCATTCCGAGTGCGGGATATATGATATTATATTCTTCGGGATAGACAGCGGTTTCAAGTGCGCATTGCTGATACTCATTGAGGCTCATTCCTCGGCTGTCGGGCGACTCGCACATAGCTGTTACTTCATATCTCGCCTCATTCTCCATCGCTCGAAAGTTTTGCAGTATATACACCCATGTACGGCGTTTCTGCCACGCTCTTGATGATCCAATCTGCCATTGTGCCTTTCATTCCGTCTTTGAACGCGGCTACAGCACTATCGAAGTCATTGGCTTGGACGAGTATCTGAGAAATGTTTTCTTTCTCCACGCCGCTCTTTTCGTCAATGGTGATGAATGCCACATTCACGAGATAGAACTTATCGGCTTCTTCATCGAAGAAAATCTCTGAGATTTTCGTTTTCTTTACAGCTTTGACGCTGAAATCACCTCTGATATAGGGTGTCAATTCTTCTATTGTGCGAGCCTCGGCCTCTGTGAAACTGAGTGCATCGAACAGATTCTTTTCGGTCACTTTCTTGACCGCTCCGTTTTCCTGAATCTTGTCAAAGGCTACGGAGGATTCAAACCATAATGCCATGTCTTACTCATTGAAAAGGTTGCCATCTTTGACTTCGCCGGTTTCCGTGTCAACCACCTCAGCTGTTTCAATCACATCATCTTCGTCAAAGGAATTAGGTGCAGGAATAGTCGGTGCTTTGGGCGCGGTTTTCAGCTCCACAAAAGGAACATCCTCTATGTCTCGGAGTTCTTCAACAGTGTTGAATCCCATTGAGATTTCAGGCGCATACATACGCTGCCAAAAAGCGGCGGCTCGGTAGTGGAACATCACTTCGGGCATGGTTTTCCACTTTGAGCCGGATTTGTTGAGCCATCCCTCGGCCTTTACCATATTCCATGTCACCCACGGGCCTTCAAGACGTTCGGCCTTGTCTTTGTCGGATTTTTCGTAGGCGTAGCAACGCCAGCCGTATTCATCGCCCTGCTTGCCGTTGCACTCGTAGCGAAGCGGGGTGAAGCGTCCGCAGGTGTTGATGGTAGAGATAAGAAACTTGCTCGACCATCCAGGATTGCCGTGAACCATGTAGAGGTTCTGCATCACCATGAGCGGATTTGCTTTCATGCGCATGGCCATGTCAAGGGCGATAGCGCAGTTGGAGATGTTGCCTTTGTATGTGTCGGGTACCACGGTTGCTGTGGAGTACATCTTACCCATGCGCTGCAACACCTCGAAGCGTTTAAGTTCCTGTCCTACGGTGGTGAGGGCGAAAGTCGCGTCTGACTTGGCTTGCAGAAGTTGAAGCTCCTGCTGAATTGCGATTTCTGTTGTCTGCGGAGCGGTCTGCTCCAGCGGAAGTTGATTGGTCTGTTCTGTTGACATTGTTATTTGGTTTTAAGATTGGTTTTTGATTTTACCCATGTTCCATTCGCAACCTTATTAAAGCCTTTTAGCCTCATAAGTTCATCGTGTAAGTTGTTAAGTATCTCATATATGGAGTGATATTTTCTCTGTTCGTAAAGGTTGCACAACTCATCCCAACGCTCAACTATCGGTGCGTAATAGGGATATGCCGCCACTACCGCTTGCAGGTTTTCTTTTGTCAATTCCGCAAACTTGTATAAGTCATAGCAGCGCGAAAAATCGTCTGCATCATAGGGATGGTCGTCCCTATCGCATGGTACGTTCATCAACGCACTCCACATTGTTTTTGATGATATGCCTACGCGGTGGCTGGCTATCCATTCAGTCATTCTCTGTATATTCATATCTCATCAAAGAATTTTCGTTCATAATATCTCGGCGGTTGGATTTCAAGCATCCTCACGCCGTTGTTGTCGGGGATGAATGTCTCTGCACCGGGCCAATGGTTTTCTTTCGTGCATTTGATATGCAGGTCAAGAAGTCGCTTGAACTCCATCGCTCCGGGTCCGGGTATCACCATGTCCACATCGGGCAGGTATCGGTAGCCGTAGTTCGACATATCCACCATCACGCAGTCATAAGGAGCAACCTTACTGACAAGCACAAGGATGAACTGCTTCCACACTCCTGTGCGCTCATGCTCGAAGAATTGGTAGAACGCAGCCGATATGTGATAGCCGTATTTGAGAATGATGCGGTTGATGCTTTCCTCACTCAAATCGTCAGTGGCTACTGTTTTCCAATCCACAATCTTGCGCTTGGTTTCGAGGTCGGGTCGATACTTGAACTTGCAGCCCTCATACTCTACAAAATGGCTGACTTCGGACTTGCCCCATCTGAGCAGTTTGCGGACTTGCTCGGAGGTTGAACCGCTGTTGAGTATCAAGGAACGCCCCATTGCTATAAGGGTGTCATATTCCGCTTGGCTAACAATAGAATAAAGACTATATTTTTCTTCAAATTCCTTGTAAGCCTCCTTATAGAGGTTTGATGTTACTCCGTATGCTTTGCCTGTAGATTTGTTTGTCGGTGGCTCAAATACGGCAAGATAGCAATGCGCCCAGCTTCTAATTTGTTCCTCCTTGTCGCCATTGACTCTTGAACACCATTCCATCAAGTCGTGGAATAGTGAGCCGAACCACAGGGCATCGGACTTGGGTTCTTCGGGATTGTCAAGCGAATGCTTGAATGCCTTGGGTGAAATCAAGTATTTTTTCAACTGCGAGCTTGACAGATATTGCCTGTAAGGCTCTGAGTTGTGGTAATCCTCGTTCGACAATCCGTAGATGGTGTGGTCAGTCATCTTTGCGATTGTTTTGTATGAGTAGCTTGATTAGTTCAAACAGCGCGTCAATAAGTTCTTCGGAGTGGGTGGCGAGGTCGGCATAGCCGGTTTCCCATTCTTCGCCATAGTTCCCGTCCCATTCCATCGAAAGTGTTGCGAATTCCCCGGATGCGACCGGGAAACTCAACGGCAGGCTACGAAGCACTTCTGTCAGTGTGGACATCGGCTGGCATCCGAGAGCCACAAGCGCCTGCGTCTGTTCGGGCAAGAGGGTTTCTTTCATTACCTATTCAAATTTTAATTTTCTGATTTTCGTTTCGTGATATTCGCCGGAGAGTTGGATGACAAATCCACGGCTTTCGAGCCACTTCTTCGCGCGGCCCATCATGCGCATGACCTCTCCGGGTTCCTTGCCGTCGAAGTCCGGGTCGGAAAAGGGAGCGGTTTTACCCCCCCCCCCCACTTGGGCGTGTTCGTAGCGCGTCTGAGCGCGTTTCTCTGTGATGCAGGCGTTGCAGGTTGCCGCTCTCACTTCGCCTTTGGTGAGGCGGAAGCTCGTCTCAGGCAGTTCGCGCCCGCAGACTTTGCAGATTTTTGTTTCCATGTTTGCTGATGTTTAAAAGATTTGTTGCCACACAAGGGTTTGAACCTTGGATTTCAGAATCAAAGTCTGACGTGTTTCCACTACACTATGTGGCAGGATAGCCGGGGCTGGGCGTGTCCGAATGTTACAGTCACCGCCGCTCTGTGGCGACCTTGCGCCCCGGCTTGGAAATGATTATATTTGCAGTCGGAAAAGATAAATATAATCATTATGAGTTATGAATTAGACAAACTGCGCCTCAACTCCAAAGAACGCGAAAGACTTCTGTTTGTCGCCTTAAAACGTGTCAGATACAACGGTGGTATTTTTAACAAACTTCATCAATACCGCCGAGACAAGTTCAAGGAAATGACCCGTAAAACTTATGGGGATGGAACTCTCGGACATCTCTTATGGCATCTAAGAGACAACGGTTACATTCAATCAGAGGATAGGGGCAAACCATATCAGATAACACCAAAAGGGAAACTCGCCCTCAAACGAGGATTCGTAGAGTTGGAGCCAGAAAAGCCATACGAAAAATATATGGCATGGTGCGGAGTTATAGCCATTCCGGTCGGATTGTTCAGCCCCGAAATTAGAACTATCGCCAAATGGATTTGGCAAGTTCTATCAGACTTCCTGTGTAGAATAGTCTGAATATAGCTATCGCAAATGCCAATAATGCTATCCGATGAAAGAATCGAGCCTTTCTACGTTCATGCGTCTTTTGCATATCCCGAAACTCGGCAAGTTCATCGTCACTCATTTCAAAAATCGGCTTCTTCGGCTTCGGTTTTCTGAATATATTTGCCATTGTATGTTTATTTGATTAGTTGCGGCAGCGGGACTCGAACCCGCATGACTGTTGTGCTGCTCACTTAGATACCTTTTATGGTCGGCTATCAATACGACCCGCTGTTGTAGGTTTTGGTTGCCACGGTTGCCCGCTTGTTCACCTGCTTTCTTCCGGTCTCTTTTTCGCCGGATTCTCCCAACGGCCATTTCCTGCCGTCCTCAGCTTAGAGCATCAGCCTACTGCTTAATAGCGTCTGCCAATTCCGCCATGCCGCTTCCCCTTGGACTTTCACCAAGGTTTTCGTAATTTTGTAGAACCAACTTTAAAAATTACGATTATGAAACAAAGAGTTATTACACTGTCAAAGAGATTTATCACTATTGACAGCTATTCGTTCAGTCTTGACGATGCCACAAGACAATTGAAAGAGGACGGATGGACAATCAAACAGATTGTCTCAACCTCGTTCAACCATCATTTGGGGAATCAGGCATATCCAGTGATTGCCGTAACCTTACTCGTCGAGAAAGAGGACTAAATTCTCCATCCCGACTTCCAATCTTTCTTTTGGGAGAAAGCCCACGGCATGAGTGACTACCCATAGCCGCTTCTTCCATTGCCATATTGGTGCGCTGGTCACGAAATCCGCGCATCGCATTGTCATGTCTATACCTAAAGGTAATGCCGCTTTTACGACTTGCCTTTTGATGTATCTCTTATAGATGTTTACCATATTGATAAGTTTTTTAGTTCGTAACCACAGCCGGACTCGAACCGGCGACGCATCTGTTTTGCAGACCGCTCTACCAACTGAGCTATGTGGCTTCCGTGAAAATCCGTATATTTGCATTTGGAATCTTAAAACACACGGATTATGAGTAAAGAATTATATCAGGATGCGATTAAAGTAATTGACATCTTGTTGGAAAAAAGCTTGCTGTGCGATGAAGATGGCGGTTCTCTTTTCGGAGAGGCGCAATGGGAGAATCTTCGCCAATGGTTCAAGGTGAACGGTAAATATGCCGTATATGCAACGAACCAAGCATTGAATAAACAAGGCTTGTCTGAACTTAAAGCCCTTCGATTGCGTTGTGAACAGGCTGTCAAACAAATAAACCAAGAGGAATATGACCGCGATTTGCGCAACCGCGAGAGCCTCGCGAATATCCGAGGGGTGAAAACTGCAAAGATTACCGCATGGGTTGCAATAGCCATTTCAACAGCCGCGCTTATAGTAGCGATATTAGAAGCGACAATATGGAAATGATTATTGCTGCTGAGGATATATACAAAGGCAAACTTTCTATCACCTTGTAATGCTTGTTGTAGCTATCATGCCATTCCTCAAATTCACTATGGGATAATTCCCCAAGTGGCTTTTGTGGCAATTTTGGTTTTTTGAACGGATTCATCATAATATGTAATTTAATTCGTACCCGTGCAGGTTCCGGTGTGGCTGCTGTCCGCCTTGCGGCACGGGCTTCCTCCGCTCGGATATTTTGATTATCTTTGCGGAGATTTCATTTTTACCTTTCCCACTCTTGGCTCTGAGAGACATTGATTAAACTGTAAATTTAATCCAATACGCAATGAAAAAGGTAAAAGTGAAAATCAACATCAAGGTCGGCAACGGTCACGCAACCGCTTGGATTCACAAAGGTGCTACCGTGACTCGTAAGACTATCCGTCTGAAATAGTCCGCTGACCCGGAGGTTATGGCTGAGGTTTCAACTGAGGTCGTAACCTCTTTTCTATCTCGTCCCCAGCGTCCGCGTTGCACGGCTGCGCCGAGGGAGGTATATCGTTATTCACTTCAAATGTATGGGCTTTCCATACAAGTCCGCGATGTCAATGTGCGATTTTGAAGTTGCAGACTCTCAGCGTCTGCGGGCTGTTAGAGTTTAATATTGCGTATCACGTCACCGCCGTTGCAGTACCATTTGCCGTTCTGCTTGCCGGAGGCTTTCTTCTCGACCCTTATCGCCCCTCGCTCTATCAGCTTGCCGAGCTTGCCGCGCCCTCCTACGAGTTTTGCGGCAGTGGTCTTGCTGAACACAACATTGTGCCGGTTGAGCATTAGCGGTATGGCTTCAAGGCGATATTCGGGGGATTGGAGGTCTATGCTATTGGAGAGAGCTGTATTCATTATCGTTTCTCCCTTTTGAGGTAGACCACTATGGTGTCGCCGTTAGGAACTACCGCGTATGCCTCCCAACCAGCTTTGCCAAGTTTGTCAAGATGTTCGTTGGTGGTGTCGCCGTGAATTCCGAAGAACGAGTAGTATTCAAACTTTTTCATTGTCTTTTCTCCTGTATTTACGTTTTACCAACTCGTAGACTGCGAAGGTATAAATCATGCCTACGCAAGCTCCGAGGCAGAAAGTGGTGATTAGGAGGGAGGTCATTTCGAGCCTCCTTTCTCCGGCATAACGCCGAAAAACCTTTTGGCGAGGCTTACTACAAAGCCAACGAGGTCAACATCGGGGACTGGATTCTCTGCTTCCCACTTGACGAGTTCCGTGGGTTTGTTTGTAGGAATGTCTGCGACAGCACGCCCCCACATAGACGGACGGTTGGCTTTCGGGCGATAAAACAGTTTCCCGAAGCATTCCTCATATTCGTCATATGTGGCAATGCCCAGTTCTGCAACTTTCTTTTCCCACAGCCTTTTGTGGTGTTCTTTGAACAGGGCTTCCCCTTGTGCTTGCAACTCGCCTCTGCAAATCGGGCAAATATGTTTATCCATATCTTATCTCTCAATTAGCGGTAAAACACTGTTCTTTTTCAGTATCTCGTAGAGGAACAAGCGTCCCTTCTGAGTCCAGCGTGAAATCATTATCACCTTGCCCGTGGTAGAGTTGTCGGGAATGAATGTTTCAGAGTGAACGTAGCCCATAGTGTTATGAGGTGCGTAAAGAATCCACTGACCGCCGACTTTGCGCTGAATTTTGAGGTTGCGAAGCTCAATGTTGAACTTCTTTGCACTCATTCCGTAGTCCTGCGCTATCTGCGTGGTCGTGACGGTTGACTTGCTTTGCAGGATTTGGTCAAGGTAGCTTGTGCGCTCATGCAGTTCGGCAATAGCCTTGTCTTTTTCGGCAATCTGCTCACCCTGCGCCAAGAGAAGTTTCTGCTGTTCCTCAATCTGCTTGTTCTGTTTCTCTATCGTGGCTTGGGCGACAAGCACGGCGCGAGCCATAATCATTTCGGGGGGTGTCATCGGCTTTGGTTGCAAGGTAGCCGCCTGTCTTGCGGATAGTCGGGATAACATCGCTTGTAACCCACTTGCGGAACGGCTTTGCCTTTTCAGCATCGCTTCGGAGTATCACGTCGTACATTCCGCTTTCGGTTACATAGATGACTTGTTGTGTTCTTCCGAGGTTGTCGGTGGTGTCCATCAAGCGGACATCATCTTCATCCAGTCGAGCCTTGACATTTCGGTGGTTGCTTATGCCGAGAGCTGCGCAAAGGTCAGCAAGGCAAAACAACGGCTCGTTTGCTTCGTCGGCAAGCGTCCTTATATCGCCGAACTGCGGACTGCTGAAAATCTTAATCTTGTTCATCTCTCTTGGAATTTATGAAATCGGGAGCGGCAGGGTGTCTAATCCTTAAATCCGTCTTATGAAAAACCGAGTGTTGCCACTCCCGATTATTTGTTGTAATTTTGTGTTGTCTAATCCAATGTTTTATGATTATGAAAAATCAGTTTATCAAAATCACCACTCGTGGCGGAGAGTCCGTATGGCTTAATACCGCCAACATCGTTGCAATCAAGAAAAGCAAAAGCACTCAATACCCAAATGATACAGTCGTGGTAACAAATGCCGTTTACGACAATGGCGAGGGTGATTATTATGTGTTACCTTGTTCGCCCGAAAAGTTTATTGATTGGCTCGGCGTCGAGGTGTCAATCTTTGAGTAAAAGTCGTCAATAAAACCATCTAAGGCTTTCGACAAGTCTATCAGTCGGGCGAACTTTTCAGTTTGTCCCTGTTTGTCGTGGGTTGATATGCCCTCTCTGCTATCCGTAGGAACGATGCGAGCCGTCGTCCAAGATTGCGGTTTGCCGTCGTCCTTAACGCAATCTACTATTTCTACTACAAGTTTCATGTCTCGTGGATTTACTTGGATAATGTTATTGTCACCATCATATCTACCGCCGAGGACGTGATGTTATATTTGAAGCCGTCCGTTCTGTCGTGGTCTTTGCGGACGTTGTAGGCGATGCGTTCAGCCGTTTTCCATGCCGCCGCATCGGGAGCGCAGTATGCGGTCAGCTTCTCGTCGTGCCGCATATCCCTGACTCTCTGCTGAGTCAGCTTCTCGTCTTCAAGGATTCGTTCTAATACTAATTTCATTTGTTTTCTGAAAATTCATTCGTTAAATTTGGAAAATAGCAAGGGAACGGTTATCTTTGCGATTGAAAACTATGTAGGTTGCGAAGTATCGCCGCCCCCTTTGCTATTGTCTTTTCGGTGTCATTCGCTGAACGACAATGCAAAGTTATACTTTAGTTTCGTACTAAACAAATTTTTCGCCAATAAAATTATACAAAAATTTAGTCGCCATGGCTAACTTGCAGAAAATAAAAGACTTATCCAAGGCAAAAGGCATTCCATTAAAAACTATTGCTGAACAAGTCGGCATTAGCGAACAAGGTATCCACAAGATGATTCGCGAGGAAACCATGTCTGCGGTCATCTTGGAACAGATAGCTTGCATACTCAAAGTGAATATCTGCGTGTTCTTTAATCGGGAGCGTGTATGCGAACATTATGAGCAATATAACGCAACCGCTGAACGTGCGATAGCAGCTAAACATATTGGCAAGGTTGACCAACGCAATATCATACCGAAAGCAGGGAAAGGCGGTCAAGAAGATTTAGAAGCGAAAGTAATGCGACTTCAAGATGAATTGCTCGAAGCTAAAAACAAAATCATCGAACTGTTGGAGAAGAAATGAAGCGTGAATCTACAAGCATATTAGACTATCTAAAGGCTATTGCGTGGGTTGTTGTTCCTTTCTGCCTGTTAGGGTCGTTACATTATTTGTTTGTCTTTTTCCCTCGTACTGTGTATGAGAAAGACAACCACATACTTTTCAACCATCTTGGATTCGACTATTTTGGAATAGTTGTCGGATTCTTTACGCTACTAATCACCTTTTTGGTGGGATGGCAAATTTTTTCCACAATTAAAGCAAAAGAAGAATTGCGTGAAATGCAGAGAGAATATAAGGTAAAATTTGAAGAGCAAATGAAAAAGTTGGAATCTAAAATTGACAATATATCCCATCAGCAAAACGTGACAAATGATGAGGTTAAAGAAATGACTGGTATGAATAAGGTATATGAGCGATTTTCAGAAGAATTTGGCAAGATTAACAATGAAATAGCCATAAGGTATACCAATCTTTACAAATGGCTATGGTCAATTTTGGATGAAAACAAAACTGTCACCGACATTCTCAATGAGTTTGCCGAAATGAAAAAGACTAAACCATCAAAGGTTTCGTATCTTGATGGCGAGGAGGCTACTGAGAAAGAAGTTATCACTCTTTACGAAAAAGTTCGTCCAATAAAACTTGCCGCAATACAAGCCAATAAAGACTTTCCAACACCCTAACCCCAATGGAGCTGAAAGAAATGTTCACACGAAAGCCAACAAGGGTGGAAAGCTACTACACCACTCTGATTGACGTGCTATACACCCTTCGGGACACCGAAAACATAAGGACTGAGTATATTGAAGAGTTGTCGGGTGAATGGTGGCCTAATGTCAGGGAATTTCTTTCGGATAATGGCATTATTCGTTTTGCGTCGGGCGAAGTTTGGTCAATCAATCGAAATGCGATGCAGTTGCATTGTAACAAATTGGAGATTGAACTTGACAACATAAAGCGTGAAAACGATTATACCAATGCGTCTGCCAAGTCTAACAGGCTAACAATGATATTCACAATCATAAGCATAATTGGAGCTTTGGCTTCGTGCATAGCCTCAGTTCTAAGTTGGTATTGGAATAAATAAAGAGCCTATGATTATGAGCAAAAACCAAACAGCAGTCGCAATATACGGTATATTTTTGCGTACATGTATGAGCCGCTTGTATTTAGGAGTCCTGCTCCACATTTTGCTCTTTTTCATTTCCTTGTCAAACTCCCTGTTAAGGGCTATGACAAGAATATTGTCCAATATCAAACACACGAGATTGAATCCGATGTACAACACAACAGACACAAGTAAGATTCCTAATATTATCAAAGCGGCAAACCAATTCATACCACAAACATAGTCATTTTATTAGAATATGGCAAGCAATACAACAAATAAACCACATGCAAACATCCGTGGCAAGGAATACTACGCCCAAGCCATAGAAGATGCGACACTAAGACAGAATCCCACCCCCATCCAGCGCCTCCGCGAGTTTGTCAAATGGGCGCAGGGGCAGGGACTCTGCAAGAGTGAGTACGACTTCGAGCGGATATGCAGCCTCTCGCCAAAGTACATATCCAACAACATGCACACAGGCAAGGGCAACATCGGCACTGAAATGCTCGGACGCATCATCAAGGCGTTCCCGCAGCTCAACCTCGCTTGGATATGCACCGGCGAGGGAGCGATGACTATGCAGGGAGGCGGCGACCTCAACGCAGACTACAAGATGGCATACGAAGCCGCCGTATTGCAGATTGAGGCTCTGAACAGGATTATCAAACAACTAAATCAATAACAACATGAAAAAGTTTTTACTTATGTTGGCACTTGCCATCCCAATGATATTGGCGAGTTGTTCCGCTCCAAAAGAAAAAAGCGAAGCAGAAATTATTGCGGAACAAATCTCGGCAATAGACAGTTTGTTAACGTCTAATGCCCCCGTGACTACGAATAGCTACAGGCTTGGGGAGGTAGGATATTATGATAAAGTAATTACAAGCGCGCAAGATATAATCTACAAAGACAACTCCTACAAATTCATCAGTTTGTATGGTAAAGAACGCAATGTTGGCGGATATGGCTACAATGAAGGCATGGCAATAGTCTTGCCTCAAGAAATTGATGAGCTTTGCGCCAATATTGACTCCATAAAGAGTAATGTTAACAAAGAAATAGACCACACCCAAACAATTTCCTATACGACAAAAGGAGGGCTAACCGTATCAGCTTCAAATTTGTACGAGAATCGCACACCATGGGAGATTACCATTAAACTCAATTACGATGGACGTGCAAATATAATCGTTAAAGAATACGATTTAGGGCAATTAGAGAAATATCTCAGAGAAGGGAAAACGAAATTAAGCTCCCTATAACCCTTTGCATTTTCCTGTAAAATAACTACCTTTGCAGTAGTTTATAAACCATAGGGCATATCGCCTAAAGCCAAAAGAGCTTATTTCAGACTTCGGTCTGCGATAGGCTCTTTTAATTTTTAGGAATATGCCAAAAGTCGAAAGTCTTGAAGGTGAAATTTGGGAAGTCGCAAATCTAAATGCCCAAGGCACCTATATGGTGTCTAACAGGGGGCGTGTAATTGGCCCGCGAGGATATATCCTCAAACAAAAGAAACAACAAGGTTATCCCAAAATTAGCTATTGGAACGGCAAAACAGTGTGTAACGCATCCGTTCACCGCCTTGTTGCACTTGCATTCATTCCAAACCCCGACAATAAACCCGAAGTCGACCATATTAACACAGTTCGAGATGACAATCGGGTTGAAAACCTACAATGGGTAACTACCAAGGAAAATCTCAACAATCCGCTCACGAAGAAAAAAATGAGCGAGACTCGGACTGGACATATTGAATCAGAGGAATGGAGACGGAACAAGTCTCTTGTCAGAAAAGGTAAGAGATATGCACTTGGTTATCGTTGGACTGACGAACAGCGTGCAAGAGCCTCGGAAATGCGTAAGGGGGAGAGAAATAGCTTTTATGGTAAAAAGCACACTCCCAGCAGTATCGCAAAAATGTCGCTTGCTCGCAAAAAAAGAGCTTGCAAGATTCGGCAATACACTTTGGAGGGTGTATTTATCGCCGAGTATGAGAGTAGTGCCGTCGCATCAGACACCTTGAAGATATGTAAAAGAAATATTAATGCTTGCGCTGCCGGACAAGCAAAGTCCGCAGGCGGTTTTGTTTGGGAATATGTGAGAAAGGAGGTGCGCAATGCCTGAATTGGGTTCATTATGGTATTCGCTTTCGCTTAAAGACCTCACCGATGCCGACATCAAAAAGATAAACGACAAGCTGAAAAACTTAGGCTCGGATTTGTTTCTCAATCCGCAGCTCGCAAAGTCTGTCACAGAGATACTGCCGAAAGGGATTAAGCTGGAACTTGACCCCCAACTGAAAGCAGTGTCAAACGAAGCCCTCGCAAAAGCCGTCGAGGGCAAGGTGATGAGAGTGGAGATTGCACCGCTGCTCACCAATCTGCGCAAGGCTCTTAAAGCCGCAACAAAGGACAATCCGCCGGAGGTTGAGGTTGGGGTGCAGGCTGCCAAGCTGCGCACAATAATTCAGAATGTCCTGAACAAACAGGGCTTCATGCTCAACATTTCCACCGTCAACGACAACTATTCAAAGGTGGTGCAGCAGAAGCTCAACGGCACTCGATATACCATAAAAATCCATGCCGACGCAAAGGAGATAACCCGGAGCGTGCAAGCCTCGCTAATGCAGGTGCAGAGCCGGGCATTCGGTTTGCAGATAAGCCGTGATATTCTCTACCGCTCGATTGACGATGCGCTGGGGCATAAGCGGTTTACCATCAACGTTGCCGTGCAGCATGACCAAGCGAGGAAAGCTGTACAGGACGCACTGCTGAGGGCACAGGTGATAGGCAAAGACCAGGCACTTGCCTATCAGCGTTTGCAGACAGGAGAACTGAAAGCGGCGCAAGCAGAACTTGCAAGGCTGAAAGCCGCCCATATGAGTGCCGCAGACGCGGCAAAAGCTCACGCCACCGCCTCAATCAACCTCGGCGGCGCACTCGGAAGCAACATTAAGATTGCCGGTGAACTAAGCTCGGCAATGGCTTCGCTGTATTCAGTCCATGCCGCCAAGGAATTTCTCTCGCAGGTGATTGAGATTGGCGGCGAGCTGGAGCATCAGAAAATCGCCATGGACACCATCTTTGGCGATAAGGGTAAGACTTCGGAACTGTTCGGACAAATCAAGGGACTTGCACGTCAGTCTCCTTTCGGCGTGATGGAGCTTACCAAGTCGGTCAAGGCTCTGTCGGCATACGGTGTGCAGTACAATGAGATTTACGACACCGCCAAGCGACTTGCCGACATATCGGCTGCGACCTCGGTTGACATCAACCGCCTTATCCTCGCTTTCGGCAAGACCAAATCACGTGGATTCCTTGACGGTTTGGAGGCGAAGCAGTTTGCATACGCCAACATCCCTATCTACGAGATGGTGCGCCGGAAGCTGGAGGAATTGGAGGGACAAGCTGTCACCACGGCGCAGGTGATGGAGCGCATGAAGAAGCGTGAAATCGGCTTCGACATTGTGAAAGACGTGCTGTGGGACATGACCGATGAGGGCGGCAAGTTCTACAATATGCAGGAAGCCCTCGCGGGTTCGGTCAAGACCTCATGGAAACTCGTGCGTGACAACATCGAGCTTATGTTCGGCGAGATTGCGGAGTCAAGTGTGGGTGGTGCGTTAAAAGACGTTGCTGAAACCTTGCAGGTACTCACCCGCAACTGGAGAGCCATGGGGACAATGATTGGGGCCTCGGCTGCTGCATTTGGGGTGTATAAGGTAGCTGTGGCTGCCTCTAACGCCATGATGGGACAAGCCAACGCCCTTGCATTGCAGAAAGCCACAGCCTCAAACAAGGTTGCTGCGGCTAATGCTATGGAAGCCGCTTCTTATCGTGTATTGACACAGGCGGAAGATTATGCGATACTTGCAAAAAGCGGATTAGCAAAGCTCAATCGGTCACTCCTATTATCGCATAGAGCTTTGACCGAGGCTGAGTGGGATGCGGTATTAGCGGGCAAAGCGGTTAACAATGATTACATACTGCGTCGGATAGCGTTAGGCAGACTTACTCAGGCTGAAATTGATTACCTTATTTCTATTGAGGCTGTAAGTGCAGCAGAAGTTCAAACAGCCATGAGGGCGCAGGGGCTGAAAGTTTCCCTTGCCTCGTTGTACGCCACCATGAAAGCTGGAGCGGCTTCCGCATGGGCTTCTACACTAAATTTCTTTACCCGTTTCAAGGTTGGGGTAGTCGGGGTGGGTGTTAGTATGCGAAAACTAAATTTCGCATCTTTCACAGCGTCCATCCGCAACGCTTTTGCAAATGCTTTGACGTGGATAAGAACACTTCCAACACGCATTGCACATACGGAGATCAGTGTGACCCGTCTTAAACTCGCATTTAGCGGACTTGGGCGGGCGATGTCAAGCATCGGCGCTTTTCTGCTTAATCCTGTGACAATCGCAATGGTAGCCATTGGCGGTCTTATGTACGCATGGCAGAAGAACAACGAGCAGATGGAGAAAGCCAAGGAGATAGGAGATAACATATTCACCAAAGCCTCCGAGGGTGCAAACAATCTCAAACAGACACTAAAAGAGATAAAGCCCTCTGCCGGACTTTCAGACCATGAGCTTTCACAGGGCATTGAGCAACTGGAGCAAGCCATCAAGGACTACTCGCCAAGACCTTTGCAGGATATTAACGACACCCTTGTTGCGCAGGACGGTCATGTGTTGACCCTTGCTGAAAGATACGAAGCCCTTAAAAAGAAAGTCGAGGAAGTCAAGGCTGCATACGATTTGATGGGTGATTTGGATAAAGGCGATGTTGGCACGATGGTGTCGGATGCCATCAAATCAACCGGCGGACTTCTTAACGACGTTGTTACGGTTAACGCAAAAGACTACACCGAAGCAATAAAGCGTCGTAGTGATGCTATTCGTGAAGCCACTGTAGAGGACGCACGTTGGGTGAAAAAGGCCGTTGATGCAGCGATAAAGGCTGACGGAGAGTTTGCGAAAGTGGCTGCCGGAATGAAAAACACCGCAGCAATGTGGAATGAGTTAGCGTCAAATCCCGGAAAATACGGCATGGAGTATGCCCTGCCGGAAGTCAGTGCTATCTTGGCAACATCCGATATTCTTGGCATTAATCGTAGCATAGAGGAGGACAAGGCGAAGTTTGAGTCCGATGTGCAGGATTTTATCAAAAGTCTTACCGCAAACATCCGCATTACATGGGACAAGGAGATAAAAGACCTTGACAATAGCCAAAAGGATGCCCTCGCTATCTCTCTGAAAAACATGCTCGACCAAGCCGAGGGAGTGAGTGAGGAAGTCAAAATGCAGTGGGCTAAAATCCTTGAAAAAGCATTTGGCTTAGATTTAGGCTTTAAGGTTGATGCAACATCTCTTATTGGCGATAAGTTTGCTGCCAACATAGAGAAAAGTCTTGGCAAAGAACTTGCCGACAAGGTTCGCCGAGGTGTCACACTGACACCCGAAGAAAAAGCAAAGGTTCGCAAAGCGATATATGAGTCTTATAAATCGGTATTTGAACGCTCCGACGAAGATGTGCGCCGTGCGCTTAACGACGTGATGCGTGGCAAAGATGCACAGTTACAAACCTATGGGCTTATAACACTGAAAGCCAATCGCAATGCCAATGCTACTGATTGGCAACAGCAGATACTTGATGCGCTCGGTGATGTTGACCTCTCGGAAATTGGGATAAAAATTACAGGGCACTCCGACATCAACTCCTTTATAGATGAGGCTCGCAAAGGCTACAAGGCGGCTAATGAGGCTATAAAAGAGTTAAAGCCGATACTCATTAAAGCAGGGATTGATTTTACAGACGGTGAGGAAATTAAGGCAGTGCCATTATCGCTCAAAGGTAATGAAATTGCCCTGCAAGCCATTGATGAATACAATAAGAAGATACAAGCCACAAAAGCGATTAAGGATGCCTTGAAAGCACAAGGCATAGACCTTGACGTCGATCCAAACAAAAGACAAAACAGTGGCACCCCGAAAGACGAGTTTGCCGAAGCGGTCAAGGAGCGTATCAACCTGCTCAAAAAAGCCAAGAGCGAATATGAGAATCTTGCCAAGAGCGTAGGCAGAGAGGCGGCTTCCAAAGAACTTGCTGATTCTCCGATATTCGCTGGGCTAAAAGCTAACAACTTCCTGCCTGAACAGGCAATTCCCAAGACTCTTGATGAATACGAAAAGACTCTTGATGAGTTGCAGGAGAAGCTGACGGCAAAGGGGCTTAAAACCAAGAAGCACCGTGAGCTGAACGTGGAGATTGAGCAGGTGAAGTTCGACATCAAGAAGGCAAGGGTTGACGAACAGCTCAACAAAACCAAAGAAAAGATTGACGCAACGATTAAAGACCTCACTCGCAAATGGGACTTCCACAAACAGCTTTTTGAACTAACAGGCGACCGTGAGACATCTGTCAAACTTGCGTTTGGAGAAGATGTGGCTTGGCAGACCCAAAGTCAGATGCTTGAAAGCATACTGAACACACAGCTTGCGGAGAGAGGACTTGATGTGCCACTGACAATATCTGACGAGGAAGCAAAAGAGAAGCTGGAAGGCACACCGCTTTACGATTTGCTTTGGAAACCAACGAAAGAAGCAAAGCTAAAAGAGGAGGTAGAACTGCAAATCAATGTGGCGAAAGCCGTTGCGGATGCAGCTTCGACAGCCGATAAGATTAAAGTGCAAATGGGGTTGAGGGAGGCTGACGAAACCATGCTGCGGTCAAGTAAAAAGGAAGACGGTACAGAATACTCCGAAACTGAGATTGCTGCATATCTAAAAAAATATGATGACAGGATTGAGGAACTTAAATCCTCAATGCTTGAACTGCTACCTATATGGGAGCAGATATTCGGCGACCACCAATATCAGAGCTACGGACAGATACAAGCAGCTTCTGATATTGCCAAGCAGATAATTGATAATGCCAAAATCAACAAAGACGCTAACGGCAAGCCTGTTTCGTTCACTTCAGTATATACAGACGCAGAGGGAAACGAGCAGCAGATTATGGGCAAAATCTCGCAGCTTGAAAAACTCCGTAAAGCTATACAAGACCTTTATAAAGAGGGCCTGAAAAAGAATCCGTTTGCAACGCTTTGGGAGAATCTTAAAAAAGTGTTCAACGGTGATTGGAAAGATAAAAACATCACCGAGAAACTTGCGCTTATTGGTGAGAGCGCAGCCGAAAGCGCACAACTTGTAGGCAACCTTGCAGGGCAGCTCGCGGAAATGTTCGAGGCAGCCGGACACGACGATGCGGCACAAGCGATGACCGATGTGCAGGACGTAATGAATACCGTAAGCAATATCGGAAAGGGATTTGCGGAAGGCGGTCTTGTGGGAGGTATTGCAGCAGCCGCCGGAGAGGCTATCGGATGGGTGACTAAGGCGTTCCAAGCATCAGCAAGACACAAGGAAGCATTGAAAACCATAATGAATGAGACTCTTGCGCAGCAGAGGGAGTATAACCTGTTGCTGATGCAACAAAACCTCGAATACAAGAAAGCGTCAACCATATTTGGCGAAGATGCCTATGGCAAAGCAAAGAACGCCGTCAAAGTGATGAAAGATGCCTACAAGGATTTGCAGGACGAGTTGGCGGGTACGGCTGAACAGCAGGGCAATGAGCAACGCAAAGCCAACAGTAGCCGAATGTTCGCCCGTATGTTCGGATTGGGATTTGACGAGGCGAAAGCAAAACTCCGTCAAGCCTATGCCGGACTTGCCGACATTGAAATCAAAACCGGACACAAAAAGACCGGTCTGTTCGGATGGGGCAAAGGCAAGGATATATATTCATCTATTCTTGACGTTTACCCAGACCTGATTGATGCCAACGGCAAATTTAATTCTTCCCTTGCCGAAACCATCATCAATACAAGGGTGATGTCTGACGAGGACAAGGCTGCGCTCCAGAATATGATTGACCTTGCCGAACAGGCGGAGGCTGCATACGAGGAGCTGAGCAGCTATATGACCGATATTTTCGGTGAACTCGGAAGTTCCATGACCGATGCCCTTGTGTCGGCTTTCGCCAACGGTTCTGATGCCGCCGAAGATTTCTACGATTCCGTCTCAGATATGCTTGAAGCTCTCGCAAAGCAGATGATTTATTCCGTCACCCTCGCTCCGTATATAGAGAAGGCTCAAAAGAAGATGATGGACATTATGCAGGACGACAGTTTGTCTGATGAGGAAAAGTTTGGGGCTTGGACTGGCATTCTTGATGGATTGCTTGACGATGCGCTGAAACAGCAGGGCGTGGCAAACGACCTTTTCAAGAAATATCAGGACATGGCTGCTGAAAAGGGCTTCGACATATTCAAGCCGGACGAGGATTCCAAGAGCGGACTCTCCGCCGGAATACAATCCGTCACCGAGGACACTGCGGACTTGCTCGCATCGTATCTGAATGCTATTCGTGCAGACGTGGCGATGCAGACAGGCAGTTATTGGACTCGCTTGCTTGATGACTCGCTCCCGCAGATGAACGTCATAGCACAGTCGCAGCTCGACACGCAGCGTCAGATAGCCGAGAATACCCTGCGCAATGCCGTGGCGGCTGAGGCGATAATGAAATCAAATGATGATATTAGCCGACTGCTTACCCGTGTGGCGCAGGGCGGCGCGAAATGGCATGTATAAGTTATGGAAAATCTAAGCGAAACACTCAAACAGCAAGCCGTGGATTTAGGCTTGTGTCACCCTTGGACTGAGGCGTGGGGCGACTGCGACCAGCAGGAGCTGATTGACAAATTCGTCAAGGGTATTGATTTTTGCCTTGAACGGAATTGGCCTACATCGGATTTTATCAAGGCTAACTTCGACAGGACTTTGCTCAACGCCAACCTAATCTTCGTTGACGAGCATATCAGCCTTGACGATGCCCCAAGCGGAATATATATCCTCAACGGCGAATGCTCCGGCTCTATTCGCTTCGCTCCGTGGACTGCGGCGACTGTCTATGTCCGACACACTTCCAACGTCAGAATCATCGCCGGCGACTTCGCCAAGGTGTTCGTAAGGCTCTATGATGAGGCTGAGGTCGAGACCGAGGCTGAGGAGAGTGCGGTTGTGAGGGTGTATGATAGGAGATAAAAAGTGTATTTCAACCAACGAGCAACCAACCTCCAACCAACACAACCGCTGACTATCAATTGGTTTAGTTAAATCGCCAACCAAGCTCCAACCAGCCACCAACCAACAAGCAAACAGACAGCCAAACTTAATCGGCTGTCCGTGGCTTTATTTGCGACATTTCGGCGAATTGCGGTAATCATAGACCGGGATATTGTGTATTGTCCGCATCTCCTCGGTGCGAGATTGAGCGAGCGCATCCACCATTTCGTTAAACTCATCGCCATTATGTCCTTTAACCCACTCAAACCGCACAGCTTTCAGCCGGGAAGCGTAATTGAAGTATTGCCGGATTACATTGGCATTAGGTCGAGTGAAGTTATTGGCGTTAGCCTTGTTCGCCAGTACTTGTATGCAATACTGCGAATCGGTGTAGATTACAAGTGTTGAACCTGCTGGAGCTGCGGCAACGGCACTCAGAATAGCCATTAGCTCCATTTTATTGTTTGTTACCCCGACAAAGCCTTTGGAGTTTTGCTTGACGAGGTTGCGCTGGCTGTCGAGTATGACATAGGCGGCGCCGCCCTCACCATAGGGTGAGAGATTGTTGCATGAGCCGTCAGTATATGCGATGTAGTCGGGAATGAAGTCTATTGGTTCATCTGTTGATATGGATTCAATTTGTGTCTTAGGTTTTGATCTGCCCCAGGCGAGTTTCTTTGCTGCCGATATTCGCTTATCGTGACGCGACGCCTTATGATAAGTAATCGAATATTTTTCCATCATATTTCGGGCAGTCCTTCTAATATCTGTACATCTTGTAGTGCCGCAATCGGTTATAAGTGTTTGGATATTTGGACTATATATTTTTACCTCGCTTCCCTCCGGTATTACCGACAAACACTTTATCAAAGACAGAATCATTGGTTCTGAATACCCCTTGAAATCTCCGTCAACATGGCCGTCTGTCACAGTCTTATTGTCGGATTCCACGACATAACCTGCCGAATTGTCAGAATGATGAATAAAAATTTGAAAGGTCATAATATGATTATTCTATTGTTATTATGATTACAACATTTATCGGATTGAGGGAGCGAGGCAGTGAGGGTATAGCCTGCCCAAAGGGAGTTTTATCTCCTTTGTCGGCTACCCGAACATCGTTCGTCGGCCTATCGGTCGCTTCGTTGTTTCGGGGCGGGGTCGTAGATGTTTACTCCCGCTTGGGATGTTGCTCAATCATCGAGCGCGTGCCTGCGTCACCCTTTCGCCTTGCAGTGAGGTTTGCACGTCCACAGTACCTCTTTACGACTGCGCCCTGCCGTTGACTATCCCGAACAGCGCAGAAGCGGCTTCCGCCTCATTGGTTCTTCTCCTCCTATCCCCGTCCGCAGTTCGTTCGCATGGGGCGATAAAAAGAGAAGAACCGAATCAAGTGGCTGCTCATTCGGTTCTTCATTTCCAGAGGGGTTTCAAGTCTCTGTTATGTCTTTATTGAGTATCGCAGCCATTGATACGCTGCAAAGATAGGGACAATTTTTCACATATGAAACTAAAAACCGCACATAATCGCTGATTTTGATAAATAAATTTTGTTTTAAGTAAATACACTTTGCCTTATAATACTATGTATCAACATATAGAATGTGCGTATAATTTCATTCGTAACGAAAAGGTCGTGGGTTCGAGTCCCACTCGCGGCTCATAGGATAGCTGATAATCATTTGATTATCAGCTATTTCTGTAAAATCAGGTAGCCAAAGGGTGGCCCAAAGCGATACGAGGTGTACTCTTGAAGAGAACCAAAGAGAATTCACGCTGTTCTATATTCAAGGAAAAACTGCAATTTCCTTCAAACACATCCCCACATGATAAACGAGCTTGTTCAAAATCTTAACTCCATCAATAATTCCATCGAGGGGCAAGAAATGTCCTTTGTGAATGCATTGTCCATCGTGAAACTTTACGATGAGATGCCAGAACCGAATAATCTGATTGATGAAGCGGAGGAGATAGCTGCATCCGATATTGATGCTCTGGAAAAGTCCGTCATCAAACTCAAAGAGGAATCAGAACGATTTTTGTGTGTCGGTATGCCAATGCTGAAGGAGGTTGATTTCAAGGCTATCGCACAAAACTACTCACGCACTTTTTATAATAAGTTTCATAAAGCAGAGAAAGAGTTGACAGCATATTGGAGAGAATACTGCCAGTTCAATAACCGACTTGACTATCTGGATTTCGATTCCCGGGAATACATAGAAACAGAAAAACGTTGCGAGAAAGACAAAACAGAACATGATGAACGGCAAAGAGTGGTTCGGGAGTTATATGCCGAATATGAACAGGCAAACAAGGAGAGCGCACATGTATTCCGGTTCAGAGCTGACTTTCTGGGAGCTGTCATTTCCCGATATAGAGATATAGCAACTGCGATACTTGCAGACATCAAAAGAATCAGGGAGGGCGGTTCATGAAGAAGATTTTGATGAAAGATGCCGAGCAGTTTCGCGATACCGTATCGGCGAAGCTCTGTAACTGTCTTTATGATGCCTGCAACGAGGTACTGTTTGAATTTACTACTCCTATAATGTTCAGTGTTCACATGAATCTGAGATCAGAGCATGATTTCTTTCAGCTTATAAAATTCAAGCAGCTTCATATATGTTATATGGTGTATGCTGTGGAGAAATTAATCTCACCGACTGCACTTGGAAAGGAATGGTCATCGCTGTTCCTGAAACGCTGCGGCATAAGTCAGACCTATTATAAAAGTCATCGGCTCGATGACGCAAGAAGCGATGTCCCGGCTAACATAGAATTTCGTGAAAACATAGATAATGCCATCAAAAACTGGGAAGAGATGAGACACGCCCCACGCTAATCACAATTTCTACACAACAGAATTCGATTTTCAGAACTCACAACGCGTTATATCGCTGCAATCCAGCATATAGCGCGTTTGCATTATTTATATTTCGACACAATGCGCCCACATGGTGTCACTTTGAAGAGGCAGTAACTTTGCATCGGAAACGAAAGGTACTCAATGCATGCCAAGAATACCCGGGTATTTCCAAAAGTATCTACGAAAATCAGACGATAAAATATGCAAAGAAAACTTCTCACCTCTAAGGAAGCGGCACAATATCTCGGTATTTCTCTGTCCTTCCTCCGAAAGATGATGATGAACCGCATCATCCCCATGTATAAGCCTAACGGCAAACTCTGTTATTTTGATCCCGCAGACCTCGATGCCTATCTTACAAGTGTCCGCATTTCTTCTCAAGATGAAATTAGGGAGCGAGCTAACGAATATCTACGCAAGTCCGGCAATCATGTCTAAGGGAGTCAATATCTATGAAATTATGCAGCGGTTCTGGCGCGAGAACGAGTACGAACCCTTCTCCACTGCGGAGATTGCGCTGTACTTCTTCCTAATCAACCGCGCGAACAGCCGCCGATGGCAGATGCCGTTCAAATGTCCGACTTCGGTAATCAGCACCGCAATCCAAGTGACCCGACAGACTGTCATTAACGCCCGTGAATCACTTAGGGAGCGAAATCTCATCACCTACTCCAAAGGCACCGGCAAAGGCTCCCATCCGATGTATTCACTTGTCTTAACAGATGGATTGTCGGATTGTTTGTCGGATGAAATGATGGAAACCTTGCAGGATGGCTCGACAGTTGGATTGTCAGATAGCTTGACACCCTATAATATAAAAGATAGAAATATTAAAGATAAAAATTATTCTTCAAATAAAACAGGCGATGTGAAGATTCTAAGTTTGGAAGAACTTGAGGCTTTGCTGGTTAACGATAAACCTTGGCTCCGTGAAATCATCTCCCTTCTTTCTCCCTCCTGCCAGATTGAATTGTCGGAACTTAAATCGTATCTCGGCAACTTCTTTCGCTACCTCCGTTGTCAGGGAACGAAAGGTAGGGAGGAAGATGACTGCCGAAGATATTTCGTGAACTGGATTAAAAAACAACCAATCAATAAAAACAAAACCACTCTTAAATCGACAACCTATGCACCAAATCAACCAGCCAATGATGCTCGCCGACCTGCTGGAGTCTCAGCTCAGTCGGCCAGCGACTACGAGGGAGCGTTTTAGGCTTCCGTTCTCAAAGGAAGATACCGTCCGTGTGCTTCTCGCCGGAGTAAAGGCGGAAGTTGAACGCCGCGACAAGACTTTTATAATGAGAGAAGCCATCATGTCACAGGCCGGTCAGATTGCTGAATGGCTCACAGGCAATCACTCGAAATTCGGACTGATGTTGTGCGGCGGATGCGGCAACGGCAAGACTACCTTTGTGAAAGCTTTTCAGCAAATACTCAATAAGCTGGATATGAAGATCGATGACTCGACAGAGCGATATTCTATCCGTATTGTCAATGCCCGCGACCTTGCGAGAGTCTGCAAAGAGGACTATGACGAGCGGCGTGGTCTCTGTTATAAACGGATGCTTGCCATTGACGATTTCGGCACCGAGCCGCTTGAGGTGATGGACTACGGCAACGTGCTATATCCGATCACCGAATTGTTGACGACGCGCTATGACCGTCACCTCTTTACCATCCTTACGACCAACCTTACCCCATCGGAGATTCGACCTAGATACGGCGACCGCATAGCCGATCGCCTCAACGATATGATGGGCAAAGTCATCTTCGCCAACTCCACTTACAGGACGCCGTAGCCGAAAAGTCAGCCGTTTGTAGCTATGCTCCGCAATCGAAACGGAAGTGAAGATGGAGGAGGATTGCAAGGTTGTTTTTTATGTCCCATAAAAATTAGCTTCGACAACCTGCCGGTTGCCGAATACGCCACAGTCTTGAAATCATTCTGATTCCACATCCTGTCCTTGCCTCCTCCATCCTTCTTATTTCCCTCCATTTCTAATTTCATCAAACCAATTTTACTATGACCCAGACAAAACCAAAATCCAAGCGCGGGCGAAAGTCCAAACCGGAGTGGCAGCGGCTCCGCAATGAAATCAAACTGCATCTCGTTGACGGCAACTATGCCGTGGTAAAAGACATGGCCCGTGAAGCCGGTCTTTCACTCAACAAGTTCATTACCCGCGCAGTCATGGGTGCAGCAATCCGTAAGGCTCTGACTGAAGAGGAATACTCGATGGTTCGCAGCCTTCAGGGTATCGCCAACAATCTCAATCAGCTTGCCCGATGCGCAAACGGTATGGGCTTCGGTGCAGTGGCAAGTAAGGTAGATAGTCTGCTGACAACATCGCTCGATTTGCTTTCCAAATTTCGTATGTGATGATAGCAAAATTCAAAAACCAGGTTGATTTTGCCGGTCTGATAAACTATGCCAACGACATCAAGAGTGATGAGAAGAGAGGTCGGCTGTTGTCGTTTAGAGGTGTCTGTGTCGTTTCTAACGAAACTATCGCTAACAGTTTCAACACACATCTGCGTCATCCCGACAGTCGCGGACGAGTACATCATATCGGGCAACCGGTAAAGCATGTGTCTATTTCATTCTCGCCGGAGGATGCGCACTGTTTCCCGGATAATGAAGATGGTGATCGCTTTATGGCACAGCTTGTCAATGAATGGCTAAGTGGCATGGGAATCACTAATGCACAGTATATCGTGGCGCGTCACTTTGACAAGACGCACCCGCATTGCCATCTTGTTTTCAGCCGCATCGACCTTGACGGTAATGTAATTTCCGCATTCAATGAGCGGATTAAGAGCTCGAAAGTCTGCAAAGAAATCAAGCTGCGCCACGGATTGACATTCGGCAACCCAACAGGCGAAAAAGTTAATAGTGATAAACTGCGTTCAATTCAGCAGTTGCGATTAGACATCAAGTCGGCTGCCATTGCCGCCGCAAACAGTTCAACATCGTGGACCGAATTCCAATATGCTTTGGAGGCTCATGGGATAGAGGCTTGTTTCAGCATAAACCGCTCTACGGGAGAAATCCGAGGGATTTCCTTCGATAAAAATGGTTGTCGGTTCGCCGGTTCCAAATTGTACAAACAGAAACTCACATACAGTAAACTTACCGCAAAGTTCGGAGAGTTGCCCAATGTGGGGGTGAACGTTTTGTTCACTCCCTCTCGAGACCATCGGTTTAACTCTGAGGAGGGTATGGGCAAATTGACCGCACCCTATCAAGATTCAAGCAAGGAGGTCGGTGTTCTGCAGGCCCCCTCTCGGAATGAGCCGGTCATTGGCGAAGGGGTTTCCAAAACGGAAAGTTCTTTTGATGGATTGATACTCAATAGCACCCATACTGAATCCTCGGAGGCTAGCCTGATTCCATTGTCTGTGATTATCGATTTACTTGCTGGTCCGGCCACCATACAATCTACCGGCGGCGGAGGCACCACCAACGACCTCGATTGGAATGATGAACGCCGTCGTCGTCAGGAAGCACAGGAAAACCAATACATACACAAACCTTTCAAACGAAGAAGATGAACACAACCGATAAAAACTATGTCGACCGATTGCACAATCAACAAGTAAACGAACTTAACGAAATCCAGAACCGACTTCTGGTTCTGGAAGGTAAACCGACTGCCACGCCTAACGGCACCATTCATGTCGAAATTGATACCGACAAGATCTATGAAATGCTTCTGAAGGCGTGTCATGACTGTCTGCAACAGCGGCAGGAATGTCATCAGGAAGAAGACCGTAAAACTGAAGAACGACTCCGACAGGAATGTGAAGCAAAAGGAGAACGCTACTTTTCCAACGTGCATGAATGGCGTGCAGCCATCGCCCGTGACTACGATGCCTTCTTCCAAAAGATGCTCGGCGTAGACAAACTCGCCGACCGCCACTATCGTGACATCAAAATCACCCTCCATAAAATCCTCAACAAGTCATCAGATAATTCAGAGTCCCCAAAAACTCAACCTCTCTTCTCAAATCTTCCGTTTGGCGTTCTTTCAAAACTAACCGCACTCCGTCATCGACTTTCTAACCGTATCCGCAATTACCTCACCGGCAAGCTCTCTCTTCCCCGCGGCTGGACGCTTCTAACAATACTTCTTTATGCCCTCTCGTACATTCTCCTCCTGTACTTCCGCATAACAATTGTTATGTCCGGATAATGAAAACAAAAAATATGACTATTGTCAATAACTACTCATTTTTTTCGGGAAAACTACTCGGATATTTACAGAACTCCTCGCCAACTACCGCGCGCAAGGCATCATCAGCTTTTACCCGATAGGGGGTAAAATACTTTACGCCAAAAGCAAAATCGAGAACTTGTTCAGATTCAGCTACCGTCCTCCTTTTAACTGACACATCCCACGGCACTCCTTTCCCAAGTGTCGGTGACAATTTTTGATTATAAATCGCGATATATAAGGTCTCTCTCTTTTCCCATAAGAACACCTTCCATAAGCATAAATGATGACAGATAATATGCAGACTTATCCTTATCCCCTTCCAAATACTGACAATTATCCTCATCGTTAAAACTATGCAAGCGTAAATTTCCCAACATTAGCTCATATTCGTAACAAGTAGGCTTGGTTAATTTGAAGAGCGATGCAAGAATGGGGCAATAACTTTCAGTGGAGGACATCTTCTGAACAGGAAGTGCGATATTTTCCCATTCATAATCAAGATCAAAGAAATCTCTATTGAAAAATGATGAAGTGTATATAACTCCCATTAGTTTATGTAATGGACCTTTTTCTATCGTCCATTCTAAGACAAACTGAGGGATTATATATTCTGGTTTAAATACGTCATCTGCATTCCGTACAGGTAAAGTACATGTTATTATTACGGGAAAATATCTAAGATATAGATTCTCTAACTCTTTAAATCTTTCTACAGAAGGTATCCTTAAATCTAAAACACTAAATTCCTTTGTGGGTGAAAATTGAGATACCAAAGTCGATTCTATCGGGGGACGATGCATTTCTTCCCAACTTCCGTAAAGACTTTTCGCTAAATATAAGCACGGATAGCCAGGCGTACTGTACCTCTGTGTTTTGATATTGCGGATTAACGTGAACGGTATGTGGAAGATTTCTTTTCTTGGGATATTCTTTCTTAGTGAACAAACTCTCATCCGGTACAATGCCGCATCTTTATTATGGGTATATATTAAATCCTCCGAAAAAATTTCGTTAAGTAGGTTCTTCAACTTAATATAGGCTGTAGACCTTTTCCCCGAGAGACTTGAAGTGAGAATATCCAAAATTTTATCCCACACCTTTTTTATCGCTATAAAATCATGGGACTTGTAATCCATTCCGTGACTTTTTAGAAATGTGAGATAGTCATTTCTACAAGCACAAAGAACCTTCTTAAAATCATTAGAGTAATCCTTTTGGAAAATTTGGCTACGTTCGAATATGGATTTTCTTACCACATCTAAAAAGTTTTCATGATTCGATATCATAGTTCAACAGAAATTCAATTATTAGAGTATGCTATTTGATCGCTCATTACAATTCGATTAAGTTATCTTAAATTTGACTATATCATCAGAACTAGTCATAAAATCGAGCCAACTAGTCGTGAACTAGTCGTAAAACAGAATCAACTAGTCGTAACTTTCGACTAGTCGTGTTTTGGAAACCATAAACGGTTCTTAGTCTCGATGAGTCCTTCCTGATTCATTTCGCCCATTATATTGCCCAATAGTTTGAGATTCTGTTCGGGAGTGTTACGGTTGGGGAGAGTACCGCCGAGATATTCCATGATGTCGCTACGCTTGGCTCCATCGGAACCGGCGTTCTGAATATATTGGAGTACCATATGCTTTATCTTGTCTCGCTCCAAACCGACAACACGGGTATAACCGGAGAGCTGCTTGGTTTTCTTTGCTACTGTCAGCGAGATACGGTAGTTTGGGGCTTCGCCTTCGATTAGACCGCGCTGAATCATGTCCTGCGCGACCGTTTCGTCAATACGATGACCCTTTTGGATAGCGTCAAGTGAGATGCAGTCCCAAAGAGTAAGCGAATCGTTATTCTTGAGCATATTGGTGTAACGCTCATTTATGGATGTCCCGTAAATGCGGACAGCTACCTGCTGCTTGTCATTGTCAATTTCATAGTCCGGCATGGGGAACCGGCTCTGCCACTGCTCCGTGAACATCTTCTTTATGCCTCGGCTCACAGTGTCGATCATATTGAAATGCACCATCGCCTGGCAAAGACAGTCGTTGCGGAAGAACTTCTGCGGCTCATCCGTGCTCAAAACCTCTTCTAATGACCCTGGGATGAACGAACCAGCATTGGAATAGTAAAGAAATCCGGGATTCTCAACGAAGTTGATACGCTGCTGGAGCTGGTAATTAGAGTGGGCGATGCAGTTGTGAAGTGCCTCGCGAATTGTGTAGTCATCATACTGCTTCATCGTGTCGGGGAACAATGTACTGCCCGGCATCTCGCGCAATGTCAGATTGTGAATCTTGGCAAGAATTTCATCCACTGTCAGAATGTACGGTACAGAGAAATGCTCGTAATCAACAACATCCTTGTTTTTGTCGCGTAATGTCCAAGTCCCCTGCACGACCGCCGGTCTCAGCAGATACTCCGAAAAACTCTTGCCTAAAAGAATGATGGCAGCACGTGTAAGCTTGCCGTCAATCATAAGTCCACATTTGCTGAGAAACTTTTCATCCGACCAACCATTGACTTCGGCAACCGGAATCCGGCTACGCACCTTTTTAAACATCTTGCGTGCTTTAGCAATCGCAACCTCATCAAGGTCATCGAGCGTAGCATTGGGCACAATCTCGGCAGACCAGTCACAATATGGTGTCTGATTGCGAATTTCATCCTGCTTCGACTGATTCAGCGGCTTCAGGCTCTCACCGTCACGACCGTAAGCGATGCCTTTCCACTTCATCACGATATTTCGCGTTGAGGCTGGAATCTTGAACATCAGTATGCGCTTACCGTCAGGAATAATCTCGCGGAATGTCTGACCGTCACTCATGTTATTAGTGAGGTCTTGCTTTACCTTGTTCAGCGCACCCTCGCCATCCTTATAAGATGTGCTGACAATTTCATGCTTCTTTTCATCGTAGCCGAATACCAGCCACGCAAAAGGAAAGCCACGCAAATTAGCCTCGTTGCTCAAAGCCGAGAAATACTTACCGAGGTCATCGAAATCGAAGTTATTCTCCGCCTTCTTGAACTCCACAACTTCCGATTCCTTATGCTGAATCAAAGAGTGAAAAAGCAGCCTGTATGTCGAGATGTCAGTTGTCATATCTTCTATTCAATAGAGTTGTTTTAAGATATTACCAGAATCTCTTCCATATTCTGCTTCTGGTTCAGCGGCTATATGAATCTGTTCTTCTTGAGTATAGCCAATGTTATTTGAACCACCTTTAATGTCTTGAACCAATCGGGTTAAAGTATCTTCACGTTGAGCAATAGTCCGCAGCTCACACTCCCATACGGTCAAGACTTTCCATCCCTTCGCTTCGAGTACAGATACCTCAAAAACGTCTCTTTCTTTATTGCGAGTAATCTTTTTTTGCCAAAACTCGATATTAGATTTTGGGAGACGGTAATACTTGCACCCCTCATGACCATGCCAGAAGCAACCGTTGATGAAGATGACAGTCTTGTACTTGCGGAGTACGATGTCTGGAGAGCCGGGAAGTTTTCGGTTATGCAGCCCATAGCGGAAACCACGAGCGTGGAGATAGCGTCGCACCAGCATCTCCGGCTTTGTGTCACCGGAGCGAATAGCCGACATATTGCGGCTCCGTTCTTCCTTGCTCTTGATATCCATGCCTATTCTATATAATCAGAGTCGTTGGGCCACGGTTCTTCAACCGGAGCTCCATAAGACACTTCGGGTTCAGAGACTACTTCTGCGGCTTCTTTTTCCATATAGTAGTCGGTATTTTTCTCCATAAGTTTTTGAACTTGTGCGGCATCCCATATCTGATTTGCCATTCGGGGCACAACTCCTTCAACAATTCGGACTGGGAACTCATGGTATGCACCTATCTTGATTCTCAGTGTTGGGAATGACACCGGTTCATTTGCTCCCTTGACCATCCTCTTGTTCGTGCCGAAGCCAAGGGATTCTATGTCATAGTAACCTGTTAAAGTATTATCGACAATCGGCAAAAGGTAGCGAGCCTCGGAAATATCTCCCGATGGCATATTTAGCATAACATATGTTTTGCCCTCTGCCTTGTGGTTGGCGAACAACTCATAAAGTCTGAAAGAATTCTGTTGATTGTCTTCACCAATCTCGCTCTTTCGAACAAGGCAAGTAAGATATTTGCCTCCTTGGGAGACACTTGCTGAAGCACCGGATTTTGCTATGAAATCGGATATGATTTCAGTAGGTTCTTCGCCAAGTGGACATTCGACAACATAGAAATTCTCGCCAAGTTTGTCAAGTAAATCTTGATTATTCGGATCCTCATAGTCTAGCGCGAGAGAGAATATCTCATCATTATCAAACGGGCGGAATGTCTTGCCTAATGTATCCTGAAAATTCGCCTTTAGATATTGTCCTGCATTAACGCCGGGACGAGCCTGCATCGCATAGAACTTAAAATGTTCTTTGAGCATTTTCTGAATGGCCTCCCTGAATTTACCTCTGACAGTCTGACGGTAATCATCTTTGGCTCCGGCATTATTTCTTGCATAAAGAGCAATGACGAAAAGGAAGTTTACATCGTAGTGCGACAAAAGTAGCGTATCACGATCGTAGAGGCGATTCTGGAACTGACGGCTAATCGGCGGCTGGGTCGGATGGGGCTCTGTTTGGTCCTCGTATGAGAGCGTCTCGGGGTTGATTTTGGCGGATATGAAGAAATTGGGTATGACATTGTATCCCTCGGTCACATTGTCACGCAACCGGATTTTTCCGAAGCGTCCCTTGTCCTTTCTCCGCGCTTCAAGCTGCTTTTCTGTCGCGCCCTTTTCGGGCGGCAGAAAAAGATTTAAGTTCCATTGGATTACGTTGCGCGCGTAGGTATATTGTTTGTACACTGACTCTCTACCTGGATTGCTACCAATCTTGTAATATTTGGAATCACCGATGTAATAGACATCGTTGTTCTTCTCGCGGTCGCTGATTAGTGCATCATAGGTGTAGAAGTGGTCAACGAGTTTGCCGTCATCCTGTTCCTTCAGACCTGCCGGAACGTCCTTATCGCCGATGAGTTCCTCGATGATTGCCTCGAACACGATGTGGAAACTCTTGACGAGAAGATACTCGCTAGGCGATACCGACATCTTTATCTGATATGCCTTGTCGAAGAAAGCATAACAGAGTTGCCATAGCTGAATGGCTATGTCGGAATAGTATTTATATTTTATCTGGCGCAGTCGGCGACGTCCGAGTCCGTTGATGTACCGCTCAAATTGATTGCCGGTGATGAGTTTGAATCCAAAGGGTATCTCTGCACGGAAACCGAATTTTTCGGTGATGTATTTCAGAATCGAGAAAAAGATGACAATCAGTTCCTCATCGATGTTCACTTCACGCTTTTTGTTGACCGGACGGAGATAGAGCGCATCGTCACCTTCGACCATAGCCGTTGTGCGTGATATGGTCTTGCCCCAGTTTATCTTGTTAAAACCGGAATGAATGTTCTTCAATATGAAGGTAAAGAACTGTCGGTTCTCCTTATTGAAGCGGAGCATGGCGAGGATTATGTCAAGCAGCGTGTTACTTTTCTTCTTTCTGCCGTGTCCTTCGCTCTCAATTTCCTTCTGGAGAACTATGTCGTTCTTGGGATGGTCATTGCGGAATACCACTATGGCGCGGTGAATCCACACGGCGAACTCATAGAGGAACTTCAGCTCATTCTGATCAAGCTTGGCTTCATCGAGATTGACAAGTACTGCCGGGTCATACTTACCGAAGGCTTTGCCCTTTTCGTCAATCAGCACTTTGGGGAGGATGAATACGCAATCCTTAACCTTGGGATTGAAGTAGTACCCGACATAGCTCACAGAGATTTTGTTCTCGATGTCCTGAAGGGTAAATAGTCCTTCAAGAACATCGACAACATCCTTTGCTTCATATTGGTAGTCTTCAATCAGCAGCTTCATTCTATTTTAGCTAATGTGATTCCGGCTCCTATGTTTGCAAGTCCTTTTATCAGTTCTCCGATGCGATCTGGTGTGGAACCTCTGTAAACGTAGAGCTTATCTCCATCAGCAAGTGTTATCTCTGCATATCGCTTTGCAAAACGGGAATCAGTTGAACGGTCAAAGTAATATTTGTAATCCTTCGCATTGTATACCAGAGTGTACGAGAGTCCGAGGCCCTTGATTTTGTCAAGGACTTCAGATGCGTTAGCATTTGGCATAGAAGCAACAAGGGCTTTGACAACTTCAACGACGGCATCCGATTTTGTGTAATTGCCTGTGCCATTCACACTGTATTTGGAATAGTCACGCACGGACTCGGTCGTGTTGATGTTGAGGTCTGAGTCTCCTTCCGAATCGAAAGTCACGTTTGCATTATCCGGTGCTTCGCCTATGACCGGAAGCCCCATACCTTCGACAAACTTGTTGAGGTTTTCATTGTTGGGTAGCGGGAAGAAGTCAGTGAATCGAAATGCCTTCTTTTTCTTGTCCTCACTTTCATAAACGAAAGGTACCTTTGTTAATTCATAGTCTTTGAGCACATCTGTCCAAAGGTAAAACAACACTTTGTTAAGGAATACTTCTTCCGATATGATGTCGTTCTCCGTCAGAATCGGATTGCTCTTCTTGTCGGGTTTGGCGAAGAAATAACCCATCTGCTTGTCAGCCGACTCAGTTAGAGCATAAATCTCCGGATTGATTTTCTCCAGGAATACGCCCCAGCTATAACGTTTGCCGCCGACTTCAAGCATCCAGTTCATCTTGTTATACTCGATAGGAACATACTTCCAGTCCCAACGGCGCTTGAAAGCAGAGTCGATTGGGAATAGCGACTGGTCGCTTGTGTTCATTGTTGCCCAGATACGGAGATTGGGCGGCAACAGCAGTTTTGTGCCGTTGAGGATCCTCGGACCGATGGCAACTTCCTTTCCATTGTCCTTGATGAGTTTGAAGTTTCTGATGGTTTCGCGCTGCTCGTCCGAGAGTCCGGCAAAACCTTTCTTATCATCGCTCAGGAACTGGGCGATATCCTCATCTGCAGCTATGGCATACGACGAGCTGCCATGATTGTTTCTGTCGAGAAGTTGGAACAGATCGCCAAAAATCTGAGCACAGTTGCCGCGGTTAATCTCCTCGATTACAAGATAGAACGGCTCATCAAGATTGCTCCACGCAGCAACATAGGCCTTGAGGAAAGCCTGAGGTACATACTTGTAAACAATCTTGCGCTCTGTTCCCGGATGACCATTTTTAGACTCGGCGTATTGAACGCTCGTACCGACAAAAGCAGACAAGGGCACAGCCTCCATTGTTGGCTTATAAGCTCCAACAAAAGAGGCATAATCACTGTCGGGATGGAATGTTGTCCTTACCGAATTTGTTTCATCCGTCAGATTGTCAATGGTGTAAGACTTACCTGTACCGGGTGCACCATAGTAGATGCGCTGGAGAGGTTCCTTATTGCATTCTTCCGCAGTTTTGAGCATCTCCTTTATTTTTTTGCGTGTTTCCTCGTTCGGCTCCATTGATTCACATGACGTTTTGAGGCGTATAACTATAGAATCATCGTCCCTTTTCTCGAAAATTAATTCTGAGTAGCGTTCAACAAGGAACGACCTTAAATTGAATCCATTAGGTTTCTTTAAGTTGTTGAAATATGAACGTCCGTCATCTCTTTTCAGAAGATTAACCGTATAAATAGAGCTGTCTGCATTTTCAAACTCCGAAATTATCTGACTGCTTAAGTCAGTGAATATGTCAACTGGTTTAACAGGCGCAGATTCTTTTCGAGAAAAAAGTTTGGGGAAATTGCACAAGACCCCGAGTGCTTTTATAAAATCATCCTTATATATGATAAACGAGACCTCTCCACTCTTGTCTGAAACGAAATCAGAAATTTCATTGGAGAGATTGATACTCGTCTCATTCGATGAACTAGGAGAGAGCTTGAAGTTAGCATCTTGTCGGGATACTATTTTTGAAAGCTGTTTCATATTATCACAGATTGAAGTGGACGAAAATGAAATAGAGGACAGCATAAATGACATTTACACTGACGGCATTACCGGCCTGTTTATAGAGAGCACCATCACAAACTTTTACATTGCGGGCGTTAAAAACAAATTCTTTGGTGAAGCCCTGCAAAGCAAAAGCCTCCTCTGGAGTTAATTTTCTGATTGGCTGCAACGCCAATTCATCTTTTGAAAACTGAACTTCAAGGTATGCCTCGGGGTCACTTGAGTTTATAAATCCATCGCTGTAATAGTTGTCCTGACAAGCCCTGTGCATTTTATGCATTGTGGCAGTCAAGGGGCGTGCGATAATCTGGTTGATTTCAGACTTGGAAACGAAATTTTTGGATCCGTCTGCCAGAAGTGTCGGCTTTATACGCTCACTGAGATAGTATTTCCTTGACACTTCCTTTGACAAGACATCCAAGATGTTCCTTTGAAAGGAAAGTGATTTAATATCTGCAGCAGCATCGTCAAAAACTGATTTTACTGAAGCAGCTGAGAATGCAAAGCTCTCCGGTAGTGCTTCTGTTGTTGCGAAGATTATACAGCGGTTTCGTTTCTGGGCAAGCTTGAAATCGGAAGTATTGAATATGTCATAGAAAACCTTATACCCAAGAGATTCCAGTCGTCCGATTATTTCCTTGAGGGTTCGTCCCTTGTCATGAGTTATCAAATTCTTCACATTCTCAAGAAGGACAAACTTCGGCCGCTTTTTCTCAAGGATTTTTTCAATTTCAAAAAACATCGTTCCTCGATGGTCATTGAAACCGAGCTTCTTTCCCATCATGCTGAAGGACTGGCAGGGGAAACCTCCTGTCAGAAGGTCAAAGTCAAGATTGTCATAACGACTCATGTCGGAATTGAAAGCAACGATGTCGCCCATCTCTACCTCATTAGCACAATCATAATTGGCCTTATAAGTTTTAATCGCATTGGCGTCGATTTCAGAATAAGCGATACAATCAAACGGGATTCCAAAATCTTTTTGGATTCCTTCCATAGCCTGTCTGAAACCGCCGACACCAGCGAAGAGTTCCATATGTCTCATAGGAATGATGCTATCGCTGTTCCAATTGCATATGCAAGCTTGACAGGCACAGCATTACCTATCTGGGCATACCACATATTTTGAGCTCCATAAAATATGAAATCATCTGGAAAGGTCTGGATCCTGGCTGCTTCTCTCGGAGATAAGCCACGGGAATACCATGGATGGATGTACATGTTGCAATCATATCTCATATGAGATGTGATAGTCTTGCATATACGGTCTTCCTGCAGTTTGAAATATTTATCCTTGAATATGGCATTTCTTCTAGAATACGGCATAATGTCAGCAATCGAAGGATGTAGGGAATTGGTCCCCTGAGGAAGTCTTGAATATATCTCAACATCGCGTGGATTGTTGTATCTATTCTTGTGATTATATAGAATAGACAACTGTTTATCGCCATTTATAAAATGGTAAAAATCTGTATCTGGATATGTGAACTTGACCTGAGTATAGCCGGAATCATCGTCCTCAACGTCATTACGACCCTTTTCAGACTTGACACCAAGAGAAGGAAGTCCAAACAGCGCATCCCTCAACATAAATGGATTGCGTTTCAAGGCAAAAATCCGACTGAATATTTCCTCCGGATTAATACCAAGACTATTGCCTATAACAATGAACCTCTCTCTATGTTGTGGCACTCCATAATCCTCAGCAAGCAAAAGTTTGCCTGTAAAATTATACTCATGTCCGTCTCTATTTAGGTAAGTATTGAAATCAGATTCGATTTCCTCCCAACGAGACTGCATGCCTCTGACATTCTCCATTATGAAGAATGCCGGGCGCACGGAACATAGGAACTTGAGATATTCCTTATACAGCATATTGCGCGGATCATCTATAATTCTTTGGCGATTAGCCATCGAGAAGCCTTGACAAGGGGGCCCACCGCAAACAAGTGTTATTTTGTCGAACTTGCTCTTGGACGCTGCGAAATCCGCATTCAAGTCGCGAATATCGCCCACAAATACCGATGACTTGTCTAATTCGCGATTAATACGATATGTTTCTGCAAACTGGGGCATGATTTCATTTACAAGCACAGGATTAAATCCAGCTTGCTCAAGTCCAAGGGACAGACCTCCACAACCGGCAAACAAATCTATAAAGTCGAATTTTTTACTCATGTTGGTTAATCCTTGTCGTATTCAAATTTATCTTCCAGAAGGTCTTTGATATCTGCCTTCAGAAGATGGGCTATTTCGACAAACTGAGCCATTGAAGGTTGAGCCTTATTGGTTCTCCAGCGTGAAACCGTTATTTCCGTAACACCTAATTGTTGCGCAAGCCATACATTGGTGAGCCTTTTATCTGCCATCACCACACGGAGCCTGTTTAGACATTCTTTTTTCGCCATTTTTGTTCTTGCTGTTTTCGGCCGCAAAGTTACACAAAATTTCCGAGAGTTTTACCTAATTTGATATTTTATTAAACAAATTAGACGTTATACAAACATTTATAAGCATGACTGCTTTCAGTAAATGTCAAGCATACGAATTGCTTATTCACTGCAAATTACTCTACAATCAATGTGAGCAGTCTCAAAAAGATATTTCTTAGTCACACCAAGAAGTAATCTCATTTCATCCGTAGCTGCTCTTTTGCTCATTCCCGGTTGCACAATTATCACATGGAAAACAAGCCGCTTCCTGTTATATGCTTTTTCTTTTAGTCGCTTTAACTGGTCAAGAGAACCTTTTAGTAAACTGGATCCTTTCCCTGCTCTCGTTTTACTTTGGTCATGTCCGAGTAGCCGGTTAAACATATGGTCACCTCTAAGATGTTTCCATCTGGCTGACTTTTGGGCTTGTCCGCATACCTGATATAGGTTGTTTATATCGTTTGATACCTTTCCATCTTTAGCAAACTTTAGGTGAAAAAGAGTAATATCAATCAAATCAGTGTATTCATTGATACCGACCAAGTCGGCCACCTCTCCAGAACCATCATCATCTATGACAAATGCATAGTGACTCTCTATCGTTTTGAATATATGGTACTGTATAGATTCCTTAATAATCGGATGCTTCATAGATTCTTTTGAAAGATCCACACCATCCCACGAAATGGTGTCTATAGAATCATAATCTATTGTTGAAGGTTTCGAACGAGGGATACATACACTGTTACCATATTGAATAGTGTCATCAGCATAAAATATTGTCAGGGGATCAATTGCAAAATAATCTGAGACATTCATTTCTGAGGCACCTCTTACAAAGGCTATTTTCTTGTCTGAAACATTTCGGTATCCCAATTTTCCAGATTCATCAAACGCCATCTCAATCTTGCAATTATTTTCTTGATGGCATAAAGAAAAGAGTATCTTGCTATTGTGCCTATCGACATTTTCAATTAAAAAGTCAATCTCGTCAAAGAAAACTTTTTTACCATCAATGTCAACAAGCAATGAATATCGCTCATACTCTTCCGGGTTCCAATCAAGGCATAGAGGATATGATGAGCGGAATTGTCTCACGATACTTGATTCAAGCATATTAGTCATGACTGTGTTAGTATCAATAGATTCGTCTGTAATCAAATTCCCAACGCTATTGCACCAATCTTTGAACTGTAACAAGTCGGCTCTTTCTCGAGACCAGATTTTCCCTTTTGCGGAGCAACCGATGCTAATCTTGCTACCTTCCCTAAATCCGACTCCAAAAAGATTATTTTTTAAGAGGTTACCCTGAGCCATTTTATCAACGCCATCTTCAACACTCCTGCCATAATATGATTGGAAAGACACATCTTTCCCGTGAGGCATACGCGCTCCTACACTAAATAGAGATAATCTATTCACATTATGGAAAACTCGGAAGACACATTCTCCGCTGTAAAGAGAAATGCCGGAGGGGAATATCTTTTCAAGAAAACGCTCTCCGTTGATATTCATTGAGGAGTTCAAATAAACCATTCTTGTTTGAGCATTGAAGTATACGATAATAGAATCCCAATTCAAGTCTTTGACAATCTGAGTATCTCCCCATATTACATTGGAACTCCTGCCAAGAACTGCAATGAGAAATTCATCACTCATTGCGGATAGAGCATAATCATATTTATTTATGTTGCTTACAGCTTCTCTCCAGTTATTGAAATATGTTGTGGAATCAGACGCTTGATATACAATAGCACTCATAGCTGGACGAATATTCTCCAGTGATATCTGGGCGTTGAGATCTCCGTTAAATTTGGAGACAAAATCTCTTATGCTTTCTTGTTCGTTGGAGGCTGTATCATTAAGCTTAGGCAATATATAATTCCAATCAGCATCTTGACGAAACAGCTCGTTGATTTCCTCTGCGAGAGGAGGAAGCGCGATGTTAGTGATAAATGTAGCGTTTCCGAGATGGTCTTCATTGGTTCGCGTAAATCGGCCAATGAACTGGAGCGTAACTGCGAGACTTTGTTTATTATCATGCACCGCAGCTATTTTAAGGTGGGGCAAATCATAACCCTCCCCGAGCATATTAACACAAACAATTATCCGGTGCTTCTTGTTTTTGATGTTTCGAAGAGCTTTCCCAGCACCAGCCATGCCGCTATAGACTATTATAGGACTGTACTGCGGATACTTTACATAGTATTTGAAGATGGCTTCTGCTCGTTGCTTCGTAGCGCATCGTGCCATCATAATATGATCATATCCCGCTTCAATGTCCCGTTTTAAAATTTCAACGGCTTTCTCCGCAATTTTTTGATCCGATTCTTCTTGAGTAAATTCATAAACGGAACAAAAATCTATTTTTTGGTAGTAACCGTCTTTCTGAGCTTTGCGGAGCGGATAGTTGAAAATAATTTTACCTTTAATTCTTTGACCGTCATTTCGGAATGGTGTAGCAGTGAACAGAAAGACTTTATCAGAGGGAAAGGAGTTTATAAATTTATTCCACGTTTCTGCTTGAGAGTGGTGTGCTTCATCAACAAATAAATGCGAGACATTTGCAGCCAGATACTTTATGATTTCTGTAGGCATAAGATTCGCCAGCGTCATTGTTGTAATGACTACATTAGATTCCTCAACTGCCTTGATCCATTCATCCTTATCAAGTTGAGTTTCTACACACTTGACAATTGGCATACATATGTCGGAAGGGACAATCCCAATTTTTCGTAATAGCCCTAACGAATGGAATTTTCTATATGTTTGCTTCCTTAAAGCATCAGATGGAACAACGACAAATACCTTTTCACACTTATTTGCTACTAAAAAAGACAACATCGTTTCTGTCTTTCCTGTTCCCGTAGGCATTACAACAATTGCTGGTTCCTTCGGATTTTCAATGTGTGCCATCAGAGCATGGAGTGCACCAATCTGAGGTGCTCGCAAACCTGGTTTGTCTGCCGATCCCTTGATGAATGAGAATTTATTTTCCCAAGAAGCTACTATTTCCTTTGCATTCATAGTTGAGGAGTTTTTATACAATGATTCGGTAAAATTTGAGGTTGTTCAGCCTTGGCTAAGCCGCTAACTGAGCCAACCGATGATTTATTTTCTGAATTATTTTGAGATGCGGAGATTTTCCGCAAGTCGAAATAATTGTTGAGGCGAGATAAGATTCAAACATAAGCCGTTTGAACTGCGCTACCGAAAGATCTGGATAATCCTTCCTTATGACCTCTTTGCAGACATTGAGGGCTGTGAAGGAAAGATTGAACGCAAAGTCAAGCCGCTCCCTGTCGCGGGTCTGCTGTGACTGAAGTCCGGTAAACT
>Ga0137308_100599_pt1 | contig 54086 bp, 42 predicted proteins | sample Inofrocosms_June_FD_97181 | JGI IMG/M metagenome (GOLD analysis project Ga0137308, IMG submission 97181) | Mouse cecal microbial communities from Vienna, Austria - N-Acetylneuraminic and N-Acetylglucosamine D2O microcosms_June | ecosystem: Host-associated > Mammals > Digestive system > Large...
AGGAAGAAATCCTAAACTAAAAAATGCAACTCCTACAATCACAACAAAAATGCCTGCAGCGATGATACGACCTTTACGTTTTTTCAAATTTATTTTTCGGCGGGAAATTTCTCTTTTTACTTTTTTCATATTTTTTAAATCCGCCTTCGCCTTTTTATAATCTTTTGATTCCTTAACTTTTTTCTGAACCTTTTTTGGAATTTTAGAATCATTAAACGTTTTCCCATGACTGGCTGTACCATCAACATTTTCGACTCCATGAATATTATTCCGCTCATGGTCTATATGTATATGTGGTTTTGCGTTAGCTGCACTGGGTCTGTCAACCCTATAAGTCCAGCCTTTTCCTAAATTATGAGTTTCTCCATATCCATATAGTACGATATTATCTTCATAAACCATATGTACTCCAGAATATGAACCTGTCTCTACGCCTAAACTATCAAGTAAGGATTCTAATTCTTTAATAGTCTTATTTGAAACTTCCATCAGCAGCAAAAACAGTTGTCGCTAAACTAAATGCCATTACAACAGCAAGTATTAGACTTAAAATCCTTGTCCTCATTTTTGATAATCTTCCTATAATTTATATTGACTTATGTTGCATACATAATTTATATCAAATATTGAAAAATATCAACATTTATTTGAATTATACAGCTCTGACGCTTAAACTCATACCTATCACTTTAAAAAGTATAAAAATTTTATCACTCTATCTTCTAGCCCCTCAAAACCCTTATAAAATATGGTTAAAGGCAATAAGTAGCGGCTTAAACTTCATGGTTCAGGTTATCCTAAAACCTGCATCTATGAAGTGTTTTCCTCGATCCTGCAGGTACGCTTCAAGGAGTGTAAATTAATGATTTTATAGTGAATAAAAGTGTGTAGGTTTTGAAGAACAATGTATCTTTTACCTTGTTATCATTATATCTTAACAACAGTTTAATTGCAATTGATAGAATGAACAAAATAACCTAAAAAAAATAGGTCATTTTGTACTAAAAAAAATAAGACATATACTTATTTCCACCTTCCTATTAAATAGATTATACGCCGGACCGCCGGCAAAAAAAACTTGTAATTTAATAGAAATTTTATTACAATAAAATAATGCAGTGGCATGGAGAGCTGTTGCGGATGATTTTTCAAACACACTCTAAAGTATAGACATGTAAAAGTGTCTGCTTTCAGTAAACGGAGGATGAACATGAAAGATATGGTAGAAATCAGATGGCACGGCAGAGGCGGACAGGGGGCCAAGACGGCGGCTCTGCTGCTGGCTGACGTTGCTTTCCAGACAGGGAAATATGTACAGGGATTTCCGGAGTACGGGCCGGAGCGTATGGGTGCGCCCATTACCGCCTACAACCGCATCAGCCCGGAACAAATCCGTGTACACTCTAATATTTATGAGCCGGATTACGTGGTGGTTGTGGACGAGAGCCTGCTGGAGACGGTGCATGTGACAGAAGGGCTGAAAAAGGAAGGTGCCGTGGTGGTAAACACAGATAAGTCCAAGGAAGAAATCCAGAAGCATCTCCAGGGCTATGAGGGAAAACTTTACACCATTGACGCCAAGAAAGTGTCCATGGAAGCTCTGGGCAGGTATTTCCCCAATACGCCTATGCTGGCGGCGATTGTCAAAATCAGCGGGGTGATGGACGAGGACACATTTATGCGGGAGATGGAGAGTTCTTTTAAGCATAAGTTTGCTTCCAAGCCGGAAGTGATTGACGGCAACATGAAAGCCCTGAAAATGGCATTACAGGAGGTGCAGTAATGGATTTACATAAAGTGAATAATACCTGCCGCTGGCAGGATCTGACAGAGGGAATGCAGATTTATGAGGGCGGTACCTCGGCACAGTTTCCCACTGGAGAATGGACGGCTGTGAAGCCGGAATTTATTGAGGATAAGTGCAAGCAGTGCCTTCTGTGCGTGCCTGTCTGTCCGGACAGCGCCATCCCGGTGAAGGATGAGAAGAGAGGCGCATTTGATTACGACCACTGCAAGGGATGCGGCATCTGTGTGAAGGCATGTCCCTGCGATGCGATTAAGATGGAGGGGGTAAATTAATTATGGGAAAAAGAGACCGTTTATCAGGAAATGAAGCCGTGGCTGTGGCCATGCGCCAGATTAACCCGGATGTGATGCCTGCATTTCCCATCACTCCATCCACAGAGATTCCCCAGTACTTTTCTTCATTTGTGGCCAACGGCCAGGTAGATACGGAATTTATCCCGGTGGAGAGTGAGCACAGTGCCATGAGTGCGGCCATTGGAGCGGAGGCTGCGGGTGCAAGGACGCTGACGGCCACTTCCTCCTGTGGACTTGCCCTTATGTGGGAAGAATTGTATGTGGCGGCGTCCAACCGTCTGCCTATTGCTCTGGCTCTGGTAAACCGTGCCCTGTCCGGACCCATCAATATTAACTGCGACCACTCAGACAGTATGGGCGCCAGGGACGCAGGCTGGATTCAGATTTATGCGGAAAATAACCAGGAAGCCTATGATAACTTCATTCAGGCATACCCCATTGCCGAGAATCCAGATGTGAGGCTTCCTATTATGATCTGCCAGGATGGTTTTATTACCAGCCACGGCGTGGAAAATATTGAGCTGATGGAAGATGAACAGGTGCGGGCTTTTGTGGGGGATTATGCTCCGGAACATTTTCTGCTTAACAGCAAAGAGAGTATGGCGGTGGGACCTTACGCCACCACACATTATTATATGGAAGCAAAAAAACAGCATGCCCAGGCAATGGTCAATGCCAAACAGGCAGTGCTGGATGTGGCAAAGGAATTTGAAAAGGTAACCGGACGGTCCTATGGACTCTTTGAAGCTTACCGTCTGGAAGACGCGGATTACGCCATGGTGCTCATCGGTTCTGCAGCGGGCACGGCAAAAGACGCGGTGGATGAGCTGAGGGATAAGGGTGTGAAAGCCGGACTTCTGAAGATCCGTCTGTTCCGCCCCTTCCCGGCACAGGAGATTGCCAATGCCCTGGCTCATGTAAAAGCTATGGCAATTATGGACCGGGCAGAGAGCCTTTCCTCTCAAGGGGGGCCGCTGGGTTCAGAAGTGATGGCAGCTTTGTACCGGGCCAGATCTCAGGCTCTGGCTGTGAATTATATCTATGGCCTGGGCGGCAGGGATATGCGTGTGGAACATGCCGAGGGAGTGTTTGAACAGCTGAGGCAGATTGCGGACGCAGGTGAAGTGACAGACGCATACCGTTATCTGGGATTGAGAGAGTAGAAAGGACGGGGGATAAGAATCATGGGCTATAATTTTAAAGAGACAATGAACAAACCGGAGCGTCTGGCCGGAGGACACAGAATGTGCGCGGGATGCGGCGGGACCATTGCGGCACGAAATGTACTGCGGGGACTGCATGAGGGAGACCATGCGGTAATCGGAAATGCCACCGGCTGTATGGAGGTTTCCACTTTTATGTATCCCTATACAGCCTGGGAGGACAGTTATATTCACAATGCGTTTGAAAACGCAGGCGCCACATTGAGCGGTGTGGAGACTGCTTACCGTGTCCTGAAAAAGCGGGGAAAAATTGACGATACATATAAATTTATCACCTTCGGCGGTGACGGCGGAACTTATGACATTGGGCTTCAGTCCCTATCCGGTGCTATGGAGCGCAATCACGACATGGTTTATGTGTGCTATGACAACGGAGCCTATATGAACACAGGTATCCAGCGGTCTTCCGCTACCCCTATGTATGCCAATACTACCACCACTCCGGTGGGAAGCGAGAGTAACGGAAAACCCCAGAACCGCAAAGACCTGGCAGCGATTATTGCGGAACACGATGTTCCCTATGTGGGACAGACAACGTTCTGGAAAAATTTTAAAGACCTTCATGTGAAAGCGGAGAAGGCTATTTATACGAAAGGCGCCGCTTTCCTGAATATTATGGCGCCCTGCCCCCGGGGCTGGCAGTATCCCACATCAGACATTTTGGAGATCTGCCGTCTGGGTGTGGAGACCAACTACTGGCCCTTGTTCGAGGTAGAGGAAGGAAAGTGGACGCTGAACTATGAACCCAAGAAGAAACTGCCCATTGAAGATTTCCTGAAAAAGCAGGGCAGGTTTAAACATTTATTCAAAAAGGAAAATGAGTATCTCATTGAGGAATTCCAGAAAGAAGTGGACCGCAGATGGGATGCGCTGGTATATCGTTGCGGCAGATAGTAGTCTATTTGGGGGAAAATCAGAGTGTTTTCGGAGATTTCTATACAGGAACCTTCCGGGAGCGCCCAGTTATGAGGAGAGGAGATGGGGATGAAGCAATTTGCTGATTTATTACATGCAGTGAACAATTTTGTATGGGGGCCGTATATGCTGGCCCTTCTGGTGGGGACAGGCGTGCTGCTCACCATACGTCTGAAATTTCTGCCCTGGAGAAACCTGGGGTATGCTCTGAAAGCGGTATTTCGAAAGACGGAAAAGAGCGGGGAGCATGAAGGGGATATTACCCCGTTTCAGTCGCTGATGACAGCGCTGGCCGCTACCATAGGAACCGGGAATATTGTGGGAGTTGCCACGGCAATGGTTTCCGGCGGGCCGGGTGCTCTGGTGTGGATGTGGCTTTCTGCTCTATTTGGACTGTCTACCAAATATGCAGAAAGTCTGCTGTCCGTAAAATACAGGGAAGTAAATGAAGCCGGCGAGATGGCCGGGGGACCTATGTATGTGATGAAAAACGCATTTCCCATTCCCAGCCTGGGAAAAATTTTGGCTGTGGCCTTTGCTTTGTTTGCTGTGTTTGCCTCCTTTGGTATCGGCAATATGACGCAGGCCAATTCCATTGCCTCAGCACTAAAGACTACCTTTGGCATTCCCCAGGCAGCCACAGGGATTGCCATAACGGTACTGGTACTGGTGGTGCTGCTGGGCGGTATCAAAAGTATTGGGAAAGTCTGTGAAAAGATTGTTCCTTTTATGGCAGTGTTATATTTTGTGGCCGGCATTGTGGTAATTATTATAAATTTCCAAAATCTGCCTGCTGGAATCGCGGAGATTTTCTCTATGGCATTCAGCGTAAAAGCTGTTGCCGGAGGAGTGGGGGGTTCCATCATTGCCTCTATGTTCTCGGCTCTGCGCTGGGGCGTGGCCCGGGGTGTGTTTTCCAATGAAGCAGGTCTGGGGTCCGCACCCATTGCCGCAGCTGCAGCCCGAACAGATTCTCCCTCCAGACAGGGGTATATCAACATGACAGGGACGTTCTTTGATACCATAGTGGTCTGCACAGTGACCGGTCTGGTAATTGCCAGTTCCGGACAGCTGGGGACAGTCAGCGGGGAAACAGGAGAAATGTTAATCGGAGCAGACCTGACTATAGCTGCTTTCCAATCCGGATTGGGTGTGTTTGGCGGCTGGATGGTAGCCATCGGCATTGCCTTGTTTGCTTTTTCCACGATTTTGGGCTGGGAGTATTATGGGGAGAAATCTCTGGAATTTCTGGCCGGTTCTACCAAAGCCAGCAAGATATACCGTCTGATATTTTCATTGATTGCATGTGTGGGAGCTACCCAGACACTGACAATCGTATGGGATTTCTCTGATACCATGAATGGATTGATGGCCATTCCCAACTTGATTTGTCTGCTGGTGTTAAGCGGTACCGTGGCAAAAGAATGTTTTGAATTCCAGGATGTGATTGAGAAAGAAAAAGAATAGGAATAGAAATGATGTATCGGGGAGCCGGGAATGGTTCCCCGATTTTCATGGAAGAATTTCTATTTTGCATTTATGTTTTTTATGCTTTTTGTCGTAACTGATTCCCACAGCCAGTATCCTTCCGGTATATTTTGGGTTTTCACCCAGTTTACCCCGAAAACGCAGGTCATATTTCCTTTCCTTGATCTGTTTAATGGCAGCTTCCGGGGAACGCCCTGCTTTTAACTCCAAGATAATACAATCTGCAGCCATATCTGTTTCCGGATAGAAAATAAAATCCACATATCCCGTACCTGCCTTGTCTTGGCGTTCTATACGATAGTGGTCCCTTGCTGCCAGATAGACCAGGTTTACAATGGCTGTCAGTTCTGTCTCATTATTGTAATAAAGCAATGGAGTTTCCGTATTATGAGCCAGTTCCAGTATTTCTGTCATAGTATCTGTATTCCCTGTCAAAGTAGCTTTCAACATACGGCTTGATTCTTTAGCCAGACGATACACATATCCCAGGGAGCTTTTCTTTTGCAGTATTTCACTAAATTGTTCCATAAGCTCTTTGTTTGGGATGCATACGGTGCCTTTCTCACTGCTCAAAAATCCATATACTACCATTGCCGAGAAAATTTCGTCTTTCGTCTGGAGATTCATAGATGTTGCCGCATATTCCCGTATCTTTGCCGGCACTGAAAAACCGGATATCATCTGTACCAGGTCTTCTCTGACTGCAGCAGTATTGTTTTTTATATAGTAAAATATTTCATCGTAAGGTCCCGAGCTGGTCCAGTAACTGCCCAGGTTATTATTGGATAGCGCGGCGATGACAGAGCGGGGATTATATAAGCGGTGGTCAGACTTTGTGTGATATCCGTTATACCATATCCCCAGTCCATCTCGGGTAATATGCCTTTCCTTTACTGTATTCGTCTGGTACCGATCAAACAGCTGGTCCACCTCTTTTTCTGTGAATCCAAAGTATTCCGAAAACTTTTCTTCAGACGCCATGGTGTATTCCAGGAACATATTTAATTCAGATCCGCTTGAGTATTTTGCAATGGGAAGAATGCCTGTCATATATGCCAGCAATACATAAGGGCGGTCTTTTAGGAGGCTTCTCAGAAATGCCAGATAAGACATTTTTTCGTTTTCCGTGATAAAGGACTGATGAAAAAGAAAATCCCATTCATCCAGGACAAAAATAAAGCGTGCGGTCTGGTCTTGGGCATAAATGTCTGTCAATGCGTCCACCGCTGAGTCTTCCTGCTCCAGTTCTGCATGGGGATATGCTTTTTTCAGGTCCCTGAGCAGTCTTTTTTCCACTCGTGAAATGTATTGTTCATAGGTTGTGCACTGTCTTACAACATCATTGAAAGAGATGTGGATTACTGCATATTGATTTCGGTAAGTTTCGTATTCTTTGTTTTTACTGATATTTAGTGAATCAAAAATATCCGCGGAATTATGCGCGCGGGAAAAGAAGGAAGCGATCATATTTGCCATGACAGTCTTTCCAAATCTGCGCGGACGTGTGAGGCAGATATAATTGGTACCTTCCCTGACAAGAGGGAAGAGTTCTTCCAGCATTTGCGATTTATCAACAAAATATGGCTTTTCCGTTTCATTTTTATATAATGTATAGGCTGTCTCACTATTTAGATAAACTCCCATACAGCATCGCTCCTTTCAATGGAATTTCATAACTGTTCAGCTCTTTACAGCCGCTGCATATCTATACTTTATCATGTTTTTCTCATAGACTCAATTATGTTAGATAAAATATTTGACAAAGCACCTGTTAAGGTGTATACTAACACCCATAAGATTTACAGGATAGAAACCGATGAGCAAGAGTAGTAAGCTGCTGCGGATATGACAGAGAGCTGCCGGCAGGTGGAAAGGCAGCGATGGAAGCACAGACGAATGGACTTGTGAGGGCAGCCCGAAACCAGCTGTTTTTAGACAGTATAGACAGCACAGAAGTAGGCGCTGACGGAAACCTGATCCGTTATCAAGCAGGTGTGTATGACAGTACATAGAGCGGAGTGGGTCTGTGAGAAGAAACAGGCCAAATTGGGTGGTACCGCAGAAGTGAGAGTATATCAGCTTTTGTCCCTTTAGTGTGAGGGATAGGGGCTGTTTTTTTATTGTACAGGAAACGTCATATCCTATACGGTAAAATCCTCCGGGGACCGCAAGGCGGTTCTTTCCATAAGGAACTGTATGAAAATCACTCATGCATCACTCTGGAAAGGAGTATCTATGAAACCTTCATGTGAGCAGATTTTAGAATATGCAAAAGATTATGACGTGGTGCCGGTGTGCCGGGAGATGTATGCAGATATCATTACACCCATCGGACTGCTGAAGAAAATAGCCCGGCAGAGTTCCTATTATTATCTTCTGGAAAGTGTGGAGGGAGGAGAAAAGTGGGGGCGCTATTCTTTTCTGGGGTATGACCCGGTGATGCGGGTATACTGCCAGGACGGCACGGTCACCATAGAAGAGAAAGGCGGGTCAAAGACTGTACAGACCCGTCGGCCAATGGAGACCGTCAGGGAGATTATCAAAAGATATAAAGCGCCCAGGATTAAAGGATTTCCCCCGTTTGCAGGAGGGTTTGTGGGATATTTTGCCTATTCGATGACCGGTTATGCGGAACCGGTTTTAACGATTAAGAAAGGAACGTTTCATGATTTTGACCTGATGCTGTTTGACAAAGTCATTGCCTATGACCATTTGAGACAGAAAATCTGTCTGATTGTCAATATGAAGACGGACAAAGTGATGGAAAATTATGGAAAAGCGGCGGCAGACTTAGAAGCTATGGCAGAGATGATTGGCAGGCCCATGCCTCAGCAGGAGAGAATGCCTCGTGAGAATGTGAAGTTCACCTGCAATATGTCAAAGGAAGAATACTGCAGGGCAGTGGAAAGGGCAAAAGAGTATATCCGGGCAGGAGATATTTTCCAGGCGGTGATTTCCAGGCAGTTCCAGAGTCCTTATCAGGGCAGTCTGCTGAACGCCTACCGGGTGCTGCGGACTACCAATCCGTCGCCTTATATGGTTTATATGAAGATTGGCGGCCAGGAGATAATGAGCAGTTCACCGGAAACGCTGGTGCGGCTGAATCAAGGACGTCTGGTGTCTTTTCCGGTGGCAGGTTCCCGGCCAAGAGGGAAAACGCTCCAGGAAGATCTGGCGTTGGAGCGGGAACTGCTTCAGGATGAAAAGGAACTGGCAGAGCACAATATGCTGGTGGACCTGGGCAGAAATGACTTGGGGAAAATATCGGAATTTAATAGTGTGGCCGTTACACAATACCAGATGATCCACCGCTATTCCAGAATTATGCATATCTGTTCTCAGGTGGAAGGGGATATCCGGAAAGAATATGACGGTCTGGATGCAGTGGAAGCAGTGCTTCCGGCAGGTACATTGTCCGGTGCGCCGAAAATCCGTGCCTGTCAGATTATCGAAGAACTGGAAGGAAAGGCGCGGGGAATATACGGCGGTGCCCTGGGTTATCTGGATTTTACGGGAAATCTGGACACCTGCATTGCCATACGAATGGCGGTGAAAAAGGACGGGATAGTTTATGTACAGGCGGGCGGCGGCATTGTGGCGGACAGCGTGCCGGAAATGGAGTATGAGGAATCAGCCAATAAGGCTATGGCGGTGATTCAGGCAGTAGAGCAGGCACAGGAGGTGGAAGAATCGTGCTTCTTTTGATTGATAATTACGATAGTTTTTCTTACAATCTGGTGCAGATGTTCGGCAGCCTGAATCCGGATATACGGGTGGTTAGAAACGATGCCGTGACAGTGGAGGAAATCCGCAGGATGCATCCCAGCCATGTGGTGCTGTCTCCCGGTCCCGGTTATCCGTCACAGGCAGGAATCTGCCGGGAAGCAGTCAGGGAGCTGACAGGGGAAGTTCCCATACTGGGAGTGTGTCTGGGGCATCAGGCAGTCTGTGAAGCCTATGGGGCAGCCACCGCTCCTGCCAGGCAGCTGATGCACGGAAAACAGAGTCTGGTGAAGATAGAAAACGACTGTTCTCTTTTTCAGGGACTGCCAGGTGAGATTCTGGCGGCCAGGTATCATTCCCTGGCGGTAAAAAGGGAAACCATGCCGGATTGTCTCCAGGTCACTGCTGTGGCGGAAAATGGAGAAGTCATGGCAGCGGCCCACAGAAAATTTCCTGTCTTCGGACTGCAGTTTCATCCGGAATCCATATTGACCCCCCTGGGGAAGAAAATACTGGAAAATTTTATAAATCTTTAAGGGAATGAGGACCAGGAGGTAATGTAATGATTCAGGAAGCCATTTATCAGTTGATTAACGGAAAAGACTTAACCTTTGAACAGGCAGAACAGGTTATGGAAGAAATGATGAACGGGGAAGCCACTCAGGCGCAGATGGGCGGATTCCTTGTGGCATTAAGACAGCAGGGAGAGACCATTGATGAAATCACGGCATTTGCCCAGGTGATGCGGGAGAAAGGGATTAAGATTGAGCCGAAACGGGATGTGATCGATATTGTGGGCACAGGGGGAGATGAAGCGGGAACCTTTAACATTTCCACCACGTCGGCTTTCGTTGTGGCGGCCGGAGGGGTTCCGGTGGCAAAACACGGGAACCGGAGCGTTTCCAGCAAAAGCGGCGCCGCGGATGTGCTGGAGCGGCTGGGGGCCAATCTGAGCCTCACTGCGGAGCAGAACGAGAAAATCCTGGCTGCCTGTGATGTGTGCTTTTTATTTGCGCCGGTCTATCATTCTTCTATGAAATACGCGGCTCCGGTGAGGAAAGAATTGGGAGTGCGCACGGTATTTAACATTCTGGGCCCTCTGTCCAACCCGGCGGCGGCCACCATGCAGCTTCTGGGGGTATACGATAAGAAACTGGCCGAACCCCTGGCCAGAGTATTGTCCAATCTGGGAGTGGTGAGGGGTGTGGCGGTCTGCGGAGAGGACGGTCTGGATGAGATTACCCTCACCGGGGAGACCTCTGTTTATGAGATCCGTGAAGGTGAAATCCGCTCCTATACCATCACACCGGAACAGTTTGGACTGCGCCGCTGCGCTCTGGAGGAACTGGTGGGCGGGGACCCCGGGGAAAATGCCTCCATCACAAAAGATGTGCTCACAGGCAAAGAAACCGGTCCCAAAAGAGATATTGTGCTGATGAATGCCGGCATGAGCTTGTATTTGGGAAAAGACGGCATATCCGTACAGGACGGTATCCGGCAGGCGGCGGAACTTATCGACAGCGGCAGGGCGTATCGGAAACTGCAGGAATTTATCAAGTTGACGCGGGGTGAATAGAACAGTGATTTTAGATGAGATTGTAAAAGCTGCCAGAAAAAGGGTGAGCCGGGAGAAAGAGCAGCAGGGACTGGACGAAATGAAAAAACGGGCATTGTCCATAAAATCCCGGACCGGTTTTCCCTTTGAAAGTATGCTCCATGAGGGGAAGATGCAGTTTATCTGTGAGGTGAAGAAAGCATCCCCTTCCAAGGGGGTGATTGCCGAGGACTTTCCTTATGTGGACATTGCCCGGGAATATGAACGGGCGGGGGCGGGGGCAGTTTCCGTTTTGACAGAGCCGGAATTTTTCCAGGGCTCTCCCCAGTATTTAAAGGAGATACGAAAACAGGTAAGCATCCCTCTGCTGCGAAAAGATTTTATCATAGACCCTTATCAGATTTACCAGGCGAAGGTGCTGGGAGCGGATGCGGTGCTGTTGATTGTTTCGATTCTGGATCAGGCTGCAATCCGGGAATATCTGGGTATCTGTGACAGTCTGGGTCTGTCGGCGCTGGTGGAGGCCCACGATGAAAAAGAGCTGGAACAGGCACTGGAGGCCGGAGCACGGGTTATTGGTGTGAACAACCGGAATCTGAAAGATTTTACCGTGGATATAGAAAACAGTATCCGGCTGAGAAGCAAGGCCCCTGAGAATATTGCATTTGTGGCGGAAAGCGGCATTGCCTGCAGGCAGGATGTCCAGCAGCTGGAAGAAGCCAGGGTAAACGGAGTGCTCATCGGTGAGACTCTGATGAGAAGCCTGGATAAAAAGGTCATGCTGGACCAGCTGAGGGGGCTTATCCCATGAGGGCTATGGGCATGGAGACTGCAGGAACACAGACGAAGGTGAAAATCTGCGGCCTGACACGGATGGAAGACGTGATATGCGTCAATCAGTGCCGCCCGGATTATGCAGGATTTGTGTTTGCCAAAAGCAGACGGCAGGTATCTGCGGAACAGGCAGAGGAGCTGCGCAGGGCTATGGATTCCGAAATCTTGTCCGTGGGGGTGTTCGTCAATGGGGACATGGATGAAATCGTAAGGCTTGCCAGACAGAAGGTGATTGACCTGATTCAGCTGCATGGAGATGAGGATGCCGGGTATCTGAAGCGGCTGTCCAAACGTGTGAAAGTACCCATCATCCGCGCTGTCCGGGTGCAGAGCAAAGAGCAGATTGAAAAGGTCCAGGAACAGGAATGCGATTATCTGCTTTTGGATACGTATCATCCCGGGCAGTACGGAGGAGGAGGCCGCACGTTTGACCCGGCTTTGATTCCGCCTTTATACAAACCCTGGTTTCTGGCCGGAGGGCTGGACAGAGGAAATATTGTGGAAAAGATACAGGCGCACCATCCCTTTGGGGTGGACGTGAGCAGTAAAGTGGAGACTGAGGGAAAAAAAGACCCGGAAAAAATCCGGGAATTTATAGAAAGAGTAAGGAGATTGGAATAGAGATGAATAATGGTAAATTTGGCATTTTCGGCGGGCAGTATGTGCCGGAAACATTGATGACAGCAGTCCATGAGGTGGAGCAGGCTTATGAGAAATATAAAGCTGACCCAAAGTTTCAGGCGGAACTGGAAGATTTGTTGAAGAATTATGCGGGCAGGCCGTCCCTGCTTTACTATGCAGAGAAAATGACCAAAGATTTGAATGGAGCAAAGATTTATATTAAAAGAGAAGATTTGAATCATACCGGGTCCCATAAGATAAACAATGTGCTGGGCCAGGTACTGCTGGCAAAGAAGATGGGAAAAACAAGGGTGATCGCGGAGACCGGGGCAGGCCAGCACGGTGTGGCAACGGCTACTGCAGCGGCTCTGATGGACATGGAATGTGAGATTTTCATGGGGAAAGAGGACACTGACCGCCAGGCATTGAATGTGTTTAGGATGGAGCTTCTGGGGGCAAAAGTTCATGCAGTGACCACCGGGACCATGACGCTGAAAGACGCAGTAAATGAGACCATGCGGGAATGGACCCGGCGGGTGGATGACACCTTCTATGTGCTGGGCTCTGTGATGGGGCCCCATCCTTACCCTGTGATTGTACGGGATTTCCAAAAAATTGTGGGAGAGGAAATCAAAGAACAGCTCATGGAGCGGGAAGGGCGCCTGCCGGATGCGGTGCTGGCCTGTGTGGGCGGAGGAAGCAACGCCATGGGTGCATTTTATGAATTTATACCGGATACATCTGTGAAATTAATCGGCTGTGAGGCGGCAGGTCTGGGTGTGGATACGGCGCAGCACGCGGCGGCGGTGGAAAAGGGCAGCGTGGGGGTATTCCACGGGATGAAGTCCTTGTTCTGCCAGGACCAGGACGGGCAGATTGCCCCGGTGTACTCCATATCCGCCGGGCTGGATTACCCGGGAATCGGGCCGGAACACGCATATCTGGCCGAGACAGGCAGGGCGTCTTATGTGCCGGTAACCGATGAAGAAGCGGTGGAGGCTTTCGAGTATCTGTCCAGGATGGAAGGAATTATTCCGGCACTGGAAAGTGCCCATGCGGTGGCTCATGCGAAGAAAATTGCGCCAAAGATGGAGAAGGATCAGATTATTGTTATAAATTTATCCGGCAGAGGAGACAAAGATGTGGCGGCGATTGCCAGATACAGGGGGGTAGAGATTTATGAGTGATAGAATTGCGAAAGCGTTTGACCATGGAAAAGCATTTATACCATTTATTACAGGAGGCGATACCAGCCTGGAGGTAACCAGACAGCTGCTCATTGCCATGGAAGAAGCAGGGGCCGACCTCATAGAGATCGGACTGCCGTTTTCCGATCCCATTGCAGAGGGCGTGGTGATCCAGCAGGCCAATGAACGGGCACTGGCAGCAGGATGCACTACGGATAAACTTTTTGATATGGTGAAAGAAGCACGAAAGAACGTGGAGATTCCTCTGGTAATTCTCACATATATCAATCCCATTTTCACTTATGGGAAAGAAAAATTTATGAAACGGTGCGTGGAGTGCGGCATTGACGGACTGATCGTACCGGATCTGCCATTGGAGGAAAAGGGGGAGATTCAGCAGGTGTGCAGAGAATACGGCATATCCATCATATCGCTGATTGCCCCCACGTCAAAGGAGCGGATTAAGGCCATTGCCCGGGAGGCAGAAGGGTTCATCTACGTGATTTCTTCCCTGGGAGTTACGGGGGTGAGAAAAGAGATCACCACAGATGTGGCGGAAATGACAGACATGGTACGCCAGGTGACAGATGTACCCTGCGCGGTTGGTTTCGGCATATCCACCCCAGAGCAGGCAGAGTATATGGCCAGCGTCTCAGACGGGGCGATTGTAGGGTCTGCCATTGTGCGGCTGATTGAGCAGTACGGGGAAGAATGTGTTCCTGTGGTGTCAGATTATGTGAGGAAGATGAAAGCGGCGGTAAAACGGGCCTGAATGAGGCGGTGCGGCAGCATTGCAGATGGACGCCAACGCCGCACTGACGGATGAAAAAGGTGCAAAGTTTCCGGAGAAAGCCGGGGCTTTACACCTTTTTACTACATATCTGGGTATAAGACACGCTCTATAGTTTTTATGGCACCTTCCCGTTTAACTATAATCCAACACCTGAAAAATAAAAAACTTCAGATAATAAGACTCATCTGCCGCCCACAAGATAGGGTGATCAGGGGCCTGGGTATGGAATTCCACCTGGCGCAGCCGCCGGTGGGCGCTGCCTGCCGCCTGTAGGATGGTTTTGGCCAGCATCTCCTGGGTCATAAAGTGGGAGCAGGAACAGGTGGCGAGAAAACCGCCGTTTTTCACCAGTTTGATGCCCCGCAGGTTGATTTCCCGATATCCTTTTACCGCATTTTTCACAGAATTTCTCGCTTTTGTAAAAGCAGGCGGGTCCAGGATAACCACGTCGAATTTTTGCCCCTGCCGTTCAAACGCTGGCAGCAGTTCAAAAACGTCGGCGCACTGGAACTTTACCACATGGGATAAGCCGTTCAGCCGGGCGTTTTCCTCTGCCTGGGTAATCCCTGTCTCTGAGGCATCCACCCCAAGTACATGTTTCGCACCGGCGAGCCCTGCGTTTAAAGCGAAAGAGCCTGTATGGGTAAAGCAGTCCAGCACATGGGCACCGCCGCACAATCTCTGTATAGCCTTCCGGTTGTTTTTCTGGTCCAGAAAGAATCCGGTTTTCTGGCCATTTTCCACATCCACGCAATACCGGACACCGTTTTCCTCAATCTGCACCTTGGTATCAAAAGCCTCCCCTATAAACCCTTTATATAGTTCCATTCCTTCCTGTCTGCGCACTTTGGCATCACTGCGCTCGTAGATTCCTCGTATCACAATGCCATCCTGGGCCAGAATTTCTGTCAGATACTGAAGAATCTGGCCTTTTAGGCGGTCAATGCCCAGAGCCAGGGATTGTACCACCAGTACATCGGCGAATTTGTCCACCACCAGCCCCGGAAGGAAATCTGCCTCACCGAAAATGACCCGGCAGCTGGAGGTATCCACCACCTTTTTCCGGTATTCCCATGCCTGCAGGACTCTCATGCGTAGAAACTCCTCGTTGATTTCCTGGTCTGCCCGTCGGGACATCATGCGGATACGGATTTTTGAATGGGGATTGACAAAGCCATGCCCCAGAGGGTATCCGTCAAAGTCGCGGACTTTGATTATATCCCCTTCTGTAAAATTCCCTTCAATTCTGTCGATTTCATTATCATAGATCCAAAGACCGCCTGCCTTTAATAGGCGGCCCTCCCCCTTTTTCAATATAGCGGCTGCTGAATTCATGTCGTTCCTCCTGGTTTAAAAACTAAAGACCGATAATGCTTATGTTTAATTTAAAACAATCTTACCACATATCCATATATAAATCATCTCACTTCTCAATAATTTTCTCCTGTACAATTTTCAAACATCTGTTTTACAATCCGGGTTTCCAGACTGGCGGCTTATGGAGGCAGTTACGTAATCCCATAGCATTGTAAATGCTGCATAAAATTATGCAGTAAACTGAGAAAATATAGTTGACACCAAATTGGTATCATTATATAATACCAATTAAACGAGGAGGTCAAAAATGAGAGTATTCCAGAAAGGATTCCACTATTCCCAGGATGGTCCTGGAAACCGGATGGTAGTTCATCTCCAGGGCTGTAACATGCGGTGTCCCTGGTGTTCCAACCCGGAAGGACTGGAAATAGAAGGCGTCCTGATAACGGACAGCCAGTGGCTGGAGCCGGATCTGTGTCCCCATCAGGCTGTGAAAGAGGGGACACTGGACAGAGGGGTATGCAGAACCTGTACAGACCAGGCATGTATCAACGGCCGCAGGAGCAAAGGCATCCGGTGCTCCTGTGAAGATGTGGAGGCAGGAAAGCTGGTACAGGAGATTCTTTCGGCGCAGATGATGTACTATGACGGCGGAGGGGTTACCTTCACCGGAGGGGAGTGTACCCTCCAGTATGAAGAACTGGGGGAGGTGCTGGCAGAGCTGAAAAGACAGGGGATACACACAGCCATTGAGACAAATGGCACTCACCCGAAGCTTTCTGAATTATTTCCGTATATAGACTATCTGATTATGGACTGCAAGCTGATTGACCAGAAAAAACACAGAGAAATCACAGGCATATCCAACCGCATGATTCTCCAGAATATCCGGGAAGCGGCCCGGTACCATCCCTGTGTCCATGTGAGGGTTCCATTCATTGGCGGTGTGAATAATCATATGGAGGAAATCAGGCGGCTGACGGCTTTTTTCCAGTCCCTGCCCCAGGAACATGTGGTTTTCGAAGTTCTTCGTTACCATGAATATGGAAAGAAGAAATGGCAGGAATGCGGACTAAAGTACACCATGGATAAGAGCGCACAGGTGACGGCTGAGGAGGCGGGTGCATTTCGAAGACAGCTGGAAAGTGCGGGGCTGAATTATAAAGAAACATAAGTTTAGACAATCGTGGAGGGGATATCATGGAAAAGCTGCAGAAACAGTTTTCGCCGGACGAGATCACAGAGCTGGCAAAGAAAAGATTTCAGGAAGAACGGAAAATCGATCATCTGGAAGGGTGGTTTCTGGCGAAAGAAATCCAGCGCAGATGCGATGAAGCATATAAAGAGTTCCCGGACAGCATCCGGATTGCCAAAACCCAGGTGCAGACAGCGAGGGAGCTGCCGCTGTGGATCAGTGATTACAGTATATTTGCAGGGACCCAGGACGATGCCTTCGCCAGGTCTTATGCCCTGATTAATCCGGCGTTTTCGGTGGATTCGTTCAAAGGGTACTGCGACCCGGCTGCAGTATTCGGGGATATCGAACCCATTGGGGATATTACCCAGGAGAGAATCGACGATTTGAAGGCGTACAATGAGCAGACACCATTTGCCAAAGCCCTGAACCATGCCAATGAGCTGGCAGGGGATTTGACCAGTGAGGCAGTTTTCTTTTTTGAACAGGTGAGCGGCCATCTGATTCCCGATGTGCGTCCTCTGTTAAAAAAAGGCATCCGAAAGGTCAAGGCAGAGATTGGGGAAAAGCAGAAAACACAGACCGATTGTTCCAAAAGAGAGTATTACCAGGCCATGGACATTGCACTGGACGCGGCCCTTGTCTACGCACAGCGCTATGCAGACATTGCAGGGGCGAAAGCGGCGGCGGCAGAAAACGAGAAAGACCGGGCACGGTTTTCCTATATGGAACAGGTTCTGCGCAAAGTGCCGGAAAACGGAGCGGATAATCTCTATGAGGCCATCCAGTCTTTCCTCCTGATCTGGCAGACCATGTGTATGGAACAGACCCCCAATCCCTATGCCTTTTCGGTGGGGAACGCAGACCGTATTTTCGAGCCATACCGGGCAGCAAAAGATACAGACAGGGAGCTGTCGGCGGCTCTGTTTAAGCATTTGCTGGTATTTTTCAATGTGGCGGACCGCAGCTGGGCCATTTCCCAGAATCTCATTGTGGGCGGAAAGTCCAATGAGGGCAGAGATCTCACCAATCCCACCACATATGCCCTGCTGGATGCCTACTATGATATGAACCTGCCTCAGCCTATTCTCTCTGTGAAACTTCATAAAAATACACCAGAAGAACTTTACCGGGAAATGGGAAAATTCTTTTTCACGCCAGGCTGCCTGACTCCGTCTTTGTTTAACGATGACTCGGTGTTTCCCATTCTGGAGAAGGCCAGCGGCACGGACCGTGAAGATCTCCAGGATTATTCCATTGCAGGCTGCCAGGAACCGCTGATTATGGGCAAAGACAATGGAAATACCACCAACAGCTGGCTGAATCTGGCGAAAATTCTGGAATTAACGGTAAATGGCGGTGCTTCAGAGATTACAGGGAGGCAGTTAGGACTTACAGACCAGGAAAACGGATTTCACAGCAAACTGGACGTGCTGAAAAATGTCCGCACACTGTTTTATAAAAATGCAGACCGCTATATTACCCGTATGGTGGAGTGCGCTAACGCAGCATCAGAGGCGATAGGGCTCCTTCAGGTGCCGTTTCTCTCCACTATGATGGGAGGTGTGGAATCAGGGGTAGATGCCCGTGATACCAAGCGCCAGGGGACAAAATATAATGGGAGCGGATGTCTGATTCATGGCCTTTGTGTTGTGGCAGATTCTTTTCTGGCCATTGACACACTGCTTGATGAGCGGCCCCAGGACGCTGAGCGGCTGATAAAAGCATTGCAGACAGACTTCAGGTATGACCCGGAACTGCGCCAGTATCTGCTCACGGCGCCAAAATTCGGCAATAACAGCCAGACGGTGGACCGGGAGGCGGCAAAAATCGCAGCCAGAATCAGCGATATGGTTTCCTCCCGGAAAAACTATCTGGGAAATCCTTTCCGGGCAGACTGGGCGTCTCCATCCACCCATCTTCTCTATGGATATTGGGTGGGAGCCACACCGGACGGGCGGAAGGCAAGAGAAGAACTGAATTACGGCGTGGACCCGTTATTCGGGGATGCAGTGCAGGGGCTGGGTTTCCGTATGCTTTCCAATATGAAGCTGCCTTTTGAAAAATTTAACGGGGGGTATGCCTCTCATCTGGGAATCAATCCGGGATATTTTAAAACGGAGAGTATGGAGGAAAAAGGGCTGGAATTCCGGGATAAAGTGATTGGGCCGTTATTTTACAACCCCCACAATGAAAATATATCGCCGTTTTATCTGTATGTAAATGTAACAACACCAAAAATGCTGCGCAAAGTGCTGGCAGAGCCGAAGAAATATGCGCCCAGCGGAGTTTATATTATGAGAATCCACGGAACATTCGTGAATTTCCTGGATTTATCCCCGGATATCCAGGAGGACATTATCGTCAGACTGGACCCGGCTTCTGTGTCAATGTAAGGAACTGTATACAGATAATACTACATGTCCTGATACAAATATCAGGCACTTAGTATTCGGGTATTTAAGACACGTTCTAGGAGGAGATCATATGCGTTATTTGTTAGGAATTGATATTGGAACTTCTAGTGTAAAATCACTGCTCATTGGGGAAGAAGGAACGGTTGCAGGAATTGCAAAAATGGAGTATGATATAAAAAAACCACAGCAGTCCTGGGCGGAGCAGAGCATGGAGCAGATATGGGAGGCGGCGGTATCTTCCATTTGTACGTTAATGAGCCAAAACCCGCAGATCAAAAAGGACATTGCCGGCATTAGTTACTCCGGCCAGATGCATGGGCTGGTGATGCTGGATGGGGCGGGCCGGGAAGTCAGGGATACGATTATCTGGGCGGACCAGCGGTCTGCAGGTTCCATTGAGCGTATCTATGAGGCAGTGCCGAAAGAAACATATCATGGGATTACGAAAAATGCTTTAAGCACCGGATTTCTGGTAAGTTCTCTGGTGTGGGTCAGAGACCATGAACCGGAAAGTTATGAGAAAATTAGAAAAGTTATGCTGCCCAAAGATTATATCCGTTACCGTATGTGCGGGCAGATGGGTACAGATATGTCAGATGCGTCCAGTACGGTGGTGTTTGACACAGCAGAGCGGCAGTGGGCGTGGGACCTGATTGGCAGAATTGGCCTTGAGAAGAGCTTTTTTGTGCCCTGTTATGAGTCCTGGGAAATTGCCGGTACAGTGTCTGCAGAGTGTTCCCAAAAGACGGGGCTTCCCGAAGGGATTCCCATTGCCTATGGAGGCGGCGATACTCTGGTTCAGGCACTGGGAAACGGGATGATTGCCCCCGGTACAGTGATTTCCAATATCGGGACCGCCAGCCAGCTGGTGACGGTGGCAGAACAGCCGGTGTATGACAGGAAGTTCCGCACCAATACGTTCTGTCATATTGACCAGAGGCAGTGGCTGCTTATGGGAGCAAATTTAAGCGGCGGCGTCTCCTTGAAATGGCTGAAGAATCAGATTCTGTACATGGAAAGCTATGACGCTATGACCGATTTGGCCGGGCAGTCAGCGCCAGGCAGCAATGGCCTGTTCTTTCTTCCTTATCTCAGCGGGGAGAGGACTCCGTGGAATGACCCTGATGCCAGAGGAATCTATTTCGGGCTGAGTCTGAAGCATAACAGGGCGGATATGATCCGCGCTGCCATGGAGGGAATCATATACGCCCAAAGGTGTTCTCTGGAAATCTTCCGTGAGATGGGATTGTCTTTTGACCGGGTGATTGCCTCCGGCGGCGGGGCGTCAAGCAGGGTGTTCCTCAGAATCATCGCGGACCAGTTTGGATGTGAAGTGGCCACCAGCCAGGTGCAGGAGCAGGGCTGTGTGGGCGCGGCCATGATAGCAGGAGTGGGAACAGGCGTTTTCTCAGATTATAAGGAAGCGTGTGAGAAGATGGTACGTTTCAGCAATGAGATTACTGAGCCGGACGGGGATAATCAGAAGCTGTATACAGAGGGATTCGAGACATTTGAGGCGCTTTATCCGGCTAACCGCCTGCTGTTTCGGCACAGTTAAAGTGCCTGCTGTCCGCGGACGGTATTTTCCGCGAAGCGTACTTGCCAAAAAGCATTTTAAAAACATGCTCCAGGCAGAATTTCGGCGGCGGTGCCGTGTATCGTCCAGAAATTTTAGCGATGCAATGGTGAGGAACATACAGTCCCAGATTTTAATTTCCGGCCGGATGGAGCAGTAGGAAATGTGAGAGGAAGATAACATGTCAGGCCATTTACACGATACATTATACGAAGACGTGAGAGAGCAGATCTGCAGAAAAATTTATGAAGGTGTCTTCCAGGAAGGGGAGAAGCTTCCGGCTGAGCGGACACTGGCGCAGATGCTGGATGTGAGCCGGATCACCCTCAGAAAATCCCTGGAGCTTCTGGCGAATCAGGGACTGATTGTCAAGGAGGCCGGAAGCGGGAACCGGGTGGGGCTTCCCAATCGGGGGACCCCCAGCAGTACAGACATGATTGTTTTGATTGCACCGGCAGAAAACCCGTTTTTCTCGGAGTTTATACGAGCTTTTCAGGAATATGGCCAGAATCATGATACCATGGTGCTCTATGCGGAAAAGCCCCGCAGGGAGACACTGGCAGACAGTATTTACCGGTTTTACCAGAAACATCTGTACAATATTGTAATCTGGCCGGAAGACAAGGAGGTGGACAAAGAAAAATTACGAAGACTTCGTGCGCTGGGAATGAATATGGTTTTTTTCGATACAGACTGCGGGATTCCCTATGGGGATTCTGTAGTACTGGATAATAAAAGGGCAGTGGGACAGTTGAACAGCCGGATCGCCAAAAGAGGAATCAGACGGGCAGGATATATTGGCTGGGAAAGCGGCCCCAGGTATAGCGGCAGTCTGCGGGAACAGGCAGTGAGGGAGGCAAAAGGGGCGGATATCCTGGTGCGCCTGCCATGGGAAAGGCGCAGGGAAGCCAGGAATCTGGCGTATGAGTATCTGAAAAATATTTCAGAGGAACTGCCCCCTGCAATGATTTATGCAGACTGGGAATGCGGGGATGCGGTGTCAAATGCGCTGAGTCTGCTGGACAGAGAGGATATCCTTCTGGCGGGAATTGATGATTTTCCCGGGGCAAGGGAGAAGCATGCCATTGTCTGCAGGCAGGACATGGAGAATACGGTAAAGGAAATTTTCCACTGTATCCAAATTCAGAATGAAAAGCCGGCGCAGTGGCAGGCAGAAATTTATTGCATTCAGGGAAAGATTGTGGAATATTAGGATCAAGCATTGGAGGAAAAGTGATGAAATTAACATGGGAAGGTTTGAAAAATCGACAGGCATGGGAGCAGGCAGGCATTGCGCTTCCCTCCTATGACGCAGAAGCTGTTGCTGAAAAGACGAAAAAGGCGCCAATTTGGGTTCATATGGGGATTGGGAATATTTTCCGGATTTTCATCGGCGGGATTGCAGACCAGCTGCTGGAAAAGGGACTGATGGACAGGGGAATCACCTGCGTGGAGGTATTTGACTACGATATGGTGGATAAAATATATGATCCCTATGACAATCTGGTTCTCAGCGTGACGCTTCACGGGGATGGCTCCACAGACAAAAAAGTGCTGGGCTCGCTGTCAGAGGCAGTAAAAGCGCTGCCTTCTGAAAGTGCCCAGTGGGAACGTACCAAGGAGATTTTCCGTGATCCAGGGCTTCAGATGGTATCTCTGACCATTACAGAAAAGGGATATGCGCTGAAAAGGGCAGATGGAACTTTCTTTGACTTCATAAAAGCGGACATTGAAAACGGGCCGGAGAAGGCTGCAAGTGCCATGGCTGTGGTGGCTGCCATGCTGCTGGAGCGCTATCAGAACGGGAAAGCGCCCCTGGCCCTGGTATCCATGGATAACTGTTCGAAAAACGGCCAGAACTTCAGAAATGCCGTTCTGGAAATGGCGGAAGAATGGAAAAAGAGAGGATTTGTCGGCGAGGATTTCCTTGCATATATTAAGGATGAGAGCCAAGTGTCCTTCCCGTGGACAATGATTGATAAGATCACCCCCCGGCCAAGCGAAAAGATTGCAGATGAACTGGAGAAAGACGGTGTGGAGAGCATGCAGCCGGTAATTACCTCTAAAAGCACTTATATCGCTCCATTTGTCAACGCGGAGGGACCCCAGTATCTGGTGATAGAAGACTCCTTCCCCAACGGCCGTCCGGCTATGGAAAAGACAGAGGGTGCAGGAGTATATCTGACAGACAGGGATACAGTAAATAAATCTGAGCGTATGAAAGTGACTGTCTGCCTAAACCCCATTCATACGGCATTGGGACCCTATGGATGTGTATTGGGGTATGAACTGTTCTCCGATGAGATGAAAGACCCCCAGATGCTGGAACTGGCTCATCGAGTGGGCTATGTGGAGGGGATGGAAGTGGTCCCTGATCCAGGTATTTTATCACCGAAGAAGTTTCTGGATGAGTTGATTGATGAGAGATTCCCCAACCCTTATCTGGGCGACACTACCCAGAGACTGTGTGTGGATGTGTCCCAGGGAATTGGAATCCGCTTCGGTGAAACGATCAAATCTTATATGGAAAAGTATGGGGACGCGAAAAGACTCACCGCCATTCCAGTTGCCATCGCCGGATGGCTTCGGTATCTGCTGGCTGTAGACGACGAAGGAAACCGCTTCGAGCTGGCACCAGATCCTATGGTTCCGGAGATGCAGGAGCAGATGGCTGGCATTGTAGTGGGAGATGCCTCCAGCTTGAAAGGGCAGATGAAGGGAATTCTCTCCAATGAGAATATCTTTGCCGTTGATTTGTATCAGGCAGGGGTTGGAGAGAAGATTGAGGAGATCTTCCGGGAAGAGATTGAAGGACCGGGGGCGGTCAGAAAGACTTTAAAGAAATATTTGGCGTAGAGAAATTGGGAGGCAGATCATGAAAGTCATTTTGGTAAATGGAAGTTCGCACAAGGAAGGATGCACCAACGCCGCATTGCTGGAAGTGGAGCGTTCGCTGAAAGAGGAAGGGATTGAGACAGAACAGTTTTTTATCGGGAACCAGCCGCTGGCGGACTGTATTGCCTGCGGCAAGTGCAGGAAAGACGGCCGCTGTACCTTTGAGGATGTGGTCAATGAATTTGTGGAGAAGGCCAAGAACGCAGACGGATTTGTGTTTGGATCGCCTGTTTACTATGCCCATCCCAGCGGAAGACTGTTAAGCTTTATGGACCGGGCCTTTTACAGCGGCGGCAGCGTTTTCGCGTTTAAACCGGCAGCAGCGGTGTTGAGCGCCCGCCGGGCCGGGACTACCGCTTCCTTTGATGTGATTAATAAATATTTCACCATTGCTTCCATGCCGGTGGTGTCTTCTACCTACTGGAATCATGTTTACGGAAAAGAGCCAAAGCAGGTGCAGGAGGATAAGGAAGGGCTGATGACCATGTATAATATTGGAAAGAATATGGCATGGATGCTCAAATGCATTGAGCTTGGGAAGAAAAATGGATTGGAACATCCGGTGAACGAGAAGATTTTGACGAATTTTACCAGATAGAAAAGAATAGGAAAACCGATGGTATGAGCTGGAAAAACAGCTTATATCATCGGTTTTTTTTGTGTAAGACTCAGAGCGTATGGGTCTATTTGCGGAGCTTTCCGATAGTCAAAAAAAACTGCCCACAAAAAATGCCGCATATTGTAAAAAAATGGATAATTCTGGATAATTTATAAAAAATGCCGCAGGGATATAAGGAGAGATATATGACATCGGGGTTAAATATTACATACAGTACCCTCACTGATCAAGGGGAGAGGGCAGTAAATGAGGATTATCTGGACGTATCTATCACGCCGGGCCGCCAGGGATTTATCTTGTGCGACGGGCTGGGAGGACATGGGTGCGGGGACACTGCCTCACAGCTTGTAGCGGGAAAAATCCGGGAAGCTCTGGAAAAATCCAAATCTCTGGAGGAAAGCATTCTGTACGCTCAGGAAGAACTGATTTTGAAGCAGAAGCAGGAGAATGCAGAAGCTTCTATGAAGACAACGGCGGCAGTTCTGCTTATTCAGGGGAATACGGCGAGATTCGCCCATGTGGGGGATTCCAGGATTTACTGCTTTGAAAAGGCCAGATATGTGCTGCGCAGCCAGGACCACAGTGTGCCTCAGATGCTGGTAAAGAGGGGAGACATCCGGGAAAAGGATATCCGTCATCACGAGGACAGGAACAGGCTGCTGCGGGTGATGGGAGTGGAATGGGAAAGTCCCAAATATGAAATGTCAGACCCAATGGCCATAACCGGCCGTACCAGCTTTCTGCTGTGCAGCGACGGATTCTGGGAGCTGATAGAGGAGAGACAGATGTGCAAAGCGCTGAAAAAGTCCAAAACTCCCAGGGAATGGCTGGAGAACATGGAGCAGGCCGTGTTGGCAAACGGGAGAGGGACCAATATGGATAATTATTCCGCGATTGCTGTGTTTATCAGAGATTAAGCGCGGATGGGGAAGGATAGAAAAAGATGATCACAAGATGTAAGAAGGGACACTGGTATGATACCAGCGTGAATAAAGAATGTCCTCACTGTAAGCAGGCAGGGGAACGGCTGGGAATACAGCTGAATGATGTTGAGGAAGATGACAAGACAATTTCACTGGCAGAAGTTGACTCATCCCTGGGAGCACAGCTGGGAACGCTTATGAATGCCTCTGACATCCAGGAAGAGGGCAGGCTGTCCTGCGAAGACGATGATAAGACAATCGCCTTCGGATTTTTTGGTGTGACAAAAACTTCTCCGGTTGCAGGGTGGCTCATCTGCATGACAGGGACAGAGCGGGGAAAGGATTACCGCCTTCATGCAGGGAAGAACTTTATCGGCCGCAGCAATTCCATGGATGTGTGGATGGTGGATGACAAGACCATAGCCAGGGACAAGCACTGCTCTGTCATATACGACCCAAAGGGAAATGTGTTTTATGTATCCAGCGAAGGGGGAAATCTTGTCTATCTCAACGGCAGGATACTGGACTCTTTGGCACAGCTCCAAGAAGGGGATGAGATTACCATAGGAAAGACCAGCTTACTGTTTGTACCATTTTGCAGGGAGGGGAGAACATGGGAAAAAGAATCTTAAGTCTGCTATCTGTCATTGTACTGGCACTGGCAGGTATTAAAGCGCCTGTAAGCGCAGCTGCTATGAAATCTCCCTATGTGGCGGAACAGGCCCAGGGAAAAGCCCCCAATGTGACGGTGTATATGACAGGCTCTAACATGCCGGATGTTTCTTCAGTGTCAGGAAAGATAAAAGATATCGCGTTAAGCCAAAAGGGCGGCATCGTACCCTTTGACCAGAGCAAAAAGGGCATTGCCTACATCATCTTGGTGGACAATTCCGGTTCGGTGAATCAGGCTCAGTTTGACCAGGCGAAAAATCAGCTGATTCAGCTGAGACAGTCCCTGAGAAAAGGGGACAGCATGACCTTGTATACTGTGGGAACGGACAATCCGGAAGGGGAGAAGACGGAAGTCTTTTCCAGCAGTGCGAAGGATCCAGGGGGCACGATGGATGAGGACTGCGGCAGAATCGCAGGGATTGCCTATATGAATACAAAGGAGAGCATGACAGTATTATACCGCTCTCTCAACCAGGTCCTCCACCAGCAGGCATCCCCTAAGAAGCGTACCGTGGTTTTGCTGATCACAGATGGGCAGGACGATTCCAGGGGAAAGGACATTGACAACGTATCCACAGCCAACACGGTGAGAGATGCCTCGGTTCCTGTATATGGAATTCTTCTGGCAAATAAGGCGGGAAAAGAAGATGAAAAAATGGCCTATACCAAGAATCAGATACTGGCTGAGAAAAACTGCCGGGGCTACTATGCGGACTGCAGTGTGAATCCATCCCCGGAAGGGGTTGCGTCTGCTTTTGCAGAGATCACCCAGCTGCTTCAAAAGGAAAGCTATGTGGTGAATTTAAAAGCAGCCACCAATCAGGCGGCAGGGCGCCAACAGCTGATTCTCCAGGCGGATAAAACTTCTGTGGACCCGGTTGCCATTGATTATTCTGATTACGAGGAAGACAATGAGGCGCCTCAGATTGCCGGTGACGTGGAGAAAACCGGCAGAAATGCCATTACATTTTCTCTCCAGGATGAAAACGGGGTAAATGAAAAAGATGCCGGTGACAAGTCCCATTATATCATCCAGACAAAGTCGGACAATGACAAGGGAAAAAGCTGGACCGTTGACTCTGCCAGCGTGGAGGAAAGAGACGGGGAAACCGTGGTTACCCTTACGGTAAAGGATGATTTTTTCACAGGAGACTATATTTTAAAATGCAGTGACATCCGGGACACTTCCCAGACAGAGAACGCCATGAATGTATCTGAGGAATTCAGTATAAAAGATGGGCTGGACCCAAAAAGAGAAGCCGTAAAACATGCGGTCAGGTCCTATTGGTGGGCAGGGCTGGTGCTTCTGGTGACTGTGCTGGGAATCCTGATTATCCGGGCGATTCAGAAGAAAAAGACAAAAGTTATAGAGGTGAATCCGGATGAACTGGTAAAGGCAGACACGAAAAAGATATGGCTGACCATCACGGACCGTCTGGGGGCCATCAGGGATGTGGAGTGGGATGTGGAGGGAAGCCTGTTCGTGGGACGTTCCAACATCTGCAACATCTATTTTGACGACGACCGCCTGTCGAAACAGCATTTTGTCATAGAGGTGACTAAAATGGGATGTTATCTGGAAGACCTGCAGTCCACCAATGGAACCTTTGTCAACGGTGTGAAAATAACCAATCGGAGAATGCTTCTGGACGGAGATATTATTACCGCCGGAAGAGAGTCCATAGTATTCCATGTGCCGAAGAATCAGCCAGTGCTGAATATTGAAGAATAGTGTGAAAAACAGCAGGAGGGGGAGACGAGATGAAGCGGTGTCCCAATTGTTTTTCTTCCGGGACCATGAAATGGGGAAGCTGTACCGTCTGTGGTTTCAGTGAGCAGTCACAGCGGGACAAACGTGCGCTGCCAGCAGGAGTCACACTGCATCAGAACTACATACTGGGGCGTGTCTTGGGAATCGGGGGCTTTGGAATTACCTATGCGGCCTATGACCAGAAAGAGAAGAGAAGGCTGGCGGTGAAGGAATACTTTCCTGCCGAGTGGGCCATGCGTGTATCTAAGGGAAACCAGATCATCCCCAACAGCCGGTCACAGGAGGATGTATACCAGCGGGGGAAAGATGTATTTATCAACGAGGCCAGGGTGCTCAACAGACTGCTTGAGGTTCCTGCTGTGGTGGATGTGCTGGATTTCTTTCAGGAGAATGGAACCGCTTATATGGTGATGGAGCTGCTGGAAGGCAGTACCTTAAGCGGGTACATGAGAGACAGCGGGCTTACGGCCATGCCGTGGAAAATGGCGAACAGGATGATACGGGAAGCGGGACTGGCGCTGATTCAGGTGCATGAAAAGATGCTGCTTCACAGGGACATTGGACCGGATAATATTATGCTGGACCGGGAGGAAGCCGTGCATCTGATTGACTTTGGAGCCACAAGAATCTATGCGATGAATTCTGAGAAAAGCATGTCGGTGATGTTGAAACCGGGATTTACCCCTATCGAACAGTACTCCCGCAGCGGCAATCAAGGCCCCTGGACGGATGTTTATGCACTGGCCGCCACATATTATTACCTGACTGCGGGAAAGAAGCCTCCCGAGGCGCCGGACCGGGTGTCAGGGGCAAAGTTGGTCCCCCTGATACAGTGCGTTCCTGATATCCCCCAAAAAATCAGCCGGGCCGTGGAACACGCCCTGAAGTTTCAGTGGCAGCAGCGTACAAAAAGCGTGGAAGAATTTCTGAGAGAAATGGGACTTCTGGCAAAGCCTGTGGTGCTGACGGGACAAAACGGACAGTGGAAAAGAAGCTGCTTTGACCACCACGGCACATTCACCATAGGCAGAGTGTCTGTGCACAGCCAGATGGTCATAAAGGACAGACAGGTGAGCAGACTGCACTGCAAGATTAGTTATGATTCATCTTCCGGAGATTTTCTGGTGGAGAATTATTCTAGAAACCGCACCTATACAAGCCGGGGAACCCTGGAAAAAGGACAGAGAGTAAGCCTGTCAAAAGGCGAATGGCTCTATATACAGACATCAAGAAAGCGGTACGTATTTTATATGGAGGTGGAGTAAAGATACATGTTTTTTGGAAGGAAGAAAAAGCAAAAACCAGACCCCCGCAGACCAAAAGGAGTGTCCATGGAGAACATACAGGCACCTTCAGACAGAATCGTAAGAAAAGTTCCTGAGCTGAGGGTCGAGTACCGGAGAGTGGCCGGAAACAGGAAATATCAGCAGGACGATTTGTATGTATCGGCAAAATGTAAGAAGCTGGCATTCAACAAGAAGACCAGGGTCATGGCTGTGGTGTGCGACGGCATGGGGGGAATGGCCGATGGGGGCAGGGCCAGCAGCACAGCCATAAAAATGATGGCCCAGGCATTTCAGAAGGTGGAAAGAGAGCCGGAACTTGATATTCCCCGTTTTTTCCAACAGGGAATCTATGCCATTGACCGGACCATTGCCGGTTTTCCCAAGGAAGACGGGAAAGGCTCCGGAACTACCATGGCGGCCTGTATCGCGGAAGATAATCGGTTGTACTGGGCGTCAGTGGGAGACAGCCGGATCTATATTATCAGGGGGACGCAGATTCAGCAGGTGACAAAGGACCACAATTATGGCTTACGCCTTGAACAGATGAAAGCGGCGGGCCGGATTACAGAGGAAGAAGTCACGGCGGCGCGGCATAAAGAGGCATTGATCAGCTTTTTGGGAATGGGCAATGTCTCCTTGATGGATATTAATACGGCGCCCTTTGAAATGCAGTTTGGAGATGTGATTATGATTTGCAGCGACGGGATTACCAAGACACTGCCGGATGCACAGATCCGTAAGATTATTACCGCAGAAGAAGTAAAGCTGGAGAAAAAGGCAGAAGCATTGATTACGGCGGCCACCCGTATGAACACCCATTCCCAGGACAATACTTCTGTGGTACTGATTTGTTACCGGGAAAAAGACATCAGGGAGAATTCCTAAAGGGAAAGAGAAAGGAGAATTATCATGAATTTATGCAGATGTGAAAACGGCCACTTTTATGACAAGGAGAAGTACGCATCCTGCCCTCATTGTTCAGGGGGAAGCGCCGCAGACGACAGGCTGACAGCAGCTTTTACAGAGGATGTGACCTCAGCGGCGGCTCAGCCGGACATGCCAAAGAACGATCAGGGCTTTGCCCAGCAGCCTCAGAACAATGGGCCTCAGTATGACCCTTTGGATCTGCCTCCCTCTGATAAATTTGCCGATGAGCCCACGGAGGCCCTTTACACTGCACCAGCGGATTCGCCTACCGTACCGCTGAATGTGTTCACACAGACTGTGCCAGGGGGCTTAGATGACGGCGACGACGACCATACCATCGGCATTTATGATGATTTCTTTGGGACTCCTTCCGCGCCCAGCAGCGAAGCGGCGGGCCAGAGCAGAGCACCTGTGGCGAATAAAGTGAGCACCCCCTGTGTGGGATGGCTGGTTGCCCTGGGAGGAGAACATATCGGCACAGATTTCCGTCTGAAAGCAGGCAAGAACTTTATCGGTCGGGGCAGCCAGATGGACGTGGCATTGACAGAGGATAAAAGCGTATCCAGAGACCGCCACGCCATCGTGGTATACGAGCCGAAAGCACACTTGTATCTGGTACAGCCGGGAGAATCCAGCAGTCTGGTATACAGGAATGATGAGGTGGTGCTGACGCCGGTGAAGCTGGAAGCTTATGACGTGATCACGGTAGGGGATGTGAACCTTCTGTTCATGCCCCTGTGCGGAGAACGTTTCAACTGGGGCGACCTTCTGAAGAAGATGAAAAACGAAAATGATTAGTGCGCAGGGAAAGAGGAAAGATTATGGAGCGTTACGCAAAGGGATTTCGAAGCTTCAGCGGATTTTTGATCCTGCTGAATCTGGCCGGTTTTTTTCTGCCCCTCACGGAACTCACCCAGGAGGGCTACGCCCCGCTTCACTGGTCCCAATTTCATTACATAAAGGCCCTGCTGGGCAGGTCTTTGCCCTGTGCCGGTGAGAACACAATCCCTGTTACCGGCACGCAGACGGCATTGGTTCTGTGCTGCATGTTACTGCCTGTGATTCTGTCGCTGGCTGCCGGCATCTGGGGAATCGTGGGCAGTCCCAGACAGCGGGGCAGCAGCATACTGATATTTATGGTGCTGATTCTCTACCTGTTTTTGTACGGGTTCCTGGACACACTCTGGCCCGATGCCCAGCTTACCCAGACGTATATAAAAGGGATTGCCTGCCAGGCATGCATAGCTGTCTCCGGATGCGGCGGGGCTTTTGGCGTTCTGGCTCTCATCAGTACGCCGAAAAAGATAAAAAAAGTGGAGAAAAAGATTCCTCAGGTACAGGAAATCAGACAGCAGCAGGCAGAGGCAAAATACAGCATTATGATGGAAAAAGCCCATCAGGAGCCCCAAAAGACCCAAAGTGTCAAAGAGCCTTTGGCAAAGGAGAACAGACCTTATGTACCTGGAAATCCCCGGGGCGTGATGGTGGGGCTGTCCGGCGTCTATGCAGGGGCACAGATTCCCATGACTGACGGAGAATTTATCCGGCTGGGCAGAAAGAATACCAATCATCTGGTATTTGAAGGCCAGATAAAAGTCAGCCGCAATCATTGCAGGATTAAATGGGATGCGGCTGATAAAAAGTATATCATCTACGACTATTCCAACACAGGGAGCTTCGCGGACGGCTCCCATGACTGTCTTCCCCAGAACCTGAATATGCCTCTGGAACCCGGGACAGTCCTGGCAATCGGGGATGACACCAATACATTTCGTCTGGAATAAAGAGGAGCGGGAAATATGGCAAGTGAATTATGCATGAACTGTTTTAATGTGAAGGGAGAATATGAGGTGTGTCCCTACTGCGGCTATGTGGAGGGTACGCCTCCAGAGCAGCCCCATTATCTGACTCCCGGAACTATCCTGGGGAATCATTTCATTGTGGGAACAGTGGCCGGGGTGGGCGGCTTTGGCATTACCTATAAATGTTATGATACCACACTGGGCGTCATTGTGGCGGTGAAAGAATTCTATATGTCCGGGCTGGTGAACCGTTCTCCCGGGGAGCGGAGAGTGGGACTGCTGTCGGGAGATAAGAAGGAACAGTATAAAGAACGTCTGGAGCGGTTCCGCATGGAAGCACAGAGTATGAGCCAGTTCGGCAAGGCAAAGGATATTGTAAATGTATACGATTACTTTGAGGAAAACGGAACCGCCTATATTGTCATGGAGTATATTGACGGCGCCAAGCTGAAGACTTATCTGGAGCAGCAGGGGCCCATGGAGCCGGAGGCGGCCATAGGAACGATCTTGATGATTATCGAGGCGGTGAAAAAGATACACAGCAAAGGGATTATCCACTGTGACGTGAGCCCGGATAACATTTATATAGTCAATGAAGAATCCATTAAAATTCTGGATTTCGGTGCAGCTCAGATCAATGATTCAAAGACCGGTATGGCGGATCCGGTGATTAAAGTGGGATATTCTCCGTTGGAACAGTACCGGAACACCAGCAGGCAGGGATTTTACACAGATGTCTATGCGGCAGGAGCCGTCCTGTATCAGATGCTGACAGGCTCAGCGCCTATTGAATCCACAGAGCGTGAGGTCGAAGATAAGTTGAAGTCCCCCATGGAGGCAGGGGTGAAGCTCAGTCCCAACGTGGACCGGGCAGTGATGGAGGCTCTGGCTGTGCGGCCGGAGCTGAGATTCCAGAGTATGCAGCAGTTCCAGGATGCACTGATGAATAAACGGATTGCTGAATATCCCAAAGAGAAGCTGAGAAAGAAACGGCAGAAACGCTATACCATTATCGGCATCTCCGCCACCCTGGCTGCGGCCGTGGGTGTGGCTGCGGGACTGTACAGCACTATTTTAAAACCCCAGGACCGCATTTTTGATTCGGTTATCGATTCACCGGCCAAAATTACCGTATGGGTGGAAAACCCTGACCAGAAGACCATGATAGAAGAACTGGCCCAGAGCGGATTCAAGGAGGGCAGACATCCGGAAGAAGATGAGAAGCTCAGAAAGATGCAGGAGCAGAATGAAAATGTAGAAGTGGAGGTTGTGGTCCAAAAAAACATGGATCAGGCGCTGAGAAACTCAAAGAAGGACAAGAAAAAGGCCATGCCAAACATGTTTCTGTCAGACCATGTGTCCAACCTTGACGATTACAGCCTGGTTTCCCTGGAAGACAATTACAACCGCCTGGACCTGGATAAATACGTCTTCATGTCAGATTATCAGCAGCATTTCCCAGGAATGAAAGAAATGCCCACAGGCGTGGATACCCTTCTTCTGTATGCCAGTGAGATTGGCTATTATAAGTCAAACAAGCTGGATTCCTCTAAGGTTCAGGCTAAAGAGCATGGTTCGTCCGGAATAAAGACAGTGGAACTGGACACAGTCATATCCGGCGGGGAAGCTGTGGAAAACAATTTCCTGAATCAGCAGCTGGCAAATGTCCAGTCTAATGTATTAGGCAGCGTGCTGCTTCTGGAAAAGGAAAACTGGCGGCAGGTATTTACCAGGAAGAAACTTCCGGATTCAGACATGCTTACCCCTCTGAGTCGTATCCAGAGTTTCAGAAATACCGCCGCAGGGCCGGAATTCAAGCTGAACTGCACCGTAGATGAGGATGGAAAGATCGTGGCGGAGGAAAAGCCAAAGGACAGGATATACGGAAGCAATGTTCTGGCCGGCGCAGCGTACAGAAAATATATGAATCAGGCGGCCGGCAGGGCAAAGAACAGCAAGAACGAATACGCCAATCCTATCACCGATTACAGTGTCTATGTGGTGACCCATGGGGGAAAGATGCTGGTGTCTTATTCCGAACGGTACGCAATTCTCACCAGAGGAAGCGAAGAACAGCAGAACGCCTGTATGAGGCTGTTATGGGTGATGCAGCAGGAAATCGGACAGGCCAGAAAGACTGGAACCATTCTGACCACGTACCCCATCTGGAAAGCCTCATTCGAGCAGTTTCCTTCTTACAATGCGGGATACGGGGATTTCATTGAACTGGAAAAGGAAAATTATCCCTGTGTTCTGATGGGAAGGGAAAGCGGCCAGGCGCAGGAGTATGTGGATGGACTGAAGGAAAAGGAAGATATGAAAGAGTTACAGATATATAGTGAAGAGTATGTGAAGGCAGGGGGAAAGAGTGAGGCAGAACAGGAATGACGTAAAAACATGGAGAAAGATTACAGCGCTTTTATTGCCAGCATGGATGCTGGCAGCCTGTGCACCCGGAACGGTTTATGGGGCAGAAATCTCTGCAAATTATGATATTTCCGCAGAAAATGTAAATGCAGAGGCAGAAGCAGAAACATATGCGGCTGTTCATCGGCATACATGGAAGTATGAATTGCAGGGGACAGACGCGGTAACCGTATCCTGTCAGGGAAAAACGGGGAACTGCAGTGTGGGCACAGATGGAATGCGTCTTACCCTGGAAGTGGAGAGGGAGTCTGTTTATACCAGTTCAGCGGGAAAACGCCGCACAGCGGTTGCGGCAGATAACAGCCAGCTGGATCTCAATGAACTGGGGATTGTGTATCGGCTTACCTATTATAAAGATGCAGATGGCAGGCCGTCAGGTACGTCCATGAGCACAGAACCCAAGGATGCGGGAGTCTATCACGTGAAAGCCGCATTTGGAAGTGGAAGCAGTACGGTTTTGGAGGACACGTTTACCATTAAGCGGGCCGAGCGGACATCTTCCTCTGAGGTAAAAATGGACAGCTACGAATATGGCTCCAATGAGGCGGCAGGTCCGTCTCTCAGCGGGACGGCAGAAACAATAGAATATTGGTATTACAGAGAAAATGAGGAAAATCCCTGTAAGATTCAGGATGGAACCGAAAGCTTTGACCCGAAAGGCCTGGAGACAGGCACATATGATGTCCTGGCAAAATATACACGGTCAGGCTATAGAAATTATATTTACGTGACAAAAAAGACCCGATTCCAGGTGGAAGATGGGGAGGAAAAAGACGACCGCTGGGAAATCAGAGTTCTTATGCCAAGTTACGACAGGAAGGGAGGGACGCCATCTCCGGAATTAAATGGAGAATTAGAAGACAGTGCAGAAATTGATTATTATTACAGCAGGCAGAACAGGAATACCGGCGGTACAAAATGGAGCGGTGCAAAACTGCCGGCCGGAACTTATTATATGTATGCGGTGATCGAGGAGACTGCTGTTTATGGTGAGTATACGACACCGGTGCAGCAATTTACTGTGTATGCAGATCATAAATGGGCAGGTCTGCCGAACAAGCTGGCTTCAAAAGCACAGGCAAGAACGATACAATGCCGTTATTGCGGGGAGAAACAGACTGTAAGACTGCCGAAGAAGACCGTGAATGTTATGATGGGAAACTCTGTGACGATTAAGAGTAAGGGCTGTACATTTACGCTGAGAAAATCGGCTAAGGTGAAGAAAAAGTGTTTTTCGTTATCGAAAAAGGGGAAGATCAGTACGAAGGATAGACCTGCCTGTTATAAGTCTATGGGGACTTCTGTGCCGGTGGCTGTTAAGGTGTGCGGCAAGAGTTATAGTATGAATGTGAAGCTTAAGATTCCGGCACCGAAGGTGAGGATAGAATGTGAGAAGAAAAGGGGCAAAAATAGCCGGGGGGAACTCGGATGGGGGTATCAGGTTAATTTTCATTATTATCTTCCCGGTGCTAGTAGAATAAAGATTCAGATGGAAAAGGAAACAGCTAAGATTAAAAAAAGTTTGGCCAAGATCAACAGGCCGAGGCCTAAGGAGACTCCTTATTTGGGAATGAGTGATGAGTTTTTAGCACCATTAAATCATACGGTGACTTTTAGAATCAGGGCTTATTATGGGAAGAATAAATCGGAGATTCTTACGGTAACTAAGACTGTGGGGTAAGGAGGCGGGGGAGGCCATCCAGGAAGGGAATTTTTGGACTAAGTCGATTGGCAGGCTGCTGATTGAATGAAAAATATGTAGACAGATAATTTTGAAATTGTTTTCAGAAGTCACGAGTTTGGGGAAAATAAACAAAACGGAGCTCAAAACCGTTTTGAATTCGCTCCTTATTTGTTTATTTTCCCCAAACTCTGGTTATGAAATGGCATTTTGCAATTACCTGGAAATATTAATTTTTAGGAGGAAAAGAATGAATCAAAAGAAGATTAAAATGAAAAGATGGAGAAAGATTACGGCGCTTTTGTTATCAGCGGCCATGGCGGTATCTTATGTACCAGGAACGGTTTATGCGGCAGAAAATGAAGTTGTTGATGGGGGGAATTCTAGCAACGGCAATGTTCCAAGTGAGAATGAGAGCGGAGGGGTTAGTGAAAATGCGCATGAATGGGAGTATGTGGCAGATGAAAATAGACAGCAGATAACAGCAGCTTGTAAAAATCATCAATCTGAAAGTGTAAATCTTACATTAAAAGTAGAAAAGAATTCCACGAATCAGTATAAGGCCGCAGTGCTGGTGAATGGAGTTGAACTGCCAGCTGTTAATGATTGGAAAATTGAATACCAAATCAAATATCTTGACAAATCAGATACCGATCTGGGAACAACAGCTCCAGAAGAAAACGGGGAATATAAAGCCCGTGCCGTATTTGGGGCGAGTGAAAATGCTCCGTATTTGGAGACCAATTACACAATTGCTCATCAACATGTGTGGAAATATGAACAATTGCAGAATGCGGTATCGGTGAACTGTCAGGGAACGGAAGGTAAATGTGAGGCAGAAACAATACATCTTACTCTGAATGTTATCAAGGAATCTGATTATACAGAAGATCCAGGAAGCCGTGTATCTATATCAGCAAATGGCCAGAATTTAGACCTTGATGAATTGGGAATTACATACAAGTTTGTTTATTTTACAGATATAGATGGCAAACCAGGCGACACGCCGTTGCAGCAGGAGCCCCGGGATTCAGGGACTTATTATGTCAGGGCAATATTTGGCGATGAAAACAGTGAAAATAAAGGGATTATAGAAGATAGGTTCCTAATTAAAAAAGTGGTGATAAGCTCTAACCTTGCTGTAAAAATGAATAATTACAAATATAAAGCGGACAAGGTCGAAGGTCCGTCACTGAGTGAAGCCATAGAGACAAAAACAATAACATATTACTATTACAGGGAAAACGAAGAAAATCCTTTGGAATTAAAAAACGACCCCAGTAATGATCCGGGCATCCTGAGTGCGAATACATATTATGTATCGGCAGAATATACACAATCAAGTAATGAAAATTACATTTACAAAACAGAAAAAACTCGATTTCAGGTGGAGAAGGCTGACCGCAGCGGAGTAAAAGTTAGTATACAAAACTATGACCTGAAGGGAAAAAGACCCGAGCCGCAATTAGTTGGAGAATGCGGGGAAAATCCCCAAATTGTTTATTATTATAGTAAACAGAATAAAACGACAGGGGGGATAAAATGGGACGCTAAAAAACCTGAAAAAGGAACTTATTATATGTATGCAGTAATTGGTGAAACAGCTAATTATAATGGATATACCACACCGACGCAGAAGTTTACTGTATACGCAGATCATAAATGGAACAACCTGCCTAAGAAACTTACTTCAAAAGCGCAGAAGAAAAAGATACAATGTGCTTACTGTAAAGAAGTAAAAAATATAACCTTACCAAAGAAGACAATAAATGTCCTACTGGGAGAAACGGTAACGCTTACCAGCAAGGAATGTACATTTTCATTAGGCAAATCAGCTAAGGTAAAAAAGGCTTATTTTACCATATCTAAAAAGGGAAAAATTACTACAAAGTCAAAATCAAAATACTATAAATCAATGAAAACTTCTGTACCGGTAACTGTCAAAACTTACGGTAAAACTTATAGTATGACTGTGAAACTTAAGATTCCAAAACCGAAGGCAAAAATAAAATGCAGCAAAATTACACATGGCAATGTTTCGGGGCGGCGTTTTGCATTCGAGTATAATATTCCTGGCGCTGATAGAATACAGGTGAGATTGGCCAAAGGCAATACGACTCAAATTAAAAAGGAGCTGGACAGGTATATAAGTGCTAAAAAATCTACAGGTGATTCTTACATAGATTTGACGGATCAATTCCTAAAGAAGACTCTGAAAAATAAAGTGGCTTTTAAAATTGTGGCTTATTATGGTAAGAATAAGTCAGAAGTTCTTACGAAAAAAATATCTGTAAAATGAATCACAGATTACGACAGGAAAGGATATAGCTAGTATGAAGTTATGCATGGGCTGTATGCGCCAAATAGAAGAACAGCTGTCAACTTGTCCTTATTGTGGTTTCAATGAAACTACTTTAAGGCAGGAGTCCTATTATCTGGATCCAGGGACCATTGTGGGCGGTAAATATATCCTTGGCCGGGTGCTCAGCTATGGGGGGCATACGGTTTCTTATCTGGGAATGGATGCGGAAATCAACAGAAAAGTGATTGTAAAGGAATATTTGCCCAGTGATTTTTCAACTCGTTCAGAAGGTGAGAAGGAAGTAACCATTTATTCCGGCGACGGACAGATTCAATTTGACAGGGGATTGACCAACTTTATAAATGAGGCAAGCAGCATTCAGCGTTTACATAACCCGGATGGAATTGCCCAAATTTATGACTGTGTCTCGGAAAATGATACGGGTTATGTGATTTCTGAATATGTGGAAGGCCAGACGCTAAAAGAAGTCTTGGATTCGGGCACTAAATATTCGGTAAAGGAAGCGAAAGCTTTTATTAAAAAAATTTTAAGAGGTTTGTCTCAGGTACATAAATCCAATACCATTCACTGTGATATTTCACCGGAAACGATTATGATCACCAATTCCGGAGACATCAAACTCCTTGACTTTGGAGCCACCCGTTACGTAACCACGGCCAACTCTAAGAGTCTGTCTATTATATTGAAACGGGGATACGCACCAGAAGAACAATACCGAAGCCGCGGCGTGCGGGGACCATGGACAGACGTGTATGCTTTGGGAGCGGTTATGTACCGGATGATTACCGGAATTGTACCCCAGGAGTCTGTAGAGCGTGTCCTGGATGATCAACTGAAGGAACCATCCAAGCTGGGAATATCCATTCCTGAGAATACGGAAAACGCATTGATGAATGCATTGAATGTATATCAGGAAGAACGGACTCCTTCCGCAGAGGCATTTCTAAAAGAGCTGAACAGCGGGGAAGTAAAGCGGGTAAAGACAAAAAAGAGAACTAATAAAACCGGGAGCTTTCCCCTGTGGGCTAAGGGGCTGGTAGCCTGTCTGGCTGTGGCAGTGGTAATCGGCGGCGGTGTGCTGGCGTGGAAAATTCAATCAAACAATGCCGGAGGGGAAAATAAAGATAACACCATCGTCATGAACGACCTGTCCGGAATGACAAAAAAGGAGGCTGCAGCCAGTATAGAGGAACTGGAGAAAAAGGCCAGGGAGGAGGGCATCACTCTGGATATTGGGTTCAAAGCGGATGGGTATGTCTTTGACCTTGATGACAGTAAGAACGGAACCATCGCCTCACAGACAGTCAGACCCTCCACTGTATTATATGACCCAGATGCGGAAAAGCAGAAGAAACTAAAAGGCCTGAAACGGGATAAAGACGGAAATATCAGCGGAACGATTTCCTGTAGCATGTACAGCAATACCAAGCTGCATTACAGTGACATCAGCGGTCTCAGCGCCTATGCAATGGCCCAGAAGCTGGGAATTGACCCAGGTGATACCAAACATTTTGTAGGAACAGATGAAGTGGAAGACTCCTGTTATTATGATTTGATCAGACTGGGAACACCCGATGGAGACATTACGGCAGAAAAGCTGGAAAAAAAGAAAAATCAGAAAAAAGAAATTACATATGAGAAGGACAAAATGAGTATCGTCTACTCCAATATTCCGTTCCTCTACTGGGAGTCTCTGCCTGACTTTAAGCAGATGTATGGGGCGCTGGACAGCATCCCTCCGCAGGACACCTATGTGTGGAAGAACGAAACAGAAAGAGAGCCTTCTGGCCAGCAGAAAGATTTGGCTGATGTCAGCGGCATGATAAATTATGACTATTGTGCAGTCAGCCTGGCGAAAAACACTGGGGGCTATAACATAGGCGATATTGTCAGCCAGACCCTTTCACCAGGGGAAGAACTGGATACCAGTAAGACGAAGCTGGATGAACCGTTGATTTACGCAATCGGCGATGAGGTTCTCTATAGCGGGAAAACAGGAAATCAATTAGCTGAGGAACTGGCTTACCACTGGGGAGACAGCGTCAGTGTTGCGGCAGGAGGAAGCGGGGTAATGTCCCAGCCGATTCTATCTGTCACAGTTACTGATGTCAATGGAACTCCTATAGACTATTTCAGAAAGGGCGATGCCATTACCGTGACGCTTAACCTTAAGGCCACACCTACACCGGTTCCGCCGCCACCGCAGCAGCCGCCGGCGTATTCAGACGGAGGCGGTTATTCAGGTGGAGGCAGCTCGGGAGGCGGCTATTCAGGCGGCAGTAATTCAGGAGGAGGACACGGCAGCGGCTTTATCGAATAAGAAATAACTACATAATATGGAGAAAGTATACAAATGAAATTATGCTATCATTGTATGCACCAAATAGAAAAAGAGAACATCCACACCTGCCCGAAGTGTGGAAAGAGCCTTGACATTCAGCCGGCCGGCGAAAAGTATCTCCAGCCAGGCACAGTTCTTCAGGGGAAATTCATAGTGGGGTATCCTCTGGGGGACGGAGGTTTTGGAAATACTTATATTGGCTGGAACCGGATACTGTTCTGCAAAGTGGCAATAAAGGAATTTTATCCGAAACAATACTGCCGCCGCAAACCTGGCAGGACTGAGGTTGTTGTGGAAGATGAGAACATGCGGGCAAGATTCGAAAAAGGCAGGAAGCAGTTCCTGGAGGAGGCCAGAAGTGTTGCGGCACTGCAGAACATTCCAGGTGTTGTGAAGATTTCCAGCTTTTTTGAGGAAAACGAAACCGGATATATTGTGATGGAATATCTAGAGGGGATGGACGTGAAAACCATCCTCTCCAAATCCGGGGATAAGAAAGATTATGAATGGTGCAGGCGGGTGACACTGACGGTGCTTCATACCCTTCGGGAGGTGCACAGGCAGGGCGTGCTCCATCGGGATATTGCCCCTGATAACATTTTTGTCACCGACGAGGGTATTATTAAGCTGATTGATTTCGGGGCGGCGAAACAAACTACAGCCCTGACAGATATTAAGCCGGATATTATGCTGAAGACAGGCTATGCCCCCATTGAACAGTACAGCAGAGAGGCCCCCCAGGGTCCATACACCGACTTGTACGCGGCGGCGGCGCTGTTTTACCGGATGATTACCGGCCAGCGGCCCATTCCGGCCAATGAGCGTCAGGACCATGATGTTTTGATTTCCCCATCGGATATGGGAATTCAGATTCCGGAGCAGGCGGAGATGGGGATCATGGTCTGTCTGAATGTGCAGCCCCAGTACCGTCTCCAGAGTGCAGATGAATTGATGGAAGCCTTAGATGGACGGGATTTTGTTCCGGTCTATGAGCCGGAGTGGATTCTTCCGCCGGAAGAAAAGCAGGGAATCGGGGAAAGAATCTCCCGTCTTCCCATGGCGGCAAAGGCCGGGATCTGTCTGGGAGTGATTTTCCTGATAGGACTGACTGTCTTCGGTACAGTTATGCTGGGAGATCAAGGGTCTAAGAAAACAGACCTGGAAAATGAGGCAATCGTCATGAATGATCTGTCCGGAATGACAGAGGACGAGGCTGTTGCCAACATAGAAGAGTTAAAGGAAAGGGCCCTGGCAGAAGGCATTACGTTAGAGCTTGATTTCAAAACAGATGGATACATATTTGAACTGGACCAAGAACGAAGCGGAACCATTGCTTCACAGACAATCAAGCCGTCCTCTGTGATATACGATCCCGATGCCGAAAGCCAGAAAGAGGTAGCAGGCCTGACCCGGGATAAGGATGGAAATATCAGCGGTACAGTTTCCTGCAGTTTATATGACAATACCAAGCTCCATTATAGTGATATTAGCGGATTGAACGTCTATGCAATGGCAAAGAAGCTGGGAATTGATACCAGCGATTCAGAACATTTTCAAGGAACCGAAGAAGTGGAAGATTCCAGCTATTATGACCTGATTAAGCTGCAGACGCCAGATGGGGAAATAGCGGCAAAGGAGCTGGGGAAAAAGAAGAACCAGAAGAAAGAGATTACTTATCAGAAGGGGAAAATAAGTATTATCTATTCCAACATTCCTTTCTTTTACTGGGAGGCTCTGCCTGATTTTAAGCAGGCCTATGGTACATTAGACCAGATACCACAGTTGGATACCTATGTGTGGAAAAGCGAAACACAACGGGAGCCGTCTGGCCAAAAAAAAGCTTTGATAGAAGTCAGCGGCATGGTGAATGATGCTTATTGTACCATCCGATCTTCTGAGAGCAGTAAAGGTAGCAGGAGAGGAGATATTGTCAATCAGGCTTTTCCCGCAGGAGAAGAATTGGACACCAGCAGAACGAAGGCAGAGGACGGCCTGCTGCATGTGATTGGCGACGAGATTTTCTACAGCGGTAAAAACGGGAATCAATTAAAAGAAGAATTGGTCTCCCGCTGGGGGGAAAGCGTCAATGTAGTGCCTGGAGGAAGCGGGGCAATGACCCAGCCGGTTTTGTCCGTTAAAATTACAGATGAGACGGGAAATTCTATAGATTATTTCAGAAGGGGCCAGGCAGTCACAGTGACTCTTAATCTCAAAGCAGTACCTGCTCCCGCCCCGCAGCCTCCGGTATATCAAGAAGAAGGAAACTATTCAGAAGGAAGTTACTCAGGAGCAGGAAGCACGGGAGGCGGATACTCGGGCGGCAGTTCAGGCGGTTATGACCCAGGAGGCAGTTCAGGAGGCAGCAGCTCAGGAGAGGCAGGGGGTGACGGCGGCTATATGGAAGATCCGGGGGGAATCATAACATTTGCAGAGTAGCTTTACAGTAATTAAGAGATTGCGAAAAATGACAAGCTCAGATTGAAGGAGTTATTGATTCACAGTTGCAAAGCACTACGAAAGAAGGAACAGACAAAAATGCGCAAAAAACTAGCAGACCCAGACAGACTGTGTATGGGATGTATGGAGGAACTGGCCCAGCCGGCGGCGCGGTGTCCCCGCTGCGGATTTGATGAGAGAAAATATGAGAGGCCGGATAACAGCCTGCCTCTCCGTGAGATTTTACACGGAAAATATCTAATCGGGAGTGTAATCGGCTGCGGCGGCTTTGGGATTACCTATATCGGCTGGGATTTCTACCAGTGCAAGAAGGTGTGTATCAAAGAGTATTTTCCAAAAATGATTGCTGCCAGGAATCCCAAAGCCCAGAGTTATTCAGAGCTCATATCGGTTTCTGTTCTGTACAGCACTACCATGTACACCCACAATCCCACACAGGTTCAGCACGCCTATGTGCAGGGGCTGAAACATTACATTGAGGAAGCCAGGAATCTGTCACGGTTTTATCTGATGCCGGGTATTGTCTCTGTCCGTGACTTCTTTTATGGAAACAATACAGCCTATATTGTGATGGAATATATTGACGGAATTGATATGCGAAAATACATCAAGGCATTGAACCGGGGGCTGACGCCCAAGGAGCTGTTTCCCCTTCTGCGGGACGTGTTCAAAGCGCTGCATGAAGTACACAAGGTGGGGATTATCCATCGGGATATCAGCCCGGACAATATTATGCTCACCCGGGAGGCAAAGGCGAAGCTCATTGACTTTGGCGCGTCAAAGAATTACGGGAATTCAGGGAAAGGCCCTGTGCTGTTAAAGCGGGGGTATGCCCCCATTGAGCAGTACTCCAGAGACGGGAAGCAGGGGCCCTGGACAGATGTCTACAGTATGTGCGCCAGCATTTATTATCTGCTGGCCAGGATTCGAATTCCCGTTCCCCAGGAGCGGATGCAACAGGACACTGTACAGCCGCTGCAGGCCCTGGGTGTACCGATTTTGGAAAAAAGTGACCGGGCCATTCAGAAAGGGCTGAGCATTGATGCCGAAAACCGCTATCAGACCATAGGGGATTTGTATAAGGATTTGTACGGCGGACCCATATAAGCCCACAAGGAGAATGGAAGAGATGAATGAGTCAAAAGAACAGAGCAATCAGGCAAAGACACTGCCAAAGGGCTTTGTGATTGCCGGAAGGTATCAGGTCATCCGCTGTATCGGCATCGGAGGTTTTGGGGTGACTTATCTGTGCGAAGACAGTAAGCTGCAGCGAAAAACGGCCTTGAAGGAATATTTTCCCCGTCAGTGGGCAGAGAGGGAAGAAGAATACATATCAGTGAAGGCATCTTCCATGGCAGAGGCTTTCCGGATGGGTATGCAGTCATTTTTACAGGAAGCCCAGATTATGTCCCAATTTATAGAGACGCCCCATGTAGTGACTTTTTATGAGGTTGTGGAGGCCAATGACACCGTGTATCTGGCCATGGAGTATATTGAGGGCTTAAGCGCAGGGCGCAGATTGCGGGAGCGGAAATACCGTCCCTATAAACCGAAAGAAATGGCACAGATTCTCATTCCGGTGCTGGATGGACTGGAGCGGATGCATGAGAAGAACATTATTCACAGCGATATCAGTCCGGGAAACATTATGTGCTCAAAAGAAGGGGGAGTTTTTTTGATAGACCTGGGAGCGGCAAAGGCTTATAAGGAGAAAAATCCTGTCATAACCGCTTCGTTTTTAAAGCCGGACTATGCGGCGCCGGAACAGTACCGGACAGCAAAGGAGGGGATTCCCAGACATGAAGGCCCCTGGACAGATATCTACGGGGCAGGCGGCACCATGTACTGCCTGCTCACCGGCCAAAAACCAGCCGACGCCATCAGCCGGCTGGGCGGCAGCGGCATAAAGAAAAAAGAGCCGAAGAAATTCAGGCTGCAAAGGCTGCCGGGAAAATGGATGAAGCTCATACGCCAGGCTATGGCACTGGAGATTTCGGAACGAATCAGTTCGGCGGGAGAACTCTCAGGCAGAATTCAGAAGCTTTTGTGACGGGGCAGGGCCAGGGGGAAGGATTGGATGATATACATAGGGATTTGTGATGATGACAGGGAGCATCAGAAGCTTATAGCGGATATGGTCACGAAATCTCTGTTTTCGTACGATGATGTGGAATTCAGCTGTTACGATTCAGGAGATCAGGTCATTCAGGCCATTGAAAAGGAAGAAATGGAGTGTGAGCTTCTCCTGCTGGATATCAGAATGCCGGGAAGGGATGGGCTTCAGACAGCGGCCTACATCCGGGAACACGGGGTGGATGTGGATTTGATATTCGTGACTGCAGCCACAGAGCATGTGTTCGACGGTTACACATACCAGGCGTTTTCTTATCTGCTGAAACCTTTGGATTATAAGAAAATTTCGGGAGAGATGGCACGCTACATGGAGCTGAAGCAGAAAGGGGCTGACTGTCTGCATGTGCAGATAGGAGGAAAGAAAGTACAGATTTTTCTGAACCGTGTGAAATACTTTGCCACAGAGGGAAGGAAAATTATTGTCTATCAGCGGGGAGAGGAGGAGAATCTTTCCTTCTATGCCAAGATGAATGACCTTCAGGAAACCCTGAAAGATATGGACTTTCTCAGGGCCCATCAGAGCTATCTGGTAAATGCCAGATATGTGCAGTCCTACACCAGAACAGAGATGGATGTGGGAGGCAGCCTGGTGCCCATAGCCAGACGGTATATAGAAACAGTCCGGCAGCGGTTCGCTGACAGCTGGGGAGGTAAGAAGTGAGAGAGGTAAATGACGTAAGCACGATGAAGGTCACCAGAAGTCTAGCCATGTCGGCAAAGGCCTCCCAGGGAGCTATGATCTGCGTGAAGGGTGACGGGATTGGAAGTATGGCTGTGCTGCAGGATGACCGGAAGGTGATTGTGGGAAGGGACCCTTCTCTATGCAGTGTGGTTTTGGCCAATCCGAAAGTGAGCAGAAAACATCTGGAGATCACTTATATAGGGAATTTAAAGAAATACCGGGTAGTAGACTATTCCAGCAATGGAACGTACTTTTCCAACAAGAGCAGGCTGGTAAAAAATCAGGAATACTATCTTGACCCGGCCACAGAGCTGTGGCTGGGCAGCGGCGAGACACGGTATAAATTACGGTAAAAGGCGGGGAAGATTCATGAATAATATTTTTTCAGCATTGATACATAGAAGAAATGCAGATGTGATTCGGGAGTTTGTCCTGTGGTGCATTCTTTGCTTTGAGATACTGCTGTTTATGATATCGGCGGCTGTGGCCGGAAGTAAGATTACCTGGATCATGCTGATGATTTTTACCATAGGGATGGCGGTATTGATGATTTTCAGGCTGACAGCCATTGCCCTTCTTTACAGTCTGGGAGTGTTCCATCTGCTTTCAGTCATCATCCTTTATATGTGTTATCATTCAGCACTTTCTGTGACAACTATGCTTATATTTGTTCTGGTGATTCTGCTGGCGCTGGCGGCTTTTATATGTTCCTTCATCCATAATTTTTCCAGGTTTAACCTGGACAAGGCGGTTATGGCCCTGGCGGTGTCAGACTCTGTGTTCATTATGATTTTGCAGATACTGCTCTATACGGGGAAAGACTCTGCCTATAATTTTTTAATGGGACTGGCAGGCTCCGGTGCGGATTTTCGAGGATATTGGGCGGGCACCATAAGCTTCTGGCTGCTGTTGGCAGTGATTGATGTGTATGATATATTTTTTTCATTTGGTCTCATTGACAATGGAAGGAATAAGATTATTCATTCAGGGCATGGGGACAGACCAGATCATTTTGCCAATCAGGAAGTGGCTGCCGCAGTCCAGGGGATAAGCGGGGCATGTGCCGGACAGACATTTTATCTGAAGAACAGAGAGCTTATCATCGGTTCCACAAAAACGTCGGGAGCGTCTCTGGTGATTCCCGACGGACATGTGAGCAGGTGGCACTGTGCGGTACGCTATCATCCCGGGCGGGGCGGAGATGGTTTTTATGAGATCTTGGACCGTTCCACAAACGGGGTGTACCTGAATACCGGGGGCAGGCTTTCACAAAATATGTGGAACCGGCTGCCAAGGGGCAGTGTGATCTGTATCGGCGGTATGAGACAGCAGTTTCGGCTGCTTTGAAATCATTTGACACATGGGTATAGGAGGGAAAATGGATGAAACAGAAGAAAACTATGAAACTATGGCAGATGATCACACTTCTCATTTTATCAGTGGTCATTCTGGTGACAATGTTTCTGCCAGCATACCATATTGACTCAGACGCTTTGAAAAAGGGAATGGAAAATGCCCAGATTGAAGAAGACTATTATGACAATGATGAAGACAGAGATAAAGATATAAAAAAGGATACCAAGTGGTTTGAGAAAAAAGCCGATAAGGAAAAGAAAGAAAATGGTACAGATAATGCAAGTATATCTGTACTGAAACTTATGACAAAAAGTCTTTCAGATATTCGTTACAACGGAAAATATGATGAAAAACATACCAAGTCAAAAATGGGGAAAGAAACCTATGACGCGTTAAATAAGAAACACAATATGACAAGGATTTTCCTGTGGAGTGTTTATAGTCTCATACTGGTAATCATACTGATCATCATATTGGGGTATGGTCTCAAATGGAACAAATACATTCCGCTGGCCATCAGCACCGTTTACGGCGTTTTGGTGACCGCTGCATTTGCGGTTCTCAGATTTGCCGCCATAAGCGGAGTAAAGAAAGAGGTGGGAGAGCTTACTAAAGATTTTATCGGCGCCAAGGCCAGATTCGTCAATGTAGACAGTGCGGAGATTGCTTCTGGTTTTATCGCCTATGGGTTTCTCCTGGGGCTGATTGCAGGGGGCGCATTTTTGATTGTCAGCGTGATTTCCATGTTCACCGGGGGTCAGGCAGAGGATGATTATATGGAAGGTATGGATTTGGATGCTGGGGATGACTGGGACAGGGACTGGAATCCTACCAGGACATCTGTCTCCCAGGAGGCCAGAGGGGCCGGATATTCCGGCGATATGCAGGGTGTGGATCCCTTTAGAGGGGAACAGAACCCACAGCCAGGCGTGGGGCTGCAGGATGATAGGCCCAATACCATTCCCTCCCCATCGGTAACACCCTCCCCATCGCCAGCACCTGAGCAGAGCCCTGCGGCTGCGCCGGTGCCATTAGTGCGAAGTGGAAAAGTACTGTGTACCAAGGGGATGACAGCGGGCTCGTCCGGCTATTCCCTTGCGCCGGACAGGAAAGTCATAGTGGGAAAGAGCCCTCATCAGGCGAATCTGGTGATTATAAACAATACCCATATCAGCAATGTGCACTGTACCATCCGCTACGAATCAGATACAGATACCTATATAGTAAAAGACCATTCAACAAACGGCACTTATGCAAATGGAACCAGAATGCAAAAAGGGGTTCCCATAAAGTATCCTTCCGGGACAGTACTGAGCCTTGCAGATAAAAGCGTAGAGATTAGATTAGGATAATCCCATACCCTATTACTAAAAACAACAAAAACCATGCTGAAAATTACAGAATGCCGGAATCAGACGTTTCCTCTGTTATAGTGGACTCAACAGAAAAAAACATCCATACAAGAGGGAGGTAAAGTTTTATGAAGGCATTCAGAAGAGTTTTATCCATACTGTTGACAGTAGCAATATTGTCCGGCATATCCCCGGTACCGGCATCTGCGGCGTCCTTTAGGAAATGCTATACCATCAGCAGCGGCAATACCACAGTGTACAGCAATACCAGGCTGACGAAGAAATACGGGACCATTTACGGTTCAGACGAAGTGACGGTTCTTCTGGTCAAAGACGCTTACTGCAAGGTACGTTATCCCATTTCCCGGGGGCGGACAAAAACAGGCTATATCCGCACAAACAGGATTTTGACACAGACAGGCGGAAGCAGCAAAAGGTCCAGCGGGAAGATTACCACATACAGACGTCCGGGCGGTGCGTCCTATGGTTACATATCAAAAAATGATACGGTAAAGGTGCTGGGAGTGCATGGAAATTATACACAGGTGAAATACCCGGTAAGCGGTGGATATAAGTATGCGTTTATCACCACAGCCAACGCCAGAAAATATATTTTATCCGGCAGCAGCAATAATAACGGCGGAAATGATGTGGCAGCAATTGCAGAAGGAACTTATGTGATGCGTTCCGCGCTTAATCATAATAAAGTAGTGGATGCCTATGGAATTGGCTCTGTCAAAAACGGGACAAACATCCAGCTTTGTTCATATAATGGCGGGGAAAACCAAAGGTATACCATCACCGCAGCCGGAGGGGGCTGGTATAAGATTATATGCAATTGGGGAAATAAAGCCATGGAAGTACACGGCGGAGCCGGTGGAAATAACAAAAATGTATCTTTGTGGGATTATCACGGAGGAGCCGGACAGCTGTGGAGATTCCGCAATGCGGGAAACAATTATTATTATATTGAGAGCAGACTGGGATATTATCTGGATGTCTGCGGAGGCGGTACGGCAGATGAGACGAATATTCTGATTTACCAGCTGAACAGAGGAAATAATCAGAAGTGGAAATTAGAACCTGCTTCTTCAAGCCAGCCGCCGTCCCAGACCAGCCAGGCAGATGCCCTGGTAAATATGGCGAAAAGCCAGGTAGGAATAAAGGAGCGCAGTGCAGGGTCGGATGATATCCTTTACAATGACTGGTACTATGGCCGCAGAGTGAAGAACAGTAAGACGGGATTCTATCCCTGGTGTGCTTCCTTCGTATCCTGGTGTGCGTATCAGACAGGAATATTAAACAGCGTGATTCCTAAAACTGCCGGTACAACGAATATGAAAAACGGCCTGATTTCAAGAGGAGGGACTCAGCATCTGAAAAATTCCGGATACAGGCCGGTACATGGGGATATCATATTTTTTGGCAGCAATGCAGGCCAGCATGTGGGAATTGTGGATTACACATCGGGAAATACCGTCTACTATATAGATGGAAATAACACCACCACCACACCCCATGGAGTAAAATACAGCAGCTGCTCATTAAGCTATAAAAGTTTATGGGGATTTGTTACACCGAGATATCAGAGATAAACACTCAGATAAATGGGGATACACATGATATGAGTTTTAAAAATTCCGGTCTGTATTGGGGGTGGGGAGAGGAGAAAAAGATGAACCAGCAATATGACTTATGTTTTTTTGACGATTTTGGACAACTGGTTACAGTGAACCTGAATCGATTTAAAAAACCGGAGGTTTCCGTGGGGAGGGATGCTTCCTGCGCGGATATTGTTCTGAACTTTGAATCAATATCCAGAGTCCACGGCCGCTTTCTGCTTCAGACGGATGGACTTTATTACCAGGACAGTGACAGCTTAAACGGCACCTCAGTGGTGGATAATATGAGAGGGGTAAAGCTGCATCATACTGAGAAAAAGGTTCAGGTGACAGAGTCCTCCTTTTTCAAAATCGGGACGGAGGATAAATTTTTCCTGTTTTTTGTGAGAAAACATCAGGCAGACAGGGGATGGAAAAAAATCGCTCTGAACGAAAAACCTTTGAGCATTGGACGAAACAGCGGAAACGACGTGGTTCTGCGCCATCCCAGCGTTTCCAAAAGGCATGCCCGGGTGGGCATGCATGAGAAACGGCCCCAGGTCCAGGACATGAACAGCCACAACGGAACCAGGGTGAATGGCGGGTATATTCATGGAGTAGTCCCGCTTCAGGACTATGATGTAATCGAGATTCTGGATTATCAGATGATTTACTGCCAGGGCATGCTGTACTATCTCACCAGTGTGGAAGGGGTGCATCTGGTGGTGGAGAATCTGAATAAAAGCGTAAATAATGGACAGAAGAAACTCCTACAGCACATCAATCTGGAAATTAAAAGTAATGACTTTGTGGCTATTATCGGAGGCTCCGGAGCGGGAAAAACCACCCTGATGAATGCCATCAGCGGGTTTGACCAGCAGTGCAGTGGCAGAATCTATTTCAGCGGAAATGATCTGAAGAAAAACTTCAATCATTTGAAAGAGCTCATTGGTTATGTTCCCCAGCAGGAGATTATTTACGAAAATCTGACCTTACATAATATGCTCTATTACACAGCAAAGATGAAACTTCCCTCCGATATGGATAAAAAGGAGATCGAGGCCCGCATTGTGGAGGTACTGAAGATGGTGGAACTGTCGCAGCACGCCTCCACGTATATCCGAAAACTATCTGGAGGACAGAAAAAACGGGCCAGCATTGCGGTAGAGCTTCTGGCCGATCCCAAGCTCTTTTTCCTGGACGAGCCCACCTCCGGTCTGGACCCCGGAACGGAGGAAAACCTTATGCTGCTGCTGAATCATCTGTCCAAGACAAGAGATAAAACTACCATTATCGTCACCCACACCACCCAGAATCTCCATCTGTGCGATAAAGTGGTTTTTATGGGACCAGGAGGATATCTGTGTTTTTACGGCTCTGTAGAGCAGGCGAAAATGTTCTTTCAGACAGACAGCCTGGTGAGTATTTATAATCTCATTGCCAAAGACCCGGTCATGTGGGCGAAGCAATTTGATAAGATTATGAGGGAAGAACGTCAGCAGGCAGATGAAAGACCAGAAGCCATGCGTAAGGTGAGGCGGAAAAAGACGGCGAATATGCGGCAGATGGGCGTGCTGACCAGGCGCTATGCAGAGCTGATATGGAATGATAAGACGCGGCTGGCCATATTGCTGCTTCAGCCGGTGATCATCGGTATTTTATTGAAGCTGGTGTCAAATGACGAAGTATTCTCTGTCTTTGAAGATACCCAGACCATGTTGTTTTCTTTAAGCTGTGCGTCCATTTGGATTGGACTGTTTAACTCCATTCAGGAAATCTGCAAAGAGCGGAGCATATTAAAGAGAGAGTACATGGCAAATCTCAGGCTGCCTTTATACACACTTTCAAAGTTTATCATTCAATTTGTACTGGCAGCGGCACAGGCGGCGCTTTTGACAACAGTGTTTGCCATCTCACAAGGAGAGTATCCCAAAGGGATATGGCTGGATTCCTATGTCCTTGAAATCTTCACAGCGGTGCTTCTCACCATCCTGGCGTCTATGTCCATGGGCCTGTTGATTTCAGCAGTTGTAAAGACTGGGGACAAGGCCATGACGCTGGCGCCTTTTGTATTGATTGTCCAGCTTTTATTTTCCGGTATTTTGTTCAAACTGGAGGATGCGGCAAAGTATATCGCCTACCTGACAGTGAGCAAATGGTCTGTGGAATCCATGGGAAGTATTCTTGATCTCAATTCCCTGACCCTGAGGATGCAAAAAGAGATTCCCACCCTGGAACATAAGGCACAGGATATTTATGAACATGCAGGCTCTCATGTGATGTGCCGGTGGGGAGTTCTTATGGCCATGACGCTGGTATTGATAACATTCACCACAATCCTGCTGACCCAGGTGAAAAAAGACCAACGATAAAAAGGTGGAGGATTAGGAATATGAATGGAACGTATGAAATAAGAGGCTCCAATACTTTATATAAAGTCTGGGGAATTATTACCTTTGTATTTGCCGGGCTCTATGGAGGGGGATGGCTGATTACTCTGGCTTTCATTGGAATCGGAGGGGCTATAGCAGGAGATGCGGCAGATGGGCTGGGAATGGAAGCATTATTTGATGAAGCACAAGGATATATGATTCTGATTATCCTTGTGGCTGTATTGATAGTTGTAGTAGGGCTTATCATCAGGATTCTGGCAGGCTTATACCTGGTCAGACCCTATGTAAAATCAAAAGGTGCAATGATTGCGGTGTCAGTTTTCTACTTCCTCATGGCACTGTGGAATCTTGTGTCCGCAGTTGTCTGGGGAAAGGCGGGTTCTGTCCTTCTCACATTATACGGACTGTTTTGTATGGGATGGGCGGCAGCCACCGGTGTTTTTCTCATATTAAAACAGGCAAAAGCAGTTACCGGGATTTATGAAGCACCCAGAGATTATAGACGCTCAGACAGGCAGGATTACTATCAAGATGCACCCCGTACTCAAATAGGCGCGGAGGAATTTATCACCTATGCCGGCTTTGAGAGAGAAGACGAAAGCGGGCCCAGAGCAGCTATTGAAGGAATGTTCGGTGATTTCATGGGAAAAAGATATGTCCTGAAACCAGGCGAAAGCTGCAGAATCGGGAGAGATGCAGGATGTGAAATACAGCTTCATCACTCAAAAGTCAGCAGAATCCACTGTGCGGTAAAGTTCCTGCCGGATGGCCGCTTCGAAGTGACAGATTATTCTTATAATGGAACATTTTATGAGAACAAAGCCCTCACCAACGGGATTGCGGAAATCGTGGAGGCGGGGGGAATGCTGGTGGTGGGCGATGCGGACAATGTATTCTCGCTGAACCGGTATTAAGAACTAAAATATGCTTTTGGAAACAGCCTCATATTTTGCGCAGAGAATGCGCAAAGTATGAGGCTATAAGTGCATATTACAAGATAGGGGGGGGTAAAATCGTTTTTATATTTTTCTATCAGCTTCTGGATATAAGATATGGATTCTTCCGGCCCATAAAAATCATTTTCATCTAAATTGGAGGCATAGTCCATAAAAGCAGAGAGAATACTGGATTCCTCAATAATTAAATAAACGTTTTTACCTGCATTGTTCCTGAAAAGAAGGTACCCGTTGTATCTGGTAAAACCAAGATGCAGATTTGGCGGAATATTTTCTAAATGTCCTTTCAGTATATGGTATGTACCGGAATCCATATAGGGAATCATGTCCTGAAGCATCTGTAACCGCTCCTCCATGGTAAATGGGGAGTAAATATCTTCTGGTATTTCCAGCAGACGGCCTGTTTCGAGAAAGCGCCGGATTCCCTGCAGGGTGTGGAACATATGCATATTGGGATTTGGAATCCGTGCCCGGGAGACTGCGATGAAATCGTTTATATTTTCCAAAAGCGAGCTCCGTCCGGGTATCTGTTGATAAACCATCCG